>Ga0070741_10008014_pt1 | contig 21459 bp, 19 predicted proteins | sample Coa_R1_4_FD_66440 | JGI IMG/M metagenome (GOLD analysis project Ga0070741, IMG submission 66440) | Surface soil microbial communities from Centralia Pennsylvania, which are recovering from an underground coalmine fire - Coalmine... | ecosystem: Environmental > Terrestrial > Soil > Unclassified ... | reverse complement strand
TTTCCCGTCGAGCGAGCGGTCGGCGCGGCGCATCTTGCAGATGGGCGAGGAGCCGTGGCGCGTGCACGCCGTCGGCGATCCCGCGCTCGATCAGTTCACGCGCGGCACGCGCGCGGGCGTCGAGGAGCTGGAGCGCGATCTCGGCTTTCGTCCCGACCGCGCGACGCTGCTGGTGACGTTTCACCCGGCGACGCTCGACGGGGCGGGCGTGGCGGCGCAGGCGGACGAGCTGGTGGCGGCGCTGCGCGCGCACGCGGGGACGATCGTGGTGACCGCACCGGCGCCCGATCCCGGCGCCGAGCGGATCCGCGCCGCCGTCGAGCAGCTGGCGCGCGAGCGCGGCGGCGTGGCGTTCGTCGAGAGCCTCGGCAGCCATCGCTACCGCGGGCTGATGGCGCTCGCCGGCGCGATGGTGGGCAACTCGTCGAGCGGGCTCAACGAGGCGCCGTGCGCGGAGCTGCCGGTGGTGAACGTCGGCGATCGGCAGGCGGGGCGCGATCGCGCGGCCAACGTGCTCGACGTCGCGCCCGAGCGGCAGGCGATCGCGGCGGGGATCGCGCGCGCGCTCGACCCGGCGTTTCGCGCGTCGCTCGCCGGGCTGCGCAGCCCGTACGGCGACGGGCACACCGCGGCGCGCGTGCTGCGCGTGCTCGCCGAGCTGCCGCCGCGCGAGCGGCTCCTGCGCAAACATTTCGTCGAGCCGTCATCGTCGCCGCCGCCGTCGTCGTCGTCGACCGGCAGCCGCGTGCGCCCGCTCGGCGGCGACTGGCCGCTCGAAACCGCGTGGCCGCTCGACGGTGACGCCGCCGCCGCGCCGCTGTTCGCCGCCGCGCGCGACGCGCTGTGGCTGATCGCGCGCCGCCGCCCCGGCGTGTGGCTGGTGCCCGAGTTCACCTGCCCGGTGGTGCCCGAGACCTTGCGCGCCGCCGGCGCGACCGTGCGCGCGTATCGCTGGCGCACGCCGTGGACCGTCGACGCGGAGGCGTTGCGCGCGGCCATCGTCGGGGCCGGCGCGGCGGGCGTGGTGGTGCCGTTCTACCTCGGCCTCGCGCCGGACGACGACGTGTGGCGCGCGCTCGACGGCGCCGCCGCGTGCGTCGTCGAGGATCGCGCGCAGTGCGTCGGCCCGCCGCCGGCGCCGCCGTCGCTGCGCGGCGATTTCGCCGTCGGCAGCTTTCGCAAGTGGGTGGGCGTGGCCGACGGCGCGTGGTGCGTCGCGCGCCGCGGCGACGCGCCCGCGCCCGAGCGTCCGCCGGCCGAGGCGATGGCGCGCCTGCGCTCGGCGGCCGGTCTCGCCAGGCGCGCGCTCGACGGCGGCGGCGACTCCGTCGAGCTGGCGGCGGTCGCGCTGTTCCGCGCCGGCGAGCTCGAAGCCGGCCGCGGCGAGCTCGGCCGCCGCGCCAGCCCCGCGAGCGAGCGCGCGCTGGCGTCGATCGACTACGATCGGATCCGCGCGCGGCGCTTGCGCAACCAGGCGTTCCTCGTCGAGCGGCTGGCGCGCGCGTCGCCGCCCGTCGAGCTGTGGCAGCCGCGCGAGGGCGCGCTCGCCGGCGCGACGCCGCTGCTGGCGCTGCCGCTGCTCGCCGGCGATCGCGATCGCCTGCGCGCGCGCCTGGCCGAGCGCCGCGTCTTCTGCGCCGTGCACTGGAGCGACGGCGACTGGTCGTCGGCGGGCGGCGCGGCCGCGAGCTGGGCCGCGCGTCAGCTCTCGCTGCCGATCGATCAGCGGCTCGAGCCGGCCGATCTCGAGCGCATCGTCGAGGCGCTCGGTTGATCGAGGAGGCGGCGCTCGACGAGCGCGCCTGGGCGTCGGCGCTCGACGGCTTCGGCGACGGCCTGCGCGACGTCTACTTCACGCCCGACTACCACGCGCTGCATCGCGCGAACGGCGACGGCGAGCCCTCGTGCGATTGGTTCCAGCGCGGCGCCGCGCGGCTGCTCGTGCCCGGCCTGCGCACGGCGATCCCCGGCGGGCGCGGCTTCGATCTGCAGACGTGCAACGGCTACGGCGGGCCGATCGCGGCCGGCGACGATCGCGCGTTTCTCGACGAGGCGTGGGCGCGCTGGCGCTCGGGCGCGGCGGCGCGCGGCGTGGTGGCGGCGCTGTTCCGCCTGCACCCGCTCGCCGACAACGCGCGCTTCCTGCCGAGCGACGCGCGCGTGATCGACGATCGCTCGACGGTGTTCGTCGAGCTGGCCGCGGGCGTCGACGCCGCGTTCGCCGCCGCCGACTCGCGCCACCGCAACATGGTCTCGAAGGCGCGCCGCGCCGGCGTCGTGGCGGCGTGGAGCGCGCCCGGCGCGTGGCCCGACTTCGAGCGGCTCTACGGCGAAGCCATGCAGCGGCTCGCCGCTCCGCCGTCGCTGCGCTTCGGGTCGGCCTATTTTGCTGCATTGCAAAAAAACGACTGGGCCGAACTGGCGACGATCGCCGACGAGCGCGGCCTGTGCGCGGCGGCGGTGTTTTTGTGGGGCCCGCGCTGGGCGCACTACCACCTGTCCGCGCGCCGCGGCGACGCACCCAACTACGCCACCAACGTCCTCTTGCAAGCCGCGCTCGAGCGCGCCGCCGAGCGCCGCCTCGCCGGGCTTCACCTCGGCGGCGGCACCACCACGTCGCCCGACGATCCGCTCCTGCGCTTCAAGCGTTCGCTCGGCGGGCGGCTCTTGCAATATCGCGTGGCGCTGGTGGTGGCGGATGCTGCGGCGTACGCGGCGCTGGTGGCGGATTGGACGCGCGTGGCGGGGAGGGCGCCGTCGTGGCTGCTCGGCTATCGGCAGCCGCGGTGATCAGTCGCCGGCGCCGCCGTCGGCCGGCGGCTGCGCGCCGACGGTGAACGGCGCGGTCTCGCCCTGCTTGGTGAAGCCGTTGTTGAAGAACGCGCGCGCCACGTAGCTGCCGTCGGGGAGCCCGTCGAACGTGAGCGTGCCGGCCGCGCCGCCACCGGTGTACTGGTACGCGAGGTACGCGTCGTCGGCCGAGCCGGCGGTGGCGATCGCGATCCAGTCGTTGGAGGCGCCGAGCATCCCCGAGAACGTCACCACCACCGGCGCGCCGCTCGCGTACTGCGCGGCGTCGGTCGACAGGCTCGCCGCCGACGACGGCTCGGCGACGGTGAACGCGGCGCTCTCCGCCTGCCTGGTGAACGAGTTGTTGAAGTAGGCGCGCGCGACGTAGCTGCCGGCCGCGAGCCCGCTGAACGAGAGCGTGCCCGTCTGGTTGCCGCCGGTGTACTGGTACTGCACGAACACGTCGTCGGCCGAGCCGGCCTGCGCGACGGCGATCCAGTCGACCGCGCTGCCCGACATGCCGGCGAACGAGACCGTCACCGCGTCGGTGGTGGCGTAGCTCGGCTTGTCGGTGCTCACCGACGCGTTCGCCGCCTGCGCGCTCGCGCCGACGGTGAACGGCGCGGTCTCGGCCTGCTTGGTGTACGAGTTGGCGAAGAAGATGCGCGCCACGTACGAGCCGTCGGCCAGGCCGCTGAAGCTCGCGCTGCCGTTGACCTGCCCGCCGAGGTAGACGTACTGCGTGAAGCTGGCGTCGGGCGCGCCGGCCTGCGCGATCGCGATCCAGTCGGTGGGATCGCCCGACGCGTTGGTGTAGCTGACGGTGACGCCGCCGCCCGAGGCGTAGCTCGCGGCGTCGGTGGCCACGGTCGCCGGCCCGGTGGCGGTGGCGCTCGCGCCGACCTGGAACGCGACCTCGCCCTGCTTGGTGAAGCCGTTGTCGAAGTAGGCGCGGGCGAAGTATTTGCCGACGGGGAGGCCGGAGAACGTCAGCGAGCCGCTGGTCGCGCCGCCGGTGTACTGGTACTGCGAGTACGCGGCGTCGGGCGACGGGTTGGGCGCGATCGCGATCCAGTCGAGCGCGTTGCCCGGCATGCTGCCGAAGCTGACGATCACGTCGTCGCCGGGGTTGTACGTCGGCTGGTCGGTCGAGAGCGCGACCACGATCGTGCCGACGCGGAACACGGCCGACTCGGCCTGCTTGACGTAGGTGTTGTCGAAGTAGGCGCGCGCCACGTACTGCCCGTCGGGGAGGCCGGTGAACATCGCGGTGCCGCTCGGCGCGCCGCCGGTGAACGCGTACTGCACGTACGCGCTGTCGGGCGAGCCGGCCTGCGCGATCGAGATCCAGTCGAGCTGGTTGCCCGGCAGCCCGGAGTAGCGGACGCTGACGGCGCCGCCGGAGACGTAGGCGGCGGCGTCGGTGGAGACGGCGAGCGGACCGGCGGCCGCCTGCGGGCCGACGGTGAAGGGCGCGCTCTCGGCCTGCTTGTCGTAGCCGTTGTCGAAGAACGCGCGCGCCACGTACGAGCCGTCGGCCAGCCCGGCGAACGCGAGCGACCCGGCGAGCGCACCGCCGGTGTACGCGTACTGCACGATCGCGCCGTCGGGCGAGCCGGCCTTGCCGATGGCGATCCAGTCGAGCTGCGAGCCCGACATGCCGGCGTAGTCGATGGTCACCGACGCGCCGCTGTCGTACGCGCCGGCTTCGCTGGCGACCGAGGCCGCGCCCGCCGAGGCGATGGTGAACGGCGCGCTCTCCGCCTGCTTGACGTAGGTGTTGGAGAAGAACGCGCGCGCGACCCACGTGCCGGCGCCGATGTTGTTGAAGACGGTCGTTCCCTGGAGCCCGCTATAGGTGAAGACGAACTGCTCGTACGAGGTGTCGGGCGAGCCGGCCTGCGCGATCGCGATCCAGTCGTTGGGATCGCCCGACATGCCCGCCCAGTCGATGGTCACCGGCGAGCCGGCCGGATACGACGGCGCTTCGCTCGAGACCGTGGTGCCCGACGTGTCGGCCTGCTTCAGCGATCCGGCGGGCGGCGCGGACGCGGCGCTGCACGCGGCGAAAAAGAAGATGCAGGGCAGCAGGCGGCGAGTGTGCATGGGCGTTCTCCTTGTGCGCTGGGCTCGTCCCCTCTTCGGCGGGCGGGGGCGAAGCTTTAGCGGGCGGAGAACGTCAGAGGGCGAGGAAGTTGGCGATGACGCGCAGGCCGACGGGGCCGCTCTTTTCCGGGTGGAACTGGCAGCCGGCGACGGCGCCGTCGGCGATCGCGGCGACCAGCGGCATTTTGCCGTAGTCGACCTCGGCGAGGCGCAGCTCGGGGCGCCGCGGCTCGGTCACGTAGGAGTGGACGAAGTAGGCGTGCGCGTTCGGCTCGAGCCCGTCGAGGATGGTGCCGGCCCACGCGCGCGACGGGCGCAGCTCGGCCCAGCCGATGTGCGGGATCTTGTGCGCGCGCCCGTCGGCGGCGCGCTCCGGCACGGCCACCACGCGGCCGGCGACCAGGCCGAGCCCCGCGTGCACGCCGCGCTCGTGGCTCTCGTCGAACAGCATCTGCATGCCGAGGCAGATGCCGAGCAGCGGCCGCCCGGCGGCGACGAACGCGCGCAGCTCGTCGTCGAGGCGGCGCTCGCGCAGCTCCTTCATGCCGTCCTGGAACGCGCCCACGCCGGGCAGCACCAGCCGCTCCGCCTCGACGATCTGCCCCGGCCGCGACACGAAGCGCACCTGCGCGCCGCACTGCTCGAGCGCGCGCTGCACGCTCAAGAGGTTGCCCATGCCGTAGTCGACGACCGAGACGTACTTCACGCGTCCACCCGCACCTCGAGGCCGGCGTCGCGCGCCGCGCGCTTGACGTCGCGCACGCCCACGCGCTTGTAGTGCAGCCCGTCGGCGATCGCCACCGCGTCGGCGTGGCCGTCGCGCGTGACCTCGACCAGGTGCGCCGGCGCGCCGTAGCCGCCCGACGCGATCACCGGCACCGTCACCGTCGTCGCCACCGCGCGCACCAGCTCGACGTCGAAGCCGCGCCGCGTGCCCTCGCGATCCACCGACGTGAGCAGCAGCTCGCCCGCGCCCAGCTCCACCGCGCGCGCCGCCCACTCGACCACGTCGCGTCCGGTCTTCTCCCGCCCGTTGTCGGTGTACGCCTCCCAGCGCCCCGGCGCCACCGACTTGGCCTCGATCGACACCACCACGCACTGCGAGCCGAAGCGCGACGCAAGCTCCGAGATCAGCTCCGGCTGCTTGGTGGCCGCGGTGTTCAGCGCCACCTTGTCCGCGCCCGCGCGCAGCAGGATCTTCGCGTCCTCGACGGAGCGCACGCCGCCGCCGACGGTGATCGGGATGAACACGCGCTCGGCCGCGCTGCGCACGTGCTCGATCAGCCCGTTGCGGTTGTACAGGCTCGCCACCACGTCGAGGTAGAGCAGCTCGTCGATGCCCTCGTCGTAGTAGCGGCGCGCGTGCTCGTTGGGATCGCCGAGCACGCGCAGCCCCTCGAGGTGGATCCCCTTGATGAGGTTCGGCCCCTTGATGTCGAGCCGGGCGATGATGCGCGTCTTAGCCATTTGCCCACGGCACGTGGCGCAGCTTCCACTCGTTGTTCACGCGGTGCCACAGGTGCGGCGAGCGAAAGCGGTCGCACAGCGCCAGGAACTCGTCGCGCGTCATCGAGATGTACTCGAGGAACTCCTTCTCGTAGCGCGCGGGGTACTCGCCCTCGTAGCGCTTCATGAGCGCGATGCCCTCTTCCTTGGTGATGTGCTTGTTCCGGATCTCCTGCGCCTGGTCCATCATGCAGCGCCCGACGCCGAACTTGATGTAGCGCGTGTAGTAGAAGAAGCCGTCGATCTTGTCGTCGAGGCTGTTGTACTTCGAGTACGTGCCCTCGGTGCGCTCGGTGTTGGCCTCGAAGCCGGTGTTGTCGACGGCGTAGTAGTACGACTCCTGCGGCACCCAGCGCAGGTAGTAGCCGAGATAATGTTTCTCGATCTTGTTCTTGGCGATCTGCTCCGGATCGGCCGGCAGGTAGGCGTTGAACTCGGCGAGCGGCACGCCGTCGTCGAGGTAGTCGCCGATCGGCTTGCCGCCGAGCATCACGTCGCGCACGCCCATGCCCGCGGTCATGCCGAGCGTGTAGCCTTCGCTCTCGACGTCGTCGCCGATGGAGGCGAAGCGCGGCTGCGTGTGCGAGACCGGCTCGCCGTACTCGCCCGGCATCTCGCCGTAGAAGATGAGCGGGATGTCGTAGCGGATCGCCATCTTGGTCACGAACGTCTTCTGCCCCATGATGAACGGCTGAAACGGGTGCAAAAGATTGATGGTCGCGTTGCGCGTCAGCAGCCGGTGGATCTTGCCGTTGGGCGCGAACAAAAAGTTATCGAACCCGCCGACGGCGATCCAGTTCTGGAAGTTCTTCCAGCCGATGTCCGTGTACATGTGCGGCGCCCACGTGACGGTGAGCGGGTGCATGCCGTAGCGGTACTTCAAGACGTGCGACTGGTACGCGCTGTCCTTGCCGCCCGAGCCGCCGATGATGCAGTCGTAGGAGCCGTCGTTCTTGCGGTGGCGATCGCAAAGCTCGACGAGCTGCCGCTCGCGATCGGCCCAGTTGATGGTGCCGTCGGCCTTCCACTCGTTGACGTGGCAGGCGCGGCACACGCCCTCTTCGTCGAAGCCGATGGTCGACTTCTTCGACTTCACGTTGTGCAGGTACTCGTTGCACGACATCGGCTGCTGGTTGGAGATGTTGCACTTCGCGCAGAACTTCACCTCGCGCGGCAGCCCGTACCAGACCTCCAGGTCGGGCTTCGAGTACCTTTCGATGTTGAACGGTCGCCCCTGCATCGCTCAGCCTAGTTGTTGGTCGTTTGCGGCGGCGGCGCGGCGCCGGGATCCTTCTCGTTGCCGTCGCCCGAGTAATAGCCGTAGCGCGAATAGTAGTGGTAGCCGTAGCTGCCGCGTTTGCGCATGTCGAGATCGTTCAAGATGCAGCCGAGCACGTTGACGCCGGCGGTGGTGAGCAGGCGGCGCGCGCGCAAGAGCGCGTCCTTCGAGGTCTGCCCGCCCTTGGCCACCAGCACCGTGCCCATGGTCAGCCGCGAGAGGATCGTCGCGTCGGTGACCGCGCCGACCGGCGGCGAGTCGAAGATCACGCGGTCGTAGTGGCGCGTCAGCTCCTCGACGATGTGCGCGAACCGCTCGGCGTGCAGCAGCTCGGCCGGATTCGGCGGCGTGGCGCCGCACGGCAGCAGCGAAAGATTCGGCACGCCGGTCTCGCGCACCATGCTCAGCACGTCGGTGTCGGGCCCGCCGACGATCGCCTTCGACACGCCCTCCGACGTCGCCGGAATGCCGAACGCCTTGTTGAGCCGCGGCCGCCGCAGATCGGTGTCGACCAGCAGCACGCGCAGCCCCGAGCCCGCGAGCGTGATCGCCATGTTCACCGCCGTCGTGGTCTTGCCCTCCTGCGGGCCCGCCGAGGTGATGAGCAGCGTCTTGGCCGGCGCGTCCGGCGTCATGAACAAAAGATTGGTGCGGATCGCGCGGCAGCACTCCGCCACCGACGAGCGCGGATGGCTCAGCACGTACAGATCCTTCGAGCCGCGCTTGATCATCTCCGACAGCGCCGGCGGCGCCACCACCGGCGCCGCGTCGCCGTCCGCCGCCTCGATGGTCGGGATCACGCCGAGGAACGTCACGCCCGCCCACTTCTCGATGTCGTCCTGCGTCTTCACCGTCGAGTCGAGCATCTCGAGCAGGAACGCCAGGCCGAACGCCAGCACCAGCGCCACCAGGATCGACGTCCCGATCGCCGCCGGCACGTTGGGCGAGATCGCCGCCGACGGCACCAGCGCCAGGTCGAGGATGCGCACGTTGTTGGTCTTGAGGTGCCCGGCCAGCGACGTCTCGCGCTCGCGCCCGCCGACCTGATCCGACAGCTTCGACAGCCGATCGAAGTTGCGCTTGAGCCGGTTGTACTCGATCGCCCGCTGCTCCAGCATCAGCGACTCGTGCGTCGCGCCGTCGAGCGCCACGCGCAGATCTTTTTCCTGCTTGAGCAGCGCCGCGTACATCGCCTCGGTCGACTTCGACGACAGCGTGGCCTCGCGCACCAGGTCGGCGCGGATCGCGTCCACGCGCGCCTGCTGCGCCATCACCGTCGGGTGCTTGTCGAGGTACTTGCCGCGCAGCTCGACCAGCTTGGCGTACTGCTCGATGTACAGCTCCTTGAGCTTCTGCACCACCGGCGTATCGGAGACGCCGGGCACCGCCTCGTTCATCGGGTCGGCGTTCTTGAGCGCCGCGTACTGCTCGCGCTGCGCGCGCAGCCCGATGAGCTTGAGCTGCACCATGTTCAGCTCGTCGGAGAGCTTCTTGTGGCGCGACGACAGGTCGTTCTGCTGATCCTCGATCGGCACCGCCACCACCGAGTTCTTTTTCTTGAACTCGATCAGCGCGCGCTCGGAGTCGTTGAGCTGCTGCGTGAGATCGCCGTACTCGTCGCCCAGCCACGACGACGCGCTCTCCGACTGCGAGATGCGCCGCTCCAGGTTCCGCTTGGTGTAGACCTGCGCCATGGTGTTGGGCAGGAGCGCGGCCATCTCGGGATCGTGGTGCGCGACGGTGAGCGTGACGATGCGCGACTCGCGCACCGGGTCGACGCGCAGCACGCCCTGCAGGAAGCCGGCGGCGCGCGCCAGGTCGTCCTTCTCGGCGCAGTTCACGTCCGGCATCAGCCGGTGCATCGCCGACTCGCGCTTGCTCTCGGGGCCGACCTGGATTTCGCACAACGCGTGCGCCGTCGCCAGCGCCTGCGAGTAGCTCTTGAGCACGCGGAACTCGGTCTGCAGCGTCTCCTGCGCGCTCCACCAGTTCGACTCGATCTCGACCACGTCCTTGAAGTTCTGCCCCAGGTACTGCGGCACCGACGAGTCGATGACGATGCTGGTCTGCGCCTCGTAGACCTTCGGCTGCTTGGAGACCACGAAGCCGACCAAGAGCGGGATGGCGGTGACGATCCCGAGGATCATCCACTTGCGCTTGCGCCAGATGGTGAGCGCGTCGTTGATCGAGAAGGCCGATCCCCGACCCGCCGCGGGGTCGAGCAATTGCTGCGGTTCGCTCATGGAAGAGGTCGAGATCTAGCCCCGTCTCGGGCGCTGGTCAAGCGAGCCACCTCCTTGAGTCGCGGGCGGGCGGCCGACCGTTCACGTGATGGAGCGGGCGCGGGCGAAAAAAAAGGCCCACCGGTTTCCCGATGGGCCTTTTCCAGGCTTTACCCTGGGGGCTCGATGCTACCGGAGGCACCTCGTGGCAAAGCGCAACTGTTGACTCATTATCGTTCTCCTCCCCCGGCGCATGGCCGGCGCCCGCTGGGCCGCACGCGTGCGGGCTGCGGCGGAAGCAGGCGTTCATCAAAGGGCCTATTCGGCCCGGTTCAAGCCCCACAGCCGTTCGTCGGACGCGGGAGTCGCGGGACGGGCTGCAAAGTTGATTCTAACTCGACGGGCGCCAGGGCGCTACCTCGACCCGTAGCATCGGCGTGCGCGGGATCCTCGTCGACGCGAGCGGCGTCTGCGGATCGGCGTCGCGCTGGAACACCGCGCCGGTCGCGTTCGACGACGCCCACAGCCGCGCGTCGCCGCTCGCCGACCAGTAGCCGATCCACAGCGGGCCGCGCCCCTCGGGCACGTCCAGCTCCTCGACCACCCAGCGGCCGTCCTTTCCCGTCGACACCAGCGCCCCGTCATAGTCGTGCTGAAAGCTGGCCAGCGCGCGCCCGGGCCGCCCGTCCGGCCCCTCGGCGTAGAGCGTGAACGCGATCCGCCCCGGCTGCGCCAGCAGGAACCGCAGCCGTTTGACGTTCCACTCGGCTAAACCCGGTTCGAAGCGCATCAGCACCTCGAACGTCTGGTTCGGCGTGAGCGGCCGCTCGCTGGCGCGCCCGTCGTCGAGCTGCAGCTCGACGAGCGGAGTCTGCGGCAGGGTGCGCGCCGGGTTCGCGTGCGCGCAGCCGGTGATCGCCAACACCAACACCAAGCGCTTCATCGATCGTGTGTTGCTCTACGCCTCGGTGATGTTCTCGCCGTCGGCGCGATAGCCGCGCCCGCAGGCGGCGCACCAGCCGGCGCCGTGCTCCATGTGCAGCCGCACGCCGCAGCGGCACATCCAGCCGGCCTGGCGCGCCGGCACGCCGAACACCAGCGCGTACGCCGGCACGTTGGCCGTCACCACCGCGCCCGCGCCGATGAACGCGTAGGCGCCGATGTCGTGCCCGCACACGACGGTGACGTTGGCGCCGATGGTCGCGCCGCGCCCGATGCGCGTCGGCAGGTACTCGTCCTTGCGCGAAATCTCCGAGCGCGGATTGACCACGTTGGTGAACACCGCGCTCGGCCCGATGAACGCGTGGGCGTCGATCACCACGCCGTCGTAGACCGAGACGTTGTTCTGGATGCGCACGTTCTCGCCGATCACCGCCGTCGGCGCGACGTAGACGTTCTGGCCGAGCGTGCAGTCGGCGCCGATGCGCGCGCCTTTCGACACGTGCGAGAAGTGCCAGATCTTGGTGCGGTCACCAATCACGGCACCGTCGTCGACGATCGCCGACGCGTGTTTGAAGTAGCGTTCGCTCAATTCAGTCTTCGCCAATCAGTCTTCGCCAAATTTTGCCATCATCGCCGCGAGCGACGCATGAGCCACGGCATCGACCTGCTCGGGCGTCGCCGGCGGCGGCGCGGCAGCCTCCCGCTTATCATAAAGCTCGGGCGGAATCTCGTCGAGAAAGCGGCTGGGCGAGCGCGGCCGGGCCGAGGCGCGCGACGAGCGCGTTCGCGCCCAGCTCATATAAAGGATCTCGCGGGCGCGCGTGATGCCGACGTACATCAGGCGGCGCTCCTCGCCGAGATCGGCGGCCGCGGGATCGTCGGTGTCGGGATCGTTCGGATAGAGCGTGCGCCGGTGCGGGATCAGCTCCTCCTCGAGCCCGACGAGAAACACCACCGGGAACTCGAGCCCCTTGGCGCCGTGCAGCGTGACGAGCGTGACCGTGTCGGCGGGGTTCACCTCGGCGTCGGCGTCGTTCGACTGCAGCATCAGGCGGTGCAGGAACTGGTTGAGGTCGCGCCCCTCGCGCTGCTCGAAGCGCTCGAGCGAGTCGAGGAAGCCCTCGAGGTTCTCCAGCCGCCGCTGCGCCTGCATCGGGCTGCCGGCCGCGCCGCGCAGATCGTCGGGCAGCCCCGCCGCCTCGAGGAACTCGCGCGCGGCCGCCTTGAGCCCGGTGCGCGAGCCGAGCAGCGCGCGCCCGCGATCGATCAGATCGACGAAGCCGGTCACCGCCGCGCGCGACTTGCCCGCCAGGTCGTCGACGGGCGCGCCCGCCGCCACCGGCACCGCGTCGAACAGCGACTGCGTGCGCGCGCGCGTGCAGGCGTCGAACAGCGATATTTTGTGCGTCGCAGCAAACTGCGCCAGCCGCTCGATCGTCGTCGAGCCGATGCCGCGCGCCGGGTAGTTGATCACGCGCCGCAAGCTGATCTCGTCGCGCGGCGACAGCGCCAGCTTGAGGTACGCGATCGCGTCCTTCACCTCCTTGCGATCGAAGAACGACGTCCCGCCGATGACCTTGTAGTTGAGCCGCTGCGTCCTGAGCGCCTCCTCGAGCGGCTTGGCCTGGATGTTCGAGCGGTACAGCACCGCGCAGTCGCCCGGCTTGTACCCGCGCGTGCCGCAGAGCAGCTCGATCTCCTCGGCCACGAAGCGCGCCTCGCCCTCCGCGTCCTCGGCCACCACCAGCTTGAGTTTCTCGCCGGCGCGCCGCGCGGTCCACAGCCGCTTCGGGTGGCGCTTGGGGTTGTGCGCGATCACGCCGTTGGCCGCGTCGAGGATCGACGGCGTCGAGCGGTAGTTCTCCTCGAGCTTGACCACGCGCGCGCCGGGGAAGTGCCGCTCGAACTCGAGGATGTGCCCCGCCTCCGCGCCGCGCCAGCCGTAGATCGACTGGTCGTCGTCCCCGACGACGCACAAATTTTTGTGCACTGCAACAAGGTGGCTCATGAGCAAGAACTGCGCGCGGTTCGTGTCCTGGTACTCGTCGACCATCACCCAGCGCCAGCGCGCCTGCCAGCGCGCGCGCACCTCGGCGTCGCGATCGAGCAGCCGCACGGTCTCGGTGATCAGGTCGTCGAAGTCGAGCGCGTGAAAGCTGCGCAGCGCCGCCTGGTACTTCGGGTACACGTCGGCGGCGATCAGGTCGTACTCGTGATCGCCCGCCTCGGCGGCGTACTCCTCGGGCGAGACGAACGCGTTCTTGGCGCGGCTGATGCGAAACAGGATCGCCTTGACGTCGAAGCGGCGATCGTCGACCGACACGCGCCGCAAGATCTCGCGCACGGTGCCGAGCTGATCCGACGCGTCGTAGATGGTGAAGCCCGAGGCGAGCCCGAGCGCCTCGCGCTCCGCTTTCAGGATCGACAGGCCGAGCGAGTGGAACGTCGACAGCGTCAGCCCGCGCCCGCCGCGCCCGACCAGCTTCGCCACGCGGTGCTGCATCTCGTCGGCGGCCTTGTTGGTGAACGAGACCGCCAGCACCTCGTCGGGCCGCGCGCCGCGCTCGAGCAGGTGCGCCACGCGATAGGTGATCACGCGCGTCTTGCCCGAGCCGGCGCCGGCCAGCACCAGCACCGGTCCGCTGGTGGCCTCGACCGCCTCGCGCTGCGGCGGATTCAGCTCGTCCAGGCGCAGCATCGGCACCGGGTTAGCCTGCCCAGGCGATTTCCCGATCACAAGCTTGAAAAGCGCGCGCGGGTTAAAATCGCCGCGTGACCGGGATCGAGGCGCGCTATCACGAGCTCGTCGAGGAGCTGGAGCGCGACGGCGTGCGGCTCCGGCTCAAGCACGAGGTGTGGCACCAGCGCGCGATCGATCGTCTGCTGCGCGCGCTCACGCTCGGCGGACAGGGCCACTACCTCGCGCGCTACGTGACGACCATCGGGCGCACGATCTACCTGACGCCCGACTGGCACGCGCGCGCCGTCGAGGATCGCTGGATGACGCTGCGCCACGAGCGCGTGCACCTCGATCAGTTCCGCCGCTACGGGCTGGTGCCGATGGCGATCGCGTACCTGCTCCTGCCGTTTCCCGTCGGGCTGGCGTGGTGCCGCATGGCGCTCGAGCGCGCGGCCTACGCCGAGACGGTGCGCTGCGCGTTCGAGCTCGGCGGGCGCGCGGCCACCGATCGCCTGCGCGCGCACGTGATCGCGCAGTTCACGTCCGGCTCGTACGGGTGGATGTGGCCGTTTCCGCGTGCCGTCGCCCGCTGGTACGATCGCCTCGTCGACGAATTGGAGTGAGCGAATGCGATGGCGCGCGATCCCCGTGGCCGTAGCCGTAGCCGTAGCCGTAGCCGCCGCCGGCTGCGCCAGCACCTCGTACGTCGTCGAGCAGCCGCCGCTCGACGCCGCCCGCGCGCGCGGCGATCGCCGGGCGCTCGTGCCCGCGCAGCTCTCCGGCTCCGGCGCGCCGGTGTTCGTCGAGGCCGGCGCGGTGCGCGACGACGGCCTCGGCCGCGCGCACATCATCAACCGCACGATCATCACCGGCTACGTCCTCCTCGGCGTCGGCGCGGCGCACGTCGCCGCCGCGATCCCGCTGTTCATCACCGACGGCAACTGCCACGGCGTCGACAGCTGCGGCTTGGGCACCGTCATCGGCGGCATCGTCGCCGGCTTCGGCGTCGCGTGGCTGGTCATCGGCGCGGCCGTCGCGCTCACCGGCACGTATGTCCGCCCGCACGAGTGGCGCCGCTCGCCGCCGCGCGCCGCCCGGCTCGGCGCCGACGGAGCGCTGCACTTCTGACGTTGCCTTCGCCGCCCGCATTTCCTACATTCGTCGCGTGCGCCGCTCCACCGTCGAGAGAAACACCAGCGAGACGCAGATCCGCGTGAGCCTCGAGCTCGACGGCTCGGGCCGGCGCTCGGTCGAGACGCAGCTGCCGTTTTTCACCCACATGCTCGACGCGTTCGCGCGCCACGGCCTCTACGATCTCGAGCTGCGCGCGTCGGGCGACGTCGACATCGACGGCCACCACGTGGTCGAGGACGTCGGACTCTGCCTCGGCGACGCGTACGCGCAGGCGCTCGGCGACAAGCACGGCATCCGCCGCTACGGCGAGTGCACGGTGCCGATGGACGAGACGCTGGCGCAGGCGGTGGTCGATTTCTCGGGGCGCCCGGCGCTGGTCTGGCGCGTCGACGGCATCCAGGGCAAATGGGTCGGCGGCTTCGACGCCGAGCTGGCGCACGAATTTTTTCAGGCGTTCGTGAACCGCTGCCAGTGCAACCTGCACCTGCGCCTGCACTACGGCGAGAACGCGCACCACATCCTCGAGGCGCTGTGGAAGGCGTTCGCGCGCGCCACCATGGACGCCTCGCGCATCGACCCGCGCTCCGAGGGCGTGCCGTCGACCAAGGGCACGCTCACCGGATGATCGCAGTCGTCGACGCGGGGCTCGGCAACTTGCGCTCGGTGGTGCGCGCGCTCGAGGCCACGGGCACGCGCGAGCGCGTCGAGTTGGTTTCGGCGCCCGAAGGATTGCGCGACGCCTCGCGCGTGGTCGTGCCGGGGCAGGGCGCCTTCGGCGACGCGGCGGCCGCGCTGCGCCCCGACTCGCCGCTCGGCGCCGCGATCCTCGACGGCGTGCGCGCCGGCAAACCGTACCTCGGCATCTGCCTCGGCATGCAGGTGCTCTTCCAGTCGAGCGAGGAGTCGCCCGGCCATCCCGGCTTCGGCCTGTACGCCGGCAGCGTGCGCCGTTTGCCGTCGGGGCTGGTCGACTCGACCGGCCGCCGGCTCAAGGTGCCGCACATCGGCTGGAGCCCGATCGCGGTGCGCGGCGGCGCGCACCCGGCGCTCGACGTCGACGATCCGTGGTTCTACTTCGTGCACAGCTTCCATGCGCGGCCCGACGACGAGTCGCTGATCGCGGCGGTGGCGGCGTTCGGCGGCACGCCCATCACCGCGGCGGTGGCGCGCGGCAACGTGCTCGGCGTGCAGTTCCACCCCGAGAAGAGCCAGCGCGCCGGCCAGAAGTTCCTGCGCGCCTGGATGGCGTCGCCATGCTGATTATTCCGGCGATCGATCTGCTCGGCGGAAAAGTGGTGCGGCTCGTCGAGGGGAAACGCGAGAGCGCGACCGTGTACTCGGACGATCCGGCGGCGGTGGCGCGTGGCTTCGTCGCCGAAGGCGCCGCGCGGCTGCACGTGGTCGATCTCGACGGCGCGTTCAGCGGCAAGCGCGAGAATAATATTGCAGTGCAGCAAATCCTGGCGACCGGCGCGCGCGTGCAGCTCGGCGGCGGCGTGCGCGATCTCGAGACCTGCAAGCGGCTGCTCGACGAGGGCGTGCACCGCGTCGTCGTCGGCACGCTCGCCGCCAGCGCGCCGGACACGTTCCTCGCCGCCGATCCGGCGCTGCTCGCGCGCGTCATCGTCGCCGTCGACGCGCGCGACGGCCGCGTCTTCGTCGAGGGCTGGGATCGCGAGACCGCGCTCGACGCAGCGGTGCTCATCGGCAAGCTGGCGCGGCGCGTGGCCGGCGTGCTCTACACCGACATCGCGCGCGACGGGCGCGGCAACGGACCGAACGTCGTGCAGTCGGCGCGGCTCGCGCGCGCGATCGCGCCGGTCGAGCTGATCGCGTCGGGTGGCATCGGCAGCCTCGACGATCTGCGCGCGCTGCGCGACGCCGGTGTGCCCGCGTGCGTGGTCGGCCGCGCGCTCTACGAAAACAAGTTCACGCTCGCGCAGGCGATCGAGGCGGCGCGATGACCGCGCGGCGGATCATCCCGTGCCTCGACGTGGCGGGCGGGCGCGTGGTCAAGGGCGTGCAGTTCGTCGCGCTCCGCGACGCCGGCGATCCGGTGCAGATCGCCGCCGCCTACGACGCGGCCGGCGCCGACGAGCTGTGCTTCCTCGACATCGGCGCGTCGCACGAAGAGCGCGAGACCATCTACGACGTGGTGGCGCGCACCGCCGAGCAGGTGTTCATGCCGCTCACCGTCGGCGGCGGCGTGCGCGCCGTCGAGGACGTGCGAAAACTTTTGCTGTGCGGCGCCGACAAGGTGGCGATCAACAGCGCCGCCGTCGCCGATCCGACGTTGATCACGCGCGCCGCCGAGCACTACGGCTCGCAGGCGATCGTGGTGGCGATCGACGCGCGCAAAAAAGACAACGGCTGGGAGGTCTACATTAATGGAGGCCGCAAGGCCACCGGCCTCGACGCCGTCGAGTGGGCCGCGCGCGTGGTCGACGCCGGCGCCGGCGAGCTGCTGGTCACCAGCATGGATCGCGACGGCACGCGCGCCGGCTACGATCTGCCGCTCACGCGCGCCATCGCCGACGCGGTGAGCGTGCCGGTGATCGCCTCGGGCGGCGTCGGCACGCTCGAGCACCTGCGCGAGGGCCTGGTCGAAGGCGGCGCCGACGCGGTGCTGGCGGCGTCGATCTTCCACTTCGGCGAATTCTCCGTCGCGCAGGCCAAGGCGTTCCTGGCGCTGGCGGGCGTGCCGATCCGCCCGGGCAGGCCCGGATGAGCGCGACACCAAAGCCGAGCGATGACCGCAGGCTCACGCCCGCCGTCGTGCAGGACGCGCTCACCGGCCGCGTACTGATGCTCGCGTACATGGACGACGAGGCGCTCGCCCGCACGCGCGAGACCGGCGAGGTGCACTTCTGGTCGCGCTCGCGCAACGCGCTGTGGAAGAAGGGCGAGACGTCCGGCCACACGCTCGCGCTCGTCGAGCTCAAGGCCGACTGCGACGCCGACACGTGGCTGGTGCGCGCCGTGCCGCGCGGGCCGACGTGCCACACCGGCTCGGAGACGTGCTTCGGCACCGACGGAGTGGAGCCGCCGCCGAGCGAGCTGGAGTCGCTCTACCGCACCATCCTCGAGCGCAAGGCCGCGCCGCCCGGCACGCGCTCGTACGTGCGCACGCTGCTGGAGAATCCGATGCGCGTGCCGGAAAAGATTCTCGAGGAGGCCGGCGAGCTGGCGGTCGAGCTGGCGGCGGGCGCGGTCGATCGCGAGCGCGTGATCGCCGAGGCCGCCGACGTGCTGTTCCACGTGCTCGTCGGGCTGGCCGATCACGGCGTGACGCTCGCCGACGTCGAGCGCGAGCTGCACCGCCGCGCCGGCACCTCGGGCCTCGACGAGAAGGCGTCGCGCCGCCAGTGACCCGGCGCGCCATCGTGGTGATCGTGATCGCCGCGGTGATCGTCGTCGGCGGAGCGGGCGTGACGCTGCTGGCGCTCGTCGGAGCGCGCGCGGGCGAGCGGCTCGAGATCGCGCGGGCGCACGCCGCGCGGCAGGCGATGAAGAACCTGCGCGCGGCGATCGCGAACTATCGCGCCGACCACGTCGAGTGCCCGCGCGATTTGCACGCGCTCGTCGAGGCGCGCTACCTCACGCGCGACGCGCTCGATCCGTGGGGCGAGCCGTACGTGATGATCTGTCCGGCGACGCACGCCGAGCTCGACGCCGCCGACCTGCTCTCGAAAGGGCCCGATCGCGTGCAGGGCACCGCCGACGATCTGCATTCGTGGGACGCGCCGTGAGCGCCACCGTCGGAGAGATCCTCGGCCCCGGCGGCCTGCTCGCGCGCGCGCTGCCCGGCTACGAGCCGCGCCCGTCGCAGGTGGAGATGGCCGAGCGCGTGGCCGAGGCGCTGGCGTCGCGCCGCCCGCTGATCGTCGAGGCGGGCACCGGCACCGGCAAGACGCTGGCCTACCTCGTGCCCGCGATCTTGAGCGGCATGAAGGTGGTGATCTCGACGGGCACCAAGAATTTGCAGGAGCAGATCTACCGCAAAGACCTGCCGCTGCTCGCCGCCGAGCTGCCGCAGCCGTTCACCGCCGCGTGCATGAAGGGCATCTCGAACTATCTCTGCCTGCGTCGCTTCGGCGAGCACGACACGCGCGAGGCGGCGCGCGGGGCGATCGACTCGACGCTCGATCAGATCCGCGCCTGGGCGCTCGCCACCGAGACCGGCGATCGCGCCGAGCTGCCCGAGCTCTCCGACGAGGCGCCGATCTGGCGCGAGGTCTCGGCGACGGCGGAGACGCGCCTCGGCACGCGCTGCCCGCACTTCGAGCGCTGCTTCGTGACGCAGGCGCGGCGGCGCGCGCAGTCGGCCGACCTGGTGATCGTCAACCACCACTTGTTCTTCGCCGACCTGGCGCTGCGCGCGGCGTGGCCGCAGGCGCAGCTCCTGCCGGCGTACGAGGCGGTGATCTTCGACGAGGCGCACCAGCTCGAGGACGTGGCGTCCGATTATTTCGGCGTCGGCGTGTCTTCGCTGCGGCTGCTGGCGCTCGGGCGCGATCTGGCGCGCGCGGTGGCGTCGGGCAACGCGCCCGATCGGCTGGCGCAGACCGCGGCGCACGTCGACGCGCGCGCGGCGGCGCTGTTCGAGGCGCTGCGCCCGCGGCTGGGCGGCGCGCGCGAGCGTCCCGGCCAGCCCGCCGGCGAGTCGCGCGTCACCGTCGACGCGGCGACGTGGCAGGGCGAGCCCGAGGCGGCCGCGCTCCGGCTCGACACCGCGCTCGAAGAGCTCGAGAGCGCGCTCGGCAGCGTGCACGCGTCGGCGCTCGCCGACGGCGGCGAGGAGGCCGAGTCGTTAAAAGGCCGCGCTTCGGCGATCCGCGGCGATCTGGCGCTGCTCGTCGACGGCGCGCAGAAGTTCGATCGCCGCCACGTCTTCTGGGCCGAGCTGCGCGGGCGCACCGTGATGCTGCACGCCTCGCCGATCGACGTCGCCGACATCGTGCGCGACAAGCTGCTGTCGCAGGTCGAGGCGGCGGTGTTCACCTCGGCGACGCTGGCGGCGGGCGGCAGCTTCGAGTTCGTGCGCGCGCGCCTCGGCCTCGACTCGGCGATGGAGGCGCGCCTGCCGTCGCCGTTCGACTACGCGCGCCAGGCGGTGCTCTACCTGCCGCGCGATCTGCCCGAGCCCGCCGACGAGGCGTTCGCCGCCGCCGCCGCCGAGCGCATGCGCGAGCTGGTCGAGATCACCGACGGGCGCGCGTTCCTCCTCTTCACCAGCCACCGCCAGCTCAAGCGCGTGCTCGAACTCTTGCGCCACGATCTGAAGCAGCCGTTGCTCGTCCAAGGCGAGCGCCCCAAGCACCTGCTCGTCGAGGAGTTCAAGCGCCGCGTCGGCTCGGTGCTGTTCGCCACCGCCAGCTTCTGGGAGGGCGTCGACGTCGTCGGCGAAGCGCTGTCGCTCGTCGTCATCGACAAGCTGCCGTTCGCCCCGCCGGACGATCCGCTCACCGCCGCGCGCGCGCGCCGGCTGGAGGAGGAGGGGCGCGACGCGTTCGGCGAGTACCACCTGCCGCGCGCCGCGCTCGCGCTCGCGCAGGGATTCGGGCGGCTGATCCGCCACCGCGACGATCGCGGCATCGTGGCGCTGCTCGACAAGCGCGCGTCGACCAAGGGCTACGGCCGGCGCGTGCTGGCCGGCCTGCCGCCCGACTGCCCGCGCACCGCCGCGCTCGACGACGTGCGCAAATTCTGGAAGCGGCCATGAGCGCGATCGGCGCCGAATGGCTGATCGCAGCCGCTTTAGCCGGTGGGTTTCTCCTCGGCTCGATCCCGTTCGGCGTGGTATTCGCGAAGTTGCGCGGCGTCGATCTGCAGAAGGTCGGCTCCGGCAACATCGGCGCCACCAACGCCGCGCGCGCGCTCGGCCGCGGCATCGGCGTGCTGGTCCTCCTGTGCGACGCGGGAAAAGCCGCGCTGCCGATCGTGCTCGCGCGCCGCCTGCTCGCCGGCGAGCCGCGCCTCGACTGGATCCTCGCGGCGATCGGCGGCGGCGCGGTGCTCGGCCACATGTTCTCGCCGTGGCTGCGCGGACGCGGCGGCAAGGGCGTGGCCACCGGCTTCGGCACGTTCCTGGTGCTGGCGCCGTTCCCGGCGGCGATCGCGGCGGGCGCGTGGGTGCTGCTCTACGCGCTGTCGCGCATCTCGTCGGTGGGATCGCTCACCGCGCTGGCGGTGCTGCCGGCCGCGCTGGCGCTGCACCACGAGCCGCGCGCGTACCTGGCACTGGTGCTGGCGCTCGATCCGGTGATCCTCTGGAAGCACCGCGACAACATCCGCCGCCTCGTGCGCCGCGAAGAGACGAAGGTCTGATCGGCGCTACAGCGCGTCGCCGGTGGGCGCGACCACGTGGCCCTGGCTCTGCGCCGCGTGCAGGAGCGCGGTGAGCGGCCGCCCCGCCGTCGGATGGATCAGCTTGGCGTCGATGTCGATCAGCGGCGCCAGCGCGAACGCCCGCTCGTGCAGCCGCGGGTGCGGCACCTCGAGCTCGGGCTCGGCGTGCCGCAGCTCGCCGCGCGCGCCCATCATCAGCACGTCGAGGTCGAGCGTGCGCGGCCCCCAGCGCACCTTCTCCTGGTCACGCGCGCGCCCGAAGTCGATCTCGATCTGCTGGCACGCGCGCAGCAGCGCCGCCGGATCGAGATCGCTCTCGAGCACCATCACCGCGTTCAAGAACGGCGGCTGCGGCGGCCCGCCGACGGCGGAGGCGGCGAACACGCGCGAGCGCGCCATGACGATGCCCAGGCTCTCGAGCGCGCGCGCCGCGCCGCGGATCGTGCCCAGCC
>Ga0070741_10008013_pt1 | contig 21459 bp, 23 predicted proteins | sample Coa_R1_4_FD_66440 | JGI IMG/M metagenome (GOLD analysis project Ga0070741, IMG submission 66440) | Surface soil microbial communities from Centralia Pennsylvania, which are recovering from an underground coalmine fire - Coalmine... | ecosystem: Environmental > Terrestrial > Soil > Unclassified ... | reverse complement strand
TCGATGCTTCGCCGCGCGCGCCGCGGCTTCGCGCATCCGACGTCGGCCTCGTTCGCCGCGGTCTCGTACTACTGGCACTTCGTCGACGCGGTCTGGCTCCTCCTCTTCATCACCGTGTACCTGCTGTAGGGGGCGCAGGCGCGACGACCATTCCCCGTCCGGAATAGCCACGACGGCATCGCGATCCTCGACGCCGCCGGCCGCCTTGTCTCGTGGAACAGGGCCGCGGCGACCATCACCGGCTGGACCGAGAAGAGGCCGCGGCGCGCAAGCTCGGCACCGTCGTCAAGCTACCCGGCGGGATCCCAGGGCCATGGTCGATGACCCGGACGTGCGCGTCCCCGCCGTCCAGCCCACTGGTCACGCGGATCTCCGGTGCGTCCGCGCGCGTACGTCATCGCGTTCTTCACGAGGTTCGTGATGACCTGCGTGATCGAGCGGGTTGCCCATCGCCGTCAGCACGATGAGCAGCTCAGACTCCCCGAAGCGTGCCGCGAGGTCGCTGGTACGGGTCGCTGCGATGACGCGTTTCCCGAGCTGCCGCATCAACTCATCCATCTGGACCGGCTCGCCGACAGCTGGGATCTCGCATGGGATCTCGCGGCCGATCGATGCCGTCATCGTCGCGCTGCGGCTGCTGCTGCTGCATGACCCTACGTGCTTCAGGGGCTGCGAGCGGTCGGTGACCATCAGTCTCGGTGTCTCCTCGTTCCCGAGCGACGAGACATCCGCGGAAGCCGTGTTGGACGCCACACGTCAGGCGATGGCGCGCGCGCGGGCCAGGGGGGTGGCGGATACGAGCTCGCGAGCTCCTGACGATCGCGCATGGTCCCTCGGTCTCGGAGGCGGCACACTAGGCCTGCGACTCGTCGCGATGACGAAAGGACCGAGGGAATCACGCGGGCCGCTAGCTCAACGGTAGAGCAGAGGACTTTTAATCCTTTGGTTCCGGGTTCGAATCCCGGGCGGCTCACAGCGACATCGGGAGGAGCGCGAAACCCTCCCCGCGGGCCGCCTCGCGAAGTTCGACATCGAAGCACGCGAACTCGATCAGCGCCGCGTCCGCCGCGCGAGCGAGCATCGCCGATGCGAGCTGGACCGCGTCGTACGCGCGAAGCGTGTGTCGTGACAGCGACCGGACCGCGGTCTCCAGGACATCGTCCGTCAGGTCGACGATGTGAAAGGTCCCGCTCCCGTGAGCCCCGATGACCCACTCCCATTCGAAGGCGTCGGCCAGCAGAGCGGTGTCCTCGGCCGATAGCTCTCCGAGCCGGTGCTTGCGCCACAGCGCCGCCGGGACCTCGACCCGAGCGAGGCGAGAGACGACCAGGTCGCCGGGACCGCGAACGACCTCATGACCCGTCTCGTCCGCGTAGCGCTTGACGAGCGCAGAGCTGTCGCAGAAGACGCTCAGCGGCGGCCCGCCGCCACCAGGTCGGAAAGGCTCGTGCCTTTGCCGGCCGCGCGGCGCGCGCGGGCGAGGCGTCGCGCATCCGGGGCCCTGAGTCCGACCCGCTGCGGCGGGACCAGGAGCAGGCCTGCGCGCGCGAGGCGAGCCCGCGTGCGCTCCGCCTCGGAGTCGGCGAGGTCGGGGTCGACGGCAGCACGGAGGACGGACACGACCCACGCGTTCACGCTGCGGCCAGCCTTCGACGCGTATGCCTTAACGTCGCCGGCAAGCCGCTCGTCGACGCGCAGGGTGAGCTGTGGCATGCACTCATGCTAGCACTCATGATGTGGACCCGACGGCGGGCGCGTCGAGCGACGCCCGACGGCCGTTCGTCGCGGTCGGCATGACACGGGAGGTTCGATGGCGTCAGATCTACGGCTTACCGTGCCGGTGACTTGGCCGGATGCTCGTCGGCTGACTCGGTGAGAAGATCCGCCGCGCGGGCGAGGTCCTCCTAGCGGTCGGGCAGTGAGGGAATCATCTTGGACGGCGGCTTGGCACGCTTCCGCCCTTCGAATAGTGTCCTCTTCGGCTCACAGCGAAGGGCGACGCACCGTTCGCGGCGCGCGCGGCCCGCATCCACAGGAGCGCGTTCGCGCCGGCGGCGAGCGCGACGAGCAGCAGCGCCGCCATCATCACGATCTCGCGCTGCCCCTGGAACGAGAACCACGGTGGCGTGAGCACCGCGATCTGGAACGTCCAGTAGCCGAGCGCGATCGTGTGGCCCCAGAGCCAGTCGCGCCGCGTGTGGGCGCGCAGGTGCGGGATGAGGACCGCGAGGCCGACGCCCGCCTCCGCGAGGTGCCCGATGCCGCTCACGAACTGGACCTCGGTCTCGTAGGGGATCGAGCTGTGGAACCGCAGCAGGATCTCGAGCGAGAGGGCGAAGCTCCCGAGGCCGAAGTAGGCGAGGATCGCCGCCAGCGTCGGGGCGGCCGCGTGGAGCAGCGGGACGCGCCGCGGGAGCGCGGTCATGGCGACGGCTCCGATGAGGAGCCCGCTCGTCATCACCGTGCTCGAGGAGATGAAGAGGTACGGGTTGCTCGCGAGGTACCAGAGCAGTCCGCCGATGTCGTTGATCGACGGGATCGCCGATGCGTGCACGCTGTCCCTTCCCTTGCCCGCCGCCGTCGAGGCGCGCTTCCCTCATGCGCTCAACGCGCTCACTCTCTCTGCATCACGCACGACGGTCAGCGGGAGGGATCGAAAAGGTCCGCGTCGGCGTGACGCTCGTCCCGAACGAGGGCGGCGACGATCTCGGCGCTCGCCGGGCCGAACGCCATGCCGTGTCCGGTGAAGCCCCCGCACACGAACAGACGAGGGCCGGCCTGTCCGACGTACGGCAGCGCGTCGTGCGAGAAGCCCATCGTGCCCGCCCACCGGTGCGTCACCGGCGCGTCGACCCCGTGCGCGCGCAGAAAGTCATCCAGGCGTGACTGGATGGCGATCGTCGGGGTCTCGTCCTCTCCGACCTCGTCCGCGATCGCGGTGTCCCGCCAGCCGCCGACGACCACGCGACCATCCGCGGTCTGGCGCCAGTAGTCGTACCCGCGGCGCGCGTACGCCGGACGGGCGAAGACGGGACGCGTCGGCGCGGTGGCGAGCATCTGGGCGCGGACCGGACGGACGCGCGACGAGACGAGCCGCGCGGTGTAGGCGTTCGTGCAGAGGACGACCGCGCCGGCGGCCACGGTCCCGGCGGGCGTACGCGTCTCGCCGCGCGCGATCTCCGTCACGGTGGTGTCCTCGTGGATGCGCGCGCCGGCCCGCACGGCCGCTCGCGCGAGGCCACGCACCCACTTCACCGGATGCAGGTCGCCGTCGTCGGCGTACGTCGCCGCGCGCCGTGCGGCGTCGACCGTCACCGCGACCCCACGGGCGGCGAGACGTCGCGCGCTCTCCTCGACCTCACGCCATTCCTCGTCGTCGCCCGCGATCTGATCCGAGCCGTTCCAGCGCAGCTCGCACTCGATCCGGTGCTCCGCGACGAGCGCGCGCGCGAGCGCCTGCGTGCGCTTCGTCAGACGCCAGATGCGCCAGGCCCGCTCCTCGCCGTAGCGCCGCGAGGCGGCGACGAAGTTCTCCGCGACGCCCGCGAGCAGGAACCCCGCGTTCCTTCCGCTCGCCGCTTCGGCCACGCCGCGCGCCTCGAGCACGACGACGCGCACGCCGGCCGTCGCCAGGAAGTACGCGCTCGCGATACCCGCGATCCCGGCGCCCACGATCGCGACGTCCGCGACGAGGTCGCCGTCGAGACGCGGGTATGCGCGCTTCGTACCGTCCAGCCACACGCTCATCACGCGGAGTGTGGCGCGGGCGCGGTCAGGACTTCGTCTTCCGCCGGCAGCACGCGTAGAGGGCGTCGAGGATGGGCCGCGACGCGCTCCGCTGTTCCTGATCGTTGGGATGGTGGATCGCGCGCACGCCGTCGAGGAGCGCCTCGACGCCGCGGGACTCCGGCGTGAGGTCCTTCGCCGCGGTGTCGGCGCCGCGGATCACCTTCGCCATGTAGGCCATGGCCGGATCGCGCGCCAGGCCGTACGCGCGCACGAACGCGTCGACGCTGCATTCCTCGCCGTGGTGCCCGAGAGCGACCCCGGTCACGTCATACGGCGTCGCCCCGGTCCGCTCCGCCTCGCGCAGCACCGCGTCCGGCGGGACGTAGAGGAACTCGGCCTCGCGATCGATGAACCGATCGATGAGCCACGGCCCGGCATCCTACCCCGGCGCGTCGGGGAGGCGCCGCCGCGCAGGGCGGGGCATCCACCTGGCGCGCTCGGGCGTACCACCGTCGATGGCCCGCTGGATCCTCCGTGCCGTCGCGTGTGCCGCGCTGCTCTCGGTCACCGCCTGCGCGGCGGCGGCGCAGCCACAGCGAACGGCGCGCCCCAACGAGGTCCAGGTCGTCGAGCCCGCGGGCAGGCCGGACGGCTGGGGCTACGCGCCGAAGGAGCTCGCCGTGGCGAAGGGCACGACGGTGACGTTCGTGAACCAGGGCAAGGAGCTCCACACCGTGACGGCCGACGCCCCGAACCGTCCGTTCGACCTCAGCATCGACTCGAATCAGACAGCAACGATCACCTTCGATACCGTGGGAGTGTTCTCGTACCACCGCGGCGTGCATCCGCAGATGAAGGGGGTCGTCCGTGTCTGCGATGGGGCGTGCGGCTAGCCGAGCCGCCCGACCGCCGCGCACGGGCGTCCCGCTCCCCCTCGCGAGGGGAATTCGGCCTTCGCGACGACCAGATCGGCCTCGAGATCGACCTCGCCGCGACGGAAACGGGAAGCTAGCTCGGACGCGGCGCGAAGATGTAGCGGATCGTGATCGCGGCCACGGCCGCGCCGAGGAGCGGTCCGATCCAGTACACGTACCAGCCGTCGTAGAAGCCCGCCGGGACCGCCGTCGCGAACCAGCGCGCGGGGTTCATGGCGGCGCCGGTGAGCGGACCGCCGATGAGGATGTCGGTCATGACCGTGAGGCCGATGCCGAATCCGGCGATGCGCGGTGCCTGCGGCGACACCGCCGTGCCGTAGACCGCCCACACCAGGAAGAGCGTGAGGATCGCTTCCACGACGATGCCGATCGTGGGCGTCACCGTCGACGCGAGCGCGGGCGTGCCGAGGTGCGTCTTGTCCACGGCCGCGATGGCGGAGTCGAACACCAGGCGCAGCGCGAAGCCCGCGAGGACGCCGCCGGCGAGCTGCGCGATCCAGTATGTCGGGACGCGCGGCCAGGGATGCCGCCCCGCGACGGCGAGCCCGAAGGTCACCGCTGGATTGAAGTGCCCACCCGAGAGAGCGCCGAACGTGGAGACCGCGATCGCCAGCGTGACGCCGTGCGCGAGCGCGACCGCCAGGAGGCCGCCGTCGCCGAATTGCGCCGTCGTCAGGATCGCGCCGGCACCGACGAAGAAGAACCAGAACGTTCCGCATGCCTCGGCCAGCAACGCGCGTGTGTGATCGTTCACAAGACCCTCCGTTCCCGGTCCGGTATTCTCGCGCGATGGCGGACTTTCGTCCTGTCGAGGCAACCAAGGCGCGCATCCTGACCATCCACGCCGCCGCCCCGGGCACCTCGCCCGACGACGCGAACGCGGAATGGATCGAGGTCGTCGTGCAGTTGGATTCCGACCTCGCCAACTGGCGGCTGCAGCACCTGCGGGCGCTCTGGCGCGAAGAGGTCGCGAAGCCGGTCGAATGGGAGTGGGTCTATACGTGGGGATCCCCGTGCTTCGTGACCGAAGGCGAGATCTACCGCATCCATTCGGGCTCCCGCGTGCGGGCCGCCTCCCATCCTCTCCCCGACGACCTCGCCCCGGGCCGGAAGCACGTGTACGTCGCGGGGCCGGTCGGCGCCGCGCGGCTGCTGTGGACCCGCGGCGACTACGCGCGGCTCGTCGACGCCTTCGGCACGGTCATCGACGAGGTCGTCGTGTGGCCGCCCGAGGCTGCCGCTACGCCGGCCGGTACTCCTTCGTCTTCAGCGCGATCTTCCGGATAAGGTCCTCGAGCACGGCGACGCCGATGCCCGGGCCCGTCGGGACCTTCATCGTGCCGTCCTTCTCGACGGTGAACGGCTCCCCGATGATCTCCGTGTCGAAGTAGCGCGCCGACGCGCTCACGTCGCCCGGCAGCCGGAAGTTCGGGAGCGAGGCGAGGTGCACGTTCGCCGCGCGTCCGATGCCCATCTCGAGCATGCCGCCGCACCACACCGGGATCCCGCGCTCCTCGCAGGTGTCGTGGATGCGCTTCGCTTCGGCGAGGCCGCCGACGCGTCCCGCCTTGATGTTGATGACGCGCGCCGCGCCGATCTCGATCGCCTTGCGCGCGTCCTCCGCGGAGTGGATCGACTCGTCGAGGCACACCGGCGTCATGATCGCCTTCTGCAGCGTCGCGTGGTCGATGATGTCGTCCTCCGCGAGCGGCTGTTCGACGAGGAGCGGCGTGTACGCGTCGATGCGCTTGAACAGCGGGATCGCGTCGAGCGTGTACGCGGAGTTCGCGTCGAGCTGGAAGGGCAGGTCCGGGAAGCGGTTGCGGATCGCCTCCGCGACGTGGCCGTCCCAGCCGGGCTTGATCTTCACCTTCACGCGCTGGTAGCCACCCTCGAGCTCCTTGGCGATCCGCTCGAGGAGCTGCTCGACCGTCGGCTGGATGCCGATCGCGACGCCGCACAGGATGCGATCGCGCGTGCCTCCGAGCATCTTCGCGAGCGGCACGTTCGCGCGCTTCGCGAAGAGATCCCAGATCGCCATCTCGATCGTGGCCTTCGCCATGCGATGGTCCTTGATCCATCCGAGCACGCGGCCGGTGTCGTCCGGATGGCGGAGGTCCTCCGTGAGCAGCCGCGGGATCGCGATCTCGTCGAGGAGCCACCACACCGTCTCCGGCGTCTCTCCCGAGTACCACGGCGTCTCGGGCGCGACGCTCTCGCCCCATCCGACGGCGCCCTCGGATTCGACGCGCGCGATGACGCGCGTCTGGTGCGTCTCTCGCGAGCCGCTCGTCTCGTACGGCGACTTCAGCGGGAGCCGGATGACGAAGAGCTCGATCCGTTCCAGCTTCATGCGTCGTCCGTGTCGATCGGCTCGTCGCGTCGCGGCTGCGGCACGAGGAGGTACGCGCCGCGACCATCGGCGGAGCGCAGGAACTCCACCGCGGCGTAGCCATGCGCGAACGCCGCCTCGAACGCGCCGCGCGCGGCCATGCGCCACGCGAGTGCGAGGTCCGGATCCCGCGCCTTCAGATCCTGGAAGCGCGGCGGGATCTCGAGGAGCAGGTGCGACTCCGGCGCGAACGTCGTGGCTCCGGGTCGCTCGCCGTCCGCCCGCAGCGCGTAGCGGATGCCTTCACGCTCCGCGTCCTCGAGCGACGGCGGCCGATCCTCACCTTTGAGACGCTTGTAGGTGCGGTCGTGCCCGATCGGCCACTCCACGTAGATGCGATCCGAGGGGAGCCCCGCATTCAGCTTGTCGGGCATGTGCCCGTAGAAGTCGCGGTGATATTCACGCGTGTACGCGCCGAGCTTCGCGAAATTGAAGGTCGCGTTGCGCGCCTCGAGCGGATCCATGGTCCAGGCGATGATCTCGATCCCCTGATCGAGGCAGTGGTCGCGCTGCGCTTCCTTCAGCTCCCGCGCCAGCGTCGTGCCGCGATAGCGCTCGCGCACGGCGAGCATGTGGGAGTGGTGCCGGAAGTGGTAATCGCGGATCCCGAGGAAGCCGAACACGAATCCGGCCGGCTCGGGATCGTCCTCCGCGTAGCCGAGCGCGACGAATCCACCGTTGTGCGCGATGGCCAGGAGGATCGTCGCGGGGACCGCGACGTCGCCGCTCCATACCTCCTCCTGAATAGGAACGGTCGCGGCACACGCGGCGATGTCGTGAGCCACCTCGATGCGGAACGCCATGCTGTGGCCTAAGTATCGGCCGTACGGCGACGGGGGCGTGGGCGAAGCGATACCATGCCGCGCGTGGCGGGAAAGGCCGAATTCCTCAAGCGCGTGTCCTGGTTCGAGGACCTCGACCAGCGCTCGCTCGACGCGATCGCCAACGCGGCCGTCGAGCAGTCGTACGCGCCGGGGCAGGAGATCGTCCATCAGGGCGACACCGGCGTGGGCGCCTTCATCATCCGCTCGGGCAAGGTGGAGATCGTCCAGGAGAAGGACGGCCACGAGACGAAGCTCACGACGCTGGGTCCGGGCGACGTCTTCGGCGAGATGGCGCTGCTCGACGAGTTCCCGCGCTCGGCGAGCGTGCGCGCCGTCGAGCCCACCACGGTGCTCGGCATCCAGCGCTGGCATTTCAAGGGCATCCTCGAGAGCCACCCGCAGCTCGCGCTCGCGCTGCTCCCGATCCTGACCCGCCGCATCCGCGCCGCCGAGGGGATGCTCCCGCAGCAGGCCGCCCGGCACTAGTTCTTCGCGCTCGGCTCGGCCCGCTCCGCGGCCTGCGCCTCGCCGCCTCGCTCCGCTCTTGCGGACTCGCTCCTCGCAGGTGAACTGCTCGTCGCTCGACTACTGACGTAGCCTTCGCGGGATGGCTGCTCTCGTGGAATGCGTGCCGAACATCAGCGAGGGCCGACGCGCGGAGGTCATCTCGGAGGTCGCGGAGGCCGTGGCGGCCGTGGCGGGGGTGCGCCTTCTCGATCAGACGAGCGACGCGGACCACAACCGCAGCGTCTTCACCTTCGCCGGCGAGCCCGACGCCGTCCTCGCCGCGGCGCACGCGCTCGCGGACGTCGCGCTCCGCGAGATCGACATGCGCGCGCACGCCGGCGCGCACCCGCGGCTCGGCGCGGTCGACGTCGTCCCGTTCGTCCCGATCAGCGGCGTGACCATGGACGACTGCGTCGTGCTGGCGAGGCGATTCGGGCACGAGGTGGGGGAGCGCCATCAGGTCCCCGTGTACTTCTACGCGAACGCCGCGACGCGCCCCGAGCGCGTGAAGCTGGGCGACATCCGCAACGCGGTGCAGTACGAGGGCCTCGCCGCCGCGCTGGCGACGACGCACGTGCCCGACGCGGGTCCGGCTCGCTTCAACGAGCGCGCCGGCGGCATGGTGGTCGGTGCGCGTCCGTTCCTCATCGCCTTCAACATCGAGCTCGACACGACCGACCTCGCGCTCGCGAAGCGCATCGCCAGGGAGATCCGCGAGTCGTCGGGCGGCCTTCCGGCGATCCAGGCCCTCGGGTTCGAGCTCAGCGGCCCTCCGCGCGTGCAGGTCTCGATGAACGTCCTCGATTTCAACAGGACCTCGCTCGCGCGGGTCTGGCACGAGGTCGAGCGGCGCGCGGGCGACGCGGGCGTGCGGATCCTGCGCGGCGAGCTCGTCGGCCTCATCCCGCTTGATGCCGCGCTCCAGGTGACGGCCGATGCGCTGAAGCTCGACGGCTTCGACCGCTCGCGCGTGATCGAAGCGAGGTTCCTGGAATAGCCCGGGAGCGGAGCGCCACGACCGAGGCCGATCTCGTCGTCCACTCCGCGCGCCTCCTCACGCTCGCGCCGCTGAAGGACGAGCGCCCGCGGGTCGGACCGGCCGCGGGCGACCTCGGTGCGGTCGAGCGCGGCTGGGTGGCGGCGCGCGGCGGTGTCGTCGTCGCGACGGGGCGCGGCGACGCGTGGGAGCGTCTCGAGCCGGCCGGGTCCGCGACCGTCCTCGACGCCGAGGGCGCGGTGGTCATGCCCGGCTTCGTCGACCCGCACACGCACCTCTGCTACGCCGGCCATCGCTGGGACGAGTTCGCGGCGCGGAGGAGCGGCGGCGAGTACCTCGCGCTCCTGGAGCGCGGCGGCGGCATCCACGCGACCGTGCGCGCGACGCGCGAGGCGAGCGACGACGGGCTCGCGGCGCTCGTACGGCGCCGGCTCGAGGAGAACGCCGCGCTCGGCACCACCACGATCGAGGTGAAGAGCGGGTACGGGCTCGAGCCCGAGGAGGAGCTGCGGCAGCTCCGCGTCATCGCGCGCGCGAGCGCGGCGGCGCCAATCGACGTCGCGCCGACGTATCTCGCGCTCCACGCGCTGCCGGCGCGGCACGCCGAGGATCGCCGCGAGTTCCTGCACGAGGTCGTCCGCGCGGTCGCGGTCGTGGCGACCGAGGGTCTCGCCGAGGCCGTCGACGCGTTCGTGGAGCGCGGCGTGTTCGAGACCCAGGAGGTGCGTCCGCTCGCGAAGGCGGCGCGCGATGCGGGGCTCGCGCTCACGCTCCACGCCGACCAGCTGAACGACGTCGGCGCGACCGAGCTCGCCGCGCGCATGAAGGCGCGCTCCGCCGATCACGTCGCGAACGCGTCGGCGGCGGGGCTGCGCGCCCTCGCGCGCGCGGCCATCCCCGCGGTGCTGCTCCCCGGGAGCGCCTTCTTCGTCGGCTACCCGCCGCCGGACGCGCGGCGCTTCCTCGAGGCCGAGGTCCCGCTCGCCGTCGCGACAGATCACAACCCGGGGACCTCGCCGCTCGTCGGGATGCCGGCGGCGATCGCGCTCGCGGTCGCGCTCTGCGGCCTCACGCCGGCGCAGGCCATCGTCGCGGCCACGATCAACGCGGCGCACGTGCTGCGTCGTGGCGACCGGGCCGGCAGCCTGGTGAAGGGCCGGCGTGCCGACCTGGTCGTCCTCGCAACCGACGACGAGCGTGAGCTCGCGTACGCGCTCGGTCGCCATCTCGTCGCACGCGTGTTCGCCGCGGGGCGCGCGGTGCGGTAGCGGGCCGTCGCTACCGTCCCGCCGCGTCGACCTCCGTGCCGCCATCCGCGGCGGCCCGGCGACCTGCCGGCGGAAGGGCCGAGCGGACCGAACGGATCGGCGTGTCGACGACGAGCAGCTCGCTCGTGCCGGTCGCGGCGAGCTCGAGCGCGCCCGCGCCCGTGATGTACGCGGCGTCGCCGGTCGTCATGCGCCGCCCGTTCACGTCCAGCGCGCCCGACAGCAGGTACAGGTAGCCGCCGCGGTCGCGGCCGAACGCGTGCGACACGGCCTTCCCGGATGAGAGGCGCGACGCGTACATCGAGACGTCCTGCGCGACGGTGAGCCCCTCGCCCGCGGTCCCCTCGGGCTTCAGGAAGCGCAGCAGCCGGTCGGTGCGGTCGGCGACGGTGTACTGGCGCTGGACGACGCCGGGCGGGAGCGAGCGCTTCCAGGGAAGGATCCACATCTGGATGAACCGCATCTCCCGCGTCGTCGAGTGATTGCGCTCGGAGTGCTCCGCGCCGGAGCCGAGTCGCATGCGCTGCACCCCACCGGGCTCGAGCACGCCGCCGTTGCCGAGGCTGTCGGCGTGCTCGAACTCGCCCGCGACCACGAACGTGATGCCCTCGATGTCGCGATGCGGATGCATCGGCCAGACCGCGCCCGGGACGAGCGTGTCGTGGTTGAAGACGCGGAGCGCACCGATGCCCATGTGTCGCTCGTCGCGATACCGGTCGAACGAGAAGTGCCAGCGCGCGCGGAACCATCCGCCGTCGATCGAGTAGATCGTGCGATCCGGCCGGATCACGAGCGGGGCGTGCGGCACGGCGCAAGGATGCCGCACCGCGCGTGCCGGGGCGTCGCGCTCGCCCGGCGGTGGATGCCACACGCCCCGCCGTCCGGCGGAACGGCGGGGCGTGCGGCAAAAGGAGGTCGCGAACGATTCAGGGAGCGGTGATGAAGAACGCCCAGCGGAAGATCGGGAGCTTCTCCCCCGGGTGGTCGTCGAGCGCGGTGAGCTGCGGCATCTTGTAGTTCGCGGGACGCGTCTCGGTCCCTTGGTAGATGCCGGGGTACATGTCGATGTAGTGCCACCCCGGCGCGCCGGACATCGTGAGGAAGATCGTGAGGTCGCCCGCGCTCTGGAACGCGCAGGCGTAGCCGGTGAACGCGTTGTCCACGACCACGTGGTAGATCTGCTCGGTCTCGGTCCAGCCCACACCCTTCAGGTGCAGCGTCGTCTGCGTGCCCGAGGGGCCCCTGTCCACCGGGAGCGGGAACGCGCTCGCGAGGATGTACACGGTCGTCCTCGCGATCTCGGTATCGCCGATCTTCGCGGTCAGGGTGTGCGTGCCGCCGAGGTCGTCGGGGATCGCGTAGGCCCAGGTGAACGATCCGGTGGCGTCGGTCCTCACCTTGCCGATGGACTTCGTGCGCTCTTCGAATCCGGTGACCGAGCGGTTCCCGACCATCGTGGTCCAGAAAATCTCGACGTCGCTGTTCGCCGGGAGGGCCCTGCCGCTCAGCGTCGCGGGCGTACCGACGGTCGCCCCGTACGGTGCGGACCAGATGCCCTGCGCGACCGGCCTGGCCGGGATCTGCGCGAAGCCCTGCCGCTCCGCGGGAGCCGGCAGCACCGCCGGACCGTCGGTGACGGTGAACGGGATGTGCGGGAAGGGCCGCGAGGCGACGACGGGCTGCTGGTTCGGGTTCATGTAGGGCGCGCCGAACTCGGAGTGGCCGAGCGTGATGATGTGGGTGCCCACCTCCCCGGTCGCCGGGATCACGAACCTGGCGTATCCGTCGGTCGTGACCGACGACACCCAGCCGGTGTACTTGTTGTCGTAGTCGAGCTGGAAGCTGTTCTGGTACGACTGGTAGCCGATCCCCTTCACCTCGACGGTGATCGGGGTACCCACCGGCCCGCTCGTGGGCGTGATCGTCGTCACCATGTCGACGTCGAAGAGCGACTTGTTCCGGATCACCTTCGCGTCGTCGACCACCATCACGTCGTGCGAGTAGCCGAAGCCGTGCGGCACGGTGAAGGTCGCCGTGAACGCGCCGGTCGCGTCGGTCGTGTACGCACCGAGCGTTTGCTGGATGGTCCTCGCGTCGCGACCGAGGAACTTGCTCCTGTCGTCAGACAGCTTCCAGGTGACCTTGCCGGTCACCCAGACGAGCTCGTACTTCGTGTTCGGCTTCATGCCCGTGGCGGTCGCGGTGACCGTCGTGTCCCACGGACCGTGCGTCGGTGTGAGCGCGAGCTTGCCGGTAACCTCCAGCGGCTGGAGCGACGCGCTCGGGGCGGCGGAGGCACCGGCCGCCGTCGCGGTCGCGGCCGGCTTGGCCGTCGCAGCGGGTCCCTGGCTCCGCGCGGACGGAGTCGGGGTCGTGCTGCAGGCGGCGAGGATGAGCGCAGCTGCGATCGCGACGGCGACACGGCTCACCTCGTTCACCTCTTTCCGAGGGGCACGATCGTGAGCTGGGCGGCCGGGACCTTCATCTGCTCGAAGGTGCCGGTCGCGCCCGCCGTGCTCACGGCCTTGACCTGGTAGCTGAAGAGACCGGTCGGGTAGTCCTTCGGGATGCTGAAGCCGGCGGTCCAGAAGTACTCGGCAGGGTTCTCCTTCGTTCCGCCGTGGCCCCCGTACTTGAACGGCGTCTTCGACCCATCCGGGAGGATCAGATCGAAGGACGCCATGGCCTTGTCGTCGAGCGGCTTGTTCGTGAGCGGGTCGAGCACGCGGAAGCGCCACACGATGCGCGAGCCCTGCGGGAAGCGGCTCTGCTGCACGCAGGAGAGGTAGGCCTTCTCCTCGTCGGTGAGCCCCTCCGGGCTGCGGACGGTGTCGCCCTGGAGGATGAGGAACGTCGCCTTCTGCGACGTCGCGGCCGCGGCGCTCGTGGCCGCGACCGAAGGCGCCAGGGTCGCGGAGGTCGCCGTCTCGCCGGTGCCGCCTCCGCACGAGGCGAGCGCGCCGACGACGAAGACGCTGGACGCGGTGGTCGCGAGGATGCGGCGCAGGATCATGCGGTTTCCCCCTTTTGGTCGGTCGTATCCGCGCCGGCGACGACGCCGCGCGCGGTGCTGAGCAGTGAGAAAGCGATGAGTCCCCACACCGCGAGCACGACGATGCCGGCGGCGTAGGGGACGTAGCGCGTGAAGAACAGCTCGAACGCGGGCTCGTCCAGCTCGTACGCCGGCGCCGCGACGGTCGCGTCGAGCGTGGTCACGCCGAACGACGGGACGAGCGTGTCGCGGCCGGCGAAGCGCGCGACGATCTGGTGCGCACCCGTCGTCGCGGGCAGGTACGTGATCGCCGTGCGGCCCTGACCGTCGGTCACGCCGCTGCCGATGAGCTCCTCGCGCGGTCCGAAGAAATCGACGATGTCGTAGAAGCGCACCACCGCGTCGTTCACCGGCTTCCCGGCGGGGCTCGTGACCTGGACGCTCACGAGGTAGCCCCACTCGGGCCTTGCCGCGGCCTGCGTCGCGAGCTTCACCGTCGAGCCGTTCGGCGGCGGCACGAGCGAGAGCGGCGCGGCGGCCGGGGCGGGCGTCCCGCCGTGGCCGCGCGTTTCTGCCGTCGCGGGCACGGCCGCCGACGAGCCATTCGGCACGTGAAGCCGGAGGCCGCCCGGGAGGATGCCGCCGGCGCCGAGCCCGATGAAGGCGAGCGCCGCGACGATGGCCCCGATGAACGGAAGGAGCCCGCGCATCAGTCACCGCCCTCCGCGAAGGACGGCACGAGGACGACACCACGCGGTTCGGGCGCGCCCTCGACCTCCTCCATCTCATGGACCGACATGACCGGGAAGAAGCGGAAGAAGACGATGAGGATGAGCGGGATCGCCGCGGCGGAGCCGATCGTGATCGTGACCTCGACCCACGACGGCGCGTAGCGGCCCCAGTCCCACGGCATGATCGGCTCGGCCATGCCCGGGACGACGATGAGGAAACGCTTGAGCCACATCCCGGCGACGACCAGGAGCGACGCGATGCACGACCGGGCGATCATGTGGCGGCCCGGCAGTGCCGCGAGGACGAGCGGGAAGAGGAGCCCGGCGATGGTGAAGGCCCAGAACGCCGGGGCGTACGTCCCGATGAAGATCGCCTCGAGGACCGGCGCGGTCGCCTCGTCGAGCAGGTACCCCTCGGTGAGGTACTCACTCACCATGAAGTAGAGGTAGCCGAGGTCGAGCGCGATGAGCAGGTACGAGAGGTACCGGAAGTGCTTCGCGGTGATGAACTCCTGGAGGCCGTAGACCTTCCGGAACGCCGCGACGACGAGGATCACCGCCGCGACACCGGAAAGCATCGCCGCGAGGACGAAGAGCGGGGCGAAGATCGTGCTGTGCCACTCGCCGCGCGCGGTCACGGCGAAGAGCCACGCGAGGACCGAGTGCACCGAGACCGCGAGCGGGATGATGAGGACGGCCATGATGCCGATGCCTCGCGCGAGCGACCGCTCCTGGCGCGGCGTTCCCTTCCAGCCCAGCGCGAGGATCCGGTAGACGCGCCGCAGCCCCGACATGCGCAGCGAATCGCGCGTCGTCGCGAGGTCGGGGATGAGTGGCAGGTAGAGGAAGACCAGGCTCGCGACCATGTACGTGCTGATCGCGATGACGTCCCACACGACCGGCGAGCCGACCTGCGCGAAGAGCAGGATGTTGAGGAACCGGTCGGGGCGGCCCATGTCGATGATTGGGTAGATGGCGCCGACCAGGAGCGCGGCGACCGCGGTCGCCTCGGCGAGACGCGTGAGCGGCGCGCGCCACTTCGCGTTGGTGAGCCGGAGGATCGCGCTCGTCATCGCGCCGCCGTAGCTCATGCCGATGAAGAAGACGCAGTTGATGATGTAGAAGCCCCACGAGACCTTCTGGTTCAGACCGGTGACCCACAGGCCGCGCTGGATCTGGTAGATCCACGCGTACAGACCGGCGGCCACGAGCGCGGAGAGGACGAGGACCGCGATCCAGAAGTTGCGGTCGCCGCGCCCGATGGGCCACATCGCGCGCTCGAGGTACCGGTCGTGCTGCCGTCTCTCCACCTAATAGTCCAGCAGCTGGCCGTGGCCCGCGATGTACCAGACGCGCGGGCTCGTGCCGAGCTCGTCCTTGTAGCGGAAGGCGTCGTTCTCCTTGAGGAAGGTCGATAGACGTACGGTCTCGTTGCCGTTCGTCGCCACGTCCTCGACGAGATCGCCGATGTAGAGCGCGAACATCTTGCAGGCCTCGACGCAGGCTGGGAGCTGGCCCTCGTCGGTGCGGTGGACGCAGAACATGCACTTCCCGACCGTCCCCTTCTGCTGCGGCACCGGGAACTGCGGGGTCGCCTTGCCGAAGGGGTTGTCGTACTTCGGCGGGTCGGCGTAGTTGAAGTAGCGCGCGCCGTAGGGGCACGCCGCCATGCACATGCGGCAACCGATGCAGCGGTCCTGGTCGACGAGGACCACGCCGTCCGCCTCGCGGAACGTCGCCGCGACCGGGCACACGCGCAGGCAGGGCGCGTTCTCGCACTGGAAGCACGGTCGTGGCATGAAGTACTGCCCGCCGGTCTTGTCCTTGACCTGGAAGACCTTGATCCACTCGAAGGTCTGCGGGAGGTGGTGCGTCTCCTGGCAGGCCTCCGTGCACTTCTTGCAGCCGTCGCACTTGCGAAGGTCGATGACCATCGCCCACTGGCGCTCTTTCCGCGGCGGCTTGGTGTCCGCGGCGAAGGCCCGGGGGAACGCGACAGGCGCCCATCCCGCCGCGAGCGTGGTCGCGCCGACGCCGCCGAGCGTCCCGAGGAGCGTGCGCCGGGTGAGCGGACCTGCCACACGGCCTCCTTCTCGTGCCTTCGTGCGTCCCTCAGCGGGACCTCAGGTGGACTGTCGCGGCTGAGGGTGGCCTGAGAGAAGGACCTAAGGACTCTCTCATCTGGTCCGACCGGCAGGTTCGCGTAGGGGTCAACAGCACCGACCATGCGCGGCGATGGGCAGCGAATCGCGCGCTCGGATCCTCGTCGTCGATGACGACGAGGACGTCACGTCCGTCGTGAAGCGCGCGCTCGAGCGCGACGGGTACGAGGTCGCGACCGCGGCGAGCGCGGAGGAGGCGCTGCGCACGCTTCCGGAGTGCCGGCCCGACGCGCTCGTGCTCGACATCCTCATGCCCGGCACCGATGGGCTCACGCTCTGCAGGCGCATCCGCTCTGAGCGTCCCGAGACCGGGATCCTCATGGTCACCGCGAAGGACGCCGCCGCGGATCAGGTGACCGGCCTCGACGCCGGTGCCGACGATTACCTCGTGAAGCCCTTCAGCGTGCAGGTCCTCGAAGCGCGCCTGCGCGCGGTCCTGCGCCGTCGACAGCCGTCACCCGAGGTGATCACGGTCGGCGACCTCGCGCTCGACACGGCGAGCCGTCGCGCGCGGCGCGGCGAACGCGAGATCGATCTCACGGCGACCGAATACCGGCTCCTCGTGCAGCTCATGCGCGAAGCGGGACGCCCGATCCCCAAGCACGAGCTCACCCAGCGCGTCTGGGGCTACGACTTCGAGGGGAACGACAACGTCCTCGAGGTGTACATCGGGTACCTGCGTACGAAGCTCGAAGCGCGGGGCGAGCCGCGCATGATCCACACCCTGCGCGGAGTGGGGTACGAGCTCAGACCGGTCGGGACATGACGCTGCGGCGCCGGCTGGCGCTGTGGTACGGCGCCATCCTTGCCGTGATCCTCATCCCCGCGCTCACCATCGCCTACCTGCTGCACGCGGGCGCGCACGACGCCGACGTGGACAGCGCGCTGTACGACCTCAGCACCGCCGCACAGGTCGAGGTCGACACGCAGCTGCACTCGGGCATCCCGCTGGGGGCCATCGACATCGGCGGCCTCCATCAAGCGATCGATGAGCCGTACGCGATCTGGCTGTTCGTCGACGACACCCCCGTGGCCTCAGCGGGACGGTCGACCGACGCGGCGTTCATGGACGTCGGCCTCCGCACGCTCGGTGACGGATGGCACACCAGCTACACCGTCGACGGCCGCGTGCGGAGCTACGTCGTGTCCGTCGGCGTCGGGCGGGTGGTCGCGGCGGCCAACCTCGCCGCGGTCGATCGCGCGAACAGCGACCTCCGCTCGACGTTCCTGATGCTCGGCATCTTCGGCGTCGCATTCGGCACGGCCCTGGCCTCGACCGTGGCGGGCTCCATCCTCCGCCCCGTCTCGACGCTCACCGAGACGGCCGCCGCCATCGCCGAGTCGCGCGACTTCCGCCGTCGCGTGCCGGTGAAGAGGGAGCCCGAGGACGAGCTCGACGTCCTCGCCATCACGTTCGACGAGATGCTGACGAGCCTCGATGACGCATACCGGCAGCAGCAGCGGTTCCTCGGCGACGTCTCGCACGAGCTGCGCACGCCGCTGACGACCATCCGCGGACACGCCGAGCTGCTCGCCGGCGCGACGACCGAGGACGAGCGCCGCGACGCGGTCGCCCGCATCTCGCGCGAAGCCGCGCGCCTCGCGCGCCTCGTGGACGAGCTGCTCGTCCTCGCGCGAGCGGATGCGGCGGAGTCGTTCGCGCCGCGCGCGGTCGACCTCGACGACGTCGTCATGGAGGCCTTCGACGAGATGCGACCGCTCTCGGACGGCCGGCTCCGGGTGCGCTGGATCGAGCGCGCCCCCGTGAACGGGGAGCGCGACCGGCTGAAGCAGCTCGTCCTCGCGCTCGTGGACAACGCGCTGCGCTACACGCCGCCGCCCGGACACGTCGACGTCTCGCTCTCGGACGACGGCCACGATGCCGTGCTGCGGGTCGAGGACGAGGGTATCGGTATCGATGACGCCGACCTGCCGCACGTGTTCGAGCGCTTCTACCGCGGCGCGTCCGCGCGGCGCGCGAACGGCACGGGGAGCGGGCTGGGCCTCGCGATCGCGCGGTGGATCGTGCAGCGTCACTCGGGCGCGATCCGCATCGACAAGCGCGAGGGCGGCGGCACCGTCGTCACCGTCCGCGTGCCGCTCGCCGCGACCGCCGTCGTCGCGCGGCAAACGCCTCGCGCCGAGCCCGCACCGGCGTAGCGCCTCGGCACGTGCCGGCCGGCCCGAGCTCGTGTCTGTCGACGCCTGCCCGTGGCGGTTAGGATTCGTCGCGGCGTGCACTACCAGAAGGAGGCGCGACCGGAGTGAGCGAGCGCGTGGCGATCTATCCCGGGTCGTTCGATCCGCCCACGAATGGGCACCTCGACATCGTCGAGCGTTCCGCCCGTCTCTTCGACCACGTCGTCGTGGCGATCGGCCGCAACCTCGCGAAGAAGACCGTGTTCGACGGCGACGAGCGCGTGGCGCTGATGCGCGAGGCCTGCGCGAAATGGCCGAACGTCGAGGTCCGGCCGTTCGACGGCCTGCAGGTCGAGTTCGCGAAGCACTGCGGCGCGCAGTTCATCATCCGCGGGATCCGCGCGCTCTCCGACTTCGAGTTCGAGTTCGAGATGGGGAACATGAACCGCAAGCTCGCGCGCGGGATCGAGATGGTCTATCTCATGACCGCGCCGGAATACCTCTTCCTCTCCGCGTCACGCGTGAAGGAGCTCGTCGCGTTCGGCGCGTCCGTGGACGAGTTCGTCCCCCCGAACGTCGCCAGAGCGCTGCGCGCGCACGCCGGCCACGGAGGCCTGCGCACCGGAGCCACCGAGGCGAATGACTAGCGAGCGGCGATGAGCATCCTCGCGATCGACGTCGGGAACACGAACGTCGTGCTCGGCGTGTACGAGGACCACACGCTCCTCCGCACCTGGCGCATGGCCACGGTCCACGATCGCACCGAGGACGAGCTGGCGGTCTCGATCGACGGTCTCCTCGGGCAGGAGGACCTGGCACTCGACGAGCTCGACGCGCTCGTCGTGGGCAGCGTCGTCCCGTCGCTCACGCAGGCCTTCGCGCGCCTCGCGGAGCGTTATCTCGATCGGCCGGCGTTCATCGTCGGCCCCGGCATCAAGACCGGCGTGCGGCTGCGCGTCGACAACCCGTCGGAGGTGGGCGCCGATCGCATCGCCAACACCCTCGCCGCGCACCGCCGGTACGGCGGGCCCGCCGTCGTCGTCGACTTCGGCACGACGACGAACTTCGACGTCGTCTCCGAGGAAGGCGACTTCCTGGGCGGATCGTTCGCCCCGGGGCTCGAGATCTCGGCGGAGTCGCTGTTCGGACGAGCGTCTCGGCTCTTTCGCGTCGCGCTCACGCCGCCCGCCGCCGCGATCGGCAAGAACACCGCGGACTGCCTCCGCTCCGGGATCGTCTTCGGCTACGTCGGACTCGTGGAGGGCCTGCTCGCGCGGATCCTGGCGGAGCTCCCGGCGAAGCCGCGGGTCATCGCGACGGGTGGGCTCGCGCCGACGATCGCGCCGCTCGCGCGCGGGATCGAGCAGGTCGACGAGGACCTCACGCTCGAGGGTCTGCGCATGCTCTACGAGCTGAACGCCTGATGTCCACGCTCTCCGGCCACGTCATCGTGCTCGCCGTGACCGGCTCGATCGCGGCGTACAAGTCGATCGAGCTCGCGCGGCGGTTCACGCAGGCCGGCGCCACCGTGCAGGTGGTGATGAGCCGATCGGCCACGGAGTTCGTACGGCCGCTCACGTTCCAGGCGCTGACCTACCGGCCCGTCGAGGTCGAGATGTTCCGCATCCAGGACGAGCGCGCGGCCGGCCACGTCGCCATGGGTCGCGAGGCCGACGTCGTCGTCGTGGCGCCCGCCACCGCGCACGTGCTCGCCCGCCTCGCGAACGGCATGGCGGACGACCTCATCGCCACGACCGTGCTCGCGACCCGAGCGCCCGTCGTCGTGGCGCCCGCGATGGAGACGCACATGTGGCGGAACGCCGCGACGCAGGAGAACGTCGCGCGTCTTCGCGCCCGCGGCGTCCACGTCGTCGATCCGGAGTCCGGACCTCTCGCGTCCGGCGACGTCGGCCCGGGGCGGCTCGCGTCGCTCGAGCGCATCGAGGCGGCCGTCGCCGACTGCCTCGCGTCCCCGTCGACGCTCGCCGGCCGCCGCGTGGTGGTGACCGCCGGTCCCACCGTCGAGGCGATCGACCCGGTGCGCTTCGTGTCGAACCGCTCGAGCGGGAAGATGGGCTACGCCGTCGCGCGCGCCGCGCACGACGCGGGCGCGGAGGTCACGCTGGTCTCGGGCCCGACGGCCCTCGAGCGGCCGCAGGGCGTCCGCTTCATCGGCGTCGAGAGCGGCGAGCAGATGAAGGACGCCGTGCTCGCGCTGCTCCCGCGGACCGACGTCGTCGTCATGGCCGCGGCCGTCGCCGATTACCGCCCGCGCGAGACGCAGCTCGAGAAGATCAAGAAGCGCGACGCCGGCTCCGAGCTCGTCATCCGGATGACCGAGAACCCCGACGTGCTGAAGGCGGTCGTGGCGGCGCGACGGCCGGGCACCATCGTGGTCGGCTTCAAGGCGGAGACGGGAGACGCGACGAAGGAGGCCGAGCGGATGCTGCGCGAGAAGGGGCTCGACCTCGTCGTGGCGAACGACATCACCGACCCCGGCTCGGTCTTCGGCAGCGACACCGATCGCGTCGCGTTCGTGAGCGCGGACGGCGTCCAGGCGCTCCCGCTGCTCGCCAAGACCGAGGTGGCGCGCCGGCTCGTCGCGAAGCTCGCCGAGCGCTTCGCTCGCTGACCGCGCTCCCCGTCGGCGCGTCGAGCGGCGACTCTAGAGCGTGGGGCCCACGTTCCTGCTAGACAGCGCGCGCTTGGATCCGGATCTCATGGGGGTCCCATCCTTTCACCTTGAGCAGGCTCGGTCGATGCGCGTAGAAGATCGCGGCGGG
>Ga0070741_10008012_pt1 | contig 21461 bp, 15 predicted proteins | sample Coa_R1_4_FD_66440 | JGI IMG/M metagenome (GOLD analysis project Ga0070741, IMG submission 66440) | Surface soil microbial communities from Centralia Pennsylvania, which are recovering from an underground coalmine fire - Coalmine... | ecosystem: Environmental > Terrestrial > Soil > Unclassified ... | reverse complement strand
AGCAGCACGAGGCAGACAGCAATCGACGATTTCATGGGGACCACCGACGTAAAGCCCACGTTCAGCGTGGTCCTTTAGAATACACCGTGGCGCTCTGCATCCGCTTCAACGCGAGCGCCGTAAGCCTTCAATCCAAGTGCCAGAAATGGTCAGCCCAACGACGAAGACGACTGGGACGCTGCCGAAGGACGACGTGCTGGTCCGCGTCCGCGGCCTGTATTTCCGATTCGGCCCGCGGGTGATCTTCGACGGCGTCGACATGGACATCCGTCGCGGCAAGGTCACCGCGGTGATGGGTCCTTCCGGCATCGGCAAGACCACGCTCCTGCGCCTGATCGGCGGACAGTACCGGCCCGACGCGGGCACGATCGAAGTCGACGGCGTCAACGTGCACGAGCTCTCGCGCACCGAGCTGTTCGAGTTCCGCAAGAAGATGGGGATGATGTTCCAGAACGGCGCGCTGCTCACCGATCTCAGCATCTTCGAGAACGTCGCCTATCCGCTGCGCGAGCACACGAAGCTGCCCGAGGCGATGATCCGTGACATCGTGCTGATGAAGCTGCACGCAGTCGGGCTGCGCGGCGCGCACGATCTGATGCCGCATCAGGTTTCCGGCGGCATGCAGCGCCGCATCGCGTTTGCGCGCTCGGTCGCGCTCGACCCGATGCTGGTGATGTACGACGAGCCGTTCACCGGCCAGGATCCGATGAGCCTCGGCGTGCTTTCGCGGCTAGTACGCCGACTGAACGACGCGCTCGGGCTCACCTCGATCATCGTGTCGCACGACGTGCCGGAGACGCTCGCGATCAGCGACGACGTCTACATGATCTCGGAAGGCAAGATCGTCGGGAACGGGACGTCGCAGGCGATCCGCGAATCGAAGTCCGATTGGGTGCAGCAGTTCATCAAGGGTGAGGCCGACGGTCCGGTGCCCTTCCACCTGAAGACCGACCGCAGCTACAGCCAAGAGCTGCTCGACGCATGAACGCCATCGCGGACGTCTTCACCGGTTTCCTGCGCAACGCGGGCAAAGCGAACCTGTTCCTGGGTTCGGTGCTCGCTGCGGTGCCGGCGGCGCTCGCCCGCCCGCGACTGATCCTGCAGCAGGTCTATTCGGTCGGCCTGCTCTCGCTGGTGATCATCGTGATCTCGGGCTCGTTCGTCGGCATGGTGCTCGGCCTGCAGGGCTATCGCACGCTGGTGCGCTTCGACGCGGTCGAGTCGCTCGGCGTATTCGTCGCGCTGGTCGTCGTGCGCGAGCTCGGCCCCGTTGTCACCGCGTTGCTGTTCGCGGGACGCGCCGGCTCGGCGCTCGCGGCCGAGATCGGCCTGATGCGTGCGACCGACCAGCTCTCCGGCATGGAGATGATGGCGGTCGATCCGATCAAGCGCGTCGTCGCGCCGCGCTTCCTCGGCGGCGTCATCGCGATGCCGCTCCTCGCCGCGATCTTCTCGGTGATGGCGATCGGCGTCGCCGGCGGACATCTGATCGGCGTGCAGCTGCTCGGCGTCGACGACGGCGCCTACTGGTCGCAGATCCACTCGCAGGTGCTCGAGAAGGACGTGCTCAACGGCGTGGTCAAGAGCATCGTGTTCGGCGCGGCGATCAGCTGGATCGCCGTGTATCAGGGCTATCACGCGGCGCCGACGTCGGAAGGCGTCTCCGACGCGACCAAGACCACGGTCGTCGTCTCGTCGCTCGCGATCCTGGCGCTGGACTTCATCCTCACCGCGTTCATGTTCGAAGGCATTTAAAGGCAAGCGAAATGAAATCGAGATCGATGGAAATGCTGGTCGGGCTGTTCTTCTGCCTCGGCGTCGGCGCGATCTTCATCCTGACCTTCCGCGTCGCGAGTCTCGCGAGCGTGGGGCCCGGCAAGGCCTATCACCTGACGGCGACGTTCGAGAACATTGGCGGCCTGAAGCGCGGCGCCGCGGTGACGATGGCCGGCGTGCGCATTGGCCGCGTGCGCAACATCACCATCGACCGCAGCAATTTCGAGGCGAAGGTGACGCTCGAGATGAACAACCAGTACGACAACATCCCGGCCGACAGCAACGCGAAGATCCTGACCGCCGGCTTGCTCGGCGAGCAGTACATCGGTCTGGAGCCGGGCGGCGACGAGGCTTCGCTGAAGGACGGCGACACCATCAAGTTCACCCAGTCGGCCTTCGTCCTGGAGAACATCATCGGCCAGGTGCTGGTGTCGATGACCAACAAGGGCGGCAAGAAGGATGACACCGCGGCGCCGCCGCCCGCCGAGACCCCGGCTCCGGCGCCGCAGAAATAAACAAGGAAACACCATGCTCGCACGCTTGCTCCTCACCACTGCGCTTTCGCTGACGACGCTCGTCGCCCATGCCGCGGCCGCACCGGCGGCGGCGACGCAGACGGCGTCGATCCCGCCCGATCAGATCGTGCGCGAGACCACCGAGCACATGCGCGACCTGATCCGCCAGAACCACGATCGCTACGTCGCGCATCAGGACGAGTTCTACAAGGTCGTCGACCAGGAGCTGGTCCCGCACTTCGACGTCAAGGCGATCACCCAGAGCGTGCTCGGCCGCAACTCGCGCAGCGCGAGCGACGAGCAGAAGAAGCGCTTCGCCGACGCGTTCAAGCTGATGCTGATCCGCTCGTACGCCGACACGCTGCTTCGCAACTACGATTCGGCGAAGGCCGACTGGCAGCCGCTGCGCGCGACGCCCGACATGACCGACGCGACCGTGCACGCGACGCTGATCCGCGCGACCGGCCAGCCGGTGCAGCTCGGCTTCGCCATGCACAAGGTCGACGACGACTGGAAGATCTACGACGTAACCGTCGAGGCGATCTCGCTGGTGACCAACTTCCGCAGCCAGGTCAACGCGGAGATCAAGCGCACGGGGCTCGACGATCTCATCGCCCGCATGGAGAAGGGCGAGTCGTTCAAGCCGAACACGCAGGCCACCGGCGGCAGCTGAGCAGGCCCATGAGCGCGCTGACCGGGGAGCTCTCGTTCGCATCGGTGCCGCGGCTGCTGGCGCAGGCCGACAGGCTCGCCGCCGACGCCCGCGTCGATCTGTCGGGCGTGAGCAAGGCCGACAGCGCCGGCGTCGCTCTCCTGCTCGAGCTCACGCGCCGCGCCAAGCGCGCGGGACGCACCATCACCTTCTCCGGCGCGCCGCCGCAGCTGCGCGATCTGATCCACTTCTTCGACCTCGAATCCGCATTGCAGCTAGACTCGCCGGCATGATGAAGCCGACGCGCGTGGCGCTGATCAGCATCGCTTTGCTTTCGGGCTGCGCGCACCTGCCGGCCGACGAGCCGGCCGACCCCGCGGAGAAATTCAATCGCGCGATGTTCGCGTTCAATCGCACCGCCGATCGCTGGGTCCTGCGACCGGTCGCACGCGGCTACGTCAATGTCGTGCCGCAGGTGGCGCGCACCGGCGTCAGCAATTTCTTCGCGAACCTGTTCTATCCGACAACCGTCGTCAACGACCTGCTGCAGTGGAAACCCCTGCAGTTCGGCAAGGATCTCGCGCGCTTCGCGTTGAACACGACGGTCGGCATCGCCGGCTTCATCGACGTCGCCAGCGACGTCGGGCTGCCGCGCAACAACGAGGACTTCGGCCAGACGCTCGGCCGCTGGGGATTGGGCGAAGGCTGGTACTGGATGCTGCCCTTCCTCGGGCCCAGCGACAACCGCGATCTGTTCGGCCGCGCCGGCGACTACTTCACGAGCCCGCTGCACTACGTCGACGACAACTACGTGAGCTGGGGCCTGTACGGCGGCAGCATCGTCGACACCCGCGCGAGCCTGCTGTCGACCGACAAATTCATCGACGAGCAATTCGATCCCTACATCGCGATCCGCACGGCGTATCTGATGCGCCGCCAGAGCCTCGTCTACGACGGCAATCCGCCGCCGGAGAAGTACGACGACGAGGGCGACGACGCCGCGCCCGAGCCGCCGCCCGGCAAATAGCGCGGGCATAAAAAAAGGCCGCGGATCGCTCCGCGGCCTTTGCGTAAGTCCCCCGCTTAGAACTTGATCTCGTACTGCGCGTAGAACGCGCGGCCGATCGCGTTGTGGAAGGTCGTCTGCGTCGCGTCGATGAACTGGTTCGGGCGGTTGCCGCCCTGCGCGGTCGGATCGAGCGGCATGTCGCGGTCGAACAGGTTGTCGACGCCGAGGCGGAAGGTGCCCCACTTGTTCGCCATCAAGCGCAGCTGCATGTCGATGGTGGTGAACGAGCTGAAGTAGAGATCCTTGGACGGATGCTCGGACGCCGCATCCGCGAACGCACCCGGATACTCGTCCACGTAATCCGCGCGCACGAAGGCGCCGAACATACCCATCTGCCAGTCGATGCGGCCGTTCATGCGGTAGCGCGGGATCGAGGCGAAATAGATCTGCTCGGTCGCCGGGCTGTCAGAGGCTTCCTGCAGGATCTCGGACTGGATCCAGGTCAGCGCGTAGTCGAACGTGAACCGTCCGGCGCCGCCCGCGTTCAGCGCGTAGTCGGTGCTGAAGTCGATGCCCTTGACGCGCTCCAGCGCCTGGTTGTGCGACTTCAGGATCACAAACGAGCCAAGCTCGTCGAGCTCCTGCCCATCGCCGTTCTGGTCACCGCCCGGCGCGCGCACGATCTGGTCGCAGCCGACGTTGAATAGCGCGCAGTTGTCGAGCACGGTCTGCGTCGAAGGATCGACGACGATGTCGCGCAGCTGGATCCAGAAGTAGTCGATCTTCATCGTCAGGTCGCGGATCGGCTCCCATCCGGAGCCGATGCTGAAGTTCTTGCCGCGCTCTTCCGACAGATCCGGATTGGACAGGACGCGCAGCGAGATGCTCTGCACCGGTTCGACGCAGGCGGGGATGTTGTCCGACTGCGTCGGCGTGCCGCCCTGCGCGATGCACAGCGGCGTGTCGACCGCGCTGTCGAAGGCCTTGGTGGGGCCGCCAAACAGGCGCTGCAGGTCAGGCGCGCGGAAGCTCTTGCCCGCCGACGCGCGGAAATACATCTTGTCGGTCGGACGATAGAGCAGCGAGGCCTTGGGGCTGAACGCACCGCCGACCTTCGAGTTGTCGTCGTAGTAGTCATAGCGACCGGCGAGATCGAACTCGAGCTGGCTCAGGATCGGCATCACGAATTCCACGCCGCCGGCGTAGTGCGCGCGATCGCCGCCACCGGAGGACGCACCATCGAACGCGTCACCGAGCGCCGACAGTGGATCGGCGCGATCGAAGTAGCGCTCGTAGACCGCTTCCGGATGGAACGAGAACATCATGTTGCCGCCGGGCAGCTTGATCGGCAGCGGGCCGGTCAGCGTGCCGTCGACCTGGAAGCTGCTGGAGTTCGCGTCCTTCACCGCGGTGAAGCTGGTGCGGTCGATCACGTCCTGCGGAATCGGCTGGAACAGATCGAGGCCGTTGTTGGCCACTTCGTTGTCGAGAACGGAGCTGATGATGTTGCGACGCAGATCGCGCACGCGCTCGCGGCCGTACTGCACACCGAAGTCCCAGGTCCAGCCTTCGCCGAACGCGCCCTTCAGGCCCTGCAGCAACAGGATGTCGTCGGTGGAAATATCGTCGCCGCGCGGGCCGTATTCGACCAGACGCCGCTGGTAGAAGCCGTCCGGGAAGACCGGGTTGCCGTTCTCGTCAAAGATCGGATCGCCGTTCTCGTCAGTCGACTGCGCGGCCGGGTTGTTCGACGCCCCGGCCGGCACGGTGCCGAAGTTGTGCGTGGTGAACGGGATGATCTGCGCGAACGGATTGACCGGATCGAAGCCTTCGCCGCCCGAGTACGCGTTCGGCTCGAACTCGGTGTTGGTCTGGCTGGTGAAGTAGCTCATCCGTGTGTAGGCGTGGATCCCACCGAAGTCGCGGTCATAGCGCAAGGCCAGCGCGCCATGCCGCAGGTCGGGCTGATACTGGCGCCAGGGCGAACGGTCGAATCGGCAGATGCCCGCGGCCGTCGGATGCCCGAGGCCGCCGAGCGCATCGTTCGGATTGCCGCAGTTCGGGTCGGGAATCACCTGGCCGTCGAAGCCGAAGAACGTGCTGCCGAATCCCGAGCCGTTGCCGCCGCCAGTGAAGTCCGACCGCGAGTAATCGCGTTGCGAGATCTTGATCGCCTTCTGGTTGAAGTACTCGGCGAACAGGCTCATCGAGCTGTTGCCGGTCATCACGCCGGTGACGGCCTGGACGCGCTGATTCGAACCGCCGCCGTGCTGCGTGCCGCCGGCACGCACCGATGCGTAGCTGTCGTGGATGTCCTTGCGCGTGATGATGTTGATGACGCCGGAGATCGCGTCGGATCCATAGATCGCCGACGCGCCGTCGGTGAGGATTTCGACGCGCTCGATCATCACGGTCGGGATGGTCGACAGATCGGTGAACTGATCGGTGCCACTGATGCCCACCGGGTACGCCGGCAGGCGACGGCCGTCGAGCAGGATCAGCGTGCGGCCCGCGCCGAAGCCGCGGAGGTCGACGCCGGCGGCGCCCGGCGTGAAGCCGAATGTGAAGCTCTGGTCGATGGTGCCGCCGGTGTTCTGGGAAAGATTGCGCAGGAGATCCTGCACGCTGGTGTAGCCGCTCTTCTCGATCTGATCGCGGCTGATGACCGTGACGGGCGTCGGGCCTTCGACGTCGAGACGCTTGATGCGCGATCCCGTGACTTCGACTTTCTCGAGCTTGACGGCGCCCTGATCAGTGGTGTCCTCGGCATGCGCAGGGCTGATCATTCCCCCCGCCGCCAATGCCAGAGCGGCGATCGCTCCGGTAATTCCGTTTCCTACGCGACGATGCATTTTGTGTCCCCCATCAGGTTGGGTTCGATTTTTCTCGTCGCAGCATTCCGTTACTGCGAAGAGTTCACCTTCCGAGGTTAAGTCAGGCTGTAACACAAATGCAACTCTTTGGCGCGAAACGTAACTGAGCGTTGCTCACAAGCGATATGATGATCGTCCGGCCATGCTCGACCTGCCCGGCGTTCCCACGCTCGACAAGCACGCCCTGATCGGCGGCTGCGTCCGGCTGCGCGCGCAGGCCGACGCGATGCGGCTGCGTCAAGAGCTCGATGCGCTGCCGCCGGAGCTCTGGGGCACGCGTGGCGGACGGGTCGGAGTACACGCCGCTGCCGAATCGATCTTCCTGCGCGGCTACGCGCCCGCAGACGGCGAGCGACCGATCGAGGATCGCGAAGTGCTCGCTCGGATGCCCTACGTCCGCGCGCTCATCCACGCCGAGCTGCCGGGTCGCGCAATGCGGTGTCTCCTCGCGAAGCTGCCGGCCGGCGCGCGCATCGCGCCGCATGTCGATCGCGCACCTTACTTCCACCAGACCGTACGGCTGCACGTTCCGATCGCTACGAATTCCGAAGTGCTGATGCTGTGCGATGGTCGGGTCTATCGCATGGCCGCCGGCGAGATCTGGTCGATCAACAACGTCGCGGTGCACGGCGTGTGGAATCGCCACGCGACCGAATCGCGCACGCACCTGATCTGCGACTTCGTGCCGGACGAGCGGATGCTCTCCGCGCTGGCGCAAGCCGAGCGCGATCTCGGCGTGGTCGATCGCGACGTCGAAGCCGGCATCGCGGCATGATCGTCACCGAGCGCTTCGTCTACATCCATCTGCATCGCACCGGCGGCAGCTTCCTGAACGAGTGCCTGATGCGCTTCTTCCCCGGCGCGCGCCAGGTCGGCTATCACCTGCCGCGGCGCATGGTCCCGCGCGAGTACGCGGACTTCCCCGTGATCGGCTTCGTGCGCAATCCTTGGGACTACTACGTGTCGTGGTACCACTTCCAGAGATCGCGCCCGGTGCCGAACGCGCTGTTCGAATGCGCCAGCGATCGGGGGCGGCTCGACTTCAAGGGGACGATCGCCAATCTCGTCAACTTGGGCTCGGAGGACGCGACACTCGATCGGCTGCTGCCGCTCCTCAACGAGGGCTACGTGAACTATGGGCTCAACGTCCCGCGCGGCCAGATGGCAGCGATCCGTGGCAGTGGGCTCGGCTTCTTCAGCTTCCTCTACCGCTACATGTATCTCGGCCTGGGCGGGCCGTTGCACGTCGGCCGCTCCGAGAACCTGCGCCAGGATTTCCTCGATCTCCTGGCGAAGATCGGCGATCGCGCGAGCGAGGAGGCTCAGCAGTTCATCCTCGAGCAGTCGCGGCGCAACGCCTCCGAGCACACCTCGTACGGCAGCTATTACGACGACGATCTGCGCGATCTTGTCGCGACGCGGGATCGGGAGCTGATCGACACCTACGGCTACCGCTTCGAAAACCGTAGCGAGGCCGCTACGCCAGCCGGAACGGCTTGAGGCCGCGCAACCGATCCCAGGTGCCCTGCACCTGCGGCAGCACGCGATCGATCTCCGCACGATGCGCTTGCCACTTGCCCGCTTTAGGCGGCGTCAACGTATGACGCGCGTCCGGGAGCGGCCCGCTCGTGCGAGCGGCGAGCGCGCCGTCGAAGGCGATGCCGGCGAAGCTGCACAGTCCTCGCACCACGCCGGCGGGGTCGCGAACCAGGTCGGCATAATCGATCGTCGTCCATCGGGAGGCAGGGAGCGTGCGCAGGTCGTCGAGCATGGTCTCGTTGGCGACGCGCCACTGATACGCGGCGATCTCAGCGAGCGACTTGCCTTGCAGCTCGCGCCAGCCCGGCGGCAGCAGCAGCGACCACGGCGGCCCCTGCCAGCCCGCGAGCTTCGGATAGGTGATCCAGTTCCCCGAGCGCCACGCTTCGATGATGCTCGCGATGTTCTCGCGCGGATCGCGCCACAGGTGAACGAACAACGCGCCCGGGAACAGCCGATCGAGCAGCGGGATGCGTAGAGCGTTCTTCGGCGTCTTCTCGAGGACACGGATCACATCGCGGCCGTTCCAGTGGCGGCCGTCGGGCAGTCGCAGCTCCGACGCCAGCGTCGATCGCACATGGTCCTGCAAGGCCTGCGACCAGTTCGCACCGGTCAGGCGATTCGATTCGACGTCGGCGGCGCCGGGACGCAGCGAGTCGAGGCCTTCGATCAGCCAGTGCCCTTCACCGCCGAGCGTGTACAGCTGCGGCGAGCACGCGAGCGTCTCGAACAGGAGCGTGCTGCCGGAGCGCGGCGCGGCGACGATGATGATCGGCCGATCGATCGGACTTCGCGCGGTCGAGCGCGCGTCCCGCGACGGCGTGGCGACGGTCACGACGTGCTGCAGGATCCGGCCTTCCAGCACGCGCTGCGCCGGCACCTGGTTCATCGTCGCACGCAGGCTCGTCGTCAGCGGCGTCGCGCGCGCACGCATCGCGTCGCGGAGCTTTGCGAACTCCGCATGGCCCTGCGCACCATCCGCGTAGAGCATCCAGAGCTGTCGCCAGTCGCGGCAGAAGCTTCCGAGGAGCTCGACGAGCTGACGCAGAGCCTGACTGCTCGCCGGATCGCCGGCGCCGAGATCGGCGGCGAGCTCGGCGCACAAGAGCTCGACCTCGCCGGGCGACATGATCGGCGCCGAGTTGTGCTGCTCCGTGAGCACGTGCGCAGCGCGTGACGGATCGAAGTCGACCTTGATCGGCGCCGGCATCGCGTTCGCCGCGCCGGCCGCGGCCAGTTGCCAGAAGGCCGCGCTGCCGGTGGTGTCGGCAACGAGATGGATGCGCGTGATCTTCGAAGGGTTCTCCACGCGATGCAGCCGCCAGTTGTCGAAGATCCACGCCTCGCCCGCGCCCATGTGCACCGATTCGCCACCGCAATGGAACCGAACCTCGGGCGTGGTGACCACCGGAATGTGCACGCGCACGCGCCGGAACCAGTGGTAGTTGATGTCGGCGTGCTCCGGCACGCTTGCGCCAGGCGCGAGGCGCATCAGGCGCGATCGGCTCCAGACGACGCCGAAGCCTTCGAGGACTTGTTGAAGATAGGCGCAGCGGCGCAGATGCGGCGTCGGCAGCATCGCCCCGTCGACGTCGTCGTTCTCGGCGCCGCCGACGCTGATCAGGCGCAGCGAGCTGTTGCCCTGGTAGTCGCTCGGGTGCTCCGCCCACGCCGATTCGGGCAGCGCCTCGATCTCCGCGCGCAGGCGCTCCGCGTCGAACGCGAGCGGCAAGCGGAAGAACGGACGCGGCAGCTTCATGCGGGATCAGTCATCCGCAGCGCCCGCGCGATCGAAGTCGCCGATTGCGGCCATCAGATCATGCGCCGCCTCGCGCTCGACTTCGGTGAGGTGAGGATTCCAGCAATCCATGATCAGAACGACGCGCATCTCGCCGCTGCGATTCCAGGCTTCGTGCTCGAAGGTGTCGTCGAAGAACACCAGCCGACCTTCCTGCCACGCGTGCAGCTCGCCGCCGACGCGCAGCGCGCAATCGGCCGGAACGATCAGCGGCAGATGCACGACGATCCGCGTGTTGGTCACGCCGTGATGCGGCAGAAGGTGCGTTCCCGGCGCGAGGAAAGAGAACATCACCTCCGGGCCCAGATCGCGCACGTGCATCAGCGGCGCGAGCGACAGCGCCTGCGTCGTTCGCGGACAGCGCGCGCAATTGTCCTCGCGGCGATGACCGTGACGATAGAAGTAGTAGCCGTCCCATTTCGGCGAAGCGCCCTGCAGGTTCTGGCGAGCGAGCGCGTCGTCGCCGAACACGGCTTCGGCACCCGACCCTGCGCGCATCACTTCGCGCAGCTCGTCGCGCATCGCGCGCGTGTGCGATTCGAACGCGTCGGCCCAGCCGAATAACCCGCGATCGAAGTACGGGGACGTCGGCAGCCCGGGGAAATACAGATCGCGCGGGCGCTGGCGCGCATCGGGGATCTGCAAAGGACGATCGCCCAGATAGATTCCCAGACATTCGCGCACGCGCTCGAGGCCCGAGGCGCCGAAGCGGGTCACGAGCGCATCGAACACGCGAATGAACGATTCGCGACGGTTGTGGGCGACGAACGCGAGCGCATGCTCGACCAGCGGACGCAGCGCCGGGCTCGTCGTCGCGGCGTTGCGCCATTGGCCGGCGCCCTGCGCGGTCTTGATCGAACGAAGGTACTGACGGAACGCTGCTTCGCGATTGCCGAGACGCTCCAGCGCCTGGCCGCGATACAGCCGCGCGACGAAAGCATCGGGAGCGAGCTTGGTGGCACGCTCGAGCAACGGCAAGCCGCGCGCATCGTCGCCGCGCGACACGCAGCTCATGCCAACGATGTTCAGCGCCTCGAGGTTGTCGGGATCGGCGCGCAGCACGTCCTCGTAGACGCGCAGCGCATCCATCGCGCGACCGCTCTGGAACAGCTGGCGCGCCTCGGAGAGCTGCGCGGCGGAGTTGCTCATCAAGACCCCGGAAGTTCTGCTCTAGTATACGAACGATGAACGCCGCGCCTGCGCTCGACCACTATCTGCGTGTCTACGACGGCGGCCTCGACGCCGCGATGTGCGATCGGCTCGTGCAAACCTTCCATGCACTGTCCGCCTTCCACAAGACGAACGGTGCCGGCGTGCGCGCAGGTCTGGATCAGAGCGGTTGGACCGAGCTCAACGTCACGCACCAGGCCGACGCCGCGTTCCTCGGCTGGTTCCGCAGCCACATCGACGCGGCGCTCGCGCAGTACAACCGCGACGTCGGGCTGTCGATCCCGATCCCCTCCGCGCCGAGCATCAGCGACCTCGTGATGAAGCGCTACGTGCCCGGCGGCGCGCAGAGATTCCAGCTGCATTTCGACTCGATCTACGAGCACGCGAACCGCTATCTCGTGTTCCTGTGGTACCTCAACGACGTCGCGCAGGGCGGCGAGACGGTGTTCCCCGATCTCGGCATCTCGGTGAAGCCAGCGAAGGGCCGTCTGCTGATGTTCCCGCCCTACTGGATGTATCAGCACGCCGGGCAGCCGCCGGAATCGGGCGACAAGTACATCCTCTCGACTTACCTGCTGTTTGGCGCGAGCGGCGTTCAAGCCTCGTAGGACCAGCGGCGCAGGCACGGCCGGAGCGCCTCGATCGTGCCAGCGAAGTGCTTCGCATAGTTGCGCCAGCGCCCGATCGCGCGCGTGCTCACGGGCTGCACGACCTGCGCGTAGCTCGGCGTGGAGATGAAGCCGCGGCTGCGCGCGCTTGCCGCCGGATCGAGCATCGCGTCGCTCCACTCGACGCCGATGAACTTCGCGATCGCACGCGCGTGCGGCTCGACGTCGGCGACGAAGGCCTCGTAGCGCAGCTCCAGGCAGTTCGGCGACAGCAGGTCTGCCTGGCGATACCAGAAGTCGAAGCTGCGCGTGAAGCCGTCGGCGAGCCGATCGAGCGTGCGGCACAGGTTGGCGAAGTCCGGTGCGCGGAAGTGCTGCATGTAACACGAGAGCACGACGTCGCAGGGGTGTCGGATCACGAGCACGATCCGTGAGTGCGGGAACAGCCGCCGAATCGCGGGCAGGCGCAACAGATTGAGCGGATTCTTGTCGACGAGGCGCTGCGCGGGATCGAGCTTCACTTCGCGCGCGACCCGCGACCAGTAATCGCCGCGCACTTCTTCGAGCTGCTCGCGTGAAAGCCCGGCAAGCCCTTCCGGATAGCGCGCACCGATCCGCTGCATGCGCTCGATCGCGTTCTGCAGGAACGGCTGCTCGTCCATCGATCGGAGCTGCGGATGCGCATCGAGCATCTGCTCGAGCAGCGTCGTCCCCGAGCGCGGGAACGCGACGATGAAGATCGGGCTCTCGTCGACGCCCGGCGCGCCGGTGTGATCCCAGCGTGCCACGTCGGCAGCATCCGCGCTGAACTTCGTGATCTCGAGGGGATCGCGATCGGGCTGCTGGAAACGCGGCGCCGACTGGCGCAGGAATTCCTGCTGCGCCTCGTGCGCGCGCTCGAGCGTGGCGAAAGCCTCGTCGTAGCGGCCGAGCGCGTCGAGCGACTTCGCCAGCGGGAACAGGAGATCGGCGCGGTCGCGTGCGATCCGAGCGGCCGACAGCAGGCGTTGGTAGCGCTCGACCGCCGTTGCGTGATCGCCGCTGCGCTGCGCGAGCACGACTGCGACGCGAGCAAGGTCGTCCGCAAGATCCACGTCGTTGCTCGTCGACTTTTCGATCTGCGCGAAGTCGGCCTTCGCCTCGTCCAGCCGATTGGTGCGCTCGGCGATCTGGACCGCGCAGAGCCGCGCGCGTGGATCGGCGGGATCGCGCCGCAGCGCTTCGCGCACTGCGGCTTCCGCTTGTGTCGTGTCGCCGAGCTGCAGCCAGAGCGTCGCGATCTCCCGGAGCAGGCGGACGTCGAGTCCTTCGAGCTGATTCCACCCTTCGAGCGTCCGACGCGCGTCGTCGTTGCGCACGCAGTCGTAGCAGGCCCGCGCGAAATAAAAACGGATCTCGGCATCGCGCGGCGCGGCCTGCGCTGCACGCCCCAGCACCGCATGCGCCTCGACGTACTCGAGCCGATCGAGGTGCAGCAGGCCGAGATTGAACAGGAACGACGCGCTCGCCTCGCCGAGCTCCTGTGCCTTGCGATAGGCGCTCAGTGCGTCGGTGAGCTTCCCGCTGGCGCGCAACGCGGTGCCGAGGTTGACCCAGTGCGCGATCTGGCGCGGCTGCAGCTCGGTCAAGCGGCGGAATGCGTTCGCCGCATCACGATGCTGGTTGCGCGCGTTGTGCAGGAGCGCCTGGACGGTGAGCGCATCCACGTCGCGCGGCGTGCGCTTGAGGACCGCGGCCGCCAGGCGCTCGGCGCGATCCAGATCGCCGGCGCGCAGCGCAGCCACTGCCTCGGCCGCGCTCATTGCGCGCGACCCAAAAGAAACGGCCGCGGAAGTGATCCGCGGCCGTCGATGGAGCGACTGCTATCGATCAAAAGCGCTGCGTCAGCCTCAGCCAGTAGTAGCGGCCGACCGTGTCGAACGTCTGCACGTCGGTGTTGGCGTTGATGACGTTGTTCTGGAACATGATCTTCGGCGTCGCGTCGGTGACATTGTCGATGCCCAGCGCCAGCCGGGTCTTCGTCGGCGCGAAGGTGTAGCCCAGCTCCAGGTTCGTATAGAACGTGTCGCTGTAATGGACGTTGATGCCCGGGATCACCGCGTCCGCGTCGTCGATGTGATACGAGCCGATCCAGCGCTCGGTCAGGAGGAAGTCCGCCCCGAAGCCTTCCCAGCCCACGGTCCCGATGCCGTGCCACTTCGGATACGTGCCGAACTGCCGGATGAACGTGCTCGCCACCTCGATGTCCGCGGCGCCCGGCTCCGGCGCAACCGTGAACTTGTGCTGGTAGGTCACGTCCACGCCCGCGGTGAAGCGGCCGAAGTCGAACCGCTTGGTGCGGTACTTGACGCCCGCATCCACGCCCTGCGACGTCAGCGTGCCGAGGTTGAACGCCGGCGCGTCGACGAAGCCGGTGCCCGACAGGTTTCCGTCCGGCGCACGATGCAGCAGGCTGCACAGCCTCGGATCGCCGGTCTGGAAGCACACGCTCGCGCTGATGTTCGGGTCGAGACCGGTCGCAACGTCACCTACGTCGAACAGGTAGTTGTTGAGCTTGTAGTGCCAGAAGTCGACGGTCGACGAGAAGCCCGGCAGCAGGCTCGAGTCGTAGACGAAGCCGAACGTCACCACGTTGCCCTTCTCCGATACCAGGTTCGGGTTGCCTTGAACGACCGACGTGATCTGCGACGTCGCCTGGCGGAAAGTGCCATCGCGCGGCACGCCCTGGCAGGCCAGATCGTGATTCGGATCCGTTCCCACCGGCTCGTCGATGAACGTGCAGGGGTCGCGGAAGGTTGGATTGCTGACCTTCTGCGGCAGGAACTGGTCCTCGATGTTCGGGATGCGGTACACCGTCGCGAAGTTGCTGCGGATCAGCAGGTCGCCGATCGGCCGGTATTCCAGCGCCACCGTCACCGTGTTGTTATGGCCGAAGTTCTTGTAGGTCGAGAAGCGATCGCCGAGGCTGACGTTCAGCGACTTGACCGCGGTTACGTTCGCGAGGATCGGGAAGAAGAACTCTGCGTAGACGTCCGTGCCTTGGATGTGCCCGTCGGCAGCGGTCGTGCACGCTTCCTGCGACAGTCCGCAGGTGAGGTTCGGGAAGGTCAGCGGATTGAGCTGCGCCTTGGAATCCACCTCACCCCTGAGCACCTCCTCGCGCGTGTTCACTCCAGCCGCCAGGCTGGCGTTGCCGCCGGCCATCGGGAAGAGATCGCCGGAAACGTTGAAGTCCGTCGTGGTCAGCTGGCGAACGGTCGAGTTCTCGGCGCCGACGAGCAGGCTGTTGAAGACATCCGTCGCCGTGTCGAGGTTGAACAGGTTGAGGCAATTGCTGCCGCAGTCAGCAGCCAGCGCCGCTTCCAGCTTCGCCGAATCGAGATAGCCCTTTTCATTCTGCTTGCGATCGATGCGACCGTAGCCGACATGCGCCTCCCAGTGCCAGCCGGTGTCGAACAGGCCGCCCTTCAGGCCGAGGTTGATCTGGTCCGTGAGCACCTGCCAGCCGAAGAAGCGATTGCCGCCGGAGACGAAGCGCGTCAGCATTTCATTGCCGTTGGGCCCGAACTCGACGCCGAAGATGTTGAAGGGGTTGTCGGTCGGGACCGTCGTGTTGTCCGCCTGTGCGTCGAAAGGCAGCGGCGCGATCTGCGAGTTCGATTTCGTCGTGTTGTGGAAGAACTCGGTGAACAGCGTCACGTAGCTATTGATGTCATAGCTGGCGGACGCGAACATGCCGTAGCGCTGCTGTGGCGTCACGATGACGTTGCCGACCGCTTGGTAGTTGAACGCGAACTGCGCGCCGGAATAGCAGGTGTAATCGCCGAGCGCGGTGCCTTCGGCACCCGGCTTGCGCGCGACGGAGATGTTGCCGCCGCTGACGTTGCAGCCGTAGAACTCGCCAAAGGTCTGGCCGGTGCCAGGTGCCGTCGCATCCGCGGGCAGGAACATGCGGCCCTGCGGGTTGCGCGACGATCCGGCCGCCTGGACCTGACCGCTGTACAGATAGAGGGCCGTGCCGGAGAATTCGCGCGCACCCGCCGAGATCAGATCCTGCTCGTTATAGGTCAAGCCGATCGTGGCGTGACCCTTATCGCCCGACAGGCCATACGCGACGCTGAAATCGCGGCGCCGGCCGTCGTGCTTGCTCGACATGCCGAGGTCGGCGATGAAGTCGCCGTCGCGCTTGTCCTTCTGCGTGATGATGTTGACGACGCCGGCGATGGCGTCGGAGCCGTAGATCGCGGACGCGCCTTCCTTCAGGATCTCGACGCGCTCGACGACGTTGATCGGGACCGCGTTGACGTCCTGCGTGACCATGCGATGGCCATCGAGCAGGATCAGCGTGCGGGGAACACCGAGGCCGCGCAGCGAGACGTTGGTGTCGCCGGTGCCGCCGCCGTTGTTGACTTGAGGATTGGTGGTCGTCGCGTCACCCACCATCGCGGGTGCGCGCTGGATCAGCTGGCCGAGCGTCTGCACGCCGGTGCGCTCGATCGCTTGGCGATCCAGGGTGTAAACGGGGTTCGCGGTTTCGACGTCGACGCGCTTGATGCGCGTGCCGGTCACTTCGACTTTCTCGAGCGTGGTGGCCGAGCTTCCGGCGCCTGCGCCCTCCTCTGCGTGAACCGGAGCGGCTGCGACACCGGCTCCCGCGACGCACGCCATCTTGACGGCAAGCCGCAGCCTGCCCTCCGCACTCAGCTTCGCCATGCTGCACTCCCCTTGTTATCTGGACCCCGGCCTCAATGCCGCGACTCCTCGCAGCAATGAGGAACGCCCCTTCTTGGACCCTGAGATTAGTCACGGCGTCATGGAATTGCAACCTGTTTCTCGTGCGAATTTGCCGCGCCAAAACGAAAAGGGGCCTTTCGGCCCCTTTTCCTTGCTGCGGCGTGCAGCCTATTTGAAGAGGTATTTCACCTTGCCGTAGAAGCTGCGGCCTTCGACGCGATACGCGCCTGTGTCGACCGCGCCGTTCAAGCCGCCGACGATCGTCGGCGAGCTCTCGTTGAACAGATCGTTGATGCCGAGCGTGAACGTGGTGCGGATCGCCTTGAGGTTGTAGCTCGCCGAGACGTCGACGTAATCCGCGAAGCCGATGCGGTGCTTGCAGCGGATCTGCGCGGTGCCGTCGGCGCTCGAGACGACGTCGGAGGTCGCGCCATCGCACTCGCCGTTGTCGCCGAGGTCGATCGCCGAGAGCTGGAAGTGCTCGAAGTAGCTCGAGCCCTCGGTCTGCGGACCGATCAGGTAGTTGTTGAGCGTCGCGCTCCACGGGCCCTGGTTCCAGAACACGTACGCCATCGAGCGCCAGCGCGGGAAGCTGCCGCCGAACACGTTCGGGTCGTACTCGCCCGCAGCCTTCACTTCGGAGACCAGCTGGCCGCCTTCGAGCGCGCGATAGTCGAACTTCTCGAGATACGTCGTATCGGCGCCGACGACGTAGCTGCCGAGGTTCATGTCGAACAGGTTGACGTTCGGGTACGACAGACGGAAACCGATGTCGAGACCTTGCGTGACGAACGAGCCAACGTTGTGGTTCGGCTCGAGGCCGCCCGAAACCTGGCCGTCCGGACCGCGCACGATGTTCTCGCACAGCACGCCATGGTTGTAGCAGGCGTTGAGCGACGTCTGGATGCCGAGCGACTCGATCGCGTTGTCGATCGAGTAGCGCCAGTAGTCGAGCTCGAGCGTCAGCGGCGAGTAGAACGAAGGGTTGAACACGAGGCCGACGTCGGCCGCGTAGCCCTTCTCCGGCTGCAGGTTCGCGTTGCTGGTGAGCGTCGTGCTCGCCTGGATGTTGCCCTGCTCGAAGCTGCCGTCGGTCGGAACGTTCTGGCACGCCGGATTCGGCGCGGTCGCGCCGTTGCAGGGATCCGTGTAGGTCGGCGCGTTCTGCGCCGGGCCGCTGTACAGGTCGAGGATGGTCGGCGCGCGGAAGACGTCGGTGTAGGTGCCGCGCACGAGCAGGTCGGCGTACGGACGATACTCGAGGCCGTACTTCGCGTTGGTCGTGCTGCCGAACTTCGAGAAGCCCGACCAGCGCACGCCGAGCGACGTCGACAGCGAGTGCACGAGGAACATGTCGTTGAGGATCGGCACGTTCAGCTCGCCGTACACCTCGCGCACGTTCGTCGTGCCGGCGGTCGGGCCGGAGTTGTTCTCGGACAGATGGCCTTCCTGCGCGAGCGCGTCGGGCGAGAACGTCAGCGCCTCGGTGCGGTACTCGAAGCCCATCGCGGCGCCGAGCGGACCCGCCGGGAGCTGGAAGAGGTCGCCGGTGATGTTCGCCGCGAACTGCTTCAACTCGTCGTTCTGCCGATCGTGCGTCGTCACCGCGAGGCTCGAGATGTTCGCGCCCTCGGTGCCGAGGATGTTGACCGGCGTGCAGTTCGGGATCACGTAGCTGCCCTGGACGCCGCAGGTGGGACCGTTCACCGGATCGTTGAACGACGGGCCGAGCTGCTGCTCGAGCTGGCTGAAGTTCAGGAAGCCGTACTGCTGGCTCGTCTGCAGGATGCGGCCGTAGGACACGTAGCTCGACCAGGAGAAGCGATCGAGCAGCAGGCCCTTCAGGCCGGCGGTCGCCTGGTAGGTGTCGGTGTCGTACTGCTGCACGCGATCACCCGCGAGGCTCGCGCGCAGCGCATAGGTGTGGATGTCCTGGTGGAACGGGTTGTACATGCTCTGGCCCGAGATGATCACCTCGTGCCCGAAGATCGCGTAGTTGGTGCCGTTGTCGAACGGCTCCGGCGCGAGCTGCGCGTTGGCCTTGGTGTTGTTCCAGAAGCCGTTGAAGAAGAACTTGAGCCCGTAGTCGAGATTCTGGTTCGCGAGCGCGAAGAAATTCATGCGACGCGACGGCGTCAGCGCGAGGTTCTCGGGCTGGAAGTTGTAGCGATCGGTGTCGCCCGTGCCGAAATTGTTCACGTAGCAGCGGAAGTCGCCCGTCGACGATCCCGTGGTGCCGGTCTTGCGCGTGACGCTCGCGCAGTCCTGGCCGGAATCGACGAAGAAGCGGCCGGTCGGTCCGCGCGACGAGGTGCCGAAGTTCGGCGTCGGCTCGTTGAACAGATAGCCAAACGGCGCCGACGTCGAGATGCGATCGGCGGAGCGGATCTCGTCCTGGCGGTTGTAGTTCATGCCGAACACGATGTTGCCGGCGCCCGTGGAATTGCCCCACGTCATGCTGCCGTTGTACATGGCGCCGTCGGCTTCCTGCGATTTGCCCCACTCGCCTTCGACTTCACCGCCGCTGTAGTTCTTGCGCGTGATGAAGTTGACCACGCCGCCGATCGCGTCGGAGCCGTAGATCGCCGAAGCACCCTGCTTCAGGATCTCGATGCGCTCGATCATGTTCGCGGGCAGCGCGTTGACGTCGGTCGAGCCGGCGTTCGCGGAGGCCGCCGCGATGATGCGCACGCCATCGAGCAGCACCAGCGTGCGCGAGGACGTCAGGCCGCGCAGCGACACGTCGGCCTTGCCGGTGCCGCCGCCGTTGTTGACCTGCGTGTTGGTGACCACGCCGGTGACCACCGGCGTCGACTGCAGGAGCTCGCCGAGCGTCGCGGCGCCGGTCGACTCGATCGTCTTGCGATCGATGGTGAACACCGGGTTGGAGGTCTCGATGTCGACGCGCTTGATGCGCGATCCGGTCACCTCGACCTTCTCCAGCTCGGTCGCCGGCGGCTGCGCATTGCCCTGCGCGTCGGCGGTTGGCGCTGCGGCTTCCTGTGCCTGTGCGCTGAACGAGCCGCACGCCATCGCCGCGGCGCAAATCACGGACCAAAACGACGCCCGCAGCGGAACTCCTGCTCCTGACATTGCCATTGATTCCCCCGATTGATCGATGTGCTGCGGCTGCTGCTTCCGGCTCGAATCCGGAGTGGTGCCGCATGCAAGCCGCAGAGATTAAGGGGCGCCGGGAGGCAATGCAATCCCGCCCCGCGCCCGGGGCTATTTCAGCCAGGCCCGGGCGTTGTGGAACATCTGCATCCAGGGCGTGTGGCGATCCCAGCGCCGCGGCCACCACGACCCGACGCTCGCGGCGATCGTGCGCTCCGGATGCGGCATCAGGATGGTGACGCGGCCGTCGGAGTTGCACAGCGCGGTCAGGCCCGGCGAGCCGTTCGGGTTCTGCGGATAGCGCGTCGCGACCTGGCCGTGATTGTCGATGAAGCGCATCGCGAGCTGCTGGCCGTCGCACAACCTGCGCAGATCGTCGTCGTGCGCGAATTCCGCGCGGCCCTCGCCGTGCGCGATCGCGATCGGCAGGCGCGAGCCGCCCATGCCGGCGAAGAACAGCGACTTCGATTCGACGATCTCGACCATCGACCAGCGCGCCTCGAACTGCTCGCTGCGATTGCGCACGAATTTCGGCCACGCGGAGGCGCCAGGCACGATGTCCTTGAGCGCAGCGAACATCTGGCAGCCGTTGCACACGCCGAGCGCGAAGCGATCGCTGCGCGTGAGGAAGCCCTGGAACTCGTCGCGCGCCCGCGCGCTGAACAGGATCGTCTTCGCCCAGCCCTGGCCGGCGCCGAGCACGTCGCCGTACGAGAAGCCACCGCACGCGACGATGCCCGCGAACTCGGCGAGCTTCACGCGGCCTTCGAGGATGTCGGTCATGTGCACGTCGATCGACTCGAAGCCCGCGGCGTGGAATGCGTACGCCATCTCCGCCTGACCGTTCACGCCCTGCTCGCGCAGGATCGCGACTTTCGGCGTCTTCGCGATGTTGGGCGCTGCGCTCGTCGTCGGCGTGAAGGTCAGCAGCGCCGACAACCCCGGATCATCTTTCGCGCCGGCGGACTCGAGCTCTTCGCGCGCGCATTCCGGATTGTCGCGCAGCGCTGCCATGCGATAGCTCGTCTCGTACCAGATCTTGTACAGCGTCTCGCGCGATTCGGAGAACAGCTCGCGCCCGCCGGCAGCGATGCGGATGCGATCATCGTCGCGCGGCGCGCCGAGCTCGACGGCGAGCAAGCCTTCGTCTGCCGCCCAATCGAGCACGGGCGCAGCGTCTTCCGCGCGAACCTGCAGCACCATGCCGAGCTCTTCGCTGAACAGCGCCGCGATCGGCTGCTCACCCTTCAGCTGCACGTCCACACCGCAATGTCCCGCGAACGCCATCTCGCACAGCGCGGCGAACAGTCCGCCGTCGGAGCGGTCGTGGTACGCGAGCAGACGGCGTTCCTCGTTGAGCTGCTGCACGAGCGCGAACGCGCGCTTGAGCAATTCGGCGTCGTCGAGATCCGGCGCGACGTCGCCGATCGCGCCGTGAACCTGGCAGAGCGCCGACCCACCCAGCCGATTCTGACCGGCGCCGAGATCGATCAGGATCAGACGCGTGTCGCCCGCGTCGCGCTCGAGCTGTGGCGTGAGCGACGCGCGCACGTCCGCGACCGGCGCGAACGCGGAGACCACCAGCGACATCGGCGCCGTCTGGATCTCGGCGCGACCGTCGTGCCGCCACTGCGACTTCATCGACAACGAATCCTTGCCGACCGGGATCGCGA
>Ga0070741_10008011_pt1 | contig 21462 bp, 16 predicted proteins | sample Coa_R1_4_FD_66440 | JGI IMG/M metagenome (GOLD analysis project Ga0070741, IMG submission 66440) | Surface soil microbial communities from Centralia Pennsylvania, which are recovering from an underground coalmine fire - Coalmine... | ecosystem: Environmental > Terrestrial > Soil > Unclassified ... | reverse complement strand
GCGGCGGCGCGTGGCTCGAGCCCGGTGGCGGCCAGCCGAATGGCATAGGCTTCCAGATAGGCGCGGAAGTCGAACAGGCGCCGGATGTCTTCCGGTGAGCAGCCGACCACGGTGGTCGCCCAGGCTCCTTGCTGGAGCAATCCCTCACGCACCAGGACGCGAATGGCATCGCGCACCGGCGCGCGGCTCACGCCCAGGGCCTCGGCAAGCCTGGCCTCGGATACTCGCTCGCCGTCCCGGAGCTCGCCGCTAACGATCGCGCGGCGAACGGCTTCGGCGGCACCTTGCCATAGCAAGCTTGGCCCGATGGCGGGCGCGCTCTCCTCGTTCATCGAAGGTGGTCGTTCAGCATTCAATCAGAATCACCATGGTATGGATAGCACCATAGTACTCTTGGCGCAGCCGGGAGTCAATCCAGGCCCGCCCCTAGCCTGGATTGACTCCCGGCCCGCGCGGCGCAAGAATGAGTGCATGGGGCTGCTGCCGTACCCGTTGTACGGCAGCGGCAAACACGGGCTGCTGCCGTGCCCGTTGTACGGCAGCGGCAAGCACGGGCTGCTGCCGTGCCCGTTGTACGGCAGCGGCAAGCACGGGCTGCTGCCGTGCCCGTTGTACGGCAGCGGCAAGCACGGAGGGAGGCCAAACGATGCCAACCTACATCGTTCTGGGGCGATTTACCGAGCAGGGCATCCGCAACGTGAAGCAGGTGCCGGAGCGCGCCAGGCATGCGCAAGAGGCCGCTGAGCGGCTCGGCGGCAAGATGGTCAGCCTCCACTATACCCAGGGCCAGTACGACTTCGTCGCCACACTCGACTTCCCCGACGAGGCGTCTGCCATGACCTTTCTGCTCAGCACGGGGGCGCTCGGCAACGTGCGCACGGAGACGCTGCGCGCGTTCACCGTCGAAGAGCTGTCCGGCTTCGTAGCCAGGATCCCATAAGTTTCGTAGCCAGGATCCCATAAGTAAGGAATGGCCCCGCGTCGATCCTTTTTACGCGGAACGACGCGGGGCTCCCCCTGCAGGGGCTCAGTGCGCGATGCCACCGGATGTGACGTGGCACCATCCCTCAGTTACTGGCCGTGATGGCTGCGCCCGCAGGGGCCCAGTGTGCTGTGACACCGGATGTGACGGAAGCGCTGCTCTGGGTGCCACCTCATTGCAGACGAGACACAGGCTACTAGAGCCTCTCCCCCAGATTGCTATACTGTGCAGTAGCAGGCACGGCCGGCGCCGGTCGTGCGGACCGGTGGCCCGGTGAGGGTGCCGGCTTGACTTCCTACCTGGAGCCGCCTGGCTCCAGGCAAACCCAGAGGAAGGGAGAGAGGCCTTGGCGCTACGCGCCTATGAAGCAATGGTGATCCTCGACCCCAATCGAGGCGAGGAAGAGCTCGCGGCCGCAACGCGGCGCCTTGCCGACCAGATCACCGCCCGCGGCGGGCAGGTGGAGCAGATCGATACCTGGGGCCGGCGGCGAATGTATTACCCCATCAGGCACTCACGTGATGGCCACTACGTGGTCTATACGTTCCGCGCGGAGCCCGAGCGAGTCCGCGAGCTGGAGTCGCTGTGGCAGATTGCGGAGGACGTGCTGCGGCACCTGGTGACCCGCCGGCCGGATTGATCCGACCGGCCGGCTAAGCCGGGGATCGGGAGGTGCCCCGGCCGCGGCCGAGGAATGAGTGCAAGGAGGCCAGCCACGAGCAGAACGCATCAGCAGGCTTGAGTGCGCCGGCGTCTCCAGGGCGTCGCGCAACTTTATCGGTGGTTATCCGCCATTTAGTGAAAGAGGTTGGAAGCTAGCTAGGAGTACGGTGAGCCATGGCGGGTTCGTTGAACAAGGTGATGCTCATTGGAAACGTGGGACGCGATCCGGAGATGCGCTATCTCCAGAGTGGCGAGGCGGTGACGACCTTCTCGGTCGCCACGAACCGGCGCTGGAATGGGCCCGATGGGCAGCCCCGCGAGGAGACCGAGTGGCACAACATCGTGGCCTGGGGCAAGCTTGCCGAGCAGTGCAACGAGTATCTGGCCAAGGGGCGTAAGGTGTATATCGAAGGCCGGCTCCAGACGCGGAGCTGGGACGGCCCGGATGGGCAGAAGCGCTACCGTACCGAGATCGTGGCCAATAGCATGGTGATGCTCGATTCGCGTCCGCGCGAGGGAGGCGTGGCGCCAGCTGGCGGCGAGAGCGGCGACGACGAGCACACGATCGACCTGGAAGATACCCCGTTCTAGACTGAGGAGCTGTGAGCTTGGCAGAAAACACGAACACCGCACCCACACCGCAGCCGGATTCCGATGCCGGCGCGCGGGCTGATGAGGCGACCCCCGCTGAGAGCCCGGGGCCCGCGCCGGCCGCGAGTGGCCCGGCCGAGTCTCCGCGCGGCGAGCGGTTCGCCCGGGCCAGCCGCCCGGGCGGGCGCGAGTTCCGGCCGCGACGCAAGGTGTGCGCCTTCTGTGCCGATAGAACCAAGGAGATCGACTACAAGGACGTCGGCCGGCTGCGCCGCTTCCTGTCCGATCGAGGCAAGATCGAGCCGCGGCGCAAGACCGGCACCTGTGCGAAACACCAGCGCCGCCTGGCTCTGGCGCTCAAGCGTGCCCGCTTCATGGCGCTCCTGCCCTATACCGGCGAGCATATCCGCGCCACGGAGCACAGCGCGGCCTAAGTGGTGCCTCCGGCAACTCCGTACCACTGGCGGCCAGAGCGATTCAGGGGCCAGGGACTTGGCGGATGCACTGCTGAGTAACCGCTGGCAGGTTCATGCGAGCGGCTCTTCAAGGCTTGGCGGTGCGGCTCGGCACGAACCTACCGGCCGATACGTAGAATGACCCAGCGCACCCCCACCTCCACCCGTCCAGAGAGCCCGAGTGATCGCGCCGGGCCGATGCGCCGCTCGGGCCGCCGACAGGCTCCAGTGCCTCCCAGCCGCATCATCCGCCGCTCAGCCCTTCGCTGGGAAGACCGGCGCGAGCGGCGCACGCTCTGGTTTGGCTGGGGCGCCGGGCTTTCACGCGCGGAACGGGAGCGGGCGCAGGCACGCCTGGCCACCGTGGTGCTCTCGGCCGTGCTGGCCCTGGTGGTCGCACTTGTGGGCGGCACGCTGCTGTGGAACAAGGTGATCCTCGCCCAGCAGCCGGTGGTACGCGTCGACGGCCATACCTTCACGCTGCGCCAGTACACGGATTTCTATTCCTACCGGCAGAATGTGCTGCTCGCCACCGAGGCGCAGCTCCAGCAGCTGGCGAACCAGCCACCGGCTGCAGGAACCGACAGCTCGTCGGGCACCTCCGTGCAGCAGCTGGCGCAGCAGCAGCTCGCCCAGGTGGATGATGAGCTGAGTAGCTTGAGTACGCAGCTCATCGAGGACCTGATCGATGGCCAGCTGATCCGCCAGGAGGCCGCGCAGCGCGGCATTGTCGCCACGCCGCCGGAGATCGAGGATCAGCTCAAGCAGCTCATCGGCTACCAGGATCCCAACGCCACGCCCACGCCGGCGCCCTCGGCCACGGCGGCAGCCGGCTCGGCTGAAGCACCGGCCGCCGCTGGCCAGGCCGCCGAGCCGGCCGCGACGGCTACCAGCGCCCCCACCGCCACAGTGTCGGCTGCCCGCAGCCGCCGGGCAGATACCTTCCAGTCGCGCTATCGCGACTATCTTCGCGCCACCGGCGGGACCGACGCGGTGGTGCGCTACGAGGTGGAGACGCAGATCCTGCGCACCAAGCTCAACAACCAGCTGGCGGCGGCGATCCCGGACCACCAGGAGCAGGTGCACGCGCGCCATATCCTGGTGCCGGACGAGACGGCCGCCAAGGCGGTGCTCGACCGCCTCAAGAATGGCGAGAGCTTCGAGGCACTGGCCGCTGAGCTCTCCACCGATACCGGCACCAAGGATAAAGGCGGCGACCTGGGCTGGTTTCCGCGCGGCATCATGGTGCCCGAGTTCGAGGATGCCGCCTTCAAGCTCCAGCCGGGACAGGTCAGCGATCCGATCAAGACCGACTACGGCTACCACATCATTCGCGTCGACGAGCGCGATCCCGACCGGCCGCTCGACCCGGATCAGCTCGATACGCTCAAGCGCAGCGCACTGACCCGCCTGCTCGAAGAAGATAAAAAGACGCACAAGATCGAACGGCTCTTCGATTCGAGCAAGCTCTCCTGGGCACTGGCGAACCTGCGAAAGCCGGTAGCCAGTAGTCGGTAGCCAGTAGTCGGTGGTCAGCCATCAGAGAACTGGCTACTGGGCACCGCCTACTGTCCCCCGGGCCGGTAGGCGGGCGGCTCAGCGAGCGCCTCCGGGAGGCCAAGGGCCGCCAGGATGCGCGGCACGAGCTGGTCGACGACATCGTCGACGGTGCGCGGCTTGAGGTAGAAGGCCGGCATCGGCGGGACCAGCCGCACTCCCAGCCGGGCCAGCTTGAGCATGTTCTCAAGATGAATGGCCGAAAGCGGCGTCTCGCGCGGCACGAGCACCAGTGGCCGAAACTCCTTGATCGTCACGTCGGCAGCGCGCTCGAGGAGGTTACCGGCCGTGCCGGCAGCGATTGCCGAGAGCGTGCCCATGCTGCACGGTACGACGAGCATGCCGTGCGTCACCAGTCCCCCGCTGGCAATCGGCGCACCGACATCGCCCACGTGATACGGTGTCACGCGGCCGCGCGCCTGCCAGCCGGCGACAGCAGCCCCGAGATCGTCGTCCAGCTCTTCGCGCCACACGCGCAGGCCGGCTGATGTCGCCACCAGCAGCAGCGGGTAACCGTAGTCGAGCAGCCGCTCGACGCAGCGGCGTGCCAGCAGCTGCCCGCTCGCGCCGGTGATCCCCACCACGACGGGCCGCCTCTCGGTCTCGGCCATCGGCTGGCGTGTCCCTTCGTATCCTTCGAGGAGATCTCGCGATGCCCCAGCTCAGGCGTGCATCAGCCAGCGGAGCGCCAGATCCCCCGCGGTGGCGAGAAAGAGGATCACGGCGATGTAGCCGTTGACATTGAAGAAGGCCAGGTCAAGGCGCGACAGATCGTGCGGCGCAAGCAGCGAGTGTTCGTACACCAGCAGCGCAGCCGCGACAATCACGCCCAGCCAGTAGACGGCCCCCAGTCCCAGCAGAACACCCACCGCCACCAGTGCCCCGACGGTCAGCGCATGGGCCACCTTCGCTGCTCGCAGCGCCGCCGCAACGCCAAAGCGCGCCGGGACCGAATGCAGTCCTGCAGCGCGATCGAAGTCGACGTCCTGGCAGGCGTAGAGGAGGTCGAAGCCCCCGATCCAGGTGGCGACGGCAAAGCCCAGCAGCACTGCCGGCAACGGGATGAATCCTATGACCGCCGCCCAGGCGCCCACCGGGGCGCAGGCGTCGGCAATGCCCAGCACAGCGTGCGAAAGCCAGGTGAAGCGCTTGGTATAGGAATAGCCGACCAGCACGATCACCGCACCGGGCAGGAGCTGCAGGCAGAGTGGATTGAGCTGCCAGGCAGCAATGGCCAGGATCACCGCCGAGACGGCGGCGAAGGCTCCCATCTCTGCTGCCGAGAGCAGACGCCGCGGGAGCGCGCGGTTGGCCGTGCGCGGGTTGCGCGCATCGATCTCGCGGTCGATCAGGCGGTTCAGGGCCATGGCCAGCGTGCGCGCCGACGCCATGGCCACCGTGATCCAGAGCAGCTGGTGCGGGGTCGGCATGCCCCGCGCGGCGAGCAGCATGCCCAGATAGGCAAACGGCAGGGCAAAGATGGTGTGCTCGAACTTGATGGCCTCAAGAAAGAGGCGCAGCTTGCGCAGCCCGGGGCCTGCCGGCCAGGGACGGAGCGGTGGTGCAGCAGCCGCGGAATGGTCCATGCGTGCTGCACAAATGGTAGCGGCGGGCGAGGCCAGCCGCGCACAGAGCAGCCACCACGCACCGGCGAGCGTGGCCAGCGTGCCGGTAATCGCGGCCGCTGCCAGCAAGGTAACCAGCAGGTTGGCATAGTCGACGGCGGCGTGCGCCAGCAGCACCTCGGGTGGGCTGTGGCGGCCGAGCTTGGCCTCCACCGCCCACGTAGCAGGTGCGCTCGCCGCCATGCGGTGCCACAGCGCCTGCGCTACCAATGGGCTCAGGAGCACGGCCAGCGCGGCGCCGAGCGCCCCGCCGGCCAGCACGCAGCCGGCGGCGAGCACGCCGCGGGCACGCTGCCGCAGCGCGCGCGCCGGCTGCGGCGGCGCCGGCGGCCGCCGGAGCAGCAGCACGCTGAGCAGCGCGAAGCCAGCCACGTTGAGTACCGCGTTCGCCGTCTGCAGCGCCAGCGCGTCGCGGGCCCAGAACCACGGCAGGCGGGCACTAAGGAAGGCAGCGAGCGAATCACCGATCAGGAAGTCGTGCAGTGCCAGGTTGAGGAAGGCGCACGTGCTGGTGATGGCAAAGGGGAGCAGCAGCCAGGGGTCGAGCGCGGCGGCGCCGGCCAGCAGCGGCACAGCGGCGAAGAGGTGATTTTCGTGCACCTGCGTGATGGTCATGAAGTAGGCCACCGCCGTGTAGCCGGCGCCGGCCAGCGCCAGCCGCACCGAGAGCGGGCCGGTGAGCCGCAGCAGCGGCAGCAGGGCGAAAAGGCCAAAAGCCAGCCGGCCCACCGTGGCGAAGGTGAGATAGGGTGGCGCCGGCCAGGGGCCGATGCCGCCGATGGGCTGCCAATCGAGGACGGAGATGGCCCCACCGGGGAGCTTGAGCCACCACAGGTTATCGCCGTTGGCGGAGACCGAGGGCATTACCTGCGGCAGCGCACCGAAGACGGTCAGCAGCTCGCCGAGCCGGCCGCTGCGGAGCCACGGCAGTGCGATCCACCAGGCCAGCGCCCCGGCAGCCGCGCTGGCGCCGGCCAGCCCGCCGGGACCCAGCCGGCGCCAGAGGAGCCATCCCACCAGGGGCAGAAAGACCCACGCCTGTGGCTTGGTCAGGCTCGCCGCCGCCAGCAGTGTCCCGGCGGCGGCACCGGCCAGCAGCGCGCCGCCCTGTGCCCCCAGCCGCCAGCCGGCACGCCCCCGCATCGGCCACCACGCCGGGCTGGCGAAGATGGCTCCCAGTGCCAGCAGGAGCAGCGCGGTGTGCAACGTGTCCGGCTGGCCCCAGTAGCCGGCGTCGAAGAGCGCCGCCGGGCTCCAGGCATAGAGCGTGCTCGCCAGCCAGCCGCGCCAGAAGCCACCGGCAGCAGCCACCAGGGTGAAGAGCGCCAGCGCCAGCACGCCATGCCCGGCGATGGCCACCAGCTTGATGGCCACGTGCAGCCAGGCTCCCGGCGGCACCCACGGCGGCGCCACGTGCGATTCGAGCCAGGCAGCCCCGGCGAAGGCGTAGACCATGCCCGGCGGGTAGATGACGTACGTTTCGGGATAGGTGCCGGCATAGGCACGCTCTACCCCGCCTTGCTGGACCAGCTGCGTCCACCATGCCAGGTGGGTCATGTCGGCCAGCGGGTGGTCCGGCCAGGTGGCCATCTCCACGGCAAAGGCCAGCGCCCCGCCCAGCGTGAGCGCCAGCAGGAGGCCCTGCAGCAAGAGACGGAGCCGGCGGCTCATCGCAGCTTGCACGCGACGACGACGTTATGCGCGCAGAACAGGCTGAGGCCGGGCAGGCGCTCGACAGCGGCTTCGATGCGCTGCATCAGGCCCAGGAGCGCTGGCGGCACGAAGTCGGGCACCAATCCGGCACGATGCGCGCGAATCACCGTGGCCCCGGCGGCACGGAAGTCGGCGACCACCTCCTCGAGCGGTATGAGCCGCTCCTCGCCCGTATCCTGCGGAATGCGCCGCATTAGCAGGGGCCAGTAGGGGTTATTGGGGTTGTGGTCCCAGACCACCACGTGCCCTCCTGGCCGCACCACGCGGTACAGCTCGGCAATCGTCTGAGCGATGCGCGCGGGATCGCTGATGTGATGCAGCGTCGCCACCGTGATCGCCAGGTCGAAGGCGTTACCGGCCAGGGGGAGCTGCTCGGAAAGGCCGGCCACCGGCGTGCCGCGCTGCCGCGCGTCCATCTGGGCCAGCATGCCGGTCGAGGCATCGACGCCATAGACGCGGTAGCCGGCGGCGCGCAGCGCCGCGGCCAGCGTGCCGGTGCCGCATCCCACATCGAGCACCCTCGCTCCTGCCGGCGCCAGCGCGCGCACGAGGGCCACGCGCTTGCGGCGATAGTGCGCCGCCACGTGCGCCGGAATGCTTTCATCGTAGTGCGGCGCAATGCCGTCATAGAGCGCGCGCTGGCGCGCGAGCCATCGCTGCTCACCATGCTCGTCGCTGGCTGGCATCGGTCGCTACAGAGGTTGGTACCGGTCAGGCGCCCGCCGCCGGCGCCGCGGCTGCGCTCGCCGCCCACTCGTCCGCCTGGCCCAGGTGCTGGCGGCAGAAGTCCAGGTTGCGTCGTAGCTCAGCCAGCAGTGCCGCCTCGTCGTGCACTGGCAGGCCGCCCGGCTCGAGCTCAACCACCACCACTCCCGAGAACCCGCGCCGGGCCACCGCCTGCAGAAACGGCCCCAGCGGCAGCTGGCCGCGCCCGAGCGGCCGGTGCTGGAAGTGGCCGTCGTAGTCGGAGAGGTGAATGTGCACCACCCGCTCGGCGAGATACTCCAGCACAGCCAGAAGGTCGGCACCTGCCGTGCCGGCGTGGGTAGTATCCAGGCACACCTTGGGGAAGCGGCGCAGCTCCGGCCAGGTATTGAAGGCGTTGGGCGAATAGCGCCGGCCAAGCAGGCGGTGCTGCGGCAGGTTCTCGACGGTGATGGCCACCGGCGTTGTGGCCTGCAGCTCGGCCAGCCCGCCGTCGCCAAGCCAGTGTGCGAAGGCGCGCTGGTCGGCGCTGGGCCCTGGTAGCGGCAGCACGAGCCGCCGCGCATCGAGCGAAAGGGCCGCCAGCCGCACACGCAGCGGTAGATGCACGTTGAGCGTGCGCGCGCCCAGCGCCTCGGCCAGCTGGAGTGCAAGCTTGATGCGCTCGATCTCCGCCCTTGGCCAGCCGGGCAGGCGCAGGCTGGCAAACGGGCTGTGGACACTCAGTACCGGCAGGCCGGTGTGCTCCATCAGGCCGCGCACGTAGCCGGCCTGGCGCGTATCCCAGCGATCGTCGACCAGCAGCTCCACGCCGTCGTACCCGGCCTGCGCCGCCAGCGCGAACACGCGCGCCGTGCCGTAGGTGTAGACCGAGCCGGTGGAGAGCGCTACCGGGATCGTCGGGCCCATGGGTGCAGGATTCTACCCGCCGGGTTCGCCTGCTGGAGCTGGCGGCGGCGGCAGCGTGGTGGCGGCCACGCGTCCCTCCTCCATCACCACGTGGTGCGTAAAGAGGGCCGGATCGAAGGCCCGCGAGTGAGCGATGAGGAAGACCTGGCGGAAGAAGGTGGCGATCTGGCCGCGTGTCAGCAGCTCCACCAGTGCCGCGGTGCGGTCGTGGTCGAAGCTGGAAAGCGGCTCGTCCAGGAAGAGAAAGCCCGGCGACGTGCCTAGCTCGCGAGGCAGCGCTGCCAGGGCGAAGCCGAGACGGAGTGCGAGCGAGAACTGGTCCTGCGTGCCGCCCGAATAGAGACTCTTCTCGACGTAATCACGCTTGCGCTCATCCCAGACCTGGAGGCGGTAATCATCGGTGAGCTTGGCGTGGCGGTAGCGGCCAGCGGTGAGCAGCGGCAGCAGATTGCACATATTGGTGATCGTGTCGGGAAGGACCTTATCGATCATGCGCCGCCGCGTATGAGCAACGATCTCCACCGCCTTGCGCCGCGCCGCGTACTCGAGCTGGAGGGTCGCGAGCGCTTGCTCGGCCGCCTCCAGGGAGAGCGGCGGCTCGTCGCCGAGCACAAGCTGCGCGTCGCGCCGGTCGTGCTCCAGGCGCGCGACCTCCGCCACCAGGCCGGCGAGCGCCTGCTCGTGGGCCTCGCGCGTGGGGAGCGCGGCCAGCGCCTCGCCGCACGCAGCCTCTAGCTCGGCCGCCAGTGCGCCCGGCTCGCACACCGCAGCTTGCAGGCTCACTGCCGAACACGGCTCGTCTTGGCATCCGGCGGCCTCATCCTGCTCCGCCACGCCCCTTTTCGTCGCGGTGCGTACCACCCGCGGCGGCGATTGGCCTGCCTCCTCTGCGTCCTCCTCATCCGCCGCGCTACCATCCGGTCCACCGGGCGCCATCGAGGGAAGCGGGCGCGGCGGCGGAGCGGCATGCTCATCGGCCGCGAGGCCACCTTGCCCGCCGACGGTGCCCAGCAGCGGCCGGCCAAGCACAGCCGCCAGCGCGCGCACCTCCAGCGCTGCACGCGCTGCCTCGCGCCGCGCGCGCTCGATCTCGTTCTCAGCGGCCCCAATGCGTCGCACGAGGTCGTGATCTTCAGCACGAAGCGCCGGCGCGTCGAGCGCACCGAGCGCCTGGTCGAGTGCGGACACGATCTCGCCGGCGCGGTCGATCGTGCTCTCTGGAGCAGCAGCCTCGACGCCAGTAGCGGCGGCGCCATCGCCCGGCTCGGCCGCGGCCGGCAGCGCCAGCAGCGCCGGCAGCGCCGGCCACTCCAGGCCGGCGGCGCCAGTGCTTTGCAGCGCCTCGTGGAGCGCGATGGCCAGCTGCTCTTGCCGGGCCGCCACGGCCCGGCGGGCGGCGTCGAGCGAGGCTTCGACGGTCGCCAGCGACGACGCCTGCTGCTCGAGCTTGGCCACGTGCTGGCCGGCGTCATCGACTGCACGCTGCGCTGGCGCGCGCAGCGCCGCCGGATCGAGCCGGCCAAGCGCCGCCTCGAGCAGCTGAGCGTCCTCCCGAGCAGCCGGTGCAGCCAATGCCTCGAGCGGCGGGAGCGTGATTCCGTCCGTCCGGCTCGATTGGCTCGGGGCCGACGCAAGGTGTTCCAGATGCTGTCGCAACGCATCCAGCTGGGCCAGACGTTCAGCCTCCAGGTGCTCGCGGCGCTCGGCCAGCTCATCGGCGCGATCGCGGCTCAGGTTCTCCAGGCACTCGTCCAGCTCGCGCTTGCGCTGCTGGCCGCTCCGGTCCAGGTCGGCGCGCTGCGCCTCGAGCCCCCGCAGTGCGCCGAGTGCGCCGGAGAGCTCGCTAACCTGCTTCTGCGCCTCGGCCGTCGCCACCGGTAGTGCAGGAGCAATCGCGTCGAAGGTGGCAACCGGCAAGGCGACACGACGGGCAAGGGAGAGGCACGCCGCTTCGGCCTCCTCGAGCTGGCGCCGTACCTGTGCCAGATGGCCGGCGAGCTGCAGCGATGGCGGGCGTCCGGAAAGCGCCGCCATCGCCTCGGCCAGCCGCTGCTCGGCCGTCGCCACCGCCGCCCGCGCCTGGAGATACGCTTGCTCCTCATACTCCGGCAGCGGTGCCTGCAGCGCAGCCTCGAGCTCCTCCAGGCGCCGCTGTGCCTCGGCCGCGCTGCGCGGCACGCGCTCGCCGGCGGCGTGCAGCGCGGCCGCCGCCTCGGCCAGGGCCGCCTCGTGCGCGGCACGCTGGGCCTCCCACCCTTCGCCAGACCGGCCCAGCGTGGGGAAGGTGCCGGACTGCAGCTCGTGCCGCTCGGCGGCCGTCGCCGCGCGGCACTGGGCGACCGAGGCATGTCCGTGGGCCAGGCGCAGCTCCACCAGCAGCGCCCCGGTGAGCGGATGATCGACCACCAGCCGCAGACTCAGCCCTTCCATCGTCTCGAGCGGCGCGTCCGCGTTCACCGCCGGCCGGCGGCCAGCAGCGGGCGGCGAGACCAGCGCGATCCGCTCGACGCCGGCCACGCCCAGCGCGAGATCGTCGAGCAGGCGCCGTGCCTGCTCATAGGCTGCCTGCTCGCGCCGAGCATCCAGCCAGGCCAGCAGCCCGGCCTGCACCTCCCGCTGGCGGCGGTGCGTCTCGACTGCGCGGCGCCGCGCCTCGTGCTCGGCCAGCTGCGCGCGGGCGCGGGCCAGCGACTCCTCGGCCGCGGCGGCGCGCGCCTCCGCCGCCGCCACCTCGCCCGCAACCCGCTCCAGCTCCTCGAGCTCGTGCCGTTGGTGCGCAATTGCCTCTACCTGTGACGCGAGACGGTTGAGTGCGCTCAGGCGATCTCTAGCCAGCTGCAGCCGGCCTTCCAGCGGCGCGTACTCCGCCAGCTGCGCGGCCACCTGGCGCCGCCGGCGGCGCAGCTCCTGGAGCTCGCCCTCGAGGCGCTGGTGGCGCTCCTCCAGCCGGTGGCGCTCCTCTAGCCGGTGATCGATCGTAGCCACCTCTGCGGCTAGCTCGCGCAGGCGTATCTGGCACTCGGCCAGCGCCTCGATGCGGGAGCGCACCGCCTGCACCTCGGCCAGCCGCGCCCGCGCCGGCGGCAGGGCAGCAGCCGCCGCGCGCGCCTGCTCTGCCTGCAGCTGGATGGCTGCCAGATCCTGGCGCTCCTTGGCCAGCTGGCGAGCCAGCTCCTGCGCACGCTGCCAGCGTGCCTTAGCCTCAGCGAGGCGATCGGCCGCCGCCAGTCTGGCGCGCACCTCGCGCAGCCGCTGCTCGGCAGCGTGCTCCGCGGCCCGCGCTTCCTCCAGGGCACGCTGCAGCTCATGCAGCCGCCGCACGTGGTCGCGCAGGTCCAGCAGGTGCTGCTCGCGCTCGAGTGCAGCGCGGCGGGCCACCAGCGCTGCCTCCTCCTGTGCCACACGAGCCAGCGTCACCCGCGCCCGCGCTTGCGCCAGCGCCGCCTCGTCGGCCGGCTTTGGGGCCAGCCGCTCCTGGATATCCGAGAGCTTGCTCAGGTTCAAGAGAATGCTCAGGGCCTGCTCGCGCGAGGCACGGCTCAGATTCTCCAGCCGGCCGAGCTGCTTCTGGGCCACCAGGCACGAGTTGAGGAGCGCCTCCGACGTGAGGCCGCCCAGCTCGTCGAGCAGGCGCTCCGTCACCGCGCTCGATCCCCGGATCACCTCGAGCTCGTCGTTGCGCCGGAGCTCCAGCCTCGCCTCGCTGCGCAGGGTCTTGGCCGTCTGGCGCACGCGCCGCTGCACGTCCAGCTGCGTGCTGGCCACCGAGAGGCCAAGCTGCACCACCAGCTCGTCGTTCCCATAGTGGAGCGCTGCTGCCTGGTCGCCAACGAGCGGCGTGCCATAGAGGGCGAAGAAGATGGCGTCGAAGAGGGTCGACTTGCCGGCCTCGTTGCGGCCTTCGATCAAGAAGCTGCCGCGCTCGGGGAAGGCAAGATCGAGGGCCTGAATGCCCTTGTAGCCGACCACACTCAACCGGCGTAGAAGGATCACCGCCGCCTCCTCTCCTCCAGCCTTCGCCCAGCCGCTGCCGGCGTCGCACCACACCGTGCCAGCACCCTCACCTGGCTTGCTCCCTCGCCTTGCGTGTAATAGGCCATGATCTGCCGGGTAGTGACCGGTTCACTCATTCCTTCTCGCCGGCTCAGCCCTCGCCTTGCGTGTAATAGGCCATGATCTGCCGGAGCGCAAGCTCGACCACGCGCTGCTCGTGCGCCGACGGTGCGGCCTCGTGCATCGCCGCGGCCGTCACCTGGAGCTCCTCGACCTGCGACAGCCGCAGGCCGCGCTCGCCCACCTGCCCGAACTCATCGCGGACCTGGAGCCCGGAGGTGTCGATCTCGAAGAAGAAGTTCGCCTGTGCGCCCGCCTCCTGCACGCGGTTGAGGTCGAGCGTCGCGTAGAGGTCGCGCGTGAGCACTCCCTCCAGCGCCAGGATAGTGATGCAGTCCGGGGCGGACGCCTCCGCCACGCGATCGAGCAGCAGGCTGGTGGGATCCTGGTCGGGCGGGCGCAGGCCTTCAGGCTGGGGCGTCAGCTCGTGGCCGGTGACCTTGATCCGGCAGCGCGGCTGAGCGGGGAAGGTCACCCACTCGTGGCGCGAGCGGCCGGCGTCGTCCAGCTCCAGGACGACGAATCCGGGCTCGTGAGCGAACTCGCCGAGGAAGTGGCGCTCGGTCGCGCCGGGGACGAGCACGTGCGTGCCGCCGACCACGAAATCCGCGCGCGCGTGTACGTGGCCCAGGAGCAGATAATCGGCATCGAGCTGGGCCACGCTCTCTCGCTTGATCACCGGCTCGAAGGCGCCGGGGAAGGTATGCCCTTCGATGTTGCTGTGCATCAAGAGCAGCTTCCAATCGGGCCGGCCTTCGGGGGGGTTAGGGAACACCTTGCCGGCCAGCGGGTCGTCGCCATAGGCCGCCGCCGGATCCCAACACAATCCACCAATTGCGATGGTAAGGCCGTGGCGCTCGAAGAGCTGGTAGTCGATCTCGTCGGTCTTGGTAAACAGATGCAGGTCGCCGAGGCGGGCGTACGTGTCGGCCGCGAGGTACCCACCCTGCTCGGTGGTCTGGCGCGGCGAATCGTGGTTACCCCCAATGGCGAGAGCGGTGACGCCGGCCTCGCGCAGATCGGCCAGGCAGGTGGCGACGAACGACCGCTCGACGTTGCGGGGATCGATGGTATCGAACAGATCGCCACACTGCAGAAAGAAGTCGGCCTTTCGCGCGATCGCCGCGTCGATGGCGCGGCGGAAGGCACGCCGCAGGATGCGCCGCCGCTCCTCGAGCCGCGCAGCCGGCATGCGGGCGTGATAGCGATTGAGGTGATTATCGGCCGTGACAATGGCGCGAACGGGCATACCTGGTGCGAGCCTTTCGTCCCCTGCAGCGTCTCTTCTTGCTCTTCCGTCCAGGTGTTACCGCCCGGCGGCTTGCCTCTTCTGACACCAACGGCCCGGCGCGCGGCCGGACGCGGCCGCTCCTGGAACAGACGTTCAGTAGTATAGCGGGTGGCGGCGCGCCCAGCAGGAGGCGCCTGCGCTATGATGGCACCGGCGCGAGATGGGCCGCCAGGAAGGACCGGCCTGGACGCTCATTCAGGCGCGATCCGTGCGCATCGGCGGCGGGTCTTCTGCCGGGGACCCACCTGAGGCGCAAGGCGCGTGGCTCGCACTGGTGAACCGCAGTGGACAGTGGCGGCGGAGCTAACGGCGGAGCGGCGGCAACGGTGTTCGACCCTTGCCCGGAGGCGGCCGCTGTGCCGGTGCGTCGCCGCGGCCACCCGCCGGGCAGGCAGGCCAGCGGCGGCTGGGGTCTCGCCGGTCACCACAGCGGGCCGCCGCCACTGCCCCATGCACGCTACTACTCGTCGATGGCGGCGGTCGTTCCGCCCTACGCCCCTCCGGCCCGCTCGGCCGTGCGGATCACAATGCGCTGGCTCTCTGCCCTCGTGGCGCTGGCCGCCCTCGGCGCCGCGCCGGCGGCCGGCCTGCATCTCGGTGCCGCGCTGGCGCCGCTGGCCGGACTCGCGCGCTCCATGCCGGTGGTAGCCGGGGCCACTCAGCCGCCGGGCGCGGCGGCTGCCCGCAACGAGGCCGGCAGTCTATTCGCGCGCGTGCTCTCCTTGTTCGAGCCTGAGCCGCTGCCGGACGCAGCGCTGCCGGAGCCGGCGCTCCCGGCGGCGCCGGCCATCGTCCCCGCGCCGCCCAACCCATGGCCCGATCCCTTCCTCCAGGAGCAGCTCGAAGCTGCCATCCCCGAAGGCGTGGGGCAGGTGGCCGTCGCGGTGCGCCACCTCGGCAGCGGCGCCAGCGCGGCGATCGAAGCCGATGCGGTGATGCCGCCGGCCAGCCTCTTCAAGCTGGGCGTCCTCGCGGCTGCCTACGAGGCCATCGACACGGGCACGCTCGCGCTCGACGAGGCGCTCCGGCTCACGCCCGATGATTGGGCCGACGGCGCCGGCATCTTGCAGCAGCGCATCGGCGACCTGGTGACTGTGGAAGAGGCCCTCCGCCTGATGATCGGGATCAGCGATAACACGGCTGCGCTCGCGCTGCTGCACCGCCTGGGCCCCAACGCGGTGGAGGAGGCCTACGCGCGGCTGGGCCTGGCGCACAGCCACGTGTTTCTCGACGACCGGCCGGATACGACCACCGCGGGCGAGATGGCCACCTTGCTTGCCGCGCTAGCGGCCGGCGAGGTGGCCTCTCCGGCGGCCACGCTGCAGATGCTCGAGCTGCTGGCGCAGCCGCAGCCGCAGGCCTGGATCGAGCAGGCCCTGCCAGCTGGGGTGGTGGTGGCCCACAAGAGCGGCCAGCTCCCCGGTGTGCGCAACGACGCGGCGATCATCTATGGCCCGGCCGGCCCGTACGTGCTGGTGGTGCTGGCCGATAATCTAGAGGACGCCGGCGCCGGCGAGGCGCTCATCGGCACCGTGGCGCGCGCAGTCGACCGGTACTTTACTGGCTTGCCTTTCTATCGTTCTCGTTCGCATGGCTCGGTTGCTGCCCTACCGGATTCGTAAGCCAAACCAGCGCTGGGAGCTGCACCTTGCCTCGCTTGCCGGGGCGCTGCGGGCTCCCCCGTGGCTCGGCCACAGGCCGGGGCCGGCCTCCGGCGCTCGCTCGGCCGCCTCGCCGGGGCGGGCGCGCCGCGCAGCCCCAATCGTGCTCGCCGCCGCGCACGCCCTCGAATGGGCCATCTACCTGCCGGCGCTGGCCATCCTGGTGCTCTACGCCTGGGGCTGTATCGAGCATACCTGGCGCGTCGCCACCTTCCCGTACCAGATCGATTACGGCGAGGCGCCGGAGCTGAACCGCGCATTGCTCCTCTCGCGGGGGCAGCCGATCTACGTCGATTGGTCGCACCCGCCCTACCAGATGGCCAACTACACGCCGCTCTATCCGGCGGTGGCGGCGCTGGGCGTCAAGCTGGCGGGGGTACAGCTCCTCACCGGCCGCCTGATCTCGTTCGCCAGTACGCTGGCCACCGGGCTGCTGGTAGGCACCACTGCCTGGGCCCTGGGTGCCGGCACCTTGGGGGCACTGGCCGGCGGGCTGCTCTACTTCACCATGTATCCGGTCTGGAACTGGGGCGCCTACCAGCGCGTGGATGCCTTTGCCGTGCTGCTGGAGTGGCTGGGGATCACGGTCTTCGCTCTTGGCTGGGTGCGTGGCCGGCGGGCCTGGGCGGTGTGGGCGACGGTGCCGCTCTTCGTTGCCGCGGCCTACACGCGCCAGACCATCGCTGCCGGTGCCTTCGCCTGCTACGGCTATCTGCTCTTCCGCCGGCCCAGGATGGCCCTCGGGGCCATCGCCGCCTACGCCACGCTCGGCCTGGGCCTCTTCGGGGCGTTCCAGCTCGCCACCGGGGGACTGTTCTGGCGCCACATCGTGGTCGGGAACCTCAACCGCTGGTCGTGGTCGACGGTGGAGTCATACTGGAAGCCATTCTGGCGCCTCTTGCACTGGACCTTCCCGCTCGCCATCGGTGGGGTGGGACTCGGCCTGCTCCAGCGCCGCACGCAGGTACCGCTGCTCTATCTCCTCGGCGCCGCGGCCACCGCGCTGACGATCGGCAAGATTGGCTCGAGCTTCAACTATCTCCTGCAGCTCTGCGCCGCACTGGCGCTTGCTGCCGGCCTGGCCATTGGCTACGCCGGCTCGCTCGCGCGCCGGCTCGCGCACGGCCGGTGGCTGCTCGTGCCGGCCGTGCCCCTGGCCGGCCTGGTTCCGGCGGTCTGGCTGCTGGTGGGGCTGCAGCAGGCGTATCACGTACCCTACGCGCCGGAGGGCCGAACGGTGCGGTTCGATCCAATGGCGCAGCTCTTCGATCGCTTCGGCTTCACCCGTCGGCCGCTGTGGCGGCTCGATCCCTGGGCGGCACCGCCGCGCGAGCTGACGACGTACTACCGCCAGGCATATCGCCCCGATCCGAGCCTGGAGGACCTCACCAGTGCTCGCGCCGCTCAGGCCTATCTCGCGCGCCTCGAAGGAGACATCTTTTCCGAAGATATGTCGTTCACCGTCACCGACGGCCGGCGCATCTACATCCAGCCGTTCGAGTTCACGCAGCTGGCTGAGCAGGGCGAGTGGGACCAGCGCCCGCTCCTCGACGACATCCGGCACCACCGCTTCGTCGCTGTCGTGCTGCGGTTCCGGCTCGGCACCGACCCCAGCTGGCATGCCCAGCGCTACACCAAGGAGATGCTGGCCGCCTTTGCTGAGGCCTATCGGCTCGATGCCACCTTCGGCAGCTACTTTATCTACCGGCCAAAGGTGTGAGCACCCGGCCCGACCACGTGACTCACTTCACGAAGAGCGCGCCGGTGGCGTATAGAAAGCCCACCCAGAGCCCCCGTGCGTGCTGGTGGAACCAGAGCCCAAAGGCGAGGAAGCCCAGCGTCAGTCCAGCGGCCACCACCGCGATGTTCGCGCGGGTAAAGAGCGCGAAGTAGATCGCGGCGGCCGTGCCAAGAATGGACGTGAGCACCATGTTGATCGCCATGCCGCCGGTCACCTCGCCCACGTCAGGCTCGAAGACTAGCCCGCACCGCGGGCAGCGGTCGAGCATGGTGTACTTGAAGCGCGAGGGAAACATGCGCCCCCGATGGCATGCCGGGCAGATTGTCCGGAAGCCAAAGTAGAGCGCGACGAGCAGCCGCGAGAGCGTGAAGCGGTGCCGCGCGGGCGCGGCGGTGGCCGGCCGTGCGCGTGGCGCTGGGCGGCGAGCGCGTGGAGCGGGAGCCGCCCGGCTGGGGCTAGAGGTCATTGGAAGATCCACTGCCTACAGGATAGCGGGCCGTGCCAGCGTCTCCCACGATAGCTGCAGTAACTTCTGCGCTCACCGTCCGGCAGGCCGCTGGTACGAGCGATGGCCGCCTGCGTCCCAGGAGCGCCGCCGCGGCTCGCCAGCCACGATACTATCCAAGAGGGCGTGCCGCCACCTTGCTGACCCTTGCCGGTGGCCCGTGCCTCGGTTTGTATGGCCATTCGTCCCATCCGCGTCTTCGTGCGCTTCTACGCCGAGCTCAATGACTTCCTGCCGCCCGACCGGCGGCACCGCCTCCTCGCCTGCGACCTGGTGGAGCACGACTCGGTCAAGGACGTCATCGAGTCGCAGGGCGTGCCGCATACCGAGGTGGAGCTGATCGTTGCCAACGGCGAGCCGGTGGGGTTCGAGTATCGGGTGGACGACGGCGACCGCATCGCCGTCTACCCGCACTTCCAGCGCATCGATATCTCCGGCCTGCCGGCGCTGCGCCCCGCGCTCGACGAGCCCCGCTTCGTACTCGATACGCATCTGGGCACACTGGCGCGCTACCTGCGCGTGCTGGGCTTCGACGCGCTCTACCGCAACGACTACGACGACGAGACGCTCGCGCGCGTGGCGCACGACGAAGCGCGCATCCTGCTTACCCGCGACCGCGGCCTGCTCAAGCGCAGCCTGGTGACGCACGGCTACCACGTCTGGTCAACCCGCCCCGCGCAGCAGGTGGCAGAGGTGCTGCGCCGCTTCGATCTCTTCGATCGCGTGGCGCCGTTCCGCCGCTGCCCGCGCTGCAACGGTGTGGTCGAGCCGGTACCGAAGGCGGCGGTGGTCGATCAGCTCCTGCCCAAAACCCGCCAGTTCTACGACGAGTTCGGGCGCTGCGCCGCCTGCGGCCAGGTCTACTGGAAAGGCCCGCACTACGACCACATGCGGCGTCTGATGGAAGGCTGGGGCACACCGCCGCCGGCTACGCGCCGCGCCCAGGGGGCTCCCGGCGGGTAATCTGCCAGGACGCGCGCAGTCGCTCCCCGACTCACTCAACGATCCCAGCCTGGGGCTGCACAGCCTCTGTCCTCTCCCCAACTACGTATTGACGTTGATCTGCGTGCCCTCCGGCGTAGTTACGCTCACCTGCTCGCCAGTGGCGACCGTCTCCTCGGCACCTCCCGCGGTGCCGGGCGTGACGTTGACGTTGGTGACGCCGCCAGCGGGGGCCGGCGGTGCTGGCACTACCTGCCGGGTGTGCGTTTCGGTCACGTGCGTCTCCCGCTCGAGGCGCTCCGGCTGCTCGCTCGGGCTCGTCTCCACCTTCCGCTCGTGCACCTCGCAGCGCACCGTCTGCTCCTGCTCCTGGGCCATTATTTCCTCCTAACTGATGGGCTCTACCACGCTACTTGCTGGCTCACGGGCTTGCTCGACCTGCCCGGCAGGGCGTGAATGCACGCGGCGTGCCATAGGTGGGCCATCGGTGGAGTGGCGGGCGCGGGTGGACGAACGCTGCACGCTGGCGGCTGCTTCGTCTTTTGTTCACCCGCGCCCGGTAGTGACTCCGTGGCCGCGGCTCTAGCGCGGCGTAAGCGGGAGCCAGATTGCCATCTCGGCCACGCCGCGGTTGGCCCAGGCGTAGTACGGGATGAGCCGCACCATCCGGCGCTCCGATCCGGCTCGATGGAGCGGACGGTAGAGGGTGCCCGACCACTCGCCGCAGGGGAGCATCTCGGCCTCGCCTTCCAGCACGGTGGCGCCACCCAGCACCTCCGGCAGATGCCGCGCGGTGAAGGTGATGTCCCGCGGAAGCGTGACGTCCTCGAGTCGCACGTCCGGCGGGAGATCAACCGATTCGAGGCAGTAGACGATCGGGCCGCGCTGCACCGCCACCTGGTTGCGCACTGTCTCGATGCGCGGATGGCCTTCGATCAGCCGCACGGGTATGGACAGATGGAGATCGATGATGTCGCCGGAGCGCCACACGCGCTCGATCGCCGCATAGGTGCCGGGCGCCGGCAGCGCCTGGGGCTGGCTGTTGACGGTGGCGCTCGCCTCTTCGGCCCAGCCGGGGAGGCGCAGCCGCAGCACGAACGGCCGTGCTGGCGCCTGCTCGATGACCAGCCGCACGTGGCCATCCCACGGATAGTCCGTCTCCTGGCGCAGGCTCAGGCGCGCGCCGTCGAGCAGCGCGCCGTCGAAGCGGCTGGCGCCGTAGAGATGGACCCACAGGCCATCGTCGGAAAGGCTATAGACGTACTGGTGCAGGCCAGCCAGCAGGCGCGCCAGGTTGGAGGAGCAGCAGACATGGATGCGCCCGGGCTGAAAGCGCTGATAGGCATCCTGCGAGAGGAGCTTGTGCCCCGCGCCGTGGAAGCGCAGCGGATTGGTATAGAACCAGCTGGCGCCATCCAGGCCGATGCCGGAGAGAATGCTGTTGTAGAGCGAGCGCTCGATCAGGTCGGCATAGCGCGCCTGGCCGGTCAGCGCCAGCAGGCGCCAGTTCCACAGCACGTTGCCGATCTGCGCGCAGGTCTCGTTGTAGGCGGTGCTGCTGGGGAGCTCGTAGTCGTCGCCGGCAGCCTCGTGCACGTCGTCGAGATGGCGGTGGACGAGGTGGCCGGGGTAGCCATCCCTAGAGAGTGAACCAGCCGGCTGTGGCCGGATGCCGAGGCGGGCCAGCACCTGCGGGCTGCGCACCGAGTGCCCGCGGTGCAGCGCCGCGACGCCGCCATGGACGTACATCCGCCGCTCCACGAGATCGTGCCAGAGGCGCTCGAGCGCGGTAGCGAGTCCGCGATCGCCCGTCTCCAGCACGACATCGGCCGCGCCGGCATAGAGGTACGTGGCCAGCACCATGTGTTCAACCACCTGCGTCTCCTCGCGCAGGGGCACGCGATCCTGCGTCAGGTCGGTGCCACCCGGCTCGGCGCCGTGCATCTCGATGAAGGTCTCCGCCGCCTCGAGGTAGCGCCGCTCCCCGGTTACTCGATAGAGCTCCACCA
>Ga0070741_10008010_pt1 | contig 21462 bp, 22 predicted proteins | sample Coa_R1_4_FD_66440 | JGI IMG/M metagenome (GOLD analysis project Ga0070741, IMG submission 66440) | Surface soil microbial communities from Centralia Pennsylvania, which are recovering from an underground coalmine fire - Coalmine... | ecosystem: Environmental > Terrestrial > Soil > Unclassified ... | reverse complement strand
GACGGCAAATCGCTCGTGGGGGTGCCTCCGGCCAAGCGGCCGACCACCACCGTGTTCCAGCACTTTGCGCTGTTTCCGCACCGCAGCGTGTTGGGCAATGTGGAGTTCGGGCTTCGCATGCAGGGCATGGACAAAGCGCAACGTCGCAAGCGCGCGATGGAGATGATCGACCTTGTCGGACTCTCCGAGATGCGATTCCGGAAGCCCTCCGAGCTTTCGGGCGGTCAGCAGCAGCGCGTTGCGCTGGCCCGGGTGCTCGTCACCAAGCCCAAGCTCCTCCTCCTCGACGAGCCGTTCGGAGACCTCGACCGCCTTCTCCAGCTGCGCATGCGTGTCGAGCTGCGCGAGCTTCAACGCGAGCTCGGGATCGCGTTCGTGCACGTGACGCACAACCAGGAGGAGGCGCTCTCGATGGCCGACCGCATCGTCGTGATGGAGGGCGGCCACATTCAGCAGGTTGGTACGCCGGCCGAGATCAGCCAGCGCCCGTCAAACGTGTTCGTCGCCGCCTTCATGGGCGACAACAACATCCTCAAGGGACAGGTGTCCCAGGTGAACAACGGCCAAATGCTCGTTGATGCGACCGTGGGCCAGATCGCCATGCCCACCCCGGATGGTGGACCCGCGGTCGGAGACGAGGTCACCGTGGCGGTGCGCGCCAACTGCATGCAACTGGCCGCCGGCGAGGCGGGCCGAGGCCCGAACGAGCTGGCCTGCACGGTGACCGCCACGGAGTACCTCGGCGACACCATCAAGGTGCACATGCGTGCGGGCGAACAGCCGCTGCTGGCCAAGTTGCCTGAGCAGCGGTATGACGAGCTCGTGGGGCTCGCGGGCAAGACCGCGACCGCCAGCTGGAACGCCGGCGACGTTCAGCTACTGCGTGACTGAGCCGGAGCTCACTCCCACCAAGCCTGCGACCGAAGGGCTGCCCGCGTTAGAGCCGGCTCTCCCCGGCGACATCGCGCTCTCCGACGCCGCAGGTGCCGAGATCTATGGTGAAGAAAAAGGTGCCGGTCTTGCGCTCCGGGCGCCGCCCGGCGCCTCCAAGCTGGTCACATTGCTGTGGATGCTTCCCGGCGCGCTCTGGCTGCTGATATTCCTGATCGCTCCGGTGATCGTGGTGCTGGTCGTGTCGTTCTTCACGGGCACCATCACCGGGTTCAAAGAGGTGTTCACGACCTCCAACTACAGCGCGATTTTTTCGAGCTCCTCGACTTACCTGAGCACGCTTGAGGGGGTGGCGCGCAATTCCGCGATCGTTACCGCGGTGTGCCTCGTCATCGGATACCCGGTGGCGTACTTCCTGGCCGTGAAGGTCAAGAAGGTCCAGTACGCGTTCGGGTTGTTCCTGATCGCGCTCGCGCCCTTCTTCACCAGCACGCTTATCCGCGCCGAGGCATGGGTCCCAACCATGGCCATCAACGGCGCAGTCAACTCGATCCTCAAGGACATTGGGATCATCCACCACCCGCTGGGCATCCTGCTGTTCTCAAACTTCGCCGTGATCGTCGCGCTCGTCCAGCTGCTGGTGCTGTTCATGGTGACGCCGATCTTCTTTCAGCTCGCGGCGCTTGACCAGAGCGCGATCGAGGCCGCCCGCGACCTGGGCGCGAGTGGCTTTCGCGTCTTCATGAACGTGACGCTGCCGCTGACCCGGGCGGGGATCATGATCGGCTGCGTGTTCGTGTTCGTGCTTTCGATGGGTGATTTCGCCACCTACAAGCTTGTCGGCGGTGGGTCGGTCGGGTCGATCGGGCTGAACATCCAGAACCTCGTCTCGCTGCTGAACTATCCGCAGGCCGCGGCGCAGGCGGCCATCCTCGTGGTGGCGATGGCCATCGGGGTGGTCCTGCTGTTGCGGTTCGCCAAGCTCCAGGACCAGGTTTAGGCATGTCGCAGCAGCTGAGGGAGCGGCTATCCAAGATCGGACTCGGAGTGTGGTTCGCCGCGTTCCTGGTGTTCCTCTACGGGCCGGTTCTCGTCATGTTGGTGCTGTCTCTGCAGAGCGAGAAGGGCGGGTCAGGTTTCCCCGCGGTAGGCCTCCCCAGCGGCTATTGGTACAACTACCTCACGGGGCCCAACTCCTCGGCGATCCGCTCGGCCGTGGTTGTTTCGCTGGTGCTCGCGCTGATCGTCGGGGTCATCGGCGGTGCGCTGGCGTTGTCGCTGATCATGGCCTACCGGCGGATGAGTCGCCGGACCGCCACCATCCTTCTGTACGTCGTCCTGCTCGCGCTGATGACGCCCGGGATCCTGCTGGGCCTCGGAATGATCCTGTGGTGGAAGCTGCTCGGTCTGAGCCCGTCTCTATATCCCGCCGGCCTCGGCGTGCACGTGGTCTGGGCCCTGCCGTTCGGGTTCCTGGTGATGCTCTCGATCTTCAACCGCTACGACGTCGCGGTCGAGGAAGCCGCCCGCGATCTGGGCGCTTCGGTGATGCAGACGTTCACTCGGGTGACGCTGCCGATCATCTGGGGTGGAGTCTTCGGTGCAGCGCTGTTCGCGTTCACCCTGTCCTGGAACGAGTTCGAGCGCACGCTGCTGGTGTCGACAACCAACACGCTGCCGCTTGAGATCTACGGAGAGCTGACGAGCGCCGCGCTGCAACCCAACCTCTATGCACTCGGCGTGATAACCACGTTCGGCACGATCCTGATCGTGTTCCTGATGCTGATCGCCGTCGCTTTGATGGTGCGTCGGACAGCGCGCACGCAGGCGGCCGCCTTCCAGACCGACGAGGAGGCAGTGACCCTCGCCGAGCAGGCACGAGCGGCGCCGGCGCTCGAGGGCGCCTAGCGGCCCACTAGCGCCCATGCCGAACCCCCGGAGCAAGTCGACCGCCACGAAGGAAAATGCCCTCGCAGCAGAAGAGCGAGATGCGCTTCTGGCGGTCCGACAGGACGCCAGGCTGGGGACCAACAGAGGCGACGGCTGGTGGCACATCACTCCGATCTGGTACATCTGGGAGGGCGGCTGTTTCCGTCACACCCTCGGGTCCGGGCGTCGGCATCTGCGCAACCTGCGTCGAGACCCGCACGCCACGGTCTGCGTCGACCAGGACCCCCGGCTCGTGGAAGGCCTCGAGGCCGGCGCACAGGCGGCGGTCGCCTTCGGGCTTGCCGAGCTATCCACCGACGAGGATTTGATCCGCGAGGTCACGGAGCAGATCCTGGTTCGCTATCTCGGTCCTGAGGCGACCGCTTACCTCGATCCCATCATGGCCGAGGGCCGTACGATCGTCACGATCAGGCCCGAGCACTGGCTGACCTGGGACTACAACAAGGACTGATGTCCGTCGAGCCAGAGCGGATGCTCGGCGACCTGCGGGCACTCGCGGACCTGACTGCCACCGAGCGCGGGGCGCAGCGTGTCGCTTGGACCGACACGTGGGCGAGGGCGCGAGAGTGGGAACGAGGGCTGCTCTCCGAGTTGCCCGTCACGGTGGATGTCGATGAGGCCGGAAACGTGTGGGCAACGCTCGAGGGCGAGAGGCCCGAGGCACTGATCATCGGGAGCCACATCGATTCGGTACCGGACGGCGGCTGGCTCGACGGCTGTCTCGGAGTGCTCGCAGCGCTCGAGGTGGTGCGTGGCGTCGCCGGCTCGGGACGGCCGCCGGTCACGCTCAAGCTGGTCGATTGGGCGGATGAGGAGGGCGCGCGCTTCGGGACCAGCCTGGTGGGCTCGGCGGCCGTGGCCGGATCGCTTGTTCCGGAGTCACTACGCGAGGCCCGTGACGTCGACGGCATCACGGCCGCAGAGGCGATGGCGGCGCACGGGGTCCACCTCGACAACATGCTTCAAGCGCGATCCAGGCTCCGGGGCGCGATCGGCTACATCGAATTGCATATCGAGCAGGGGCCGGTGCTCGAGGCGCGCGACCTCCCGCTGGGGGTTGTCACCGGCACCTACGGCACCGAGCGGTGGGCCACTCGGTTTACGGGCCAGGCCGCCCACTCCGGATCAACGCCCATGGATCAGCGGCACGATGCGCTCGCGGCCGCGGCGCGACTCGCGCTGGAGGTGCGCGAGCTGGCCAGGAACCGAGGCGGTGTCGCCACGGTGGGCCGAATCGATGCGCAGCCCGGGATCCCGACGGCCGTGGCGGGGGTGGCGACGGCACTTGTGGATCAGCGCCACGTTGACGCGGCGGTGCTCGCCGACGTCCGCGAGCAGGCGGAGCGGGCGAGCCGCTCGATTGCGGCCGAGGAGGGGGTGGAAGTGAACTGGTCGCCGCTCTTCAGGATCGCGCCGATCCCCTTCGACGAGCATCTGATCGAATCGGCGGCTGAGGTTGTGGTCGAGCTGCAGGGCTCAGACATGCGCCTCCCGAGCGGGCCGCTGCACGACGCCGCGCGCGTCGCGGAAACCGGCGTGCCGACGGTGATGTTGTTCGTGCGCAGTAAGCGCGGCCTCTCGCACACGCGCGAGGAGGACACCGATGAGCCGGACCTGGCGCTGGCCCTCCGTGCCCTTGACGGACTCGTAAACCGGGCCCTGGAGGAGGCGGGGGCGCGGTGACGCCCGTGTCGGAGCGCCCGCAAGATCGCCTACGCCTTCGTCCTGACGCGCCGCCCGGGCACCGGCCGATCGACCCGCATTCCACCGTCCTGTGGACGATCCTCTCGCTGTCGCTGATCGGCTATTTCGTCTGGTATTTCCGGGCCACGCGCGAGTGCTCGCGACTGCTGGATCGCGACTCTGACCCCTGGTTTTGGATGGCGATGCTCTTTCCGGGCATGCTGCTGATAGTCCCCTATGCGATTGCCCAGGCGAGGATCGTGGCGCGTGTGGAGATCGCGACACGGCGCCCTCTTCCCACCGTTGGATACCTCGCGGTGTGCGTGGTCAGTTTCGTGATTCCCGCCCTGCTGCCGCTGGTGCTCCAGCCGCGGCTGAACCAGGCGGCGCGGATGGATGTCGAGGAGCTGCGCCGGATGCGGATCCGCTAAAGCGAGCCGCTGAGCCTGGCGCGACTCAGGAGGTGACCGACAGGCGGCCGCCGAGCAACTCGGTCCGCGAGCCCGGAGCGCCTAGGGCCTCAAACGCCTCGCGCACGTCGGCTATTGCCGCGCCGGCCGCGAGCAGCATCCGAAGGAGAATCCGCGCGTGCGAGGCGGTCATCGCGCCGGCCGAGATCAGTCCCCGCCGGGCCAGGTCATCCTCGGACCCGACGAACGAGTACGTGCGCCGCAGCACCTCGCCCGCTCCGGTGCGGGACGCCAGGATGACCGGCATCTCCGCCGCCAGCCGCTCGAAGTTCTCCACGGTGCGGGCGGTCACATGGCCACCTCCGGTGGCCTCGACCACCAGCCCGCGGTAACCCGCGCGCGCGACGGCCCCGACCAGAAGCCCCTCGTCCCCCGCGCCGAACGTGAGCAGGGCCACCGGGGGCGACTCGCCGAGCTCGGCGAGCCTCAGTCGCCGCCGCCCCACCGGTCGCGCGCCGATGCGCACGGCTCCCTCGCTCAGCCATCCGATCGGCCCGATGGGAGAGGACCGAAACGGGGAGATGCTCTGCGTGTGCGCCTTGCGCGCGAATCTTGCTGCGTGGATCTCGTCGGCGAACACGACCACGGTGCCCAGACCGCGGGCCTGCTCTGACACAGCGGTCCGCACCGCCCCCAGCAGGTTCGCGGGACCGTCCGCCCCCGCCAGCGTGGGATTGCGCATCGCGCCGGTGATGACAACCGGGTTTTCCGAGTCCACCATCAGATCGAGCGCAAACGCCGTCTCCTCGATCGTGTTGGTGCCCTGGGTCACAACGACTCCTGTGGCACCGCGCCGCAGACGCTCGTCGATCTCTTTGGCGAGCGCCACCAGATCCGGCAAGGTCAGCTCGGGCGACGGCACTTGCCTGAACGTGTCGGCGTCGATCCGAGCGACCTCGGCCAGTCCCGGCACGCTTTGCACCAGCTCGTCGGCCGTCAGGCGCGGTGTGACCCCTCCCGAGCCCGTCGACGCGATCGTCCCGCCGAGCGCGAGCACGCTGACCGACGGGAGATCGTCTCGGTTCATCCGGCCTGGAGGCGGTCCGTCGCACGCGCCAGGCGTTGGAAGGCGTCAAACGATTCGCGCAGCCGGTCGTTGTCGATCCCACGGGTGATGAAGACGACGTTCGAGGACACGTCGGAAATCGCGGCGCGGTCCAGGTGCTCGGGGGAATGCACCACGTGCTGTACCCCGTTCACCGATACGAGCGTGCCGTCGTCGAGTTCGAGCAGGCCCTTTACGCGCAGGACCTCCTGTCCTCGCGCGTGGAGGAGCATGCTCAGCCATACGGCGAACCCAAGCCAGTCGACCGGGCCGTCGGTACGCAGAGTCAGACTGGACGTGTTGTCGGTGTGGGGCACATCGCCCGAATCGTCCTCCAAAACCTGGTTAGACGGCAAAGCTGGGCGTGGCCCCCCTGCGAGCCCGAGCGGCTCGGTGTCGACCACCCCGTGCAGCGCCGTACGGATCGTCGCGGCGGGATTGAGCGCGCGGAGCGCCCCCGCAATCGTCTGGCACGTCTCGGGCTCGACCAGATCGACCTTTGTGATCACCAGCTCGTCGGCCACGAGGACCTGTTTGCGTGCCTCGGGATGGGTGGCGAGCTGCTCGGTGCAGTTGAGCGCGTCGACCGTAACCACCAATCTCTCGACGGAGAAGTGATGTCGAAGCATGGGGTCATTGGTGACCGTGAACACGATCGGGGCCGGGTCGGCCAGGCCGCTGGTCTCGATCACCACGCGGCTTAGCTTCTGCAGGCCGCGGTCGCGGGCATCGAGCAGCTCGCGCAACACTGCAACCAAGTCCTCGCGCCGGGTGCAGCAGGCGCAACCACCACCCACCAGCTCCACGCGTTCCTCGCACGCGCGCAGCAATTCGTGGTCGAGGCCGACGGCCCCGAACTCGTTGACGATCACCGCCGTGTCGCGACTCCCAGTGAGCATGTGTCTCAGCAGCGAGGTCTTCCCCGAGCCGAGGAACCCGCCCACGATGAGAACCGGGATCCCTGTCGCTGGGGTCAAGGCGCCGGCGCTCCGCGGTCCAGCCGTGCCAGCAGCGCCGACTCCAACGGATCCAGCGGGTGCTTGACCAGCTCCTCAGCGGCTGCCCAGACCTCGCCGAGGCTGCGTGCGACCTGCACCTTTCCCTTGCGGTCGGAGATCAGCGAAGTGACGCCAGTGGGGTCGTCGCTGTAACGCAGCCCCTGCGCGGCCATGATCGTGGTCAGCAGCGCCCGCCGTCGCGCGCGGACGCTGCTGGTGGATTCCGCTCCCACACGGGCGTCGCTCCAGTGCTCCTCCCCCGTCAGCCCGTAGCAGAGGATGCACATTCCGACCGGCTTTCGGTGTTAGCCCTTAAACGGCTGGCGACGTCGGAAATCATTCGTCGCCTCTTCCATCGTCACCCACTTGACGCCGTCGTGTTCGTTGATGTACTGGATCAGGCGTTCCAGCATCAGCAGGACCTGCGGACGGCCGCTCACGTCGGGGTGGATCGTGAATGGGAAGACCGCGTAGTCCATGTTGGCGTACACCCAGTCAAACTGGTCGCGCCACATCTCCTCGATCTGGCGGGGGTTGACAAATCCATGACTGTTGGGCGACCCCTTGATGAACATCATCGGGGGGAGGTCGTCGAGGTACCAGTTCGCGCCGATCTCGACGAGATCGATCTCTCGGCCGCGCACGAGAGGTTTCATCCACTCGCCGGCCTCCTTGGTGTAGTCGATCTTGGTCCACTCATCCCCGACCCGGGCATAGAACGGCGTGAAGTCGTTGTACCCCTGGCTGTGGTCGTATGTGAAGCCGTATTTCTGTAGCAGCTCGGCAGTGACCGCAGACATCTCCCACCACGGCGCCACATAGCCGCGCGGTCGCTGTCCAGACACCTTCTCGATGAGGTCGACGGACTTCGCGAGCACGTCCTCCTCCTGCTTGGGAGACATCGCGATCGGATTTTCGTGCGAGTAGCCATGGGCGCCGATCTCGTGGCCCGCGTCGACGATCATCTTGACTGAATCCGGGAACGTCTCGATCGAGTGGCCCGGAATGAACCAGCTGGCGGGGATGTCGTACTTCTTGAAAAGGTTGAGCATCCTCGGGGTACCGACCTCGCCCGAGAACATCCCGCGCTGGATGTCCGAAGGCGAATCCTCGCCGCCGTAGGATCCGAGCCAGCCTCCCACGGCATCGATGTCGACGCCGAATATCCCCATGATCTCCTTGGGCACCTTTATCTCTCCTTCGTTGACTGCCGATCTTTTGCGTACGACTGTATACGGCCCGCACCTCCGGCATCAAGCCATGCCCGCCGCCAGCGAAATCGGCGCCTCTCGGACGATACAGTTCGCCCGTGGCGTTGTACGAGTACAGGTGCCCAGCGGGCCACAGCACGGAGGTTTTCCACCGCATGGGTGAGACGCCGGCGGTCCAGTGCGTCGTCTGCGGGGCCACGGCGCAACGCGTCATGAGTGCGCCGATGATCCATACCCAGTACTACTTCTCGCCGCAGGTCCGCGGGGCCAGGCGGCCGCGGCACACCCCTTCGGGCAAACAGAACTAAATGCTGTTCCGACCGGCACATGTGCCGGTCGGCCGGCGCGCACATGTGCGCGCCGGGGGCGGGCCACATGTGGCCCGGCCTTAATGAGGGCTACTGCCTAAAGCGCGCGCGGAATCAGAGGCTCGCCCTCGAGCATGCGCTCCAGGCCGCCCATCCCCCAATGCGTCTCGCCGTCAGGCGTCAGGATCGAAGGCACGCCGTGGACGCCGGCGCGCTCGGCGTCTGAGCGGATCGAGGCGATGCGATCGATCGTCGCGGGAGAGTAGGCGGCGGCGACGGCGCCGTCGGGGTCAAGGCCACAACGTTTCGCGGCGCGTGCAATCTCGGCGTCGGTCGCTATGTCTTCGCCCTCGCAGAAGAACGCCTCGTACAGGGCGTGCTTGAACGCCCGCAGCTCGCCGAGGTCCTGTGCCCACAGGCACGCCGCCAGCGGCAGCGTCGATCGTGGCTGGTAGCGCGGTAGGTGGATCTCGATCCCGAGCGCCAGCGCCCGACGGTAGACCTGGCGGGTCCAGTCGACGCGAAGGTGGTCGCCGCGAGGCTCGAGCAGCGGGCGTGGCGCCGGACGCAGCTCGAACGGGAGCCAGGTGACCTTGACCTCTCCGGCGTCCACCGCCTGCTCCATGACGTGCGTCTCGAGGTACGAGTACGGGCACACGACGTCATAGAAGAAAGAGACCTCACCAGCCGCCGGCATATCCATCCTTACGCGAATCCGAACCGCCGAGCAGCGTACCGGTCGGCGTTCGCATGATCACCTGGCCGCCTCCGAACAGGTAGGTGTCGGATTCTGCGACCGGCTCGAGACCGATCGAGCTGACTTCGCCGGCACGCTCCCACAGGCCGCGCTCGAGTAGCACTCTCCGTCCTGACACACGAAAGCGCGGTTGGTCAAGCGCGCTCTGGGGATCGAGTCCCTTGGCAAGCAGTCGATGAACCAACTGCACGTGCGCCTGGGCCTGGATGAATCCTCCCATCACTCCGAACGGACCACCCAGCTCGCCGTCTCGCAGCAACATTCCCGGGATGATCGTGTGATAGGGGCGCCGGCCCGGAACAACGCCGCCTGTCACCGCGAAACCGAAGCCGCGATTCTGCAGGATCACTCCGGTTCCCGGCGCGACCACACCCGACCCGAACCGCTCAAAGAGGCTCTGCACCAACGAGACGGCCATCCCGTCTTCGTCCACCGCGCAGAGGTATATGGTCCCCCCGGCGGGCTCGATCACCAGCTGCGAAGGCTCGAGCACCCGGCGGTCAAGTGCGCCGGGGTCGATCAGTCCACGCACGTCGGCGCCGTCACGTACCTCCCTGAAGGCGTCCTCGAGTGCCAGCCGGCAGCACTCGATCTCGTCCACCAGCTCACCCTCGGTCCGCTCCAGCAGCGCGAGCCCCTCCAGCGCGGCGATTCCCTGCGTCGGCGGCGGTAGCTCAACAACCGTGTGACCGCCGTAGTCCGCCGCCAACGGCGCGGTGACCTGCGCGCGGAAGTCGGACAGGTCATCCTCGGTCAGCCAGCTGGCCGCGCAGATAGCCGCAGCCACGGAGCCGCCGTAGAACCCGGAGGCTCCCTCCCGAGCGATCGTGGCGAGCGTCCGCCCGAGCTCGGGCAGCCGGATCCGACTGCCCACTGGGGGAGGGGGGCCGTAGCCGTCGGGGTGAGTGGGCGCGCCCGCCCACGAGGCGACGCACCGCGGAGCGACTGCGAACCCCTCGTGCGCGAGCGCGATCGCGTCCTGCAGACATGCCTCCAGTCCCAGGCGGCCGTACCGCTGCGCCAGCAGTGCCCACCCGGCGACCGCGCCGGGGACGGTCACCGACCTCGGCCCGTAGCGGTCGGGGGCCTCTCCGTCGACGGCACCCCGGGGGGCCGGGCCCGCGGCGTCTATCCCCTCGACGCGCCCACCGGCAAATACAACCGCGAACAGGTCGCCGCCCGGTCCGGTGGCCATCGGCTCGGATACGCACAGGACCGCTGCCGCAGCCACGGCGGCATCGACCGCGTTGCCACCGCTGCGCAACATGTGAAGTCCCGCGGCTGTGGCGGTGGGCTGGCTTGACGCGACCATCGCCCTCGCCGCGACCGCGGGAGGGCGTTGCACCGCGATCACCGTACCCGCCGGCGGGTTAAGTCCGCCACCGTGACCGAGTGTTAGGGCCCGTCGATGAATAACTGCTTGTTGATCCGTCCGACTGAGCTTCGCCTGGCTGCGTCCTCGGACCTCGACGCAGCGCTGCTGCGCCTTCGGTCCTGTGTCCTTGCCATGCTCGCCCCTCGAACGTCTCAACCGCGCACTTATTCATCTCCGGACCCTCAGATGACGCCCTCACTGCGCAGCCGCTGCACCTGCTCGTCGTCGAGGCCGAGGTCCTGCAGCACGGCGCCGGTGTCTTCGCCCACGCTCCATCGCGCCGCTGAACGGACCCTGCCGGGCGTGCCGGTGAGCCGGGGCACAACTCCCGGGGCGGTTACCGTCCCGTGTACGGGGTCCTCGTACTCGATCAGCAGACCGCGTTCGCGGAAATAGGGATCGTCGTAGACGTCGGCGGCGGTGTAGACGGGTGAGCACACCACACCTGCGTCGTTGACCATCTGGTCCAGCTCCGTAGCGGTGTACTGAGCCGCCCACTTGCCGATCAACTCGTCGAGCAGGTCCTCGTTCTGTCCGCGGGCGACGTGCGTGGCGAAGCGAGGGTCGTCACCGAGTTCGGGCCTGCCCATCAAAGCAGCCAGGCGGCGCCAGAGGGTGTCGTGGTTGGCGGCGATCACCACCCAGTGGTCATCCTTCGAGCGGTACACGTTTGACGGAGCGATCCGGGGCAGCCTGGGGCCGGTCGGCTCCCGCACCACGCCGGTCTTCTCATACTCGAGCACCGCGGACTCGGTCACCGCAAAGCAGGCGTCGGTGATCGAGGCGTCGACGACCTGACCCTGGATGCCGCGGGCGTCGCGTGCGTACAGCGCCAGGACGATTCCTGTAAACGCCGACTGCGCGGCGAGCGTGTCTCCAATCGAGATTCCGTACCGAGGTGGGGCCTGATCCGGATAGCCGTTGATATAGCGCAGGCCCGAGATCGCCTCGCCAGCAGCGGCGAAACCAGGACGGTCTTTGTAGCCGCCGGTCTGGCCATAGCCACTCACCCGGGCGTAGACGACGTTGGGGTTCAGCGCGTGGATATCGGCCGGTCCGAGGCCCCAGCGCTCCATTGTCCCCGGCCGGAAATTCTCAAGCACCACATCGGCGCCGACGGCGAGCTCACGGGCGATCCGCTGGCCCTCCTCGAGCCGCAGGTTGAGCGTCACAGACCGTTTGTTGCGCGAGAGGATCGACCACCACAGCGAGTGGTCGTTGTGGCGCAGGCGTCCCCACTCACGCATGGCATCTCCCCGCGGCGGCGGCTCAACCTTGATCACATCGGCGCCGAAGTCGCCCAGTAGCGTCCCCACGTAGGGCCCGGCAAGCAGCTGGCCGAACTCCACTGCGCGCAGGCCGGAAAGTGGGCCGTCAGGCAGCGCCGAGGCCGGAACCTCAGGGGTCGCGAGACCGGGTTCGTGCTGCTCGCCTACTCGTGGTTCCATCCGGCACTCTCCTAACGCCACCCGGTACCCATGACGCGCCCAAGCTTGTATACCGCAGCATACCGGGCATGGAGAGGCGCGTGGTGTCGCCCACGGAGTGCGCGAGTGTTGTCGGGCACGGAAGCGCGCGTGGTGTCGCGCACGGAGTGCGCGAGTGTTGTGGGGCACGGAAGCGCGCGTGGTGTCGCGCACGAAAAGTGCGAGCGGTGTCGCGCGGCCCTCCTGCACCGGGCGCCTAATTGACTGTTCGCAGGTAGGCCTCGTGGCGCCGGAGCTTTGCGCGCGCCTGCTCATAGACGGGATAGTCGACGAATCTGCCCTCGACGCGGATAGAGGCTGTGCCCGCCGCCTCGGCCTCTTCGAAGGCCTGCACGATCTGTCTGGCCAGGGCCAACTGCTCGGAGCTCAACTCGGAGAAGGCCTGGTTGATCGGCGCCACCTGGCGAGGGTGAAGCGCGACCCGGCCCTGGAAGCCGAGCGCGCGGGATCGGCGGCTGTCATCGAGGAGTCCCTCGCTGTCGTCTATCCGCAGGTATGGCCCGTCGATGGTGGCCGCCATCCTCGCAGCCCGAGCAGCGACGATCAGGCGCCCCCGGGCATACAGCAACTCCGTGCCCTCCGCGGTCGGCTCGACGCCCAGCGCAGCCGAAAAGTCCGCCACTCCGAACATCGCCGCGACTGTGCGCTCGGGTGCGTTGAGCAGGATCTCCTCGCAGCGTGCGATCCCGAGCGGCGTTTCGAGCAGGGCAATCAGCACGACGGTGCCCGGAGGCGCCGGTGCATCGCGCTCGAACATAGCGAGCGACTCCTGCGCAGCAGCCAGCGAATCGGGCGCCTCGACCTTCGGGACCACGATCGCCGACAGCCCCGCTTGCGCGACCGCCGTGATGTCGTCGTGGAGGCGGCCCGTCTCGAGGCCATTGACGCGCACCGCGACCGCGGCGGTTCGAGAGACCCGGGCCACCGCTTGGGCGGCCGTGGCCCGAGCCTCCGTCTTGGCGGCCTCGGCGACCGCGTCCTCGAGATCAATGACCACGAGGTCCGCTCCCGTCGTCCCCGCCTTGGCGAGCTTGCGCTCGTCGTTTCCGGGTACGAACAGAAGCGTTCTGAGTGGCCGCGCTCGCCAGTCCACAGACTCTGAACGGGGCGGAGTCATACCGCGCCGGTCGAGGGCGCGTCGAGCAGCGCGGTCTCATCGGATTCCACGCGCACGAGCCTGCGAGGGCTGACCGCGAGGGTGACTCCCGCGACCAGCACCGCGCCGATCGAGACCGTCCAAACCGCCGACCACGAGTGACTGACGTCCTTGATCACCCCAAGCACGGGGGGCACCACGGCCACTCCCCCGTAGATCGCAGTCAAACCGCGGCCGGTCGCCCGACCGAGTCCGCCGCGACTCGCCGAATCGGTGATCAATGCCATGTAGACGCCGTTCCAGCCAATCGAGCAAAGGCCGACCAACGCCACGATCAGCCACAACGAGACCCCCACCACCCCGCTGGCCATAGCCGCAAGTCCGACGACGCTCGCACCCGATATCACCACCAGCGTGGTCGCGTGCGAGTCAAAGAAACGATCCGACAGCCACCCCCATCCGATCCGCCCCAGGCAGGCGGAGGCGAACGCGACGCTGAGCGCCACGCCGGCGGCGGTCTTGGAGAAGCCGTGGGCGTCGACCAGGTAGAGGGTCAGATAGCCCGCGAGGCTGAGCTGTACCCCCGACATCACGAATCCGAACAGCGCGGTCGGTGCCACGCCCGGTATCGACGCGCGCGCGGTCGGTGGTTCTGGATGGAGAAGCGGTCTGCGTGCCGCCCTGAACCACCCCGCGGCCTCCCGGCGGGCGATCCACAACCCCGCCAGCGCGCCGCACAGGAGCACTGAAACGGCCACGGCCACCGCGGGCCGCCATCCGAGCGCCTCGCCGACCCGTGGCAAAACAAGGCCCGCTATCAACCCGCCCAGAGTCACCCCCATCTGCTTGATGCTCAAGAAGAGTGCTCGATGGCGGCGCGGCACCAGCCCCGTGGACAGGACGTTGGTGGCCGGGTTGACCGCGCCGTAGCCCATCCCCGCGATTGCCACGCCCGCGAGGAAGATCCAGCGACTCGATGAAGCGAGCGCGATGCCGAGCCCGAAGGCGAGGCCCAGCTGGGCCAGCGTGAGGGAGCGCCCGGCTCCGATCCTATCCGTGACGTGTCCAGCGGGGACGGAGGCGGCAAGCGCTCCGAGAAACACCAGGCCCGGGATGAGTCCCACCTCGAACGTCGTCAGGTGAAGGCTTGAGCGAAGCTCGGGCGCGAGCGCCCCCAGTCCGAGCGTCGTAAATGTGCTCGCGGCCATGGCGGCCACGGAAACTGTCAGCCCGACCAGAACGGGCGGGGTGACCCAGGTCATCTAGTGTCCCGAGTCAGATAGGCCGGGGGTGCCTCACAACTCCCCGGCCTCGCCGGCAGCGAGGTGCTGGGCGAGGATATCCCCGCCCCGCCGCAGGTGACTGCGCCAGTGCTCCTCGGCGGCAGCGGCGTCGCCCGCGCGCAGCATCTCAATCAACTCGCGATGGTCCTCGTCCGAACGCTTGCGGCGCTCCTCGTCGAAGTAGACATAAGCCTTATAGAGAAGCGGCAGCTGAAACACCTGCACGAAGCAGCGATCCAGCGGGCCGTTGCGGGCACAGCGCACGACCATGGCGTGGAACCGCTGGTTGTCGCGGGAGAGCGCCCTGATCACGTCCGGGGTCATCTCCATCGGCTCGTGATCCATCTGATCCTGGATCCGCGCCAGGGTGGCAAGGTCGCCGTCGGTGACCCGCTGTGCGGCCATCCGGGCAGCGAAGCTTTCGAGATGAGCGCGGAGGCCATAGATATCCCGGACCTCGTCGCTGGAATAGCGGCGGACGGCCATTCCCCGGCCCACGCGTGCGACCAGGTTTTCGCGCTCCAGCTTCAGCAGTGCCTCGCGGACCGGGGTGCGGCTCACATTGAGCGTCTCGGCGAGCTGCTGCTCGACGATCCGCTCTCCGGGTCGCAAAGTGCCTTCGAGGATCGCCCGTCTGATCGCGGTATACGTCTCTTCGCCGGGGGTGGTGGGACCGGGGTACAGATCGGCGACGTTGATCCCGCCTCCGGTATGCAATGGCATACGCGAACAGTACATTACCTACGGCACTGCCGCCAGAGCCTGGCGTTTGCACTTAACCCCGTTACCTTTGAGCGCTCCCACGACACCGCCGCAGGGTTTGCCACGCCAAATCCCTGTGCCGGAGGCGGGGCCTGCGCCGCTGGTCGCGCGTCGATCCGGCTGGAGGCGCGACGCGATCGCCGCGGTCCTCTGGATGCTCGCGGTCGTGCCGGCGGGGATGGGGTTCTGGCTCGTCGCGGGGTCGGTTGCGGGAGTGGCCCCGTCCGAGGTCCCGGCACTCGTCGCCGCCTCACTGTTGAGCCTGGGGATCGGAACGCTGCTGCAGGTCGTATTCGGATTCCGGCTGCCCATGTACGAAGGCCCGGCAGCCGCATATCTCGCCGCCGTCACGGTGGTCATCGCCGAGGGACACCACAGCCTGGCCGCGATCACGGGTGGCCTGCTGGCGGCGGGGGCATTCGTGGCCCTACTGGGCGCGGTGGGTGCCGATCGGTTGATGGCGAAGGCGTTCACGCCCTTGGTCGCCAACGTGTTCGTACTGACGGTGACGCTCGCGGTGATTCCGGAGACGCTCGAGCGGGCGGTCGGCGCCACGGGCGAGGTTCACGACAAGGCGGCGGCATGGACCGCCACGATCGTCGTGGTGGCGTCGGCCCTGGGGCTGCGCCGGTTCCGGCGGCTGGTCCCCTACAGCCTGCTCGTCGCGCTAGTGGCCGGGACGGGCGTGTACATCGCCCTGGCGGGGGTACCGCGGGTTGAGCTTGGCGGCAGCTTCGTGGCCCCGGCGCTCTTCCCGTGGGGAGCGCCCAAAGCCAGTGCCGGCGTGGTGCTCCCGTTCATCCTGGCGGGCGCGCTGGCGGCGTTCAACACGATCGCATCGGGCAAGGTCGTGTCGATGGCCCACGACGTGCCCGCCGGGCGGGGCGCCCAGCGTAGGTCGTTCGTCATGCACGGCGCAGCGCAGGCCGCCGGCGCGATGTTCGGCAGTCTCGTGGGCACGGTGTCGCGGGTGGACTCGGTGCCGATCGCCCGTCTGCTGGATCATCGAGGACAGGCGCCGCTGGTGCTGTGCAGCATCCTGGTGGGAGCACTGGCGTTCGTGCGTCCATTTGTCCGGATCGCGGCCGCGATCCCATTGAGCGTCTCCGCGGCGCTCCTCGCGGTGCTGCTCGTGCTGATCCTGATACACGCGGCGCGCGGCGTCGCTCGTGAGTCACGGGTTGTGGTCGGCTTCGTTGTGCTGCCCGCGCTCATTCCGAGCGTCGCTTGGATCGTGGTCGGAAGCTCGCTCGCGCCCACCGCGCAGCTTTTGGCCAATCCGATGCTGTGGGGAGTGCTGCTGGCGCTGGTGTTGGAGCGGGTCGTCGCCGCCCGCAGGGCGCAATGAGACGAGCGGGGCCCATCGGCGCCGGTCCCGCGGCGCTGCTTGGCGTCACGATGTTCTTCTGGGGCACCGCCTTCCGCGCCACTGCGGTGGGAGCACAGCACGCCTCGCCGATCGTCTTCTCGACGCTGCGCGCCGCCCCCGCGACGCTCGCGCTGCTGGCGGTCACCGCGCTGATGCGCGGGCGTCTTCCGCGCGACAGGCGAACGCTCGTAGTCGGCGCCGTCTCCGGCATCCTGACCGTGTCGCTCACCTTCGCAGGTATCGCGGAGGCCACCAAGCTGGCCGGCCCGGGCAACGCCGCTGTGCTCACCAATACCGCACCCTTCTTCACGGTGTTGTTCGCGTGGCTGGTGCTGGGCTCGCATACGCCTCGCGTCGCGATCGGCGGGCTCGTCGTCGGCTTCGGTGGCGTGGTCATCATGGTCTCCAGCCAGCTGGGAGGCGGCTCGATCGAGCACCTTGCCCTCGGCATGGCCGTCGCGCTGCTGGCGGCGGCAGGATTTGCCGTCGGCGCGCTCATGATCGCCAACATCGCCGTCCGCGATCCCGGACTCGACATGTTCGGGTTCACGGCTTTTCAGTACGTGGTCGGTTCGCTGGCGCTGGCCGTTGCGATGGTGATCTACGGCCATCCGCAGAGCACCGACTGGGGGTCGGCGGCCCTCTGGGAAGCCGTCGCGTGGGTCGCGCTCGGAAGCTCCGCCACGGCGTCGATTTGCTTCAACCTGGCTCTTCGCCGGATCTCCGCGGCGCGGGCGACCGCATGGCAATTCCTGGCCCCGGTGGTGGCGGTCGTGGTCGAAGCTGCACGCGGCAACGCTCCGGGCCCGGTTGTCATATTGGGCATGGCCCTGGCGATCGGGGGCGTTGCGATCGTCAGCCTCGCCCACTCGGCGACCGAGTCGGTCCCGGCGTAGGATGGACCGTCTGAAGCCCTCGAGATATGGAGAGAAACGGTGCCCAGAGTTTGCGTACTCGTGCCATTCGCCTTCGATGAAAAGGGGCTCGCGAATCGTCGGGCGCAACAGGAGTCGGTGCGGCTCTCGCCGGACGTGGAGCTCGATTTCAAGCCCGTGAAGGCCGGTCCGGCTCTATACGACAGCTATCACGACTACGTCCTTGCCGACTTCGCAATGCTCGAGGCGGGGCTGGAGGCCGCCGCAGAGGGGTACGACGCGATTTGCATCGACACCATGAGCGACTCTGGAGCTAACGCGCTGCGCTCGATGCTGGACATTCCAGTGATCGCGCCGGGACGGGCCTCGTACCTAACGGCGTTGATGCTCGGCCATAAATTCTCGGTGCTGACGCAGTGGGACGGCTGGATCGCGCTGTATCACAAGGGCGCGCGCGAATACGGCTTGGAGGACCATCTGGTTTCCGTGCGCTCGATCAACACGCCCCCTGACGTTGAAAACCTCTTGGGAGGCAAGGAAGACGTTGTCTTTCCCAAGCTGCGCGACGCCGGCCTGCAATGCGTGCAGGACGGCGCTGACGTGATCTGCCTCGGATCGACCACGATGCACCAGGCGCATGCCTACCTCGCCGAGAACCTTCCGGTTCCCGTCATCAACCCGGGCCCCCTTACGTACAAGCTTGCCGAGACGATGCTGTCGCTGGGGCTCAGCCAGAGCCGGCAAGCCTATCCGCAGCCAAATGTGGAGAAGCGGGCGATGATCCAAGCGATGGCGCAGGCCGCCGCGGATAGCGAAAAGGCTCCCGCGTGAGGCCGCGGTAATGGCTTGCGCCGCGGAAGCGAACTACCGCATAGCGGTCCTCCCCGGGGACGGGATTGGGCCCGAGGTGATCGTGGAGGCCCGAGAGACTCTCGAGCTCGCGGCGGGCCTTGGCGGGTTCGGCGTGGAGCTCGAGACATTCGAAGCCGGCGGCGCGCATTACCTTTCGACGGGCGCACCGATGGCTCCCGACGTGGCGGAGCGACTCGCCGAGTTCGACGCAATCCTGGCCGGGCCGTTCGGTGATCCCCGGGTGCCGGACAGCTTGATCCTGTGGGGGACGATCCTGGAGCTCCGCAAGCGGTTTGACCAGTACGTCAACCTCCGACCCGTGCGGACTCTGGCCGGCGTACCGGGTGCGCTGCGATCTCTCGACACGCGTCCCCTCGACATCGTCGTTGTCCGTGAGAACACCGAGGGCGAGTACTCCGGAGCGGGGGGGCGGGTCCATCGCGGCCGCGAGGCCGAGGTCGCGGTGGAGGTGGCGATCTTCACCCGCGCCGGCACCGAACGCGTGATCCGCTATGCGTTTAGTTACGCGCGCGCGCGAGGCCGACGCCGGGTGACCAGCGCGACCAAGTCAAATGCACTGCGACACGCGATGCCGTTCTGGGACGAGGTCATGGACGAGGTGTGTGCGCAGTACCCCGAGATCGAACATGAGAGCGTCCTGATCGACGCGCTCGCGGCCCGCGTGGTCAGCGATCCGGCCGCGCTCGACGTGGTGGTTGCGAGCAACCTCTTCGGTGACGTACTGAGCGACCTGACCGCCGCGGCGGCTGGAGGTCTCGGGACCGCGCCGAGCGCCAACATCGACCCCTCCGGGTCTCATCCGAGCCTGTTCCAGGCGGTTCACGGCTCGGCGCCGGACATCGCGGGGCGGGGAATCGCCAACCCCGTGGGCGAGATCCTGTCCGTCGCTTTGATGCTCGAGTTCCTCGGCGAGGGCGATTGCGCGGCTGCCGTCGAGCGGGCGGTGAACTCCAGCACGGCCAATCCCCAGAGCCGTACGCCCGATCTCGGCGGGTCGGCGGGCACCCGCGTCGCCGGTCAGGCGATCCGCGAAGCGCTCGAGCGCGAGCTTTCGCAGATCGAAGCGGCGTGATCGAGCGGCGCTATCAGCCCTACTCGTCGTGCTCGAAGACGTCGAGCGCGAGACTGCATGTGACCAGCGCGTTGGGGATGTTCACCACCTCGGCGACGCGCAGGTCCGCCGCGACGCTAGCAAGGACATAGGCCTGCTCGCGACGCAGGCCGCGCTCAGCGCCGAGCCAATCGATCATCTCGAGCAGCGCGCGCCGGGCCGCGACGGTCACGTTGACGTCCTCGTTCTCGCCGCCGTCATCCAGAGGAATCCCGGTCGTCTGAAAGCAGGGCCGGGCCGTCTCAGGGGGTAGCTCGGTGTACTCGATCGCAGGGAAGCGCTGTCGCCAGCGGACCATCTCGTGCCGGCGCAGCGACACCTCCAGTGTCACCGTCGCGGCTACCTCGATCGCGGTCCCGCACACTTCGCCCTCCCCCTGGGCGAAGTGAGCGTCGCCGACCGACAGCAGGGCGCCCGGAACGTGGACCGGGAGCAGCAGCCGGCTGCCCTCCCGTACCTGCGGGACGTCGAGGTTGCCGCCGTTCTCGCGCGGCGGGATCGTGCGCAGGGCCTGGGAGGCATACGGCTCGACGGCGGGCACGGCGGATCGCCGCTCCGGACCGAGTACCGCCACCCCGCGACGCCCAAGTGCCTGCTCGCGCCGCGCCGCGCGGGCGAAGAGCTCCGCGGAGGGCGCCACCGCCACGCAGCCCAGGAAGGGGCGGCCCCGGATCGCCACTCCCGGCAAATCGCGCGAACGGGCGAGACCATCCTCGATCTCCCACCTGACCAGGAAAGGTTCGGAGAAGAGATCGCCGAGCAGGCCAAAGCCCGGGATCACCGCGGTCGTCCCGAATCGGTCGCACTCGATCCGACGCGGCGAAACCACAAGCACGTCCCCGGGTTGCGCCCCCCGGACCTCGATCGGACCCGTCAATGGGTGGTTGGCGTCGAGGTCGATCGTCTGCAGGGTTCCCTTATCGCTGCTGGGAGTCAGCTGACCATCCATGCCGTCGCGCAGCTCCAGCTCGATCACCTCGCCAGGCTCGATTGTGGCGATGGGCGCAAGCTCGGGCCAGATGCGGTTGTGGCTGTTTTCTGGACTGTCGACGATCGAACGCTCGCGCTGCACGGATACGCGGACGCTCATCGCTACTCCCCGTCGGCCGACGCGTCGTCAGCGACGAGGCGACGTACCAGTTCGACGGCGTCAAAGGCGGCGTCCTTCTCGGCCTTGGACCATTCCCGCCGGCCGCCCAGGTGGTGCAGTGAGATGATGCCGAGCAGCCTGTCGTGGTCGCGCACGGGCGTCACTATCTGCGCGCCGAGGCCGCCGTAATGGCGCAGCATCGTCCGGAACGCGGGGTCCTCGGAAGCGGTCGCGGTGTCCGGCTGCACGACCTGGTCGACGCCGGAAAGGATGGCCTCCACCACCGGTTGACCTTCTAGGGAGACCTCGCGGTCTCCGATGAGCGTCCGCGCGTCTGGTGTTCGCGACTCATGCACAACCGGGAAGTACTCGCCGGGAACTTCGAGCCGCAGCGTGCAACGGTCGACGCCGACCTGGGCGCGGACGCTTGAAATGATCGCCTCGAGTGCGGCAGCTCTCAGCTGTTCATAGGCCTCAGTTGTCACTTTCAGTCTCCGTACCTCGACGTCATCACCGGCGGGGAACATATCGTGTGCAATCGCATACAGTGTCGCTAGGACCCGCACTTTCGACCCCGCGGCTACTGTGGTGGCGCGACGTCGACTCGCGCCCGCCTACAGGAACGACTGCGCAGAGAGGAGAAGCGATGCCGTTCGCCGACGTGAACGATGTGAGCCTGTATTACGAGTTCACGGGGCCCGAAAACGCTCCCTTGATCCTTCAGTTCGGCGGATCGCTGTTCGGGCGCCAGAACTTCGACGCGGTCAACGACGGATTCCGAGAAAACTTTCGGCTTTTGAGCTTCGACGCCTCAGGCTACGGGCGCTC
>Ga0070741_10008009_pt1 | contig 21464 bp, 18 predicted proteins | sample Coa_R1_4_FD_66440 | JGI IMG/M metagenome (GOLD analysis project Ga0070741, IMG submission 66440) | Surface soil microbial communities from Centralia Pennsylvania, which are recovering from an underground coalmine fire - Coalmine... | ecosystem: Environmental > Terrestrial > Soil > Unclassified ... | reverse complement strand
CGCCGAGACCAGCCGGCCTGTTCCGGTGAAGTAGTTATAGACGTATGCCTGCCCGCTCACCCCGAGGCTGTCGGGGCTGAAGCTGACCGACTGGCTGCCGTTGTTGCGCGAGTATGCGAACACGTATGCCTCGCGCAGCCCGTTGTGCCCGGTCGAGGTCGCGGCCACCATCGGCGCGGCGCTGCTCGCCGCGACCGCCGCATAGGTGCTGTCGATCGGCATGATCGGGGTATCCGGCTTGACGATCACGCCGTCCGCGCGCACCGACTTGAGCAGGTTCGAGGTGCTCTCCTTCCCGATCGCGTCGCCGACGCCGACCATGCCGCCGGACAGGGTCGAGAGCAGCAGGTTCTGCGTCTCAGTGCTCATGAACACGTCCGTCCACGGCCACACTCCGACCGCGCTGGCGAAGCGCGAGTCGAACAGGAAGTTGTCCCACTTGCTGCGGTCGAAGCGGTCCAGCGCGACCCGGGTGGTCTGCGCGTTCTGATACAGGGTGCTCTGCAGGTTGTTCCAGGGCAGCGCCATGCAGTACTGCAGCGTGATGCCTTGGGCGTTGGCGGAACCGGCCATGTTGCCCATGAACGCGTTCGGGTCGTTCAGGTTGTAGTTGGGCTGGGCCTGCGCCGAGAGCCAGTCCTGCTCGTAGGTGACCACCCCGGAGCTCTTGAGGTAGCTCATCGTGCTGTTCCAGAACACGGGATCGGTCGAGACGTTGTTGGACATCGTGTACTGCGAGCGGTACGGGCTGGATGAGTCGATCCAGCGGGCGTGGGTGATCAGCGGCAGGCCGAGCTGCTGCTGGAACGCGGCGAGGCCGTTCGGGAACAGCTGCGGCGCCGCGCGGTAGACGTACTCGCCGCCCGAATTCGGCGTCCAGCTGTCGGCCGAACCCTTCGGGTACCACCAGCTGTCCAGCTGCATGTACCCGAGCGGGACGCCCTTGCTCGCGAAGTCCTTGGCCACCGCTTCCAACGTGCCCTGATACCCCAGCGAGGTGTTGTAGCTGTAGTAGTAGGTGGCGCCGTTGTCGGTCCAGTAACCGAGCTTGTTCAGGGTGTCGTTCGCGTCGTTGGGAATCGGCTGCTTGCCACCCAGTGCCATCAGGGCACTGCCCCACGTGCTGTACGTGGTGTTGACGCCGTTGCCGAGCGTCAGCAAGGTGCGGTGGGTGAACCCGGACGGCAGAGTGCCGACGCTGGAGACGATCCCGGCCGTGACCGTGCCGCCGCTGCTACGGCTCAGGTTCGCCGCCCCGAAGTTGTCCGCGGGTGAGATCAGGAAGCTGTGACCCTGGCTGTCGAAGGCCAGCTCGGGACTGTCGTGCGCCGGGGTTCCGCCGAACTGGTACGGCGACCACGCGGCGTCCTGGAAGGACTCCCGGTACGAGAGCCCGGGCGTGGAGAAGGACGGGAAGGGCGTGCCGGCGGAGGACGAGTTCGACACGGAAGACCGGGTCGTCGAGCCGAACAACACGTTAGGAGCGTTCTGATACACCCGGATGCTGGCTGAGCGCGCGACGCTGTCGGTGTAGCTGAAGCCGATCTCCTGATAGGCGCCGATCGCGTCGCTGCCGGAGGTCGTGCTCTGGCTGGTCACGGAGTGCCCGACCGAGCCGGAGAACGTCCAGGACGCCGGCCGCGAGGTCTGGATCTGATAGCTGCCGTCCGCGTTGACGGTCGCGGTGATGCCCGAGCCGGAGACCGACGCGTGCGCCGCGACGGCGTACGCGTTGCCCTCCGTCATCGCGATCCCGGCCAGCAGTGCCAGGGCCGTCGGCGCGGCGACCCGAGCACGGGAGCGGCGAGCGCGCTGGCGCCGTGTCAGCGTTCGTTTGTTCATGCGGATATCTCTCCTTTGAGATCATCGGTACTTCGTCGCCGGGCGCGGCCTGCTACGGGATCTGTCCGGAGAAGGTCAGCTTCACCGGGCAGGCCAGGGCGCTGAACGGGGCGGTGCTCGACGGCACGGTGATATGCATGCCGCCGCTGTCCTGAGTGGGCTTGGGCAGGTTGATGTAGCTGCCGGAGGAGTTGTTCAGCAGCTGGGTGGAGACCAGGGTGCGGTGGATCCGAGGCCGCCCAGGCCTATCGCCGGCAGCCAGCAGCGTCCCCGGCCGACCTCGAACCTTGATACTTCGCATGATGGATGCCCCTCTTCCGCCGGCAGCGCGGCGGCGGGCGACTCGTCGAGAGCGGTCTTCGCCCGCCTAGTGGACGCGGAAGGTCATCAGGGAACGTCCGGGCACGGACGCGGTGAACGCGCCGCCGCTCAGCGAGATCGCGGCCTGCTGGGCGAGGCTGTTGCCCGAGTTGGTCAGGTACGGGGTCACGGTCCCGCTGGACAGCCCCGCCGCGGAGACCGCGTAGGTCGCCGACGTGCTGCCGCTGTTGGTGTTGAGGACCTCGACGATGACCGCGCCGTCGGTGTTCTTGAACGCGGCCACGTCCAGGCCGTTCCCGCTGGCCGCCGAGATCCGCGTCGCGCCGGGCCGCACGAACCGGCTGTAGCTGGCCAGCGAGTAGTACCGCTTCGCCGGGCTCAGCGTGGAGCCGCTCAGACCGATCAGGGAGCTGTCATGGCTGGTGGTGCTGATGCCCCAGAAGTAGCAGAACGCGTTGACATTGCCGCCGGTCATCGCGGTGTAGACGTTCTTCGCCCAGTTGAAGCCGTCGGCCTGGCCGCCGCCGTCCCAGGACGGATCCCAGGTGTTGCCGTTGATCGACCACTCCGACTCCCAGACCGGACGGCCGCCGGAGCTGATCGGCGAGGTCGGCGCGCCCGAGTAGCCGTGGCTGGTGAACACCCCGACCGCCGCGTTGGCCGCGGAGTTGCCTTCCACGGCGCTGACATAGCTGGGCAGCTGGTTGAATCCGAGCGTGTCGCAGCAGGTGATCTTCGTCGAGAGGCCCGCGGATCGCAGGGTCGGCCCCAGCACGGAGAGGAAGTTCACCGCCTGCGACTGTGTGAACAGCATGCTGCCGAAGCTGCTGGTGCTGGTCGCCGGCTCGTTGACGAACCCGAGCGTCGAGGGCGTCACGCCGGCCGAGGCCCAGAACTTCGCGTCCTGCACCAGATAGTTCGCATAGGCCTGACGCCAGTCACCGGAGGAGCAGGACACTCCGGGCACGCCGCACAGCCCGCCCTTGTCGGCGCTGTTGGCCATGTACGACGGCGGCGTCCAGGCGTTGTTGTAGAAGTTGGTCACTCCGTAGTTGTTCTTCGCCTGCAACGCCAGCCACAGCTGGCCGTCCTCCGTCCCCCCGTTGGACGGGTTCCACACGTAGTGCGGCGTGGCCGAGGGGCTGCCGGGGCTGGTCGGCTCGATCGAGTCGCCGCCGGACGGGATGTCGTTGCGCACGATGCTGAAGCCGGCGCCGTTCGAGGTGCTGAACAGCAGGTCCAGCGCCTGCTTCTGCGCCGACGCGCCCAACCCCCGGATCGCGTTGGCCATGTTGAACGACTCGGAGATGCCGAATCCGTCGATCTTCTGATACGAGCTGCCGCCGATGGTCACCGTGGGCGCGGCGTTCGCCGGTGCGCCGAACGCGAACACCGACGCGATGCCCGCGACGCCGGCCGCCCCAGCGGTGATCCAGCGCGCGCGGTGTGTGGTTCTGGACATGGTGGACTCCCTGTCAGCCGTCATCCGGTGGGTGAAGACGGCTTCGTTCGTGCCGTGATGGATCGTTTGATGAGCGCCTAGCGGTAAATCAGGCCACTGCGCCCGTGCTCTGCGACGGCGCGGATGGATAGCAGTCGCCTGACAGAATCGGCGCATCGCAGCCCGGATGTCGGCAGCGGCGACATCCCATTGATGTGAGCGTTAACAGCCCTGGTGGGCGGCTCAGCCCGGGCACCAGCTGTGGTTCATTTCCGCACGTCCTTGGGCGAGTGTGGGTATGAGGGCGGCAAACTGCGCGGCTTCGCCGCAGCTCGCGATCATGCGATCGCACAACCGCACGGCCGATGCTGAGACCTGGCCCCCTTTTGCGTCAACGGGCTGAACAAATGTGTCCGAAAAGTGCGTTATGCCTGTCGAACGGTCGTCGAACAGCGTCTATTGGCCGACACTCTTTCGCCCGGGGTCAACCGGCGCGCGCGCGGGCGCTGGGTGGGCGTGCGCCCCCGCGACGAGCTCGCCGGCCGGCTCGACCTGCCCGTGCTCGTCGACAACGTCGGCAACCTCGGCGCGCTGGCCGAGGTCACCTGGGGAGCCGGGCAGGGCGCCCAGGTCGCCGTCTACATCAACAACTACAACTACACCCGCCCCTACCGGCTGGTGTTCGCCTTCCACTGGCTCGGCGGCACCGCGACCGACGCGGCGACCGGGCGCACGGTCCTGGCCGGCGTCTGGTCCTACTACGGCCTCCAGCGGCTCTCGAACAACTCGACGATCTTCGTCGCGCCGCAGGGCATCAACAACGGCTGGGCCAACACCAACGGCCGCGACCTGACCTTCGTCGACGACATGCTCAGGCAGTTCGAGTCAGTCGGTGAAGGGCCGGCAAACCTGCCTTCCCGGCCTGACGTGGCAGTTCTCCACCCAGTTCTAAGTCACGCCGCAGCGCGCGGCGCGGAGAGGTGCGCATGCCCTCCGCGCCGCGCGCCTCACAGTCAACGGCCGCTCGGTCTCGCCGGGCTGATATACGGCCCGTCAGCTATACGGCCCGTCAGCCCGTAGTGCGTCGGAGAGGGACTTGACGCCGCCGTGGGCGGTCAGTCCGCCATCGACGGCGATCTCGGCGCCGGTGATGTACGAGGCCGCATCCGACAACAAGAATGCGACCAGGGGTGCGACCTCATACACCGTACCGGTGCGACCGAGCGGGGTTTCGCGGACGTTGGCGGCACGGAACGCTGGATCGGCGGATGCCGTCATCTCGGTGTCGATGAATCCGGGGTGGATGGTGTTGACGCGGATTCCGCGCGGGCCCAGTTCGAGGCAGGCGGCCTTGGACAGGCCGCGCAGCGCCCATTTGCTCGCGGTGTAGGCGACCGGGTAGTGGCCGGTGAGCGCGGCGGTGGAGCCGATGTTGACGATCGCGGAGCCCGGGGGCATGAGCGGGGCGAGGTGCTGGATACCGAGCAGCGGGCCGGTGACGTTGACGGCGTGGACGCGGGCGAAATCCCGCGGCTCGACTTCGTCGAGACGGGCGCGCCAGGTCACGCCGGCGTTGTTGACCAGGCCGTCCACCTGGCCGTGGGTGTCGCGCAGTTCGGTCGTGAGCGCCGTCCATTGATCGGCGTCGGTCACGTCCAGAGGCAGGCAGCCCGGTGCGGATCGGCTGTCCACTGCGATGACTGTCGCGCCGTGCTTGGCGAGCAGGGCGGCCTCGGCCGCGCCTTGGCCGCGTGCGGCTCCGGTCACCACGATCACCTTGCCGAACAGGTTGATCATGGCCGGGTCCGCGGGCGTTTGCGGGCGAGGGGCACGGGGACAGGCTCGGCGCCGGTGACGACCGTGTTGGCGATCGTGCCGATGCCCTGTGCGGTGAGCGTGACGAGGTCGCCGGGTTTCAATGCCGGCGGGGTCTGCTCGCCGCGTACGCCCCAGAGTTCCGCCAGGCAGCCGCCGTTGCCGCAGGTGCCGGAGCCGAGGACGTCCCCGGGGCGCACCTCGGTGCCGCGTGAGGCGTAGGCGACCATGTCCTCGAATGTCCAGCTCATGTTCGAGAGCAGATCCCGGCCGACGACCTCGCCGTTGACCTCGGCGGCGAGGGCGAGTGCGAGGAATCCGTCGGCGGCGCGGTACGGCTCGAGCTCGTCCGCGGTGACCAGCCACGGGCCGAGCGTGGTGGCGGTGTCCTTGCCCTTGCACGGTCCGAGTCCGACTTGCATCTCACGAGATTGCAGGTCGCGAGCTGACCAGTCGTTCATGACCGTGTAGCCGACGATGTGGTCGCGCGCCTGTTCGGGAGTCAGGTCGCGTCCCGCGCGCCCGACGACGGCGGCGACTTCGAGCTCGAAGTCGAGCACGTGCGCGCCGGGCGGCATCGGCACGTCGTCATGGGCGCCGATCACGGCGTAGGGGTTGGTGAAGTAAAAGGTGGGTGCGTCGTACCAGGCGTCGGGGACGCCGCGCGTCCGATCGACGCTGCGCCGCACCCCTTCTACGTGTTCTTCGAAGGTGACGAAGTCGCGGATGGTCGGCGGCTGAATCGGCGCCAGCAGGCGGACTTGGTTCGCCGGCGGACCGGGATCGCCCGCCAAGGCCTGAGCTCCAGCGGCGCGCAGTGCGTCCGTACCGGTGCTGATCAGGTCGATCAATTGAGCACCGCCCGGAAGCGGATGGATGCGGTCGATCTCGTCCACGGCGCCGCAGGAGACGTGCCCGTCGTGCTGATAGGTGACGAAGCGCATGGCGGCTCAGACCGGCGGGGCGACGAACACGCCGCGGTCGACGTCGTTGAAGGACTCCTTGGCGATCAGTTCGTTCATCGGGTTCGCGGTCCCCCACTGGTCGGTGACCTCGGGCTGGGAGAAGTCGTACACGTGCGGGTGCCAGGCGTCCTCGTCGAGTTCTTCGAGTTCGGTGGTGTATTCGACGGTGTTGCCGTGCGGGTCGAGGAAGTAGGAGAAGGTGTTGTTCCCGGCGAGATGGCGTCCTGGACCCCAGATCTTGCGCACTCCGGCACGCAGCAGCCGGCCGGTGCCGTACATGTACTCGTCGATGCCGCGCATCTCGAATGAGACGTGGTGCAGCGAAGTGTGCGGGCCGCGGGCGAGCGCCATGGAGTGGTGCTGGGTGCTGATGCGCATGAAGTGCATCACCTCGCCCAGGTGCGGAGAGGAAAGGCTGTCGGAGAGCCGGAATCCGAGATGGCGCTCGTACCAGGCACGAGTGCGGTCGAGGTCGGGCGTGTTGACCACGACGTGCGAGAGACGCACCGGGATCGATTCCTTCTCCTCGATCCTGCGATGTTCGCGTGCTGCGACATCCGCCGAGACCTCGATGGTGCGCCCGTCCACGTCGAAGAAGCGGAATCCATAGCCGCCGCCGGGAGTCTGCATGGCATCGGGCTGTGTGATGAGCGTGACGCCTTCGGTGGCGAGCTGCGCGGCGAGGGCGTCAACGTCGGCGGGCGTCGCCGCGCCATAAGAGATAAGGTCCACGCGCTTCTCGTCGGCTTTGCGCAGCCGGATGACGTACTGCTCGGGTGATCCTTCTGCGGCCAGGAACGCGATCCCGGGATCCTTCACCACCGGAGTCAGGCCCCAGACGCCGGAGTAGAAGTCGAGCTGCTTATCGTAGTCCGGAACGGCCAGGTCGACGTGACGCAGGTGGGTCAGAAATCTGGGCATCGTCATCGTGTCCTTACTCTGAGCGGAGGTCGAGCAGCGCGGCGGCGTTGCCGCCGGCTATCGCGTCGTGGGCGGACGGCGGAAGTTCGGCAGCGCGCAGATCTCCGAGCGGGTCTTCGCTGCCCATGTCGAAGGGGAAGTCCGAGCCGAGCAGGATCCGGTCGGCCCCGGCGGCGCGCACGAGGGACCAGAGGGCGGCCCTGTCGTGCACGAGCGAGTCGAAGTAGAGGCTGCGCAGGTAGCTGCTTGGTTCGCGCGCGCAGCCGCGAGCATCGGGCCGCACCCTCCAGGCTCGGTCCGCCCGGCCGATGTGGACCGGCAGGTAGCCGCCGCCGTGCGCCGCGACGATCCGCAGACCGGGATGCCGGTCGAGGACTCCGGAGAAGATCAGATGAGAGAGCGCGACGGCGTTCTCGGTCGGTTGTCCGACTGAATTGGACAGGTACCAGCGGTTGAGCCTCTCCTCGAGGGTGCAGCCGAACGGGTGCAGAAAGATCAGGGCATTGGCCTGTTCGGCGTGTGCCCAGAACTGCTCGTAGGCCGGATCGCTCAGGTCGCGTCCTGGCGCGTGGCTGGAGATCTCCACGCCGAGCAGGCCGAGCGCGAGGGCGTGTTCGAGGGCTTCGACGAGCTGGTCGGGGTGCTGGAGCGGAACCAGGCCGAGGCCGCGCAGCCGGTCTGGGGCTTGCGCGCAGTGCGCGGCCGTCGCGACGTTCGCCTCCCGCCACACCGTCCGTGCCGTGCCGGGGTCGGTCCAGTAGTGGTAGTGCGACGGGGACGGGCTGACCAGTTGAACGTCGATTCCTTGTTTGTCCATGGCCGCCAGGCGCTGGGTGACGTCGGTGAGCAGCGGGATGCGTTCGGCGACCATGGGTCCGCTGACGGCCAGCGCCTCGGGGCCGTTGCGCCGGGCGTCGAGCGCCTTCGCCTCGGCGAAGCCGGGTCGGCCCGCGACGAGTGATTCGACGGCGGGGAGGAGAACGTGTGCGTGTACGTCGACGGTGTGCGACGCGCTGGAGGCGACCGGATGCATGGCCATCAGGGACGCTCCTTGAGCGGGCTCAGGGTGCGACCGATCAGTCCGGGCACATCGGCGTCGCGCACACCGTCGAGTTGCCACTGGCCGAGTTGCACCGAGGCGTCGACGACCGGACGCACGCGCGCGATGCGCCGCTCGTAGTACTCCTGCAGCAGTTGGCCGTCCCAGGTCTCACGGCTGGTCAGCAGTTCTGCCAGCACGAGAGCGTCCTCAAGCGACATCGCGGCGCCTTGGGCGAGGGTCGGTGGACACGCGTGCGCAGCGTCGCCGACGAGCACGACGCGGCCGCGGTGCCACGATCCTTCGACGAGCAAGCGGTCGAACCACGTGTAGTTGACCATCGCCTCGTCGGTGATGCTCTTGGCGATCTGCGGCCACACGCCACCGTATCCGGCCGCGAGGTCGCGCATCCGGGCGGCGTAAGACGCGGGATCGAGGGACGTGCGGTGGTGGCATCCTTCGACGAGGTAGGCGTAAAGGGTTGATTCACTGGTCGGGCAGTATCCGGCGATATAGCAGCGACCGCCGTAGGCCAGGTCGGTGCGGGTCACCTGCAGCGGACGGGGCGCGGCGACGCGCCAGATCGCCATGCCGGTGGGTTCGGGCTTCTGCGCTATGCCGATCGCGGCGCGCGTCCTGGAGTTCAGCCCGTCCGCGGCGATGACCAAGTCGTATCGGGAGGTCCGCCCGTCGCTGAAGTCGACGGTGACGCCGTGCGGATCCTGGACCAGTGCCTCGGCGGTGACACCCAGCCGCAGGTCGGCCCCGCTCGCGCGCACGGCGCCGAGCAGGATCTGCTGCAGGCGCGGGCGCTGCATGCCGAGGGTCGCGGGCAGGTCGTCGCCGCCGGTGCGGATGTCCTTCTGGACATGCAGCACGGTGCCGTCGGGGATCGTGATCCCCACTTCGTCGAACGCGTAGCCTTCGCGTCGCACCTGCTCCCAGACGCCGAGTTCCCGCAGCACGCGCAGTGCGTTGCCTTGCAGGGTGATGCCGGAGCCGACGGCGGCGTTCCCGTCGGATGCGACCTCGACCAGGTCGACGTCGATACCGGCGCGGCGCAACAGGATCGCCGCGGCGTTGCCGGAGGTACCGGCGCCGATCACGAGGACGCGGCGCGGCGACGAAGCTGAGTCTGAGGGCTGGGTCATCGTTGACTCTCCAGGAGCGGATGTGGCGGCCGCGGGAAGACGGCGGAAGCGGGGGATGCGGCTAAAGCGGTCACTTGACCGCGACGGGGTTGATCGGTGAGCCGACCGCACCGGTGATCGGAAGCGGCGCGGCGGTGAGGAAGAACTCGTAGACGCCGTCCGCGGCGCAGTCGGCGGCCAGGGCGTCCGGGTCCCACATCTCGCCGATCAGCAGGCCGAGGTGCGGGATCGCGACCTGGTGCAGCGGCTGGAAGGAGTGCTCGAACTCGTTCGGGCGCACCTCGAAGCCCCAGGTGTCGGTGGCGATCGCGGCGATCTCGGTGCGGTGCAGCCAGCCGGCGGCGGTGAAGGAGAGCCCGGGAGCCGGACCGCCCGCGTAGTCGCCCCAGCCCTCGCGCCGGGCGCGCGACAGCTGCCCGGTGCGGACGAGCACGATGTCGCCGCGCCCGACGCCTGAGCCGGCGCCCTGCGCGTCGATGGTCGCGCGCAGGTGGTCCTCGGTGATGGCGAAGCCGTCGGGCAGTTCGCCCCGTTCGTCGCCGAGCACGCGGCCGACGTCCAGCAGAACGCCTCGGCCGGCCACATGTGCGGCCATGTGCTCGATCCCGGTGACCCGGTCGCCGTCGGAGGTGACCGTCGCGGCCGCGTCCCGGCCGTTCCACGCGCGGCCGTGGTCGAAGATGTGGCCGAGCCCGTCCCATTGGGTCGAGCACTGCAACGGCATCGCGATCACGTCGTCGGCGCCGCCGATGCCGTGCGGGAACCCCTGGTTCCCGGCCGCCGCGTCCGTTCCGGTGTCGAGCATCGTGTGCACCGGGTTCGTACGCCGCCGCCACCCCTTCTGCGGGCCGTTCATGTCAAAGCTCTGCGCGAGGGAGAAGCTGCGCCCGGTGCGGATCAGCCGGCCCGCGGCGGCGCGCGCGTCCGATGTCAGGAAATTGAGCGTGCCCAGGACGTCGTCCGCTCCCCAGCGGCCCCAGTTGGAATACTGGGCGGCGGCCTTGGCTATCTCGCCCTCTGGATCCGTGCGGTCCAAGGGCGTCTCAGGCGAAGTCGAAGCCAACGTCACTGCGCACTCCCCCGTGCCTGTCGCGGCGCGACACACCGGGTGCGCTGTCCGCCGAGGCCGGTGATGGTGCCCTCCATGACGTCGCCGTCGCGCAGCAGGCGCCCCCAGTGCAGGCCGTTTCCGGCCGGACTGCCGGTGAGCACCAGGTCACCGGGCCACAGCACGGCGTACTGCGAGATGTACGCGATCAGCCGGGCGACGCCGAAGAGCATGTCCTTGGTGGACTCGTCCTGCATCGTCTGGCCGTTGAGCGTCAGCGTCACCTGCAAGTCGCCCGGGTCGCCGACGAACTCGGCGGGCACCAGGTAAGGGCCGAGCGGAGTGAATCCGGGGGCGTTCTTGCTGCGCAGCCAGTCGGTCCCGATCGCCGGCATGTCGGGACGGAACACCGAGGCCCGGTCGGTCAGATCGTTGGCGATGGTGTACCCGGCCACATGGTCGAGCGCCTGTGCGGTCTCCACACGGTGCGTGCGGCAGCCGATCACGACAGCCAGTTCCAGCTCCCAGTCCGGCTTCGCCGCCCAAGACGGCAGCTCGACATCGTCATACGGCCCGGTGATGCTGCTTGGCAGACCGATGAACACGTAGGGCTGGTCCTCACGGGCACGCCGATCCATGACCGCGGCTACTTCGGCGCGGGCCTGCTCCGGCGAGCGCGGGTCGTCCGGAGAGCGGTGCGCGACTTCCAAGTCGATCACGTGCTGCCGGTAGTTGGCCCCCGCCTGGAAGATCTGCCGCGGCTGAACCGGGGCGAGCACCCGAAGCCCATTGAGCGCGTGTCCCGGCCGCGAGCGGTCTGAAGCCAACCGATGCAATTCAGGCAGCGTCACCTGCCACTCCGCCAGCACCGCGAGCAGGTCGGTCGGCGCGCTCGGCAATGCCTGACGCAGGTCGAGGACCCGGTCGCCCACAACCAGGCCCGGGAACGCGTCGCCGGCGTCCGCGGTCTGGAAAGTGCCGAGCGCGAACGGCGCGGAGGGTTGCTCGGAGCGTTGCGAGGGGGTTTCCACAAGGTTGCCTTCCTGGTCTCTTCGGCTACTGTGGCTGCCACGTCGTGATCAGGGAAATCGATTCTTCTGATAGTTGGAATCGACGGCGTGGATATGACCTGGGAGCTGCGGTGAACCTGGCCCGACTCGACCTGAACCTGGTGGTCGCGCTGCGCGCGCTGCTCGAGGAGCGCGGCGTGACCCGCGCCGCGCGCAGGGTGGGATTGAGCCAGCCGGCGATGAGCGCCGCGCTGGCGCGGCTGCGCCGCCACTTCGACGACGAGTTGCTGGCCCGGGTCGGCGGGACGTACGAGCTGACCCCGCTCGGCACCGCGCTGCTGGAACGCACGAGCACCGCGTGCGACCTGCTTGAGCGGGTCTTCTCCAGCCAAGCCGAGTTCGACCCGGCCACCGAGGGCCGCGAGTTCACGCTGCTCGGCACGGACTATGGAGCAGCGGTCTTCGGCCCGAAACTGGCCCAGGTGCTGCACCGCGAGGCCCCGGCGGTGCGGCTGACCTTCCAGCAGGCCACGTCCGCGGTCGTGGACGACACCGGCAGCACGCTGAGCACCGTGGACGGGTTGCTCATGCCGCACGGCATCATCGACGGCTTTCCCGCAGTCGAACTCTTCCAGGACCGATGGGTCTGCGTCACCGCACCCGACAATCCAGAGGTCGGCGAGGTGCTGACCATCGGCGATCTCGGCCGGCTGCCTTGGGTGGTGTATCAACGTGCGTACGACGCGCCGGCAGCGCGCCAGCTCAGCATGATCGGGGTCAGCCCGCGCGTGGAGGTCTCGGTGCAGAGCTTCCAGCTGATCGCGCACTTCCTGGCGGGCACCCAGCGCGTCGCCCTGCTCCAGGAGCGCCTGGCGAACCTGGTCGCCGGCACCGCGCCGATCAGGATCCTGCCTTGCCCGTTCGCCGCCGTGCCGGTGCAGGAGGCCATGTGGTGGCACCCGCTGCACACGCGAGACGCCGCGCACGTCTGGTTGCGTGAAACCGTCGCACGTGTCGGTGGCTCACTCGGCGGGCCGAGATCGCCGAGCTAGCCCGAGTCCGCCCTATCCATACGGTGGATATCCGCTATCGATGCAAACGTCTTCCCTTTGTGAACGCCGTCGCTCACAGTGAGGGGCACCGCAGCCGGTCCTGGCGCGGTTTCGCCGGTCGTGTACCGCGCTCCTCCTGACCATCGACGTTCTGCGAGGCCACCTTGCCTGCTTCCTCTCCCCCCACCCTGCCGCCGTCCCTCGAACAACAGGAATCTGACACCCCTGGCGTCGGTCGCGCACAACTCGCGCTCCTGCTGGCCGGCAGCTGCATGCCGGTGCTCGGTGCCACGCTCCTTTCTCCGCTGCTCTCCCGCATCTCGCACCACTTCGCCGGCACTCCCGGCGTCTCAGTGCTCGTACCGCTCGTGCTGGCCGTGCCCGCGCTGCTGATCGCGCTCGCGGCCCCGTTCGCCGGACGGATCGCAGACGCGCTAGACCGCAAACGGCTGCTGGTGGCGGCGATGGCGGCTTACTCGGTGTTCGGCACGGCTCCGCTCTATCTCAGCTCCCTGAAGGCCATTCTCGTCAGCCGGATCCTGGTCGGGCTGTGCGAGGCGGCGATCATGACCTGCTGCACCACGCTGATCGGCGACTACTGGACCGGTGCGCGCCGCCGCCGGTACCTGGGTCTGCAGACTCTCGTCGCCACGCTTGCCGCCACCGTGTTCGTCGTGCTCGGCGGGGCGCTCGGCAACGGCGACTGGCGCGCGCCGTTCTGGGTCTACGCGGTGGCCGCATTGCTCGCCGCACCCATGGCGCTCCTTCTGCCGCAGCCCGCGCAGCGTCGTGCGGCCCGACAGCGGGAGGCCGCGAAAGTGCCCGCGCCCTGGCGACAGGTCGCCGTGCCGGCGGCCGTCAGCGTGTTCGGCGGCGTCGTCTTCTACGTGCTGCTGGTGCAGCTCTCCTACGTACTCGATGGTGCGGGGGTTAAGTCCTCCGCCGCAGTCGGGGGTCTTACCGGCCTGATGTCGCTTGCCACCGCCGTCGGTGCGGCGCTGTTCGCCCGCATGATCCGGCGCGGTCACCGCACCCTGCTCACCGCGCAATTCGCCTTGGCCGGGCTCGGCCTGCTGCTGGTGTTCGCCACCACCGCGGTGCCGGTGATCGCCCTCGGCGCCGTGGTGACCGGCTTCGCCACCGGGGCTATGCTGCCCACCCTGCTGACCTGGGCTGTGGAAGGGCTCGACTATGCGCAGCGGGGACGTGGCACCGGCCTGTGGACCGCCGCGCTGTTCCTCGGCGAGTTCCTCAGCCCGCTGATTGTCTCGGCGCTCGGCGCGGGGCTCGGCGGTCTGCGCCCGGCCCTGGCCGCGCTCGCCGTCGCGGCGTTGGCCATGGGGGCTCTCGCTCGCACTGCGCTCCCTATCGGAGCCTCCCGGATTGGCGCGAGGAGCAAGGTGCCCTCCGTCGCCGCCGAATCCTGACGGCTCGCGGCGGGGGAGAGAAACTTCCTGGGAAGGAACTCTCCCCCGTTGCTGTCCGGATCGAGCCCGCGCGGCCGCGGCTAACGTCTGATCAGGCCTTGGGAGTGGAGGTCCGCCCACAAGGCTTCGGGGACGGGCCGCCGGTAGAGCTCGACGTTGCGCGCCACCTGCTGCGGGGTGCGCATGCCGAGCGTGACGTTGACGACGGCTGGGTGGGTGAATGGGAAGGCGATGGCCGCGGCGGGGAGCGTGGTGCCGTGGCTCTGGCAGACCTCTGCGATCGCCTGCGCGCGAGCGACGAGGTGCGCGGGAGCGTCCTGATAGTCGTACTTCATGCCGGCGGCCGGCTGGTCATTCGCCAGGAGGCCGGAGTTGAACACGCCGACCGCGACCACGCTCCTGCCGTGCTCCACCGCCGCGGGCAGCACGTCGTCAAGGGCGCCCTGGTCGAGCAGGGTGTAGCGGCCGGCCAGCATGACCAGGTCGGCGGCCGTTTCGCGCAGGAACCTGGCGAGCATCGCGGACTGGTTCATCCCGGCGCCGATCGCGCCGATGACTCCCTCGTCGCGTAGCTGCGCGAGCGTGGGCATGGCCTGGTCGGCGGCCTGCTGCCAGTGCTGGTCCGGATCGTGCACGTAGACGATGTCGAGGCGGTCAAGGCCGGTGCGCTTCAGTGTCGCCTCGATGGAGCGCAGCACGCCGTCCCGGCTGAAGTCCCATTGTCTGCGCACGTCGTCGGGGACGGCGAATCCGTCGTCGTCGACGCCGGTCGGGTTCTCGTTGGGGACGAGCAGGCGGCCGACCTTGGAGGAGAGCACGTATTCGTCGCGGGGGCGATCGCGCAGCGCCGCACCGAGGCGGCGTTCGGACAGGCCGAGTCCGTAGTGCGGCGCGGTGTCGAAGTAGCGGATGCCCGCGTCCCACGCCGCGGCGACCGCGGCCAGCGCCTCTTCGTCGGGCGTGGCGCGGTAGAGGTTGCCGATGACCGAGGCGCCGAACCCGAGATCGGTCAGCGCGAGCGGGGTGTCGGTGACCGCGCGGCGGTTCATCGGCGGCTGGGCGTCTGTGGTGCTCATCGGCCGAGCCACCCTCCGTCGACGGGGAGGATCGTGCCGTGGATGTAGGCGGCGGCGTCGGAGGCGAGGAAGACGGTGGCTCCGGCGAGGTCGCCGGGGTTGCCCCAGCGTCCGGCGGGGATGCGCGCGAGGATCGCCGCGTTGCGCTGCGGGTCGTCTTGGAGGGCTTGGGTGTTGTCGGTGGCGATGTAGCCGGGGGCGATGGCGTTCACGTTGACGCCGTGCGGCGCCCATTCGTTGGCCAGCGCCTTGGTCAGTCCGGCGACGGCGTGCTTGGCGGCGGTGTAGCCGGGCACGGTGATGCCGCCTTGATAGCTGAGCAGCGACGCGGTGAAGATGATCTTGCCGTATCCGCGTTCGACCATGGTGGCGCCCAGGGCGCGGGCGAGGCCGAACTGCGCGGTGAGGTTGACCTGCAGCACCAGGTTCCAGTCGGCGTCGCTGTGCTGGGCCGCGGGGGTGCGCCGGATGGTGCCGGCGTTGTTGACCAGGATGTCGATCGGGCGCGCCCGTGCGGCCAGGTTCTCGGCGAGGGCGTGGACGGCGTCCGGGTCGGCGAAGTCGGTGCGGATCGCCTCGAAGGCGCGCCCGGCGGCGGTGACGTCCTTCTCCACGTCGCTGCCGGAGGGCTCCAGGTTGGCGCTGACGCCGATGACGTCCGCGCCGGCCTCGGCCAGCGCGCGGGCCATCGCGCGGCCGATGCCGCGACGCGCGCCGGTGACCACGGCCAGGCGCCCGGTCAGATCGAAGGGGTTCACGCCGCTCCCGCCTCTGCCGATTCGTCGGTGCAGTCAATCAGGACCTTCATCACGTCGCCGCCGGCCTCCAGGGCCTCGAATGCGGCCGGCGCTTCCGTCAGCGGCACGACTCTACTGATCAGCTGTTGCGCCGGAATCGTGTCCTCGGCGACCAGGCGCACGGCGGTCTCGAAGTCCGTGCGGTCGTAGAGCCGCGCGCCGATGAGGGTCAGTTCGCGCCAGAAGAAACGGTGCAGGTTCACCTCCCGGGGGCGGGGGTGGATGGCGACCAGGCACAGCCGGCCGCGCACCGCGAGCACATCGACGGCGGTCCGCACGCCGGCCTCGGCGCCGGAGACCTCGAAGGCGACGTCCGCGCCGGCGTCGCCGGTCCAGTCTTGGACGAGTTGTGAGACGTCTTCTGCTGCGGGATCCCAGACGGTCAGGCCGAGCTGCTCGGCCAGCCGCCGCCGGTGGGCGCTCAGCTCCACCACGCGCACGTCGGCTCCGGCCGAGCGGGCGACCAGGGCGATCAGCACGCCGACCGGGCCGCCGCCGACCACGACGACCCGCTCGCCTTCGCGCACGCCGGCGCGGCCCACGTCGTGTACCGCCACGGCCGTGGGCTCGACCAGCGCCGCGCGGTCCAGCGGCAGGGAGCCGGGCAGCCGCACGAGCGTGTCGGCGGGCACCGTCCAGCGCTGCTGCATCGCCCCGGGCGAGTCGATGCCAATGAAATCAAGGTTCTGGCATACGTGCCGGTTGCCGCGCAGGCACGCCGGGCAGGTCCCGTCCCAGCGCAGCGGCATCACGGTCACCGGGTCGCCCGGCGCGAACCCCTCGACGCCCGCTCCGACGCGCACCACCCGCCCGGACATCTCGTGTCCGATCACGGCGGGCGCCTTCACCCGCGCGTCCATGTCGCCGTGGAAGATGTGCAGGTCGGTTCCGCAGATCCCGACATAGGCCGGGGCCAACTCGACGGATCCGGGTCCCGGAGGCGCGGCGTCGGCTGTGTCGGCTGCACCGATCGTCAAGACACGGGCACCGGTGTATCGCGCGGCGAGCGTAGTCGTCATCGTGTCAAAGTCCTTCCACAGCGGCGCCGCGGCGCCGTTCTTTCGGGATATCTCGGATTGGATCTGTCCGGGGGCCGCAGTTCGGGTTCGCGGCCCCCGGACAGAGCTCACGGTCTTGCCTGGCTCACGGTCTTGCCTGGCTCACAGTGTTGCCGGGAGCAGCAGCGTCAACCGAGGTTCCACTGCTGGTTGGCGCCGCCGTTGCAGGTCCACAGTTCCACCAGGGTGCCGTTGGCCGTGTTGCCTCCGGTCACGTCGAGGCAGAGGCCGGACTGCACGCCGGTGATGGTTCCGTTGGGGTTGATGCTCCACTGCTGGTTGGTCTGGCCGTTGCAGGTCCACAGGTCGACCTTCGTGCCGTTGGTCGTGCCGTTTCCGAACGCGTCCAGGCACAGCTGGCTGCTGCCGCTGAAGAGGGAGATCTGGCCGGCAGCGTTGCGCGTCCAGGCCTGGTTGCCGCCGCCGTTGCAGTCCCAGATCTCCTGCTGGGTGCCCAGCGTGGTGGTGGAGTTGGGGTCGTCCAGGCACCGGTTCGCGCCCACTGCGGTGAACCGGGCGGTTCCGACGCCTCCGTTGGTGATCACTCCGGACTGGTTGATGACCTCCTGCGCGCCGGCCGGCCAGCTCGTCCCGCTCACCTGGACATTGCCGGTCAGCACGTTGTTGTGCGGCGAGCCGGTGGCGACGTTGGCGCTGCCGTTGTTGTACCAGTTGTTGGCGAAGGTGTTGTCGTCGGTGTTGTTGTTGGAGTTGGCGTTCGTGAACGCCCACTCGCCCTGGTCCTGCAGGACGTTGTTCTGCAGTGTGATGTAGCGCGAGCCCTCGTCCATATAGAGGCCGATGCTGAACTGGTCGTCGTATACGTAGTTGTCGGCGAACACGCTGCCCGGGCTGGCGGACAGGTTGTACAGGCTGCCGCCGTCGTGGAAGAGCTTCTTCGTCCCGTGGATCTTGTTGTAGGTGACGATGTTGTTCTTCAGCGTCGTCGGCGTCTGGTAGATCGGCTGGTAATTGTAGGTGCCGCGGTTCACATAGTCCTGACTGCCGCCCGGGTCGTTGATGCCCCAGCCCCAGCCGACGTCGATGCCGTCGTAGTCGAGGTTTGAGACCTCGTTGTGCGTGATGACGGCTTGGGTGACGTAGGTGGACAGGATGCCGGGCATCTCCTTGTAGTCTTCCGCGACGCCGTTGACGGTGTTGTTGCTGATCGTGATGTACTGGTTCGTCATCGCGGCGTTCGAGGGGTGGTGGGCGTCCGGCTGCACGCCACCCACGACGACGCCGCCGCCTGAGTCGTCGGTGAAGGTGTTGTGGTCGGCCGTGACGTACGAGGCGCCGAGGCCGACACCGGTCGCGACGGCGTTCGCGTCCTGGCCGATGCCCAGTCCGACCTCGCCGAGGTGCGTGAAGGTGTCACCGCTGAAGCTGATGTTGTTCGCCGCCGAGACCTGCACGGCCGCCGGAATCTCATCGAGGCTGTTGCGGGTGGCCTCGAAGCCGGAGCAGCCGGAGTTGCAGGAGGTCAGGAAGTCCGCGGGCTCGGTGGTGTAGGACTGCGCCAGGAATGTGCCGGCCTGCTGGTCGGCGTAGCCGATCGAGGTGCCGGGCGTGAGCCAGGTGGTGTGCTGGAAACTGATGCCCTGGAAGGCGAGGTTGTGCGCCGGGCTGGTGTAGCTGCTGCCGCCGATGTCCAGCAGCGAGGTCAGCCGGGGCAGTTCGATGTCGTGCGCGCCGGGCGTCCAGCCGGAGGGCGCCTTGTAGTAGAGCTGTCCGGCCGACGGGTCGATGAACCACTGCCCGGTGGTGTTGAGGAAGGAGTAGGAGTTCTCCAGATACAGCTGGCCGCCGGCGTAGGGGCTCTCGATCGTGTCGTAGCCCCAGTCGTTGTTCTGCCAGGCCGGCTCCTGCATGGTGATGGTCGTGCCGCTGATGCTCTGCACGGGCGAGTAGTGGTCGGTGAAGGAGTTCTGCGCCTCCAGCTCGATCCGGCTCTGCTCCGCCAGGTTGGCGAGGTAGTTCAGGTTCGAGTTCCTGATGGTCATACCGGTGCTGGTGAACGCGACGTCGGTGCGGGCGATGGAGATCGCGGCCCGCGGGGCGAGCGCGCCGTCGACGTAGAGCTGGCGCGAGTCGACGCCGGTGGAGATCGGCGCGGACCAGATGTTGTTGGCCGAGTCGTGCAGCGTCCAGCCGGTGATCTGCTGTCCCCCGGAGAGTACCGGCGTCTGGCCGGAGGCCGCCTGCCAGGTGACGGTGAATCCGTTGCTGCCCGAGTCCGCGGCGGCGAAGGCCAGCGGCGCGGAGAGGCGGTAGGTGCCTCCGGCCAGCTGGACCACGATGTTGCCGGTCATGTTGCCGTCGATGGCCTCGACGGACGAGCGCGCCTGGGTCAGCGAGCACGGCGCGGCGGACGTGCAGGAGGTGCCGCTGCCGGTCGGGGACACGAAGAGGGTGGTGGTGGAGGCGGCGCTCGCAGCCGTCGGGATGACGGCGATGGCGCAGGCCGCGGCGGTCGCGGACGCGGTGACCAGTGCCGTTCTCACGGTTACCGGCCGAGGACGGCCGGCGCGGGCCCGGGGGGTGGACGTCATTGTCTTCCTTTTCCTGCGTGCATGGGTGATGTGCGTGGTTGAACTTCCTTGTCGAACTTCCTTGCGTGTGCGCCGCCCGCGTGGGGCGGTTCAGGCACCTGACTCGTCACTCAGGTGCCAGATCTCGGGCAGGTCCAGCCAGCGGCTGCCGGTCGGGGACTGCGGCCAGGGCTCCTGGCAGGGGTCGGTGAACGTCCACCAGCGCTGCGATTCGGGGTCGGCCTTTATGGTGGCCAGGTCGGCATCGAAGTCGTCGCCGTGGTACTCGTAGTAGGCGAAGAGCATGTCGTCCTGGATGAAGATGCTGTAGTTGCTGATGTGCGCGGCGCGCAGTGCGGCCTCGACGCCCGGCCAGACTTCGCGGTGCAGCGTGAGGTACTCCTCGCGGCGCTCGGGCACCAGCCGGGCTATTTGGGCGATTCGCTTCATGCCAGTCCTCTCAGCTCAGTTCCGGACGTGTGTCGTCGGAAGGGATGGCGCGCGCCCGGTACACGCGCTGTGCGTTCGTGCGCAGCACCGCGTCGGCGATCGCTGTCGGGTACGCGGAGAGTGCGTCGTGGACCAGGTCGAACCAGTCCTCGTAGGAGGTGGCCAGCGTCATCACCGGCCAGTCGCTGCCGTAGAGGCAGCGTTCGGCGCCGAAGGCGTTGAGTACTTCGTGCAGCAGGGAGATGACGGCCGGCCGCGGCGTGCTCGGGTCGATCTCGGTCGCCACGCCGGAGAGCTTGCATACGACGTTGCCGCGTTCTGCCAGCCGCCGCAGCGCCTGCCGCCATGGCGATTGGCCTGGGGCCGCCGATTTCGGCTTGCCGAGATGGTCCAGGACGATGGTTGTCCCCGGGCAGGCCGCTGCGAGTTCCGTCAACTCAGCGAGCTGATGTTCGCGTACACAGGCGTCGAACGGCAGGCCGGCTTCGCCGAGCAGTCGCACGCCCGCGCGGAAGCCGGCGTCAGCGGTGAAGCCGGCCGGCTCGTCCTGGATGTTGCGGCGCACCCCGACGACGAACGGGTCGTCGGCGTACCTGCGGATCATCGTCTCGGCCGAGGCGGGGTCTTCGAGCGGCACGTGCGCGACGGCGCCCGCGATCCACGGGTGCTGTTCGGACTCGCTGCGGACCCACTCGATCTCGGCAGGGGCGTGCTGCTCGGCCCGGCCCGCTTCGACGAAGATGACCGAGGTGCCGCGCGGCCGGAACGCGTCGAAGGCCTCAGGTGTGAAGGGGCGATTGAGCGGCGGCGCTTCGCTCAGCCAGGGATAGCCGATGCGCCGGGGATCCCAGAAGTGGACGTGCGAGTCGAGCACCGCTTGGGCGCTGTGGCGGTTCGGAGCGTCAGGGTTCTGGTTCGTGGCTGTCATCGGGTACCGCCTTGTTGGTCGGCGTCTGCGTCGGCGTCGGCGTTTGCATCGAACGGGGTGCGGTAGGTCTGTGGGCGGGTGCGCAGGTCGAGTTGCAGCGTCAGGCGCACGCGTGTGGAGCGGGGAAGTTCGACGGTGAGCCAGGGCCCGTTGACGTCAGCCGTGTCTGTCGTTTCGTCGGGCTCGCGGTGGCCGTAGTCGTAGAGGTCGCCGATCCAGGAGGGGTCCTCGCAAGTCGTGTAGGTGACGGCGCGGATGGTGTGCTCCGCAAAGGCTCCGGCCTGCACGATGAGCGTGTGCGCGCGTTCCGGGTCGAGGTTGATCAGCTCTACGGTGGTGGCTCGCGGGTCGATGCTGGACACAAGCGCGGCGACGTGGGGCGGTAGGCCGGGGCGGCGGTCGTCGGCGTCGTAGTAGCGCACGCGTGCCTGCTGTAGGCCGCCGTTGTAGATGACCTGCGGTCCGCCCCAGGTCAGCTGCACCAAGGCTTCGGTGACCACCGGGTTGGACTGCTGCCAGACGTGGATGTCAGCCTCAGGCACGTCGAGGTCCCGGTAGCGCTCCATGCGCGCCAGGCGGTGGCGCACCTGCG
>Ga0070741_10008008_pt1 | contig 21464 bp, 21 predicted proteins | sample Coa_R1_4_FD_66440 | JGI IMG/M metagenome (GOLD analysis project Ga0070741, IMG submission 66440) | Surface soil microbial communities from Centralia Pennsylvania, which are recovering from an underground coalmine fire - Coalmine... | ecosystem: Environmental > Terrestrial > Soil > Unclassified ... | reverse complement strand
GCAGTAAACCATTATGCCTTCTTCCACCGCCATCCTCCCATCCCTCCACGCCAGCCACCAGTAGCGAGCTGTTTACTGCGATAACTCCAGCCATCTCAAAGCTTATGCAAAAAGACTCAACTTCAGCGCAGTAAAACCTTGTCCCGTGCCAAGCCGACGCCGCAGCCTCGCCCTATGCACCGCCGTCACCGCTTCACCGACGTCCTCGCGCAGCGAGACCTACGCTGGTTCGCCGCGGGCTACGCCACTTCCCGACTCGGCTCGGCGATGGCGCCGGTCGCGATCGCATTCGCCGCGCTTTCCGTGGGCGGAGCCCAGACCCTCGGCTGGCTGATGGCGGCCCGAATCCTGCCGGTCGTGGTCTTCTTGCTGCTCGGTGGTGTCTTGGCCGACCGGCTCGGCAGCCGGCTCGTAATGATCACGGCCGATGTGGTGCGTTGCGCGGGGCAGGCGGCCTTCGGAGCGCTGCTGCTCATAGGCCATCCGTCGCTCGCCGCATTGCTGGTCATCGCGACGGCCGTCGGGATCGGCGAGGGTGCGTTCACCCCATCCCTGCCGGCCTTGATCCCGCAGATCGCCGGGCGTGAACGATTGACCGAGGCGAACGCGCTACTCAGCGTGCTGGCATCCTCCGCACAGATCACAGGGCCCGTGCTCGGAGGTATGCTCGCCGGCACGACGAGCCCGGCCGTGGTGCTGCTTGCCGATGCCGCGAGCTACGCCGTCAGCGTGGTCGTCCTGATCAAACTCAGTGGACTGCGACCGCCCGCCTCGGCGCACAGCTCGCTGCTGCGCGACCTGCGCGATGGCTGGACGCAGTTCTCCTCGCGCGCTTGGCTGTGGGTCCCGACCTTGCAGTTCTGCCTGTTCAACGCGTTGGTGTGGGCTCCGTATCTCGTCCTTGGGCCACTGGTCGCCCAGGCTCGGCTCGGTGGCGCGAGCGCCTGGGGCTTCGTCATGGCGGCCAACGGAGCCGGAGCTGTGTCCGGCGGCATGTTCATCGCCAACCGCAAACCACACCGGCCGCTGCTCGTCGCCACCGCAACGACATTCGGCTACGCCGCGCCGCTCGCCGCACTGGCAAGCCCACTCCCGCTCGCCTGCGTGTGCGTGGGTGCGTTCATCGCAGGCTTCGGCGGCTCTATCGGTCAGGCGCTGTCGGCATCCACAACCCAGCGGCTCATCCCGGTCGAAACGCTCGGCCGTATCAGCGCCTGGGAAACGCTCGGGGCTTTCGCCCTCGGGCCGCTCGCGCTTGCGGCGGCAGGCCCTGTCGGATCAGCGGTCGGCGTCACACACTTGTTGACCTTCAGCGTCATCTGGCAAGTCACCTCAGTCGCGCTGATGCTTCTGGTCCCGTCGATCCGCCAGATTCGTTCGGTGCCTGAACCAGCCGACGAGCTCATCGCCGATCCGGCTCCCGCATCCTCGCTAGCCGGTCCGCATCCGTCCGCTGATCCGCATGCGTCACGGACGGCGTAGGGCGACCGCCGCCGCTATGCCGACGGCGGCGATTCCGGCACACGGTCCGCTGTAAACAGGCATGCCGAAAATGAGCGTGGCAATCGCGCCGCCAAGCGCGGCGACCGCGAGCATTGCGGCGCCCCGGCAGGCCGTGGTGCGCAGGATCAGGCGGCGGCGCTCGTGAGCGAGGCAGCGCGCGCACTGACAGCCTGCTTCTGGCGCCGGACCGGTTCCGGGGACGGGCTGGACGGATGCGGTGGACATGGGTCAGTTCCTTCAGTTTCTTCGCGTGACCGTCGCATCTGGCGCGGCATCACCGGGGACCGGCGGCGCGGCCTGGTGGAAAGGAGCGAAAACCATCGCGCACGTCCGTCGGCTCCGGGCCCGCCCATGGCTGTGGGGCGGCTCTACGGCCCCGCGCTATCCGAGCCACGCGGTCCGGGCCTTCGTCCGCCGACACCTGCTGCGCGTCTTCGCCGTCTTCCAGCTCTGCGCAACGGCGCTGCCAATGGACCGCTTTGTCTCTTTCCTCCAAGTACTTCTGATTGGCGAGCCGGTAGTTGTCGAGCAGCATGTCGACCTTGGCCTGGAGCTCCGAGATCTGGACGTCCTTGGCTTCGAGCTCGACGTCCTTCGCGTCGAGTCGCGACCGCAACCACTCGGTCAGCTCAGCCGGATAGGGCGGCGGTGCGGTCTGGGCCAGGCTGGAAGGCGCTTCTCCGCCGGACGAGGCGACAACGGGGATCTCCACGGTCGGCTCGTTCCGGGCCGTGGGAAGGTCGCCGGCTGCGCCGGCGGGGTTCCCCGCGGCGGCGAGCATGTCCCTGATCAGCCTCTCGAAGCGATAGCAGTCCTGCTCGGCCTTCTCTTTCAACTCGCGTTCCCGGCCGAGCTGCGCCCTGAGGTCCGTGATGACCATCTCCGCGGAGGCGCGTTCATCGCGCAGACGCGTTTCCACTTCGCGGAGCGCGAGTTCGGTGCTCGGGCTTGGCAAAGCACTTACCTGCCCGCTTTCCAGCGCCAATACCTGGGACTTGAGATTAGCGATATGAGCCTTCGCAGCGAGTAACTGATCGCTTATTCTGCGTTCTTGCCGCGCGTGCTCGTCCGCCTCCTTTCTGGCCTTCGCGAGTTCGGCTCTCAGTTTGTCGAAGGAGTCTTTTTCCCGCGCCATCTCGGCATTCTTGAGCAAGGTCCACAGGTAGACGATCATCGCCCGCGAGGGCCGCTCGAGTCCGTGGGCCCGGGCGGCGTCCTCGGCGAGCGCCTTGATGAACGTCCAGGGCGGCAGCCCCTTCTTGCAGCTCAGGTAGCAGGAGACGGTCGAGTAGTGCAGGTTGTGCGTCGCCGCGTACTCGCGCACGCTTACGTTGAGCTTGTTGAACTCCTCGCGCAGAGCCAGAGCGAGCGCGTAGTCGCGGGGGTCCATGGTTCTGGCGTCGAGCAGGGTGGGTCCAGTGGCGGCCACGTACGTCGTCCTCCTTGACGGACTGCAAAGCTCCGGCAGGTCCAAGACTGGACCACTCGGAAGTGTGAAGTCGCCGCCAAGGGGGATTTCAGTGTTGGCGATTGAGGATTCAACACCCGGGCGTATAGCATCAAAGCATTCAGTGTCGCGGCCGGTACGCGCAGTAAGCGCTACTGACGGGTAGTCAGGTAGCTAAAGAACCTAACCGCCAATCAGGGCCCTTGCTGCAATTAATGCGACTCTGACTGCCGTTTCCGTCGTGTGGCTGAAATACCGACATAACAGTGCAAAATTCGAGCCCCGCCCTGGCCCCGCCTACCTGCCGAGCACGTTGACGGTCCACGTGGCCGGATCGCTCTGGAAGAACGTGATGGTGTGGTAGTAGCCGATGATTCCACCCGCTTCGTTGACGAGGGACAGCGCTTGGGCGCCGCCTACGCCCAAACGGACATCGAATCCGTTCACGTCGTGCACGACGAGGACCTGGAAGCCCGCCTTGGTCACGATCCGTGCGGAGTGCCCATCGACCGTCGTGGTTCGTATGTCGGCGGCTGTCGGCCGCTGCCCAGCGATCTGAGTCTCGTAGACGTCGGGGAACGCCGCGCCAGAGTCCGCCTTCTGCACGGTCAACTCGAGGCCGGGCGAGTCGCCTGTCGTAGCGTCAAGCCCGCCGTACTCCAGTCCGGCGGCGACCCCTGGCGCAGGGCCGGCGCCGAGCGGATCGCCGTTGGCCGCCTCGCCCGGAGCCACTCCGTCGGCTCCCTCCGACGTGTAGGCGTAAGCCAAGGGAAGGCCCGTGGGCGGTTTGGCGAGGTGGAAGGGCATGGGCAATGCCCGATGACCGCCGAGGCTGACATGCTCGGCGACTCGAACCATGATCGTGGTGAGCTGATCGGCGCCCTCGCCTCCGGTGCTGGCGAAGAGCGCGGCCTGTCTGCCGTCCGCCGTCCGCCAATTCAGCTGCGCGTAATGCTGCGCGATCGCCTGGCTGCTGCCAGGGGCCGCGACCCACTTCGCGGATTTCAGCCCCGATACCGCCGTGCTCGTGTCGCAGGAGTAGACGGGACCGGCCGTCTGCGAACCGCTCTGATACACGAACGAACAGTCGGAGTTGGACTGCGATCCGGGCGGTGCGACGGTGACGAACAGGGTCGTCTTGCCGTCGCCGACGACCAGGTCGTCATGGAGCGCGCCCTGAGCACCTCCGCCCGTGATGTGGAAGCCCTTGGGCAGCCAGCCGAAGGTCACGCCGGTGGTTATCGGGTCATTCGCCGATTCCGTGCCGGACGGCGCGGTAGGCGAGGCCGGTGGGACCACGGCGCCGTCGTCGCTGCCTGACAACGGGCCGGTGATCAGCACCACCGCGAGCGCCGTGACGGCCATCACCGCTCCGGCCTGCAATCCCTGGCGGCGTCGGCGCAGTCGCCGGCCGTGGGCCCGCGCCCGGTCCAGGTCCAGCGCGCACGGCGGTTCCTGCAGGTCGACCGCGGGCCTGAGCGCGGCGGAGAGTTCGGCGTTGAGTTCGCTCATGATTCCACTCCTCCAGGACGGTCCTGGGCGACGATCATGCGGTCGAGGCCGACACGGGGAGAGCGCCGAGGCGAGCCGGAAGCCTGGCCGGTTAAGTCCGAGTTCGAACGCCCATCGGCCGGGTCCGCGGCGCCGAGCCGTTTACGCAACGCCGCCAGGGCGACCGAGGTCTGCTTCTTCACGTTCCCGGTCGAGCAGCGCAGCGCGTCGGCTGTCTCGGCGACGGACAACTCGTCGTAGTAGCGCAGGACCAGCACGGTGCGCTGCTTCGCGGTGAGCGTCAACAGCGCGGAGCGCAGGTCCAGCACCGCATCCACATCCGGTTGCACGACCGGCGTGTCCGCGCTCTCGCCGTGCGTCAGGACACGTTTCCACCAGTGCGAGCGCTGTTCGGCGAGGAAGGAATTGATCAGGATCCGCCTCGTGTAACCGTCAAGGTTCTCCAGCCGCCTGACCCGCGGCCACGCGGCGTAGAGCTTGGCGGCCGTGGTCTGCAGCAGGTCGTCGGCGCGGTGCCAGTCCTGACAGAGCAGGAATGCGACCCACCGCAGCCAAGGGGTCTTGGCGGTCACGTACTCGCAGTAGTCGGCATCGTGATCAAGCTCGGCGGCGGCCATCGGGCTTCCTTCCCGGTGTCCATATCGGTGACGTCATGCCACATCAATGCAACCGCTCTGCGATCGGTTGCCACCCACCCGGATTTCTCCCAGAAAGCGACCAGAGACGGCCAGAGGCCTTCACCTGTTCACGGTGAAGGCCTCTGGCCTGGTGTTTCTCTGTCGGGGTGGCGGGATTTGAACCCACGACCTCTTCGTCCCGAACGAAGCGCGCTGCCAAGCTGCGCTACACCCCGGTAGTGCTCGGTCAGTCTAGCCGAGCGAAGGTGGATCGCGGAAATCCTTTGGTAGGCGGGTCGCGCGGTACGCCAACGAGGGTTAGCTGGCGTGCGGGAGCAGGGTAATCAGCGAGGCTTCCGGCGGACAGGCGAAGCGGACCGGTGCGTAGCGCGACGCGCCACAGCCGGCGGACACGTGCAGGTGGGCTGTGTGGCCTCCAGCCGTGTGGGTGTGCAGGCCCTTCGCTCGCGCGCGATCCAGGTCGCAGTTCGTCACGAGGGCGCCGTAGAAGGGCACACAGAGCTGGCCGCCGTGTGTGTGGCCCGCGAGGATGAGGGGGACGCCGTCGGCCGCCATCGCATCGAGGACGCGTAGGTAGGGGGCGTGCGTTACACCGATCGTCAGCGCGTCGTTGGCTTCGGTCGCCGGGCTGTCGTCGTTCTGGCGCTCGTTACTGCTGTAGCCGTCGCTGTACCCGTAGCCGTCGCCGTTCTCGTCCTCGGTGTCAGGCAGAGCCGGGTAGCGGTCGCGGCGGACGTGCGCATCGTCGACGCCGACGAACTTGAGTGCGCCGTGGCCGGGTACGTCGAGCGTCGCGCGCGTGTTGGTCAGGTCCAGCCAGCCCGCCTTCGTGAACGCGGCTTGCATGGCTGGCCAGTCGTTCTCGGCGCGCTTGCGGCGCGGGGCATGGGAACGGTCGCCGGGGCGCAGGTACTTCGCCGGGTTGAGGCGGCTCGCCTGGAAGTAGTCATTTGATCCGAACACGAACACGCCGGGCAGCGCCATGAGCGGCTCCAAGGTCCTGAGGACCTCGGGGACCGCGTCCGGGTGCGAGAGGTTGTCACCCGTGTTGACCACCAGGTCGGGGCGCAGCTCGGCCAGCGAGCTCAGCCAAGCCTGCTTGCGGCGCTGGCCGGGGACCATGTGGATGTCCGAGAGCTGCAGGATCCGGAACGGCTGCGCCTCCGGAGCGAGCAGCGGGATGCTGAAGCGGCGCAGCCGGTAGAGATTGGTCTCGACCCCCGCCGCGTAGGCGAGTCCGGCGGTACCGGCGGCCATGATGCCCAGCGGGATGGAGATCGATCGGCGCATCGGCCAAGTCTATCGGCGCCGCGGTCTTAGCACGCGGCGCTCGGAACCGCCGTGCGGTTCGGCTCCGCTTCGTGACACGCTTGGCACATGACCACGACGACGCTCAAGGACCGACTGCGCGCAGACCTCACCGCGGCGATCAAGGGCCGCGACGAGCTGCAGGCCGCCGCGCTGCGGATGGCGCTCACCGCGATCACCAACGAGGAGGTCGCCGGAACCGCCGCGCGCACGCTCTCCGAGGCCGAGACGGTCACGGTGCTCACCCGCGAGGTGAAGAAGCGGCGCGAGGCCGCAGAGGCGTTCGCGGGCGCGGGACGGGACGAGCAGGCCGCACGCGAGCGGGCCGAGGGCGAGGTGCTGTCCCGGTACCTGCCGGCCCAGTTGACCGACGACGAGCTGAAGGCGCTGGTCGCGGACGCCATCGCGGAGACCGGGGCGGTCGGGCCGAGGTCGATGGGCGTCGTGATGAAGGCGCTGAACCCGAAGATCGCGGGCCGCGCCGAGGGCGGACGCGTGGCCGCGGCGGTCAAGTCGGCGCTCGGGTAGGGGTCGGATTAGGGCGAGGGCGAGGAAGAAGTAGGCGAGGACGAAGTAGGAAAGAGCGGAAACGGCTGCGGGTCCCGACTCAAGATGAGTCGGGACCCGCAGCCGTCAAAGTGCCTGACGGGAAGTCAGTCAGCGGTCAGTGACCCTTGCCGCCGTTTCCGTTCCCGTTACCGCCGTTGCCTCCGCCGAGTATCCCGCCGAGGAACCCTCCGCCGAGCAGGCCCCCGTTGCCGTTCGCGTTGCCGCCGCCGTTGCCGCCCTGGGTCGGGGTGTTGAAGCCGGTCGGCGCGGTGAATCCCTCCACCGGCAGGCCGGCCAGCGCTCCGGTCATCGCGTCGTTGAAGGTCGGCGCGGAGATCGAGGCACCGAACACCTGACCCGAGTAGTACGTCGGGCCGATCTTCAGGTTCTCCAGCTTCGTCTTGCTGTCCCAGTTGATGAAGCCGGTCCAGGTCGCCGCCGCCAGCTGCGGGGTGTAGCCGTCGAACCAGGTCGCGATGCTGGAGTCCGTCGTACCGGTCTTGCCGGCGACCGGGCGGGTGTCGCTCAGCGGGACCGCGCCGGCCGCGGTGCCGTACTGCACGACGCCCTGCAGCATCGAGGTCAGCTCGTTGGCGATGTTCGGGTCGAGAACCTGACGGCAGTTCTTGTTCTGGCCGCCGTAGTTCTTACCCGACACGTCCGTCACCTGCGTGATGACGTAAGGCACGCAGTAGGTGCCTTGCGCCGCGATCGTGGCGTACGCACTCGCCATTTCCACCGGCGTGATCGGGTTCGTGCCGAGCGTGAACGACGGGATCTGCATCAGCGACTTGCCGGTGTCGTTGTCGTTGTCCTGCGTGACGCCCATCTGCTCGGCGATCTGCGCCGGCTTGCACAGGCCGGTCTGCTCTTCCATCCGCAGGAAGTACGTGTTGATGGAGTTCGCGAACGCGTTGGGCATCGCCGTCTGGTGGTCGGCCATGTCGTCGTTGCCCGGCGTGTACTTGCCGCTGGCGGGCACATCCGGCGGCCACACCACCGTCGTCTGGTTACCCGCGCACGCCGCGAACTGGGTACCGGCGTCGTCGATCGTCGCGGGGGCGTCGATCACCTGGTTCGGGTTGACGCCCTGTTCCAGCGCGGCGAGGCCGACGAAGATCTTGAACGAGGATCCCGCCTGGAATCCGTTCGTCCCGTTGTGGGACTTGTCCGCCGACAAGTTGATGAACGTCTGGCCCGATCCGTTACCCATCGGTACCGATTGGGCCATCGCCTTGATCTGGCCCGATCCCGGTTCCACCATCACCAGTGCGGACGCGATGTCCCTCTTCGTGAAGTCCGATGCGTATACGCGCTTGGCGATCGCGGCGTCCGCCGACTTCTCGTCCTTGACGCTCATCGTGGTCTGGATGGTCAGGCCGCCGCGCTGCCACAGAGCGATGCGGTCCGCCTGCGTCTTGCCGTACGCGGAGTCCTGGATGAACGTGTTGTACACGTAGTTGCAGAAGAACTTGGCCGAGCCGTCCGCGGTGATGCAGCCGTCCTTCAGCGAGGTCGGGTTCAAACCGAGCGGGGCCTTCTCGTACTGGGTGGCCTGAGCCGGAGTGATGTAGTTCAGCGACGGGTTCGCCATGTCCATGAGCGCGATGTTGCGGCGCTTGAGCGCGTCCGCGGGGTGTGCGAACGGGTCGAACTCGGTCGGGCTGTTCACGACTGCGGCCAGCAGCGCGGCCTGCGGGACGGTCAGCTTCGCGGCGGTTGTCGAGAAGTAACGCTCCGCGGCCGCCTCAACGCCGTACGCACCGTTGCCGAAGTAGACCAGGTTGAGGTAACGCTCCAGGATCTGGTCCTTGCTGAGCGTCTTCTCGACGGCGATGGCGTACTTGAGCTCGGTGAGCTTGCGGGAGAACGTGTCCGCGATCGCGGCCTGCTGCTTGGTCTTGTCCGTTCCGGCTTCCAGCAGCAGTTCGTTCTTCACGAGCTGCTGGGCGATGGAGGAACCACCCTGCACGTTGCCGCCGGAGGAGTTGTTGACTAGGGCGCGCAGCGTGCCCTTAATGTCAATGCCGCCGTGCTGGTAGTAACGGATGTCCTCGATGGCCACGATCGCGTGCGGCATGTTCGGGCTGATCTGCGACATCGGGACCACGACCCGGTTGCCGAAGTCGCCCCAGGTGTACGCGATCACGGAGCCGTCGTCCGCGAGGATCTTCGTACGCTGCGGCAGCGTCGGCGTCTCGAAGTCGTTCGGCAGGTCCTCGAAATGGTCTGACGCGGCCTTCGCGGTGAGTCCGAAGCTGCCGACGAACGGCAGGCTAAGGCCGGCGATGAGGACCCCGGCCAGGGCGCTGACCATGACGAACGTGCCGAGGTGCGATATCAGCCGCCCGACGCCGCTCGCTCCGGAGTAACCAGTACGTCCCTTAACCATGCGGACCAGGGTACGTTCCGCGCCCGGCCGCCGGGGAGGGCGGGGCGGCTGGCGGCGAATCTGTGGCCCAGTTGCTACAAGCGAGGTAGTCCGGACGGGCCATACCAGATTGACCAGTTCGGGGACTGTCGAGGGCTGATGGTTATCCGTAATGTCGTGCTAGCTGAAGAGATCTATCCGCGGACGGTGCCCATGCGGGGACACTCCGGGGGTCTTCGGCAGCAGGGCGGCCGATGAGTCTGGGTCATCGGACGGAATTGGTAGGGCTAGTGCGACAAGTGCGGATGTCGTGCCGGTCATTCCGGTCGATGCGTGGTTGGTGCTGGTGCGGTCGCGAATGGGTTGCGCGCTGTGGCGGTGTCCACGAGTCGAGCGGTGTGCCGGCCGCCGTTGGGGGAGCCTCGATGCTGAGAGGACGGCACCGGAGATGATGGCAGGTTCGGAGAGTGAAGTGCCGGTGAAGGTGATGGTCGCCGCGGCGAGCGCGGTCAGGAACTGGGTGGAGGACTGGACGATAGCGGCGGCGTGCCGGGGCATGGACCCCGACGAGCTGTTCGTCCAGGGGGCCGCGCAGAACCGGGCCAAGACGGTGTGCGCGGCGTGCCCGGTGCGCACCGAATGCCTCGCGGACGCGCTCGACAACAGGGTCGAGTTCGGCGTGTGGGGCGGCATGACCGAGCGTGAGCGGCGGGCGCTGTTGCGGCGCCGGCCGGACGTGCGCTCGTGGCGCAAGGTGCTTGAGGGCAAGCGGGAGGCATACCTGTCGCGCCAGCGCGCGACGGTGTTCACCGCCGGCGGCTGAGCCGCCGCCCGTCACGACCGACACGTTGCTCAAGGGTGTGCTGTTCCTAACCGCCCTACGAGAACCGGCAGCGTGAGTACCAGGATGCACGGACTGAGCCCGCGCCGTTGGATGCGACGGTGCCAGGCAAGACGCCCTCGACGGACCACGGACTGACGGCGACCGACGATCCACGATCGTCCGCGAGCCTTCCCGACCGGCTCTCCACCCTCCAGCCGGATCGCAGGCGGCGCACCGCCGCCCTCGCCGTCAGGCCGAACGCGCGATGATCTCGCGTAGGCCGTCAAGGTCGTGGATGTCCTCCGCCTGCGCGGGCAGTTCGAGCATCGCGATCCCGGGATGACTGGCCAGGAAGCGGCCGGTCAGCCGGCGTTCCCGACGCGACTGCACGACGCGCTCCGCGTGCAGGCGCAGCAGCGCGGCCGCCAACTGCGCGGCCTGCGCCTCCTCCTGCGCCGAGAGCGGCGGCTCGGCTCCGTTCCCCGCGGCCCGACCGTTCGCCGCACCGTTCCCAGCCCCGGCCCCGGCGCCGTTCCCGCTCTTGCGCGCCGCGCGCTTCGCGGCCTTGCCGTTGGTCAGCTCCTCGGCCGCGGCCAGCGCCCGCTCAGCGGTGATGTCCGCCTGCGGCCGGTGCACTCGGTTGAGCACCAGCCCGGCCAGCGGCATCTTGTCCGTGGCCAGCCGCCGCGTGAAGTAAGAGGCCTCACGCAGCGCGTCCGGCTCCGGGGCCGCGACCACGACGAACGCGGTCCCCTCGGTCTGCAACAGCTGATAGGTGCGCTCGGCCCGCTCGCGAAAGCCGCCGAACATGGTGTCCAGCGCGGCGACGAAGGACTGCACCTCGCCGAGCAGGTTCGAGCCGAGGATCTTGCCCAGCGCTCCGGTCACCAGCCCGACCCCGCCGGTCAGCAGCTTGAAGGCGCCCATGCCGCCCACCTTCGCCGGCGCGGACAGGATCCGGATCAGCCGGCCGTCGAGGAAGGAGCCGAGGCGCTCCGGGGCGTCCAGGAAGTCCAGCGCGGACCGGCTCGGCGGCGTGTCCACCACGATCAGGTCCCACTCGCCGCGCGAGCGCAGCTGCCCGAGCTTCTCCATCGCCATGTACTCCTGCGTGCCGGCGAAGCTCGCGGACAGCGACTGGTAGAAGGGGTTCGCCAGGATCTGCTCGGCCCGCTGCGGATCGGCGTGATCGAGCACGATCTCGTCGAAGGTCCGCTTCATGTCGAGCATCATCGCGTGCAGCCGGCCGCCCTTGGACCGGTCGATCCCGGCCACCTCGCGCGGGGTGTTGTCCAGCTCGGTCAGGCCGAGGGACTGCGCCAGCCGCCGCGCCGGATCGATGGTGAGCACCACCACGTCGCGGCCGCGCTCCGCCGCGCGCAACGCGAACGCCGCGGCCGTGGTCGTCTTGCCGACCCCGCCAGAGCCGCAGCACACCACGATCCTGGTCTCCGGGGAGTCGAGCAGCCCGTCCAGATCCAGGTGCTTCACCGTGTCTTCGGCGCCGGCCGCGTCGGCACTGTCCTGGTTCACGCTGCCCTGGTTCACGCCGTCTCGGTTCACCCTGCCCCCGCTCACGCCGCCCCCTGCCGGCGCAGCTGCCCGGCCAGCTGGTCGAGCCCAACCCGGTCGACCCCGTCCGTCAGCAGCGGCAGCTCGTAGATCGGCGCCTCCGTGGCGCTCAGCTCCTCACGCTGCCCGGCCTCGAGCAGCACCCGCTGCGCGTGCTCGGTGGCCAACTCGGACAGGGCCTCGACCACCTCCGGGTCCGCCAGGCCGACCGGCGCGAGCCCGGCCTCCAGCTCAGCGGGGTCGAGCCCGCCCGGCTGCGCGGCCTTCTTCAGCCGGTCCTCCGGCAGCACCACCGGCCGGGCCTGATTGACTATCACCCCGCCGGCGGGCAGTCCGGCCTCGCGCAGCTCGGCGAAGCCGTCCAGCGTCTCCTGCACCGGCATCTCCTCCAGCAGCGTGACGAAGTGCACCGCGGTCTGCGCACTGGTCAGCACTCGCATCACCGCGTCGGCCTGGTTGCGGATCGGGCCGACCCGGGCGAGCCCGGAGACCTCAGAGTTCACGTTCAGAAACCGGGTGATCCGCCCGGTCGGCGGCGCGTCCATGACCACCGCGTCGTAGTCGAAGACACGATCGCCGGCCTGCTGGCTGCGGTCGTGCCCATGTGAGCCGTGCCCGTGACCGCTGTGCGTATGGCTGGCCCGGCGCCGTACCGCCTCGCACGTCTTACCGGTCAACAACACGTCACGGATACCCGGCGCGATGGTCGTCGCGAAGTCAATCGCACCGAACCGGCGCAGCGCGCGGGCTGCCGGCCCGAGCTTGTAGAACATGTCGAGGTACTCGAGCAACGCCTGCTCGGCGTCGAGGGACTGCGCCCAAACCTCGCCCCCGTCCGGCGTGACCGCGACCCGGCGCTCCTCATACGCGACCGGCTCGGCGTCGAAGAGCTGGGCCAGCCCCTGCCGGCCCTCCACCTCGACCAGCAGAACCCGTCGATCGCCCGGCCGCTTCCCGCCCGCCGCCAGCGCCAGCGCCAGGGCGCCCGCGACGGTCGTCTTGCCCGTGCCCCCCTTGCCGGTGACCACGTGCAGGCGGACGGCGGGCCAGTCCGGCTTCGCGCGGCGCGCCTCGGCTGCATTCGTCACAGGCACGAGCCTAACCTCCCGTCGCGTATCGAGGCGCTGCGCCACCTGCCTACCCGTTAGGCTCTGGCCATGGCGAAACAGTGGGAGTACGTGACCGTTCCGTTGCTGGTGCACGCGACGAAGCAGATCCTGGACAACTGGGGCCAGGACGGCTGGGAGCTGGTGCAGGTGGTCCCGGGACCGAACCCTGAGCAGCTGGTGGCGTACATGAAGCGGGAGAAGCAGTAGTGACCGCGCTCGGTGAGGCCGCGGCCGGCACGCCCGAGCAACGCCTGGCCGAGCTGGGCCTCGAGGTCCCCGCGGTGGCCAAGCCGGTGGCCGCGTACGTCCCGGCCCTGCGCTCCGGCTCGCTGGTGTTCACCTCCGGTCAGCTGCCCACGATCGACGGCAAGCTGCCCGCGACCGGAAAGGTCGGCGCCGAGGTCAGCGCGGAGGAAGCCAAACAGCTCGCCGAGCGCTGCGCGCTCAACGCGCTGGCCGCGGTCAAGGCGGAGATCGGGGAGCTGTCCCGGGTCCGCCGGGTGGTCAAGGTCGTCGGTTTCGTCGCCTCCGCACCGGACTTCACCGGCCAGCCCGCCGTCATCAACGGCGCGAGCGAGCTGCTCGGCAAGGTCTTCGGCGAGGCCGGGGCCCACGCGCGTTCCGCGGTCGGCGTCGCGGTGCTGCCGCTGGACGCCCCGGTCGAGGTCGAGCTGACCGTCGAGATCGACAGCTTCGAAGTCGACAGCGCCCCTGACAACCGCGGGCCGGACGGGGTGGCCTGATTACCGGGGCCGGTACCGGCCCTGCCGGTTCAGGTCCGTTCAGCTCCCGCTCAACCGGCGCGGGTTCAGCCGGTGCGGGTTCGCGGGTCGTCTCCGGACCGGTGACGCCGCGCGCCACGCTGGTGCTGGCCCCGAATCCGTCGCCGATGACGCTCGACGGCACCAATACCTGGGTGCTCATCGAACCCGGGTCGACCGACGCACTTGTCGTCGACCCGGGCCCGATGCATGTGGGCCATCTCACCGCGATCCTTGACCGCGTTAAGGAAGCTGGGGCGCGCGTTACCTCCATCGCTTTGACGCACGGTCATCCCGACCACGCCGAGGCTGCGCGGGAGTTCAGCGCCTTCACCAATGCTCCGGTCCACGCGCTCGACCCGGCGAACCGGCTCGGCTCGGAAGGGCTCGGCGACGGCGACGTGCTCAAGGTCGGCGACCTGGAGCTGCGTGTCGTCGCGACACCAGGCCACACCGGCGACTCACTCTCTTTCCTCATCCCGGCCGACCGCGCGCTTTTGACCGGTGACACCGTCCTCGGACGCGGTACGACGGTCGTGGCGCACCCTGACGGGCGCCTCGCGGACTACTTCGACTCGCTCGCCCGCATCCGCCGCATGACCGAATCCGAAGACGTCGGGACAATCCTTCCTGGGCACGGACCGGTCGTCGCCAATCCGCGCACAGCCGTCGAGTTCTACCTCACGCACCGAGCCGCACGCCTCGCGCAAGTCGAGGCAGCGCGTTCGGCGGGAGACCGCACGGCCGCGCAGATCGTCCGGCGCGTCTACGCCGACGTCGACCGCGGCCTGTGGCCGGCTGCCGAGCTTTCGGTGCTCGCGCAGCTGGAATACCTAGACGCGAAGAAGGACGCGTAAGCGCGTAAAGCGGGACGCGGACGCGTTACCGCGCGCGGCGCGCCAAACGCACCGTGTCGAGCAGCACGACCGCGCGCGCTTCCAGCTTGATCCAGCCACGCTGCGCGAAGTCCGCCAAGGCCTTGTTGACGGTCTCCCGGGAGGCGCCGACCAGCTGCGCCAGTTCCTCCTGGGTCAGGTCGTGCGAGACCTTGATCCCTTCCTGGTCGTCACCAGCCGGCTGCCCGAACCGGGTCGACAGGTCCAGCAGCGCCTTCGCGACACGGCCGGGCACATCGGAGAAGACCAGGTCGGCCAGCGTCTCGTTGGTCCGCCGCAGCCGGCGCGCCATCGCCCGCAGCAGCGCGCGGGCCACCTCGGGCCGGGTCGAGAGCCACGGCTGCAGCTCGGTGTGGCCGAGCGCGAGCAGCCGGGTCGAGGTCAGCGCGGTCGCGGTCGAGGTGCGCGGCCCCGGGTCGAACAGTGAGAGCTCGCCGAACATGTCGCCCGGGCCGAGCACCGCGGTCAGGTTCTCCCGGCCGTCCCCGGAGGAGCGGCCCAGCTTGATCTTGCCCTCGACCACCACGTACAGCGCGTCACCCGGGTCGCCTTCGTGGAACAGCGCGTCGCCGCGGCTCAGCGCGATCTCCGTCATCGACTTGAGCAGCGAGTTGGACGCCTCTTCATCCAGCGCGGCGAACAACGGGCTCCGGCGCAGCACGTCCTCCACTGTCGAACCCTCCATCGGCCTCACGGCCGTTCTCCTGCGGTCCTGGTCGCCGGTCGCGCGTTGTGACTCGACGCCGGCCCGCAATCTGTTATGCCTCTGCATCGAACAGTGTGGCCTACCACACGGTATTTCACATACTCGGGAACGGCACACCCCAATCCTGCCGGATGCCGTAACGTGCCCCCAGGCCGCCCCGACCATCTACGCTTGCCGAATGAGCATGGCCGGTGAGACGACTGAGAACGCGCCCGCGACCCACGAGACCCCGTTGGCACTCACCCGCCGGGCACGGCGGATCAACCGGGCGCTCGCCGAGATTTATCCCGATGCTCACTGCGAGCTCGATTTCGAATCGGCCTTCCAGCTCCTCTGCTCAGTCGTGCTCTCCGCGCAGACCACCGACGTCCGCGTCAATCTGACCACGCCGGCCCTGTTCGCCCGTTACCCCACCGCCGATGACATGGCCGCGGCCGACCCGGTGGAGCTGGAGAAGTTGATCAAGCCCACCGGCTTCTACCGCAACAAGGCCAAGTCGTTGCTCGGCTTGGCTGTGGCCATCCGTGACCAGTTCGGCGGTGAGGTACCGCACACTCTGGAGGAACTGGTCACGCTGCCTGGTGTCGGCCGCAAGACGGCGAACGTCGTGCTCGGTAACGCGTTCGGTGTCCCGGGCATCACCGTGGACACGCACTTCGGCAGACTGGCGCGCCGCTTCGGCTGGACCCGCGAGGAGGATCCGGTCAAGGTCGAGTTCGAGGTCGGCGCGCTGTTCCCGAAGGCGGAGTGGACCATGCTCTCGCACCGGATGATCTTCCACGGTCGCCGAGTGTGCCACTCCCGCAGACCGGCCTGCGGCGCCTGTCCGATCGCCGCACTGTGCCCGTCGCGCGGAATCGGCGAGCAGGACCCGATCAAGGCGGAGGCGCTGCTGCGTCCCGCGTCGGCTCGCGAGGCGGCGCTGATCGCCGCCGCTCGGAAGGTGGCTTCGTGAACGACGCGGGCAAGATCATGGCCGCGCCTGAAGACCTGCCGACCTGGCTGCGCCCGCTCGCCGGGGCACTGCGCGAGCTCGCTCCGAACTGGCTCGGCTTCCGACCCAGGACACGCACACTGCCCGGAGAGCCGCGCCGTTCCGCCGTGCTGATCCTCTTCGGCGAGAGCGGGTCGCCGGGAGCTCCAGTACCGGACGTGCTGATCACCGAGCGAGCCGCGACCTTGCGCGCACACGCCGGGCAACCCGCCTTCCCCGGCGGCCGAATCGACCCCGAGGACCATGGCCCGGTGCACGCCGCGCTGCGTGAAGCGCAGGAGGAGACCGGCGTCGATCCCGAGTCAGTGGCCGTGTTCGGCCGCTTGCCGGAGATCTACCTGCAACCGAGTGATTTCATGGTCGCGTCCGTTCTGGGGTGGTGGCACACTCCGTCGCCGCCACGCGTCGTCAGTCCTCTGGAGGTGGCCGCAGTGCACCGAGTGCCTGTGGCCGAGCTTGCCGACCCTGCGAACCGGCTGCGCGTGCGTCATCCGGCCGGTTACATCGGTCCGGCGTTCCACGTCGACGGCATGCTTGTCTGGGGATTCACGGCCGGACTGCTCGACGCCGTGCTGAGACTCGGCGGTTGGGAACAGCCGTGGGACCACAACCGGCTCGAAGACTTGCCGGAAGAGGTCACGGCGCTGAGCGTTCAGTCAAGCTCGATCCGTCCCGCCGACCAGCGGCCGTTCGCCACGGGCACGGACGGTTTGGAAAACCCGACCGGGCTGAACGGTTCAGCGGCGAACGGTTCCACAGCTCACGATGCGAACGCGAACAATACGGACAGCACGGGCGGCTTAGCCGGCACCGGCGGCGAGTGAAGGTGAGCCCGTGGACCTGCTCGATCTGATTCTGATCATCGTCGCCATCGCGTTCGCGGTGTCGGGATACCGTCAGGGCTTCGTGGTCGGCGTGCTGTCGTTCGTCGGCTTCGTCGGCGGACTGCTGCTCGGATTGTGGCTCGTGCCCGTGGTGATACAGCGCTTCACCTCGAACACCTCGCTGGTCGTCTCGACCATCTCGCTGTGTGCGGTGCTCGTGCTCGCGGTGCTCGGGCAGGTCTTCGCCACCTCGGTCGGCGGGCGGGTGCGCCGGGAGATCACCTGGCGGCCGGTCCAGGCCGTGGACCAGAGCGCGGGCGCGGCGGTGTCGGTGATCTCGGTCATGCTGGTCGCCTGGTTCCTCGGGCTCGCCCTGGTGAACTCGACCATGCCGGTCGTCGCTCAGCAGGTCCGCAACTCGGCGCTGCTCAACGGCATGCGGACGGTGCTGCCGGCCAACGCGCAGAACTGGTTCAGCTCGTTCGCCAACGTCCTTGACCGCAGCGGCTTCCCGCAGGTGTTCGCGCCGTTCACGCATGAGCAGATCGCCAACGTGCCGCCGCCGGATCCCGCAGTGCTCAACCAAGCGGGTGTCGTCAAGGCGCAGAACTCGATCGTCAAGATCGTCGGTAACGCACCGAGCTGTGGGAAGCAGATCGAAGGCTCCGGGTTCGTCTACTCACCGCAGCACGTGATGACGAACGCTCACGTCGTCGGCGGCGTAACACATCCCACAGTGCAGGTGGGCGGAGAGGGACACCTTTACCGCGCGACGGTGGTGCTGTTCGACCCGACCAGCGACGTGGCAGTGCTCTACGTCCCCGGGCTGCGGTCGGCTCCGCTCTCCTTCGACACCTCGGGCGCGAGCGGCGACAACGCCGTCGTGGCCGGCTTCCCGGAGGACGGCCCGTTCACCCCGGTCGCCGCGCGCATCCGGCAGGAGATCCAGGCGCAGGGACAGGACATCTACCAGCACGGATCGGCGACGCGCGAGATCTTCTCGCTGTTCGCGCAGGTGCTCCAGGGCAACTCCGGCGGCCCGCTGCTCACATCGACCGGCCAGGTATACGGCGTCGTGTTCGCCAAGTCGCTGGAGGACGCCTCTACCGGATACGCGCTGACTGCCGCTCAGGTCTCGCAGGACGCGCATCAGGGCGCGGATGCGACAGGTGCGGTAGACACCGAGGGTTGCGCCATCTGACGCTCCAGCGCGTCGCCGATTCTCCCGAGTCCGGCAGCGTTTTCTGGGTCCGGCAAGGGCTCCTGAGTGTCACAGCATCCTGTTCCGCAACAGTGATCTAGAAAGTTGCTACTGTCTGATCGGCGATTCGCCAGGATCGGCCTGTGACTCGCGACTTTGGGGGGCGTTTCCGTGCTTGGACACTCGCATTCGACCAGCGGCGCGCTCGCCTGGGCTGCCGCGGCGGCCTGGGTGCCGGCGGCGGTGTGGCCGGCCCGGCTGGACATCAAAGACATCATGCTCGGCACGTTCATCACGGCCGGCTCCGCGCTGCTGCCGGACTTCGACCACCCGGACGGCACGATCGCGCACTTCCTCGGCCCGATCTCGCACACGTTCTGCCGCTTCGTCGAGTGGATCTCGGGCGGTCACCGGCACGCCACGCACTCGCTGCTGTTCGTGGCCGGGGTAACCGGCGGCACCTGGGCCGGAGCGCACTACCTGGGACGCCCCTTCACCCTGGGCCTGGTCTACATCCTGCTCTCGCTGGCCATACGGGCGCTGCATCTGTGCCCTCCCGGTAAGGGCATCCACTCCTGGGGAGTGGTGCTCCTGCTCGCGGTCGGGGGAACGTTCCTGATGGACCGTTGGATCAGCTCGGATCCCACCTGGCTGCCCGTCGCCGTCGGCCTCGGTGCGCTTACCCACCTTGCCGGGGACTGCCTCACCGATCGCGGGTGCCCGCTGCTGTGGCCGATTCCGACCCGCTTCGGCATACCGCTGATCAAGCACACCGGCGAGAAGCTGGAAACCGCCTTCCTCACCCCGCTCATGGCGGTCGGCGCGTTCGTATCCCTCTACTTCGCCACGACGCCGCTCACGCACAAGTAGAAGGCCGCCGTCGCGCCAAGGCCGTTTCCGCCGAGCCAAGATGCGCCGCGCGCCGCTGACCGGTATCTGCGCTCTTACCGGTCCGGTTCGTCGTCCGCGAGCCAGTTCAGCACCTCGGTGTTGAACAGCTTCGGCGCCTCTTCCTGCGGGAAGTGGCCGACGCCTTCAAGCAGCCGCCAGCGATAGGGCGCGTTCACGTGCCGCCCAGAGCCGCGCGCCGTGCTCGTGAGCACCGTACGGTCCAGCGCCCCGTGCAGGTGCAGCGTCGGCACCTCAGTCGGCGTGCGCATGCGCTGCTGGTACTGGAGCCCGTCGGGGCGCGGCAGGGACCGTACCCACCAGCGGAAGTACTCCAGCGAGCAGTGCGCGACACCCGGAATCATGATCGCTTGTTCGTATCGTTCGATCACGTCGTCGGGCGGCCATTCCGGGCCGCTCCACTCACGCAACATCCGGCCCACCGCCGCGCCGCCGTCTCGCAGCAGCGACTTCTCGGCGGCCAGCGGGCGCTGCGCCGCGAACACGTGCTTGCTCGCGCCGATCTGCGCGGGGTCGGTGAGAAGCGCGGCACGCTGCCGCCGCGGGTGCCCAGCGCCGACGACGACGAGCCGCCGCACGGTCTTCGCCCGCACGGTCGCGGCGGTCCAGCCGAGCGTGGCGCCCCAGCCGTGCCCGATGACCGCGGCGTTCGCCTCGCCGAGCGCGCGAATGACCCCCGTGACGTCCATGGTGAGTGTTATCGGATCGTAGCCTCGCGGCGTCTTGTCGCTGCCGCCGAACCCCCGAAGATCCATCGCCGCCGCTCGGTAACCGGCCTGCGCGAAGGCGATCAGCTGCTCCCGCCAGGTCCACCAGAACTGCGGGAATCCGTGCAGGAACAGCACGAGCGGGCCCTCGCCGAGCTCGACGACGTGGAAGCGGGCGCCGTTCGCGGAGACCTCACGATGGGTCCAGGCGCCCTCCACGTACACCGGTGACAGGTCTGAAGGCATGGGCGCCAGCATGGCACAACTGACTGTCCATAGGGTGTCGCAAGGGGGTGCGTTGGGCGACTTGAGGCGCCGATTGACGGCTGACGGACTAGCGCACGGACCGCTTGAAGACGGCGATCGACTCGTTCGTGGCGCGCTTCGTGGCGTCCACGCCGCGGATCTTCTTGAGCCGCAGCATCCCTATTCCGCCGAGCAGACCGGCGAGCAGAATGTAGCCGCCGCCGACGATGAGCCAGGCCCAGGCCAGGCCGATCCCGGCGGCGTGGATGCCGTACGCGATCGCGAACGAGAACATGATCAACGCGAACAGGGAGAGCAGCCCGGCGACGGCGAACAGCGCGCCGCCCATCGCCGCCTGCTTCACGTCCCGGCGCAGCTCCGCCTTGGCCAGCGCGATCTCGTCGCGCACCAGGCTGGAGAGGTCCTTGGTCGCGGACGTGACCAGTGCGGAGAGCTTGTGGTCAGAGTCGAGGCGGTCGGACTGGGAACCGACGGTCGTGGCCACGGCTACCTCCAGGAGTGCGTACGGCGACATGCAGGCCTTAGGTGGGCAATCGCGGCCCAAGTACCCCTGGTTTTGTCAGACTATGCGGTCATTGGGCTGACCGCGTGGCCTGCGGGCGCACCTGGTTCGGGTCAGTCCGGGGAGAACCGGGCAGGTCTCGCACGGCCCTGAATAGCTACAAGTTTACCTATCGATTTATCGACAAATCTACTTCTCGACAATGGCTGCGCGGCTGACCTGGGCCGTCCCGGAAAGCCGGCCGAATAATCCGGTCGCGTCAGTTCCACTCGCCGTGTTACCCATGAGCCATGCCCACTGAGCCGTCCGCCCCGCGCCCCCTCGCCGAGAGCGAGTTCGACCAATTCCTCTACCTCGACGAGCTGGCCTTCGGCTCCGAACCGCCGAGCGCCGCCGCGCTGGAGATCGACAAGGGGCTGCTGGAACGCGATCGCACGATCGGCGTGTTCGACGGTCCGCAGCTCGTCGGCGGCGCCTCGATCTTCAGCTTCGAGATGACCGTGCCCGGCGGCCGGATCCCGATGGCCGGCGTCAGCTGGGTGAGCGTAATGCCGACGCACCGGCGACGCGGCATTCTCAGCTCGATGATGCGACATCAGCTGCACGACCTGCACGAATCGGGCGGCGAAGCGGTCGCGGGACTGACCGCGAGTGAGCCGCCGATCTACGGGCGCTTCGGCTACGGCCTCGCCTCACGTGTCGCGCGATTGACGATTCCGCGGTTGCACAGCGGTCTGCGCATGCCGGCCGGCTCAGATGCCGTCTCCCTCAGGGTTGTCCCAACAGAGGAGTCGCTAGAGGCCTGCGAAGAGGTCTACGCGCGACAGGTGCCAAAGCGTGCCGGAATGCTTGTACGCACGCCGGC
>Ga0070741_10008007_pt1 | contig 21468 bp, 15 predicted proteins | sample Coa_R1_4_FD_66440 | JGI IMG/M metagenome (GOLD analysis project Ga0070741, IMG submission 66440) | Surface soil microbial communities from Centralia Pennsylvania, which are recovering from an underground coalmine fire - Coalmine... | ecosystem: Environmental > Terrestrial > Soil > Unclassified ... | reverse complement strand
AAGGCCAGGCTCTCCAGGCGGCGGTCGGTGAGACGCAACCGGCGGCTCATAGCCTGGAGCAGGCGCAGCATGATGCTCGGGTGGCGCTCCAGCTCGCGCAGCAGGTCCTCGCGCGTGATCGCCAGCAGCTCGCTAGCCTCGGCGCAGACGGCCGAGGCCGAGCGCGGCTGCCCCTCCAGCAGCGCCATCTCGCCGAAGTGGTCGCCGGGGCCAACCTCGTAGAGCACCAGGTCGCGGCCGTCGGCCGACTCGACGACGATCTCGACGCGGCCGCGGCGCACGATGAAGGCGACGTTGCCCAGGTCGCCCTGGGTGAAGATGACCGCGCCGCGCGGGTAGTAGCGCCGGCGCACGACGGCGGCCAGCGGCGCGAGATCGGCGAGCGGCAGGTCCGCGAACAGCGGCTGCCGCGCCAGGAAGTCCAGTAGCTCGTCGTTCGGCACCGTGGCGGCCGGTCGCTGCATCGCCCCCTCCCGCGCGGGCATGCCACCCCGCGCCTGGCCAGGGCCATTGTGGCAGAAGGCATCGTCGCATACAACCTAGCAGGCGCATGTATCATCCGCTGTAGCAGACGACAGAACGCGGGAGTCCTCCCGGCGGCCCCCTGCCACCGCCCCGACCGGTCCGCTTTGTTACAATCCCGGCAGGGTTCCCCGCCCGCCTGTACTCGCTCCCGAGCAGAGGAGACCCGCTTGCGCGTCATCGGCACCGCCGGCCACGTGGACCACGGTAAGTCCACGCTCATCAAGGCGCTCACCGGCATTGACCCCGACCGCCTCCAGGAGGAGAAGGAGCGGGGCATGACGATTGACCTCGGCTTCGCCTGGCTCACCCTGCCCAGCGGCCAGGAGGTCAGCATCGTGGACGTGCCGGGGCACGAGCGCTTCATCAAGAACATGCTGGCCGGGGTGGGCGGCATAGACATCGCGCTGCTCGTCGTGGCCGCCGACGAGAGCATCATGCCGCAGACGCGCGAGCACCTGGCGATCCTCGACCTACTGAATGTGCGCACCGGCGTCGTGGCGCTCACGAAGTGCGACCTCGTGGACCAGAACTGGCTGGAGCTGGTGCAGGCCGAGGTCGAGGAGACGCTGGCCGGCACCAGCCTGGCTGGCGCGCCGCTGATCCCCGTCTCCGCCATGACGCGGCAGGGGCTCGACGACCTGCTCGCCACGCTCGACCGCCTGCTGGACCAGGCGCCCGCCAAGCCCAACACCGGCTGGCCGCGCCTGCCGATTGACCGCGTGTTCACGATCGCCGGCTTCGGCACGGTGGTGACGGGCACGCTGGTGCACGGCGAGCTGCGCCTCGGCCAGGAGATCGAGATCCAGCCGAGCGGCAAGCGCGGGCGCATCCGCGGCCTCCAGACGCACAAGAAGAAGGCCGAGGTGGTGCCGGCCGGCACGCGCGTGGCGGTGAACGTGTCGGGCCTGGGCACGGAGGACTTGCAGCGCGGCGACGTGCTGACCGCGCCGGGCTGGCTGCGGCCCACGCGCACCGTGGACGTGCGGCTGCGCATCGTCCCCGACGCGCCGAAGCCGCTGGCCCACAACGCGCTCGTGACCTTCCACACCGGCGCCGCCGAGGCGATGGCGCGCGTCGGGCTGCTCGACCACCAGGAGCTGGCGCCGGGCGAGAGCGGCTGGGCACAGCTCCGCCTCGACCAGCCCGTGGCTGTAGTGAAGGACGACCTGTTCATCGTGCGGCTGCCCTCGCCGAGCCTGACGCTGGGCGGCGGCACGCTCATAGAGACGCACCCGCGCCGCCACCGCCGCTTCCAGGAGCAGGTGCTGGAGACGCTGGAGGTGCTGGAGCGCGGCACGCCCGAGGAGATCGTGCTAGAGCAGCTTCAGAGCCGCGAGCCGGCCGACTTCGCCACGCTGCAGAAGCGCTGCGCGCTCGCCGCCCAGGAAGTACAGGAGGTGGTCGGGCGGCTGGTGAGCGAGGGGCGCGTGGTCGTGATCGACGCCGCGGCGCCGGAGAACGGCACGGCCGTCAAGCTCGCCGGCCCGACGGTGCTGGTCTCGGCGGCCGGCTGGCAGCGGCTGGTTGGCCAGGTGGAGCGCGTGCTGGCCGCCTACCACCAGGAGTACCCGCTGCGCCGCGGGATGCCGCGCGAGGAGCTACGCACGCGGCTGGGGCTTGACGCGCGGTTGTTCAACCGCGTGCTGGCGCTGCTGCTGGCGCGGGGCCAGGTGGCGGAAGAAGGGCCGATCCACGTGCGGCTGCCCGACCACCAGGTCATGCTGACGCCCGACCAGCAGCGCCGCGTGGAGTTGCTGCGCGAGCGGCTGGCCGCCGCTGGCGCGTCCCCGCCCGCGCGCGCGGAGCTGGAGAGCGCCGTCGGCCTGTCGCCCGAGGTCGTGCAGGCGCTCCTCGACCGCGGCGAGCTGGTCGAGGTGGCCGCCGACGTGGTGTACCTGCGCGAGACCTACGACGAGCTAGTGGCCGCCGTGCGGGCGATGATCGCCGAGCAGGGCGCGGTCACCGTCGCGGGCTACCGCGACCGCTTCCAGACGAGCCGCCGCTACGCGCTGGCGCTCCTGGAGCACCTCGACCAGGCGCGGGTGACGCGCCGCGTCGGCGACGAGCGCGTGCTATATTAGGGGTCACGAGCGCAGGATCCGGGGCTGCTCGGGCGCAGCCCCGATCCCCGGCCCGCCTGGCGGAACCGCGTGGGGGACACCCCCACTCCCCCGCCCTACCGGGACAATGCGCCTGGCGGGCGGGCCGGGCGAGAGCCGCGCGTGGCGCGGCAGCGAAGGGAGGTCTCCGTGAGCGCCCCCACCACTCTGCAAGGCACGGCCACCGCGGACCGCACGGACGAGCTGCTGATCTCCGCGGACTCCCACGTCATGGAGCCGCACGACCTGTGGAGCAACGCGCTGGCGAGCAAGTTCGGCGACGCGGCCCCGAAGTTCCCACCGCCGAAGCTGGGCGAGGGCTTCCAGGCGCACCCGGGTGGCCACGATCCGCACGCGCGCATCAAGGAGATGGCGACCGACGGCGTGAGCGCCGAGGTGCTCTACCCGACCTCGGGCCTCAGCCTCTTCTCGCAGGACGATGCGGCGCTGCAGGAGGCGTGCTTCCGCGTCTACAACGACTGGCTGATCGAGTACTGCCAGGTGAACCTCGACCGGCTCGTCGGCATCCCCTGCATCTCGATGTACGACATTGACCACGCCGTGAAGGAGCTAGAGCGCTGCAAGAAGGCCGGCCTGAACGGCGCGCTCATCTGGCAGGCGCCACATCCCGACTTGCCGTTCCACTCGAAGCACTACGAGCGCTTCTGGGCCGCCTGCCAGGACCTCGACGCGCCCATCAGCCTGCACATCTTGACCGGCCACGGCTACGTGAAGGACCGTAAGCCGAAGTCCACGGCCTCCTACCGCGAGAGCGTGAACCTAAAGCTGCTCGAGGCGATGGACGCGCTGTTCGACTTCATCTTCTACGGCATCCTCGACCGCTACCCGCGGCTGAAGCTGGTCGTGGTCGAGAACGAGATTGGCTGGATCCCCTTCGTGCTGCAGCAGTGGGACTACTACTTCCGCCGCTTCCGCAAGGAGAACCCGCCGCCGATCGAGAAGGACCCGAGCGAGTTCTTCTACCGCCAGGTGTACGCGACGTTCTTCAACGACGCGGTGGGCGGCCACAACCTGGCCTGGGTCAACCCCGACAACTACATGTGGTCGAACGACTTCCCGCACCCGAACTCGACCTGGCCGAACTCGCGCAAGGTGGTCGAGCGCGACCTCGGCGGCCTGCCGGCCGATGTGCGCAAGAAGCTGATCTGCGACAACGTGCTGCGCCTCTACAACATGCCGGTGCCCGAGCCGGTCTAACCGCCCATGGGCCAGACCGCTCGTCTGGAGTGCGGGCGCAGCAAGCAGCGCCCCTACACCGGTCCCGGTGTAGGGGCGCTGCTTGCTGCGCCCGCTGCTTGCTGCGCCCGACTTGAACCGTCCTGAAATGGTCCGGGTTCCGGGCGGCGTGGTACAGTAACCATGCAGCACTAAGATTCGGTAATATGGGCGTGCTGTGTGGTGAACGGGCGGGGGTTTGCGGCGCATGCGCGTCTTTCTGGCAGGCATTATCCAGGGCTCGTATCAGGGGCCAGAGCTACACGACCAGTCGTACCGCGACCGCCTGAAGGCGATTTTTCGTACCCACGTACCCGATGCCGAGACCTGCTGTCCCATTGACATGCACCCCTCGGGCGTCGGCTACTCGCCCGAGCAGCAGCGCCAGGCGTTCTTCGAGCTAGTCGAGACGGCGAGCCAGGCCGACCTGCTCGTGGCCTACCTGCCGCAGGCGAGCCTGGGCACCGCCATCGAGATGTGGGAGGCCTATCACCACGGCCGCCCCGTCGTCGTCATCACGCCCATGCGCGAGAACTGGGTCATCAACCTACTCGCGCGCAAGGTCTTCCCGACGCTCGACGCCTTCGAAGCCTTCGTCCGCGACGGCGGGCTAGCGGACCTAGCCTCCCGGCCCCCTTCTCTGGAAGGGAAGGGGGAGCAGCGCGACGGTGGCGCTGAGGCGGCCGCTGCATCGCCGGCAAGCCGGCAACGACTGGCCTCGCTCGACGGGCTCCCCCCTTCCTTCCTAGGGAAGGGGGGCCGGGGGGGTTAGGTTGACCCTCGACCTCGGGCGGCTGAGCGCCGAGATTCGCGCGATGGGCGACCATCTGGCCGCCAGCCGCGAGCTGCTGGCGGCGCGGCTCGCGGCCGCCCGCCACCTGCTCGCCACCGCCGACCGCGCGGCGCTGGCCGCGGCCGCCGAGGCGAAGCGCGGCGCGGCCGTGCCCGTCGAGCCGCTCACGACACGCGTGGCCACCGACCCGCTGCCGGACGGTTACCAGGTGCTCGCCGCTGATGGCTCCGACATCGAGCCCGACCGCCACGGCCCCGCCCTCTGCTACGTCATCAATCTCGGCTGGGCCGTGATCGAGTACGGCGCCCGGCCGCACGCGACGCTGGGCAGCACGCCCGAGCTGTACTATCGCCCCGAAGACCTCTACGTGCGCGACGGCAACCGGCAGGCGCCGATCCAGGGAAGCCGCCTGGGCGCCAAGCGCGCCGTCGCGGAGATGCAGCGGCTGGCCACGCTCTGCGCGGGGACCGGGAGCCAGGAGTCAGAGGGCAGAGATGGCGCCTCCCCGAACCACGACCCCCAGCTCCGGCCCCCCGAGCGCGTAGCGCTCAGCGACGGGCTGCTGCTTCTCGGCAACTACTGGGAGGGACCCGAGGGGTTCGTGCGCGACTACTTCGTCGGGCAGTTCCGGGCGGCGCTGGAGCAGTTACGGGCGCTGGGCGTGCCGGTGGCGGCGTACATTAGCCGCCCGCGCGGCGCCGACGTGATCGGCCTCTTGCGGCTCGACCCGCGCCACCAGCAGGCGTGCGCCTGGTGCGCTGGCGCGGGGACCAACCGCGCCGACTGCGCGCTGGAGGGGCTGGCCGACCGCCTGCTGTTCGACAATTTGGCGCCGGGCGAGCGGTCGGCGCTCTTCGAGTCGCGCACGCTGGCGCAGCACTACCCGCCGGAGCTATTGCCGCGCTTCTTCTACCTGAACGTGGGCCGCGAGGTGGCGCGCGTGGAGCTGCCGGTGTGGGCGGCCGAGCAGCCAGCGTTGTTAGCGCGCGTGCAGGCGGTGGTGGTGGACCAGTGCCGGCGCGGCCAGGGGTATCCGGTGGCGCTCGCCCGCGCCCACGAGCAGGCCGTCATCGGCGGCGTGGAGCGGCAGCGCTTCGAGGAGCTGGTGGCGCGCGCGCTGGTGGCCCGCGGCCTGCCCGACTACCCCTCCGAGAAGCAGGCGAGCAAGCTGGCGCGGGCGGTATAGATGACCGAGAGCCTTCATTCCCGCGCGTCGCTTACGGACGCGGTACAAGCGGCTGGTGACGCCGTGGCGCCGGGAGAGGCGGGGTTCGCGCCGCGCGTGGGGGAGATCGTCGAGGCGTCGAGCTGCGACCTCGTCGCGCAGAGCGTACGGCTGCACGAGGCGCCGGCCTTCGGCAGCCTGGTGCGCGTGCCCGTCGCCCCCGCCACCAGCCCGCTCCCCTCCGCCTTGCCCACCGACCTCTACGCCGTCGTGGCCGAGACGCGCACGGCGAGCCTGGAGGCGGGCGGCCGACCGATCGCCCGTGGCCACGCCGACGTCGTGGACGCCGCGATCTACCGCGAGAACCCCGACCTGGAGCACGTCCTGCGCACCGAGTTCAAGGCCCTCCTGGTCGGCTTCCGCACGGCCGCCGCTTCCCCGGGCATGGAAGGAGCAGCGCCGGGACCGATCTATCAGCATCTGCCGCCGTTGCCGCCGCCGCTCCACTACTCGGTCTACGCCTGCACGCCCGCCGAGGCCATCGCCTTCACGGAGCGCCTCGACTTCCTGCGCACGCTGCTCGCCGCGCCGGCCGGTGTGGCCGACGAGCTGGTAGCGGCCTGCGTGCGAGCGGCCGCCGCTGCGCGGGGCGACGGCGAGGCGTTCCTGCTGCGCGTGGGTCGCGAGCTAGCGGTGCTCTTGCGCGAGGACTACGACCGACTGACGGCAGTGCTGCGGCGCCTGCGCCCCACGGAGCTGCGCCGATGATCGAGGCGAAGGGGCTGGCGAAGCAGTTCGGGCAGCGCCAGGCGCTCCAGAGCATGACCTTCTCTGTCGAGGAGGGGGAGATCTACGGCCTGCTCGGCCGCAACGGCGCCGGCAAGACGACCACCGTCCGCATCCTCGCCTGCTTGCTGGAGCCGACCGCGGGCGCGGGGCGCGTCGCCGGCTACGACATCCTCACCCAGGCGCCGGCCGTGCGCGCGCGCGTCGGCATCCTCACCGAGGTGCCGGGGCTGTACGAGCGCCTGTCGGCCTGGGAGTACCTCGACTTCTTCGGCGAGATGTACGCGCTGCCCGGCCCCGCCCGCCGCGCGCGCGCCGAGGAGCTGTTGCGGCTGGTCGGCCTGTGGGAGGCGCGGGACGAGCGACTGCGCGGCTTCTCCAAGGGCATGAAGCAGAAAGTTGCGATCGCCCGGGCGCTCCTCCACAAGCCGCGCGTCGTGTTCTTCGACGAGCCTACCGCCGCGCTCGACCCCGAGTCGGCGAAGACAGTACGCGACTACCTCCAGTACCTGGCCGCGGAGCGGCGGGTCACGGTGCTGCTCTGCACGCACAATTTGGCCGAGGCCGAGCGGCTCTGCCGGCGGCTGAGCATCGTGCGCGGCGGCCGCCAGATCGCCGAGGGCACGCCCGCCGAGCTGAAGGCGACGATCGGCCAGCGCATGATCCTGCGCCTGCGCGAGCAGCGGCCGGCCCTGCTGGACGCGCTGCGCGCCGTCGAGGGCGTGGAGGACATCGAGCCGGTCAACGGCCGCGTCTACTTCAAGACCAGTTATCCCGAGCGCGTGAATCCCCTGGTCATCGCCCGCCTGGTAGCGCAAGGTGGCGAGATCGTCACCCTGGAAGCCGAGGACGTGCAGCTCGAAGACGTGTACCTCGCCTTCGTACGGGACATTGAGGACTGATGAGTTTAGCATTCGCCGTCACGCGGCGCGAGATCCGCGAGGTCTTGCGCGACTTCAACCTGCTGATGCCGATGATCGCGTTGCCCGCGCTCATCGCGCTCATCGCCGCCATCGCCATCCTCGGCTCCGGCCGTGGCCCGGCCAACTTCCTGGGGCAGGCGGTCGGCGGCGCGCTGCTGGACCAGGTGCCCGAGAGTCAGCTCCGCGTGCTGGTGTACCTGGACGTGCGCGACCAGGACACGATGATCCGCGTCATCCTGAAGGCGCTCATGATCCCGCTGTTCTGGGTGACGCCCGTGGCGCTCACCAGCACGATTGCCGCCGATAGCTTCGTCGGCGAGAAGGAGCGCAACACGCTGGAGCCGCTGCTGGCGACCCCGATCAGCGACGTGCAGCTCTTCATGGCGAAGCTCAGTACCGCGGTGGCGCCCGCCGTCGTCGGCACCTGGGTAGGCATGGCGCTCTTCGGCGCGCTGGTGATGGGCAGCGCGGGAGTCTACTTCCCGAAGTACATCTTCACCGATCCGGACTGGGTGTTCTCGGCGCTGGTCGTGGTGCCCCTGATGGCGCTGCTCGCGGCGGCCATCGCGGCGCTCATCTCCACGCGCGTGGCCACCTACCGCTCGGCCTATCAGCTCAACGGCCTGGTCGCCCTGCCGATCATCCTCATGCTAGTGCCGCAGACCGTGGTGCTGTTCCTGTTCACCCCACACGCTCTCCAGTACATCGCGCTGTTCTTCCTGCTCGTAGATGCGGGGCTGGTCTGGCTCGGCATGCGCATCTTCGACCGCGAGCGGCTGCTGCGCGGCCGCTGACCCGGATACTCACCGCGTGTGGTAGGGCGGGGTCTCGCACCCCGCCGCCCAGCGCGGGCTGTCGCGGCTGGGCCGCCGCCCTGGGGCGCTAGCGGCGCGCCGCCTGCCGGTAGCGGTCGCGGAACACCCCGGCCACGCCGAGCAGCACGAGCGCCATGCCGCCAAGCATCCAGGGCGTGATCGCCTCGCCCAGGATCAGCGCGCCGAGCAGCACGGCGATCGCCGGGTTCACGTAGGCGTAGGTCATGGCGACGCTCGTGGGCAGCAGGTGCAGCACCTGGACGTAGGACGTGAAGCCCAGCAGCGAGCCAAACAGCACCAGGTAGCCCCAGGCCGCCCAGGCCTCGGGGGTGGGCGTCGGCAGCGGCTCGCGCGCGACGAGCGCCGCCAGCGCCAGGCCCGCCGCGCCGAACAGGAGCTGGTAGCCCGCGCTGACGAGCGGCGGCACGCTCACGGGCTGGCGGCGCTGCAGCACCGAGCCCAGCCCCCAGGTGACAGCCGCCAGAATCAGGGCGCCGGCGCTGGCCGCGTCCACCGTCGAGCCGGCCGCGAGGGCCGGCGCGGCGAGGAGCGCGACGCCGCCCAGGCCCACCAGCAGCGACGCGACCAGCAGCGGCGACGGCGCGCGCCGGTCGAGCCCCGCTTCGAGCAGCGCCACCCACACCGGCGCCGACGAGACCAGCAGCGCCGCGTAGCTCGACTCCGCGCGCTGCTCAGCCCAGACCACCAGGCCGTTGCCGCCGACCCACAGCAGCAGCCCCGACCCGGCCAGCACCGCCAGCTCCCGCCGCCCGAGCCGCAACGGCCGGCCGCTCGCGGCGGCCCACAGCAGCAGCAGCCCGCCCGCGGCGAGGATACGCATCGCCGCCATGCTGAACGGTGGGAAGCCGGCGCCCTCGCGTACGGCCAGGCGGATCGCCAGGTAGGTGCTGCCCCAGACGACGTAGACGACCAGCAGGTAGCCCAGTCCCGCCCACGGGACCGGCGGGTGGCGCCGGGCGGCCAGCCGGGCCTGGGTAGCGACGGGGCTCGCGGCGGCGCGGTGGCGACGTGATGACACGAGACTACGACTCCGCAACGCGGCGCACAGCTCCTGCCTCCGGGCTCCTTGCGCGGCGCACTTGAGATGGTTTCACATTCACTGTACCCGGCGGCGCGCGGCATGCACACGCCGGCGCCCGCCTCGGCGGCCTGTGCGATGCATCTCGCTTCGCGGACAAGAGGCGCCCATCACGCAGTAAAGTGCCACCTACTGAGGCATCTTGCGTCAAACGGCTAAGAGAACGCTTACATCTTCATCTTCTGGCATGGTTTCGGTTATTGTGGTACATATCCTTCCTCAACGCGCGCGGCATGGCCAACTCGCCAGCATAAGGAGGGTGCCGGCAGCCAGCATGCGAACGCGGAGCCCGGGGACTGGCCGCGTGAATGGGCAGCGGCCGCCAGGGCGGGCGCACGTGGGTATTTGGTGCTCTGCAGGCGTACCGGGAGAGTGGCTCATGAATCGCGCACGATTGCTCAGCGCGTTGAGCTTGGTAGCGGTATTCAGCACGGCGGCGCCGCCGCTGGCCGGGGCCAGTCCGGCGGGCGCGCCGGCGGCGCAGCGGCACGCAGGCGGCGGCCAGGCCGCCGCCCCGATGCGTGGCGGCGGCGCGGGCGTTAACAGCGGCGCCGCGGCGCAGGCCCGCGAGGCCCCGGGCGCCGCCGCGCCACGGGCTGCCGCGTTCGCCCGTGGCGCGAGCGCCGCGGGATGGCGCCAGCAGGCGGGCGCCGCCGAGAACGCCGCGGCAGCGCTGGCCGCAAACTCTGGCACCGTCGTGCAGGCCGTGCCGCAGCCACGCGGCGCGGGACGCGGGCCTTCCGGCGGCGCCAACGGCGCCAGCGTCACGGAGTCGCCGCGCCCTCGCTCGTCCGAGGCCGTGGCGGCCACCGCCGCGGCCACGGCCGTGCAGCCGGCACCCGTCGATCCGGGCAACACGAACACGCCGCGCGGCCGGGAGCGCACCACCACGGCCGCCGTCGCCCAGGCGGCTGGTGAAGCCGCGCGCGCCGGCCAGGCCGCCGGTCGCGCGGAGACGACCGCGGCGGCCGCCAACGCCGCCGAAGCCACGCGCGCCGGCCAGGCCGAGGGCCGGACGGCGGCAGTCGCTGCCAACGCTCAGCCGGCGCCCGCCGGCCCGCCCGAGCGGCGCCAGGTGGCTCGGCCGGTGGACCCGCCGGCCGGCGGACCGGCCAACGCCGCGACCGCGGACCCGCCGCAGCGCACCGCGCGTGCGGTTCCCGGGGCCGTGGCGCCCGCCGCCCGAGACCCGGCCGAGCCAGCGACCAGCGTGGTCGGCCCAACCGGCCAGGCGGCCGTGACGGCACGCGCGAGCGCGGCGGCCGTGGCCGGCCCGGCGCTCCCGCCCGGCCCAGCGCCGGTGCCGGCCGCGCGGATCACGGCGCCCCCGCTCGTGCCGGTGCCCGACGCGACCGTCGTGTTCCAGCGTCCGGGCGGGCGGCACCATCGGTTGCGCATCTTCGCGCCCGAGCCGTTCCTGCCGTTCGTCCCGCGCGTGCTGCCGCCCGTGCCGGTGCCCGTCCCAATCATCGTGCCCCAGCCGGTCGTCGTCTTCGTGCCGGTGTTCGTGCCCCCGCCGCCGGTCCGCATCGTGTCGCGCCTCGTCCCGGAGCCGTGCCTGGTGCCCACGCCCGAGCTGCTACCCGGCCCTATCCCCATCGTCACCACCGGGCTCGCGCCGGCCACCTGCCTGGCGCTCGTGCCCGTGATCGTGCCCGATGGGGGGCCGGTGCTGTTCCCGCCGCTCCTCAACACGGTCCTGCCGGCGCTAGGGCAGGTCTACTCGCCATCGTTCTTCGGCGACACACCCCTCCAGCTCCTACCGACTGACGACGGGAGCTACCTGCTGGCGCACCCCGACCTCTACTGTGAGAGCGACGCCGCGAGCGACTGCCTGGACGCCGCCGAGCAGCTCAACGCCATCGCGCCCGGCTTCGGGACGGTCGAGACGGACGGGCCAGACGGCTACGGCGTCTACCTGACCTTCACCAGCGCGGACGATAGCGACTCCGAGAGCTAAGCGGCAGGCCGGGGCGCGGCACCCTCGTCTGACAACGCCGCGCCCCGGCTCCGTCGCGCGCTTGCCCATTGATCTCGATGGTCTTCGCCCCCTGGCAGAACTCCTCGCGGACCCAGCCAACCACTTCGAGCCACGCCGCGAGCTGGGCCCGGCTACAGTCTCCGCAAGCGTGACGCGCCTGTAGCGGCCGTTGCCACGCTGTCAGGTACCAGTGTGCCGGGCGGCCGGTATAATCCCGGCGTTGCGGAGGATGCCGAATGGCGGGCGCGCCCGGACGACACGGCGCGCTCGGGAGTAACAGCCAGTAGGGGAGGCGCATGGAGCAGGGCGAGCGGCTCGGCATCGTGGTGCGCGGCTCGCTGGCCGACGGCCTGGAGGCCCGGCTGGACGGGCCGGCCTCCGTCGAGGATATGCGCGTGGGCAAGTTCGTGAAGGTGCGCGGCGAGAAGCACGACTTCTTCTGCCTGGTGACCGACGTGAAGCTCGACGCCGCGAACGACCAGGTGCTCGCCGACCCGCCGCCCGAGAGCGAGCCATTTCTGCGCGAGGTGCTCGCCGGCACGATGACCTTCGGGCTGGTGCAGGTGCAGCCTATGCTCATGCTCGCCCGCGACGGCGCGGCGGCCGACGACGGCCCCGCGGCCAACGGCGCGGAGGACGGCCCGCGCCCCGTCCGCACCATCCCGACCCACTTCTCGACCGTCTTCGTGGCCGACGAGAGCGACTTCGAGCGCGTCTTCGGCGCCCCGGGCGAGGACCGCTTCGAGCTGGGCACGCCGCGCGACATGGACGTGCCGATCCGCCTCAACCTGCGCCGCTTCGTCGAGCGCTCGAACGGCGTGTTCGGCAAGTCGGGCACCGGCAAGAGCTTCCTCACCCGGCTCATCCTCTGCGGCACCATCCGCAGCCGCGTGGCCGCCAACCTCGTCTTCGACATGCACAGCGAGTACGGCTGGGAGACGCAGACCGAGGACGGCCACTTCGCGAAGGGCCTGAAGCAGCTCTTCCCAGGCCAGGTGTTCGTCTACACGCTCGACCCGAACTCCTCGCGCAACCGCAGCGTGCGCCCCGACGGCGAGATCACGATCGGCTACGACGAGATCGACGTGGACGACATCGCGCTGCTCAGCGAGGAGCTGGTGCTGAACCCGACGGCCGTGGAGTCCGGCAGCCTGGCCGCCCAGGCGCTCGGCCGCGAGTGGATGCGCCGTCTGATGGAGATGGACGGCGAGGCGCTGCGCGCCTTCTGCGAGCAAAGCGGCGCCAACGACGCCTCGCTGAGCGCGCTGCGCCGCAAACTGCTCTCCCATCTCAAGCCGCTGCCCTTCCTGCGCGAGCACGCCGAGGGCCGCGCGCTGGACGAGGTGATCGCGCGGCTAAAGGCGGGGCAGCACGTCGTGCTGGAGTTCGGCCAGCACCGGCGGCTCCTGCCCTACATGCTGGTGGCGAACATCATCACCCGCAAACTCCACGGCCTGTGGATCACCATGATGGAGCGCTACCAGCAGTCGCAGGACATTGCCGACCGGCCGCCGCAGCTCATGATCACACTGGAGGAGGCGCACCGCTTCCTGAACCCGAGCGCCGCGCGCCAGACGAGCTTCGGCACGATCGCCCGCGAGATGCGGAAGTTCAACGTGACCCTGCTGGTGATTGACCAGCGGCCGTCGGGCATTGACGCGGAGGTGATGTCGCAGCTCGGCACGCGCATCACGGCGCAGCTCAACGACGACCACGATCTCGACGCGATCTTCACGGGGGTGAGCGGCGCGGCGAAGCTGCGCCACACGCTCGCCTCGCTCGACTCGCGCGAGGAGGCGATGATCCTGGGCCACGCCGTGCCGATGCCGGTGGTGTTCCAGGCGCGCAAGTACGACGAGTCGTTCTACGCGGCGATCAACCCGTTCGGCGCCCAGCGCGACGCGGTCACGAACGGCGCGCCGAGACTCCGCCTCGTGGAGGCCGGCGCCGCCGACCCGCGCGCCGTGGACGCCCGCGACTACGAGACCCTGTTCCCGGACTGAGGCGCCCTGTCGCACTTGTCAATCTGCCGCGGAATTACACCCGATCACGCCGATATTCGCGCGGAGCCAACGACGCGGTGAAAATCCTGCACCTGGCCGACGTACACCTCGGCATGGAGAACTACGGGCGGCTGGACCCGGCGACGGGCCTCAGCACCCGCCTGGCCGACTTCTGCGCCACCTTCGACGAGGCCATTGACCGCGCGCTCGGCGAGCCGGTGGACGCCGTGCTGTTCGCCGGCGACGCCTACAAGACGCGCGACCCCACCCCGACCTACCAGCGCGAGTTCGCGCGGCGCATCCGCCGCCTGGCCGACGCCGGCATCCCCGTCGTCATCCTGGCCGGCAACCACGACCTGCCGAACGCCGCCCAGCGCGCCACCTCGACGGAGATCTTCGGCGTGCTCGGCCTGCCGAACGTCTTCGTCTCGCGCCGCGTGGAGACGCTGCGCCTGGACACGCGCCACGGCCCCCTGCAGGTGGTCACGCTGCCCTGGCTCACGCGCAGCGCCGTGCTTTCCCGAGAGGAGTACCGCGACGGCACGCTGCGCGAGCTGAACGAGATCATGGTCACGAAGCTGGAGGCGCTGGTCGGCGACCAGGCGCAGCGCCTGGAGCCCGACCTGCCGGCTGTCCTCGTCGGCCACTGCCACCTCTTCGGCGCGGAGATCGGCGCCGAGCGCTGGCTGGCCGTCGGCGAGGACCCGATGATCGCCGAGAGCGCCCTGCGCGACCCGAACTTCGACTACGTCGCGCTCGGCCACATCCACCGCCAGCAGCTCCGCCACGGCCCGCCGCCCATCGCCTACTCGGGCAGCATCAACCGCGTGGACTTCAGCGAGGAGAAGGAGGAAAAGGGCTTCTGGCTGGTGGACCTGGCGCCCGGCCGTGCCGATCCGCAGTTCGTGCCCGTGAACGCGCGGCCCTTCGAGACAGTCGAGGTGACGCCCGACGGCGACGACCCGATCGGCCAGGTGCTGCGCGTCCTCCAGCGCCGCGAGCATCGCCTGCGCGACGCGGTGGTGCGCGTGATCGTGAACCTACAGCCCGAGCAGGAGGGGCGGCTGGACGAGGGCGAGGTGCGCAAGGCGCTCGGCAGCGCCTTCTACGCCGCGCCAATCCAGCAGCGCATCGAGCAGCGGCGGCGCGAGCGGCTGCCAGGCGTGCTGAGCGGCCCGCTCACGCCGCTCGACGCGCTGCGCCGCTATTTCGAGGCGACCAACGTCCCGCCCACCCGCCGCGACGTCCTCCTCGAATACGCCGAGCGCTTACTACAAGGCGAGCTGGTGCCGAATGATGCTTGATCTCCAGGGGGTGCCGGGGCGCTCCCCTGCCGGGGGCGTGGGGGGGTCCCCCACTCCTCCCTCCTCTCCCCCCATTGTTGGGGGGCCGGGGCGGCCAGCCTCTCCCCCTTCCCGCATCGGGAGGGGGGGCGGGGGGGTGGGTCCGCCGGGGAGGCCAGCATGATCCCCATTAAGCTGCACCTGCGCAACTTCCTCTGCTACGCCGACGCCCACGAGCCGCTGCGGTTCGACGGCATCCACGTCGCCTGCATCTCGGGCGACAACGGCCACGGCAAGTCCGCCCTGCTCGACGCGATCACCTGGGCGCTGTGGGGCAAGTGCCGCGCCGACAGCGCCGACGACCTTATCCACACCGGCCAGACCGAGATGGAGGTCGAGTTCGAGTTCTACCTCGGCGAGGGCCGCTACCGCGTGCTGCGCAAGCGCAGCCGCGGCGGCCGCGGCCAGACGACGCTCGACCTGCACGTGGTCCACGAAGATGGCCTCCGCCCGCTCACCGGCGCCACGGTGCGCGAGACCCAGGAGCGCATCGTCGAGTTGGTCGGCATGGGCTACGACACGTTCATCAACTCGTCGTTCCTGCTGCAAGGCCGCGCCGACGAGTTCACGAAGAAGACGCCGGGCGAGCGCAAGCAGATCCTGGCCGAGATTCTGGAGCTGGGCCGCTACGACGAGCTGGAGGCGCGCGCCCGCGACGAGGCGAAGGCCCGCGACGGCGCCGTCCAGCAGGTGGAGCGCGACATCGCGGCGATCGACGCCGAGCTGGCGCGGCGCGGCGAGCACGAGGAGGCGCTAGCACGCCTGGAGCGCGAGCGCGCGGCCCTCGACCTGGATCTGACGCGCGCCCGGACGATCCTCCAGACGCTGCAGGACCGCCAGGCGGCCAGCGCCCGCGCGCGCGCCGACCTGACCGTGCTGGAGGGCGCGATCGCCGACGGCCGCAAGCAGCTCGCGGCCGTCGAGCGTCAAGCCGCCGAGCACCAGGAGCGCATCGCCGCCTGCGAGCGGGTAGTGGCCCAGGCGGACGAGATCGACGCGGGCTACGCGCGGCTCGTCGCCGTGCGCGCCGAAGTGGACGCGCTGCAAGACAAGGCCGACCGCGCCAACGCGCTCGAGGACGAGCGCCACCGCCATCAGCGCGCCATCGAGGCGGCGCGCAGCGCGCTGGAGACGACGCTGCGCAGCCTCGACAAGCGCCTCCCCAACTTGCAAGCGGCCGCGGCGCGCCGGCCGGAGCTGAAGCTGCAGCTCGCGAAGGCCGAGGGCGCGGCGGCCCGCTACGAGGGCCTGCAGCACCAGCGCGCGGCGCAAGAGCAGGCGCTGGCGACGGCGCGCGGCGAGCAGACGGCCCTCCAGCAGACGACCGCCGTGCTGCGCGACCAGTTCAAGGAATTGCAGCGCAACGAGTCCGTGCTCGCCGAGGCGGCGCAGTGCCCCTACTGCCTGACCCCCCTCGACGCGACCAGCCGCAAACACGCGGTCGCGCGCTGCGAGGAGGCGAAGGCCGACCTCACGGCGCGCGGCAAGGCGAACAAGCAGCGCCTCGCCGAGCTGGAGACGACGATCCAGGAAGCGGAGGCGCGCCTGGCTCAGATCATGGCCGAGGCGGCGCCGCTGGAGAAGCAGTCGGTGCTCGCCGGGCAGCTCCGCCAGGCGCTACAGCAGGCCGAGGAGCAGGCCGCCGAGATGGCCGCCGCCGAGGCCGAGCGCAACGCGGTCGCCGCCCAGCTAGAGCGCGGCGACTACGCGCCCGACGACCAGGCGGCCGTCGCGCGGCTCGACGCCGAGCTAGCCACCCTGGGCTACGACCAGAAGGCCCACGCCGCGCGGCGCGCCGAGCTGCGGACGCTTCAGGCCTGGGAAGAGCAGCACCGCGGCCTGGAGAGCGCCCGCGAGGCGCTGCCGCGCGAGCGCGAGCTACTTAGCCGCGCGACGACCGCCGCCGAGGGCTGGCGCACGCGGCTGGTGGCCGACGAGGCGCGCGCCGCGGCGCTGCGCGCGGAGATCGGCGACGCGGCCGCGCTGGAGCGCGAGCTGCGCGCGGCCGATGCCGAGCTGCGGCGGCTGGAGGGCGAGCGGCGCGACCGCGACCAGCGCATCGGCTCGGCGAAGCAGATCCTGGCCACGCTCCAGTTCCAGGAGGGCGAGCGCGCGCGGCTGGTCGAGCAGCGGGCGCGCCTGCAGGAGGAGCGCGGTATCTACGGCGAGCTGGCCCTGGCCTTCGGCAAAAAGGGCCTGCAGGCTATGCTCATCGAGAGCGTGATCCCCGAGCTGGAGCAGGAGGCGAACGCGCTCCTCGCCCGCATGACTGACAACCGCATGCACCTCAAGCTGGAGACGCAGCGCGACACCCGCCAGGGTAACACGATTGAGACGCTGGACATCAAGCTCGCCGACGAGCTGGGCACCCGCAACTACGAACTGTTCAGCGGCGGCGAGGCGTTCCGCGCCAACTTCGCGCTGCGCGTCGGCCTCTCTAAACTCGTGGCGCGGCGGGCCGGTGCGCAGGTCCAGCTCCTCGTCGTAGACGAGGGCTTCGGCACGCAAGATGCTGAGGGCCTGGAACGACTCGTCGAGGCGATCAAGGCCATCCAGGACGACTTCAAGAAGGTCCTCGTCATCACGCACGTCCCGGAGATGAAGGAGGTGTTCCCCGTCCGCATTGACGTTCGCAAGACCCCGCGCGGCTCCGTCTTCCAGATCGTCTAAGCCCCCTCTCCCCTTGGGAGAGGGCAGATGGACGAGAGCGCCGGCCCCCTCTCCCACTGGGGGGGGGAGAGCGTATAGCCCCCTCTCCCCCTGGGAGAGGGCGGGGGGTGAGGGCGCGGTGTCAACGCGCCGGTGATGCTGCTACAATGGTGGCGCCGCGCGTCGGCGGTGCCGAAGGCTGACGCGTGAACGCACGAGGGAGGGGTGACTCTATGAGGAGAGCGACCGTCCGCGCAGCCCAGGCCGGCCTTTCCCTGGCGCTCTTATTGGCGCTCACGCCGTTGAGCGCGGCGCATGCCCAGAGCGATCCGGCGCAGCCCGCCAGCATCGAGGAGCAGGGCGGCGGGGCTGGGGGCGCGGGCGGGTCGGGCGGAGGCGCGACCAGCAGCGGCCAGACGGCCGGCGGCGGCCAGACAACGGGCGCGGGCCAGACCGCCGCCACGGGTGGCCAGAGCGCAACGAGCGGCGGCCAAACGGCCGGTGGTCAGGCTGGCGGGACCGCGGGCCAGGCCGCCGGCGCGGGTGCCAGCCAGGCCACCGGCGGCGCTGCTGGCGCCGGCACGGGGGCGACGGGCGCTGGCCAGGCGGGGACGACCGCGGCGCCCGCGGGCCAGACGGGCGCCGCCCCGGCCGGCCAGGCTGCCGCCAGCGGCCAGCAGGGCCCGGATGGCGCGCAGGCTGGGCCAGGCGTCCAGACGGGCGTGGCGGGCCGGCCGCCGGCGGGCGGCGTGACGGCCCAGGGCACGCTCCCCACCGGCACGGCGCCGCCCGCGACGGCCATCGTCTACGGCTTCTTCCGCGACCCACTGTGGCCGGGGCCGGGCCAGCGCTTCATCGCCGTGGACTGTCCCATCGGCATCGGCGCAGGCATCATCCACTACTGCCCGAGCCTGCCGCCGCTGGCGGAGCCGCTCACGCCGCCCGATCCCATCTTGCCGCCGGCCGTGCTGCAGTGCAATCCCTGGTTCCAGTACTTCCCGGTCTGCCGCCGCGCGATGGACCCCGCCCCGTAACGATCCGTCCGTCCTGTCAGCAAGCGAGAGCCCGGAGCGGAACCGCCCCGGGCTCTCTGTATAGCGCCGCGCTAGTGGCGCTCGAGGAAGTCGAGCGCGACCGGCTCGGAGCGGGGGCGGCAGACGCCGCACCACAGAACGTTCTCGACGGCCAGCCCCTCCAGGCCGTGAGACGCCGGGTAAGCTACTGTCAGGAAGGGCATCTCCTTGGCGTGCGCCTTGCAGACGCCCCGACCGCAAAACCGGCAGACCCCGTTCGCCGGCTCACCGCCCACCCAGCACTCCACGTCCGTTCACTCCCTGCGCAAGCTTGGCCGCCGCAAGCGTCGCTGCCTGGCCCGCCGCCCTACGCCCCCGCGCGACACCCGCTGGCCCGGCTGGCCCCCACCTCAAGCGCGTCGCCCGTTCGGTGCGCGCGCGGCGCCGGCTACGCCACCCGCTCGCCGGCCAGGCGGCGCTGCGTCGCCTCGCGGTGCTCCACCTCGCTCGACAGCGCCGCGCCCAACTGGAATTGCCCCAGCAGCAGCTCGTGGAAGCTGGCCTTGTCCAGGCTCCACAGCACGACGGGCTCCAGCGCGCGCACCGTCGCCGTGCGCGGCGCGTCGCTGAGCAGCGCCATCTCGCCGAAGTACTCGCCCGGCCCCTGCTCGGCCAGCACGTGCTCCGTGCCGTCGTCGAGGCGGCGGGAGATCGCCACCCGGCCGCGGCGGACCAGGTAGAACCGGTCGCCCGGATCGCCCTGCCGAATGATAACCGCGCCGGCCGGATACTCCTCGGTTCGCAGGTGGTCGAGGATCGGGTCCAGCTCGGCCGGCGAGGTCTGGCGGAACAGGCCCATGCGCGCCAGCTCCGAGCGCTCCTCGATGCGCTGGCGCGTCAGACCATAGTCGCGGAGCTGCGGCGCGATCATCGTCTCGAACGCCGCGCGGTCCAGTCCGTAGACCTCCAGCCGCGAGAGCGCACGAACGCTGGCCGAGCGCGGCTGGTGATACAGCAGCGCCAGCTCGCCGAAGTAGTCGCCGCGGCGCAGCACCGCCAGCTCGTGGGGCCAGCCGTCGTCGCCCACCTGCACCACCTCGGCCTGGCCATTGCGGACCAGGTAGAACTCCTCGCCCGGCTCGCCCTGGCGCACCACATAGTCGCCCGGCCGGTAGCGCTGCAGCGTGAGCTGGCTCACTACCGCCTCACGCTGCGGGAAACTGAGGTCGCCAAGGAAGCGCAGCTTGCCCACCAGCTCGCGCGCGTCGAGCCGCGCCCGCGCCCGCGCCTCCTCGCGCCGGTGGCGCAGCCGGGCCACGCCGCCCCGCACATTGTGCAGAAGCTGCGTGAACTTCAGGGCGAAGCCGAACGCCACGGGCACGCCGAAGGCCACGATGACCACGGCGATGAGGATGCGCCAGAACGGCGAGTCCTGCTGCCAGGCGTCCGCCACCAGGTGGCGCAGGCGGTTGAACCAGAAGAACAGCGCGGCGTAGATCGCGAACACCGAGTAGACCAGCGCCAGCGAGCCGAAGATACCGAAGATCCGCTCCTCCCGGTTGAACGGCTCGCGCGCCTTCAGCTTCCGCCACAGATCGCCGCGCACGAAGGCGAGCGACCGCGCGCGCAAAAGCGGCAGCTCCAGCCAGTCCATCAGCAGGAAGTAGCCGTCCAGCTCCAGCAGCGGCAGCAGGTTCAGGCTGTTACTGATGAACGCCACGAAGGCGAACTGGAACGCCACGGCCGCCAGGAACGTGTGCGGGTACAGCATGACGAGCAGCATGGCGACGCCGCCCACCCCCCAGACGGCGATCATCCCCGCGGCCGACACGACCATCCGCCGCCGCCGCGGCTCCAGCCAGATGTCCGTCGTGTCCATGAAGAAGGCGGGCATGCCGTAGTACAGCATCACACCGCCGCGCGGCACCTCGCGCCCGAAGTGCTTGGTGGCCAGCGCGTGACCCGACTCGTGGACCGAGATCGTGAGCAGCAGCAGCGGAATGAAGACCAGCAGCCCCAGGACGTACGAGCCTTCCGGCGACCCGCCGAAGCGCAGCGGGTCGCGGCCGCCGTGGGTGAGCTGGTAGATGAACAGCACCACGCCGACGAACGAGAGCAGCGCCCAGAGCGTGAGCACGGGGCGCGTGAAGAACACCCAGCCTGCCCGCCGGTAGAGCCCCGTGACGGCGCCGTCGATCCCTTCCAGCGGGAACTCATGGTACTTGAAGCTCTTGATCACCCGGTCGATGCGGTAGGTCCAGCTCTCCAGCGCGAAGTGACGGCGCAGGCCGCCGTAGGCGTCGCGCGGCTCCTCAGACAGGAAACGCTGCTGGCGCAGCTCACGGACCACGTGGGCGATGCGCTGGAAGGCGAAAGCCTTGTACTCGAGGAAGTAGGCCATCACCAGGTCTTTGACCTGGCGTGTGCCGTCCATGAGACCGAGCAGGAAATACTCGTCGGGGGCGAGGCGCACATAGGTGCCTGCGGCCGGGTTCTTGGCGATGTAGTAGGGCTCCCCGCGCGAGTTGGTGAGCAGCCGCACCTCGATGCCCTCGCGCACCTGCGGCCGCTCGAAGGCAGGGTTCAGGCGATCAGCTAACTGCTCCCACACGCTGGGGGCGGCTGGCGCCCCGCTAGCCGCTGGCGACTCCGAAGCCTGTTGCACGGGATTCTCCGCAAAGACGGGACCGACCGCGCGGCCCGCGCCGCATGCCCGCCCACGGCTTCACCCAAGAGGGCAGCCGCGGGAGCGCCGCTAGTGTAGCACGCCCGTCCGCGCGCAAGCGAGCACGGCGCGGCCAAGCTGCCGGCCGCCGCTGCAATGCAGTTCCGGCCGCCGCCGTGAACGGCGGGCCACAATCGCGGCTACTGGCCCGCCGTTCACGGCGGCGGTGCGAGACCGGCCGCAGCTATCTGCCTAGCTGAGGCCCGGTCATAAATCAGAAGCCGCGCCGGATGGGAATCCGGCGCGGCGGCTCCGTACCATCTGGTTGCCATACCAAGACAGGGAGCCACTCAGATGGTACCCGAGCCGTCCG
>Ga0070741_10008006_pt1 | contig 21471 bp, 25 predicted proteins | sample Coa_R1_4_FD_66440 | JGI IMG/M metagenome (GOLD analysis project Ga0070741, IMG submission 66440) | Surface soil microbial communities from Centralia Pennsylvania, which are recovering from an underground coalmine fire - Coalmine... | ecosystem: Environmental > Terrestrial > Soil > Unclassified ... | reverse complement strand
ATCGAGCAGCGCAAGGGCTGGCCGGCGCTCAACCTCTTCTTCAACACGGCGTTCGACTCGGCCAACCTGCTCGTGACCGACGAGCCGTGGTCGCGGCCCGGCGACTACGTGATGTTCTGCGCGCTGACCGACCTCGTCTGCCTGTCGAGCGCGTGCCCGGACGACATCGACCCGGCAAACGCGTGGAACCCGACCGAGGTGCACGTCCGGGTCTACCCGGCGAAGGAGCGGTTCAGCGCCGCGATCGCCCATCGTGTCACGCCGGATGCGGAGCCGAAGCTGACGCGCGACACCGGGTTCCGTCCGCGCACGGGCGCGCTGACGAACCGGTTCACCGAGTACAACGGCTACTGGCTGCCGACCGAGTACGACAACCTCGGCGCGGTCGAGGAGTACTGGGCCTGCCGCGAGCGCGCCGCGATCATGGACCTCTCGCCGCTTCGCAAGTGGGAGGTGCTCGGCCCGGATGCGGAGGAGCTGCTGCAGTCGACGGTGACGCGCGACATCCGCCGCCTCGCCGACGGGCACGTCGTCTACACGGCGGTGTGCAACGACACGGGCGGGATGATCGACGACGCCACCGTCTTCCGGATCGCGCCGACGAACTTCCGCTTCGTCGGCGGGTCGGAGTACGACGGCATCTGGCTGCGCGAGCAGGCCGAGCGGCTCGGCCTGCGCGTCTGGATCAAGGACTCGACCGACGAGCTCGCGAACGTCGCCGTGCAGGGACCGGCGAGCCGCGACCTGCTCGCGCCGCTCCTCTGGACCGCGCCGGCGGCGACGCCGTTCCCGGAGCTCCGCTGGTTCCGCTTCACCGTCGCGCGAGTCGGCGGCCCGCAGGGCCTGCCGCTCGTCGTCTCGCGCACCGGTTACACGGGCGAGCTCGGCTACGAGCTCTTCTGCCACCCGAAGGACGCGCCCGAGCTGTGGGACGCGGTGGTCGGCGCCGGCGACGTGACGCCGCTCGGCCTCGCCGCGCTCGACATGCTGCGCATCGAGTCGGGGCTCGTGTTCGCCGGGAACGAGTTCGACGACCAGGTCGACCCGTTCGAGGCGGGCATCGGGTTCACGGTGCCCGAGACGAAGGAGGACGACTTCGTCGGCCGCGAGGCGCTCGCCGAGCGGCGCGCGCATCCGCAGCGGACGCTCGTCGGGCTCGAGCTCGAGGGGAACGAGCCGGCCGGGCACGGCGACTGCGTCCACGTCGGCCGCCACCAGGTCGGCGTCGTGACGAGCGGCACGCGCTCGCCGGTGCTGAAGAAGAACATCGCGCTCTGCCGGATGAACGTGCGCTACGCGGAGCCCGGGACCGAGGTCGAGGTCGGCAAGCTCGACGGCTTCCAGAAGCGGATCCCGGCGACGGTGGTGCGCTTCCCGTTCTACGACCCGGAGAAGCGACGGCCTCGCTCGTAGAGCAGTTCGAGCGCGACGGGTTCGTGATCCTCGAGGACGGGCTCGTCCCGCCGGCGGCGCTGCCGCGGCTGCGCGAACGGTTTCTGCGCCTGTTCGACGGCGAGTACGAGACCGGCATCCGCCCCGACGAGGTGAACTGGGTGCCGGGCCGCGACCCCGAGGACCGCACGAGGCAGATCTGCAACGGCTGGAAGGCCGACACCGTCGTCGCGTCGCTCGTGCTCGCAGAGCACGTCGGCCGGCTCGCCGCGCAGCTCGCCGGCTGGCCGGGCGTGCGGCTGCTCCAGGACAACGTGCTCTGGAAGCCGCCCGGGGCGAAGGCGATCGGCGCGCACCAGGACTCGTCCTACGCGTCGTACCTCGACCCGCCCGAGATGATCACCTGCTGGATGTCGCTCGACGACCTGCCGGCCGACGCCGGCCCGATCGAGTACGTGCGCGGCTCGCATCGCTGGCCGCGCAGCGCGCCGCAGCGGTCGCAGTTCCACGCCCCGGACGACTGGCTCGCGCCGGTGCGGGCGGCGGCGCCGCCCGGCGGGGACCCCCCGGAGCTCGTGCCGGTGGTCGTGCGCGCCGGCGGCGGCTCGTTCCATCACGGCTTGTGCTGGCACGGCTCGCCGCCGAACACCAGCGCCTCGACGACGCGGATGGCGCTCGTCGCGCACCTGCTGCCGGCGCACGCGCGCTTCCACCGCGAGCACGTCGACCCGGTGTACTCGCGCTACCGCCGCCGCGGCGACCTCTCGCTCGACGAGTCGTTCTTCCCCGTCGTGTGGGACGAGAGCGGCTACCGCACCCCCTGGCTGGCTGAGCTGCCGCCGCTGTAGGGCCTACGTGTGCTCGCGGAAGCGGCTCGCGAGCACCGAGACGAGCCCGATCGCGGCGCGCGGGTCGAGCTCGAGGGCGTGCAGGACGTCGGCGCGCGTCACCTCCAGGCAGCGCACCTCGCCGTCGGCGACGACGTCGGCCATCCGCCCCTCGCCGGGCGCGAGCACCTCGATCTCCCCGACGAGCTCGCCGGGCCCGAGCGCAACCGTGCGGCCGCGCCTGCGCACCTGCACCTGCCCCTCGACGACGAGGAAGAGCGAGTCGCCCGGCTCGCCGAGGCGCATCAGGGCCTCGCCGTCGGCGAACGTCCGCTCGACGCCGGCGGCGAGAATCGGCTGGAGGAGCTCGGGCGCGAGCGCCGAGAACACGTGCGGCTCGCTGAACACGCGCTCGTAGCGGCCGCCGTGGAAGAGCAGCGGCGCGCCGTCGCCGTAGCGCACGTACTCGACGCGGCCGAGGAACAGCGAGTGGTCGCCGCCCCAGTACGAGCGCACGACGCGGGCGACCAGATGCGCGAGCGCGCCTTCCACGAGCGGCGTCTCGTGCACGATCTCGAACACCGGCTCCGGGCCGTCGTCGAGGCGGCCGGCGAAGCGGTCGGAGAGCGAGCTCTGGTGCTCCTCGAGCACGCTGACGCCGTAGCGGGCGCCCTCGTGCAGCAGCGCGTTCAGCTTCGCCCGCCGGTCGATCGAGATCAGGATCAGCGGCGGCGCGAGCGACACCGACATGAACGCGTTCGCGGTCATCCCGTGGATCTGCTCGCCGACCCGGGTCGTGATCACCGTGACGCCCGTCGCGAACATCCCGAGCGTGCGCCGGAACTCGAGCGCGACGTCGGACGAGCCCGTCGCCGCCTCGAGCAGCTCCGCCGGGCTGTCCTCGACGAACACCGATTCGCCGATCCCCTCGGGGGCGACGGCGACGGCGACGTTCCTCAGGGACACGTCGAACTCGCGCGGAGTCTCCACCGGCCCATTCTCGCCGCCGCGCGGCCGCTCCGCCATGCCGCCGTCGAGTTCACAGGTCCTGGTCGAGTACGGGGCGAGGCGGGGTCGAAGCGGTGAACGGTTGCGAGCCGGGAGGGGCCGGTGCCACACTCCATCCCGTGGAAGAGCTGGAAGAGTGGGAGCGCGAGCCCGACGACGACGACCTCGACCGCGTCGAGCTGGACGACTTCGAGGTCGACCCCGACGACGAGCCCTGGCTCGACGACGCCGACTGAGAATCAGCCGCGCGCGAGCAGCAGCTCGGCCGGCCATGCCGGCCGCACGGCCGTCTGCGCGCCGCGGCCGACCGACCGGTAGGCGGCGGCGAGCTCCGCGTCGGCCGCCGCCCAGGAGCGGCCGCGCGCATGGGCGAGCGCCCGCGCTCCGAGCGCGGCGAGCAGCGCACGGTCGGAGACGAGCTCCTCGAGCGCGGCCGCGAACGCGCCGGGGTCGCCGGGCGGGACGAGCAGGCCGGTGCGCTCGTGCACGACGAGCTCGCGCGCGCCGCCGGCGGCCGCGGCGACGACGGGGAGCCCGGAGGCGAACGCCTCGAGGATCACCTGGCCGAAGGTGTCGGTCGTGCTCGGGAAGCAGAAGACGTCCGAGCTCGCGTACACCTGCGCGAGGCCGTCGCCGCGCAGCTCGCCGAGGAACGTGACGCCCGCGGGCGCAGCCGCCTCGAGCTCCGCTCGCGCGGGCCCGTCGCCGACGATCGCGAGCCGCGCCCCCGGGACGCGCTCGCGCAGCCGCGCGAACGCGTCGAGCAGCACGTCGAGGCGCTTCTCCTTCGACAGCCGGCCCACCGACAGCAGGACGACGTCGCCGTCGCCGAGCAGGTGCAGCCGGAGCTCCGCGTTGCCCCGGCGGGGAGCGAAGGCGTCGGAGTCGACGCCGCGCCCCCAGATCGCCACGCGCCCGTGGCCGCGCGCACGCAGCGCCTCGGCGACGGCCCGGGTCGGAGCGAGGACGACGGCGCACTGCCGGTAGAACCAGTCGACCCACGCGTCCATCGCCTCGGCGACGAGCAGGTCGCGGGTGAGGTGCAGCGCGTAGGGGCCGAGCTCGGTGTGGTAGGAGCCGACCACCGGGATGCGCAGGAGCCGCGCGGCGACGAGGCCGCAGACGCCGACCGGGCCCGGCGTCGCCACGTGCACGACGCGCGGTGCGTGGCGCTCGACCGCCTCGAGGGCGTCGGTGACGAGCGGGAAGCGCAGCTCGAGGCGCTCGTAGGCCGGCAGCGCGAACGTCCAGTCGTAGGGCAGCACCGTCAGCCCCGGCTGCTCGGAGGCGTCCACGCGCGCGGTCGCCACACGCAGCGGGAGGTCGCCGCGGGCGGATCGCGCCGCGAGGCGGCGCATGGTGAGGGCCACGCCGTTCGTCTCGTCGAAGGTGTCGGTGAAGACCATCGCCTCGAGCCCGCCCACGTCCTCGCTCTCGCCGAAGAACGCCGCCTCGATCTCGTCGACGCCCGAGCGGGCGTCCGCGTGGTGCCGCGCCGTGCCGAGGTAGGGAAGGTGCAGCGCCGCGGCGGCGGCGACGGAGGTGAGCCGCGCGCCGAGCCCGTCGAGGCGGTCGATGTCCACCCCGCCCTCGCGGGCGCGGGACCCGAGCACGCGCGAGAGCCGGCGCGACGCCTCCCGGATCTCGTCGTGCCGGAGGGCGGCGTCGTCGGCGTCGTCGTCGAAGTAGTCCGTGAAGTGGGCGACGGGCTCGGGCAGCTCCCGGCCGCCGTCGCGGTAGGCGTTCAGCGCGAGCGCGCCGATCGCGTGCGCCAGCTTGACCACCGAGCCGTGCGCGCCGCGCACGGCGCCGCGGCCCGCCATCACCGACGCGAGGAACGACTCCGGCGTCGCTCCTTCGGCTTCGGTCCACGTGGTGGCGATGTCGAGGGCGCCGTGGTCGTCCGAGCCGGCGCAGAGCCCGACGCGGTCGCCGGCGGGCGCGAGCCCGTGCCGCTCCGAGAGCTTCGCCAGGTACTCGGGCGAGGCGGCGGCGGCGAGCCGGCACGCGAGCAGGTTCGTCTCCTCCGGCCGCGCCCCGTTCCGGCCCTCCCAGACGGAGAAGAGGAGCAGCAGACGCTCGACGTGGTGCGGCATGAGCGGCGGCCCCATGCGGTAGAGCGGATGCGCGAGCGCGTGCGCGAGACGGCGCTCGCGCAGGAACGCGGCGAGCTCGACGACCGAGGCGCGGTACGGCTGCAGGTCGCGGTGGTCCTCCTCGCTGAGCCCCCAGACGAGCACGTGCAGGGGCAGGTCGTCCTCCTCGAACCTGGTCGTCACCTCGACCGAGAGAAACGCCCCCGGCAGGTGCGCGATGCGAAGCGCCCCCTCGACCGTGTTGTGGTCGCTGATCGTGACGAGGCCCATGCCGCGCCGCCGGCAGGCGCGGTAGACACGCTCCGGCTCGGTGTACGACTCGCCGAGACGCGCCCGGCGGAGCGCGTAGTTGCCGCTGTCGGTCGAGTAGCGCGAATGGACGTGCAGGTCGCAGCGGGTCGTCGTCACCACCCTCGGTGTACTGCGTCCGGGCGGCGATTCCGGCGGCCGTCACCGGGTCGACCCCGAAGCGCAACAGGTCCGCAGCGCGACCGCCGTCTTGTAGGATCGCAGCGTGACGGAACGCGCCTCCCTCCTCCGGCCTGCGTCCGGGGCGGAACGGCCCGGACGGGCGCGGCGGCACGCCGGCAAGCGCCGCCGGCTGATGCGGCTCGTCAAGATCGAGCGGCACCACCGCGCCGAGCAGCTCGAGCAGGCCTGACTAGACGCCGAGCTCGGCGGCGGCGAGCGCGGTCCCCTCGACGCGCGCGCGGATCTTCGCGAAGGCCGTCTCGCGTGCGGTGCCGGTGTCGTCGGCGAACGGCGAGAAGCCGCAGTCGTCGGTCGTCCCGAGGCGGTCGAGCGGCAGGTGCCTCGCGGCCAGGAGGACGCGGTCGCGGACGACCTCCGGCGTCTCGACCGTCGATGAGATCGGGTCGGTGACGCCGACGAAGACCCGCTGCTCCGGCCCGAGGTTCGAGGCGATCGCGCGGAGCACGCTCTCCGGGTCGGCCTCGCCGGCGAGCTCGAGGTAGAAGGAGCCGGCGTGGTGGTCGAACAGCGCCGGCAGCAGCGCCGCATAGCCGACGTCCGCGCTGTGCGTCGAGTCGTGGTCGCCGCCGGGGCAGCTGTGCACGCCGATGCGGCGGCGCTCGTCGTCCGAGAAGCGGTCGAGGACGGCGTTGTTCAGGTCGACGAAGCTGCGCAGCAGGCCGCCCGACGGGTCGAGCTTGAGCGAGAGCCGTCCCTCGGTGAAGTCGATCTGCACGCTGTCGGCGCCGGCGGCGAAGGCGCTCCTGATGTCGCGCTCCGCCTCGTCGACGAGGTCGGCGAGGAACTCGTCGCGCGAGTAGCCGTCGATGCCGCCGGCCGGGTAGAGCAGGCCGAGCGCGGACGCGGAGATGACCGCCTGCTTGAGCGGCCTCGTCGCGTGCCGGCGCGCCGCCTCGACATACGAGCCGGCGTAGACGCCGTAGCGGAACGGCCCGGCGGTGAGCACCGGCAGCTGGCGCGTGTGACCGTCCGCGAACGGGATCACGACGCCTCCCCCGGCGATCGAGTCGAGCCCCGCGACGGGGTAGGTGGCGAAGCTCGGCTTGCGCTGCTCGCCGTCGGTCACGACCGGCGACCCGGTCGCCTCGAGCTGCGCGATCGTCTCGCGGACCGCCTCGTCGAAAAGCTCCTCGGAGGCGCCGCCCGACTGCAGGGCGTCGACGAGCGCCTGCGGGCGCGGGATGCTGCCGATGGGCTCGGTCGGGATCGTCAGGCCCGCCACTCTACGCGAGCGCCGCTCACGCGTCGCGCCGCCGGCTACGCCGCACGCAGGGCGGCGAGCGCGCGCACGATCAGCCGCTGCGCGTCGCGCGCCTCGCGCCCCGCCCGGAGAAGCGCGTCCGCGTCCGAGCGGGCGACGGCGTGCGAGAAGGTCGCCGCCGCACGCTCGAGGACCGGGCAGGGCAGTGCGAGCGCGGCCTCGACACGGGCCGGTGCGCCGGCGTTGCGGACCATCGCCCGGCAGCCGCCGAGGTCGGAGTAGACGATCACGAGCGCGAACAGGTCGGACTCGTCGCGCAGGGCGCGCCGCGCCTCGCCGACCGTCTGCCCGGCGACGGCCGCCTGGGCGACGTCGTCGCGCAGCTGGAGAAGCACCCCGGACGCGTTCGCCCGCCACGCCGTCGCGTCGCGCGGGCTCGTCGCCCCGCCGCAGCCCGCCGCGAGCAGACCGGCTGCGGCGAGCGCCGCGAGCCGGCCGGCGCGCGGGTTCGGGAGCACGAGCTGGGAGAACATCACAGTTGACCTCCGCGGAGGACTCCGTAGGATCCCGGAATGCCGAGACGGGAGCTGCCGACGCCGCTCGTCGAGGGGATCATCGTCCTCCTCGCCCTGGCGCTGTCGATCCCCGCAGGCGTCCTCGGCTGGGTGATCGGGCACTCCGGCCGCGCCTCGCCGCCTGCGGCGACGACGCCGGCCGCAGGAGCGGCCGTCGACCCGCACGTGGCCGCAGGCGCCCACCTGTTCGTGCAGTTCGCGTGCGCGCAGTGCCACGGCCTGCAGGGGCGCGGCGGCGTCTCGCCCGACGTGCCGGCGCTGACGGCCGTCGGCCCGTCGCTGCAGCCGGCGAAGCTCCGCGACATCATCGACCACGGCCTCGGCGAGTCCGCGAACCCGACCAAGCCCTACATGCCGGTCTGGGGGCAGGTGATCTCGACGGCGCAGGTCGACGACCTCGTCGCGTACCTGAGGGCCGGCCTGCCGAAGGTGGCGACCGCGGATCCTCCGGTGGTCCCGACCGGGCAGGGGGCCGCGGTCGAGGGCTCGGTCCTCTACGTCGCGTACGGATGCGTCAACTGCCACGGCCCGAACGGCCTCGGCGGCGTCCCGAACCCGCTGTCGCCCGACAAGACGATCCCGCCGCTCTCGGGCGCCGACTTCCGGCACCAGTTCAACACCGACGCGAAGATCGTCGCGGTGATTCGCAGCGGTTCGGTGATCGGCAAGGCCCCGATCGTGTCGATGCCGCACTGGGGAGGGATCATCCCCGGCGCCCGGCTTCGCGCGCTGACCGCGTATCTGAAGACGCTCAGGTAGCGGCGGCTACGGGCCGGTCGTCGTCACCGTCTCGGTGACGGTCGTCGGCACCTCCACCGTCACCTCGACGGTGGTCGTCACCGGGACTTCGACCGTCGTCGCCACCTCGACGGTCGTCGTCTGGGTCTCGGTCTGGGTGTCGGTCTGCGTCCGCGTCTGGGTGACCGTCGTCGAATGGGTGTTCGTGACCGTCTGCTGACTCGTCACCGTCTGCGAGCTCGTGCGCGTCTCGACCGCGGTCGTCGGGCGCACCCGCGTGACGGAGACGGTCCTCGTCGCCCCGGAGACGGTCACGAGATGCGTCCGCACGACCGGGACGCGGCGGACGACCTTGCGCACCACGGTGTGCACCGTGCCGGCGGTCGTGAGCTCGACGGTCCTGAAGTCCGTCCGCGTCTGCAGCACCGTCTCCGGCTTCGACAGCACCTTCACGCGCCGCACGACGGGCACGAGCTTGCGGACGACCTTCCCCTTCTCGCGCACCGTGACCATGCGCTGGACGGTCTCGACGTAGGTGAGCACGGCGCTCGGGCCCGGCTCGCCCTTGGCGGCCGACAGCCGGTCGGCCGCGAGCAGGCCGGCGACGAGCACCCCGCCGAGCAGGAGGAGGCCCGTGGCGAGGCGAACGCCCACCGGTGCCCGGTTGCGCCACCACCACCGCCAGAAGCGGAGCTCACGCCAATGCTGGCGTATCACCGCCCAGCCCCTTCAGGAACGCTCCCCATCCGCCGACATCTAAGCCGATGCGCGGGATCTTCGCTTGTGCGGTCGGACTGGCCGCGCTGCTCGTCGGCGGCCCCGCCGTCGCGGTCGCCGCCGTGCTGCTCTCGCCCGTGCTGGCGGCGGCGTTCCACCTCCTCGCGCCGCAGGCACCCCGGCCCGCGTCCTGACGAACCCTCGACCTTCGTCTGTGTCCCGCACGGCGGCGAGCGTGGTTTCATCGCCCCATGAGCGCAGTTCGCCCGCTGCGGTCACTCGCGAACGTCGCGCCGCTGCACCCGATCCGCCTGCTGCTCGTGGGCGGCGACGCCCGCTGGCTGCGCGCCGTCGACTTCCTGCTGACGATGCGGGGCTACGAGACGCGCCGAGCCGCGCCGGCCGCGAGCCTGGTGCGGGAGGCGACGCGCTTCGACGCCGACGTGGTCGTCGTCGACGCCTCCCGCGGCTTCGCGCAGGCGGCCCGGAGGGCCGGCGAGCTCGCCGCCACCCTGGCCGACCTCGGCGTGGTCGTCGCCGCCGAGCGCGAGCTGCCGCGGGCGTCGGAGCGCACGAGGTTCGTCGAGAAGTGGGCGCCGTTCGAGGCGCTCGCCGAGGCGATCGAGCAGGTCTGGGCCGAGCTCCCGCCGCGCCCGACCCTGCGCGCAATCGCCCAATAGCACGGGTTTCTTGCCCCGCCGGCGATTGTGCTCTACCGTGAAGCGCCTCGTGCCGATAGTGGCCTTGCGGCCCCTGTCTGGGCCAGGACACGAGCAACGACCACGAACCGCAAGGAGCGACCGAGCGACGTGCGAACGCCCGACGGCGACAACGACACGGCGACCGCGGAGATCGCGGCGGAGGCGCTCGTCTCGGCCGCGATCGACGGCCGCGCGCTCGAGCCGGCGGGCACGCCCGGCAGCGCGGAGGCGTTCTCGACCTACATCTGGGCGAGCAGCCGGCCGCGGATCCTCCAGCTGCCCCCCGCGCTCGCGGTCGACGTCCACCTGAGGCTGCTCGCCGCCCTGGCCCCCGTCTCGGACGCCTCGCTCTGGGTGCACACGGCGCCCGGGACGATCGAGCCGCTCGCCTGGGTCGGCGAGGCGGCGCCGACGCGCCGCGTGCGCGCGCGGGCGCTCGCGATCCTCGTGCCGGGCGGACGGGGCGAGCCGGCGGGCGGCCGTCCACGCATCCAGGGCGTGCCCGTGCTGCGCTTCGGAAGCGCCGTCGCCGCGCTCGTCGTGCGGACGGTGCCGGACGAGCGGGGCGGGGCGGCGAAGTTCGTGGCCGAGTGCGCCGCCGGGCTCGCGCCGGTTCTCGAGCGCGAGGCGCTCCTCGCCCGCAGCGCCCAGGCCGACCAGGACCTCCACGCGGCCAGCGAGCGGCGCCTCCGCAGGCTCGCCTTCGACCTGCACGACGGCCCGCTCCAGGACATCGCAGCGCTCGCCGCCGACCTCCAGCTCGCCCGCAAACAGGTGGGCGGCGTGCTCGAGGACGGCCTGCGCTCGATCGTCGTCGGCCGCTTCGACGACCTCGCCGCACGCCTGGCGGAGATCGACCACTCCCTGCGCGAGCTGTCGCACTCGCTCGAGTCGTCGAGCGTCGTCGACCGCTCGCTGCCCGAGATCGTGCGCCGCGAGGTGGCGGCGTTCGACCGCCGCATGGGGCTCGAGACGCGGCTCGAGGTGCGCGGCCGCTTCGACGACCTCAGCGCGTCGCAGCGCATCGCGCTCTTCCGGATCGCCCAGGAGGCGCTCTCGAACGTCCGCGACCACACGGACGCGACGGAGGTCAGCGTGTCGCTGGAGCGGCTGCCCGACGGCACCCGCCTCCGCGTCGCCGACAACGGCGGCGGCTTCGACGTGGCGCACACCGTCGTGCAGGCGGCCCGGCGCGGCCGGCTCGGCCTCGTCGGCATGAACGAGCGGGTGCGGCTGCTCGGCGGCACGTTCTCCCTGCAGAGCGAGCCGGGCGCCGGGACCGAGCTCACCGTCGTGCTGCCCGAGTGGCGGCCGGCGGGCGCGCTGCCCGCGGCCGCGGCCGAGTAGCGGCTACTCGTGCTCTTCGTACAGCGGGCTCTCGACGAGCCCCTGCCGGTAGGCGTAGCGCGCCGCCTCGGTGCGGTTTGCGACGCCGAGCTTCCGGTAGATGTTCGTCAGGTGGAACTTGACCGTCTGCTCCGCGATCCAGAGCTCCTTGCCGATCTGCTCGTTCGGGAGCCCGCGCGCCAGCGCCTGCAGGATGACGGTCTCGCGCTCGGTCAGCCCGGCCGCCTTCGCGGCCGTCGCGCCTGACTCCTCGGGCATGCCGAACGCCGTGTAGACGGTGCCGTCGACCGCCTGGCGGAGCGCCGCGGGCAGGTCGACCGGGTTGACGCTCTTGACGATGTAGGCGCTCGCGCCGCGCTTGAGGACGCTCTCGATCAGCTTCTCGTCGGTCGAGGCCGAGAGCACGACCACCTTCACCTGCGAGTGGCGCTTCTTGATCTGGTCGAGCACCATCAGCCCGTCCATCCCGGGCATGCGCAGGTCGAGCACGACGAGGTCGGGCTCGAGCCGGCTCACGAGCGGCAGCACCCGCTCGCCGCTCTGCGCCTCCCCCACGATCTGAAAGCCGCCGTCGTCCTCGAGCGCTCGCCTGATCGAGTCGAGGATCAGCCGGTGGTCGTCGGCCAGCACAACCTTGAGCATCGTCAGCACCGCTTCGCGGCCGGGAGCCGGGATCCTCCGGGCCCCGAGCTGCGCCCGGTCGAACCGAAGCGGCTTCTCCGCCGAATCACGCGCGGCTTTACACGGTCGCCGCGACCGCACCGGGTTTCTACGATCGTCGGAGGAGGCACGCATGACCCGCTGGACGAAGGCGTTGACGACAGGGGAATGGCTGCGCCTCTCCGGCTTCGGCGGCGCCGTGCTGCTGCTGCACCTGCTCGGCTGGGGCCTGTTCCTCTTCTACTCGCGGCACAATCCCGCGCTCGCCGGGCTGGGGACGCTCGCCTACACGTTCGGCCTGCGCCACGCGTTCGACGCAGACCACATCGCGGCGATCGACAACACGACGCGGAAGCTCCTCCAGGACGGCCGACGGCCGCTCGGCACGGGCTTCTTCTTCTCGCTCGGGCACTCGACGATCGTGTTCTCGCTGGCGACCGGCCTCGCGCTCGCAACGCACACGGTCGACTCCCGGCTGCCCTCGTTCCGGCACTACGGTGGAACGATCGGCGCCTCCGTCTCCGGAGCGTTCCTGCTCGCGATCGGGCTGCTCAACCTTGCGGTGCTCACCGACGTCGTCCGCGTCTTCCGCGAGCTGAAGACGGGCCGCTACGACGAGGAGAAGCTCGAGCAGCGCCTACTCGACCAGGGCTTGCTGAGCCGCGTCTTCCTGCGTCGCGTCGGCGACCGGATCGACACGAGCTGGAAGATGTACCCGCTCGGCCTGCTGTTCGGGCTCGGCTTCGACACCGCCACCGAGATCGGCCTGCTCGCAATCGCCGCGGGCGTCGCCACCCACCACGTGCCGTTCCTCGCGATCGTCTCGCTGCCGCTCCTCTTCGCCGCGGGAATGAGCCTGATGGACACCGCCGACGGAGCGTTCATGAGCCACGCGTACGGCTGGGCGTTCTCGAGCCCGATCCGGAAGGTCTACTACAACATCACCGTCACGAGCCTCTCGGTCGGCGTCGCGCTCGTGATCGGCGGCATCGAGCTTCTGCAGGTGACCACTCCCTACGCGCAGGTCGATCTCAGCAAGCTCGGCTACCTGGTCGTCGGCCTCTTCGTGGCGACGTGGGCGGTGTCGGTCACCGTCTGGAAGACGCGCCGCGTCGAGGAGCGGTGGGGTCGCCTGCTGGAGCGCGAGGGGGTCCCTTCGCCGTTGTCACGGTCTCGCCCTTGACGTCCGTCCAGGCCCGCGCCTAAGGTGGAGCCACGCACGCGGCGACGACGCCGCGGCGACGGCTATGAGGCCTCGGTGCTCCTTCGGGAGCGCCGGGGCCTTTTTTCGTGGGCGAACACGCTGTTGAGGCAGCGGGAGGGAGAAGACGGATGCTGTATCCCCAGTGGCTGAACCCGGGAGACAACGCCTGGCAGATGACCGCGGCGACGCTCGTCGGGCTGATGAGCGTGCCCGGCCTCGTCGTCCTCTACGGCGGAGTCATGCAGAAGCGCTGGTCGGTGAACTCGATGATGCTCGCGTTCGTCGCGTTCGCGCTCGTGCTCGTGATGTGGGTCCTGTACGGGTTCAAGATGGGCTTCGGGCAGCCCGTGCACCTGTTCGGCGGCAAGAACGGGTTCTTCTCGAACTTCGTCGGCAAGCCCGGCGGCGTGCTCGACCACTCCTCGCTCGAGGGGCAGGGCGCGATCCCGAACATCGGCAAGGTCGACTTCCCGCAGTCGACGCTCGTCTACTTCCAGCTCGTGTTCGCCGCGATCACGCCGATCCTGATGCTCGGGTCGGTGCTCGGTCGCGTGAACTTCAAGGCGTGGATCCCGTTCGTCGTCCTGTGGGCGAGCTGCGTCTACACGATCAACGCGTTCCTCATCTGGGGCGGCGGCTGGTTCGCGAAGCAGGGCGCGGTCGACTTCTCCGGCGGCTACGTGATCCACCTCTCCGCCGGCGTCTCCGGCTTCGTCGCCGCCTGGGTGATCGGGCCGCGCCTCGCCCGCGACCGTGAGATCGACGCGCCGAACAACCTCGCCATGGTCGCCGTCGGCGCGGGGCTCCTGTGGCTCGGCTGGAACGGCTTCAACGGCGGCGACCCGTACAACGCCGGCATGGACGCGTCCGCGGCGCTCCTGAACACGAACATCTGCACCGCGGTCGCGTTCCTCGTGTGGCTCGGCTGCGACTACTTCACCGGACGGAAGCCGTCGTTGCTCGGCAGCGTCAACGGGATGATCGTCGGCCTCGTGGCGATCACGCCGGCGGCCGGGTTCGTGAACGGCTACGGCGCGATCGGGATCGGCGTCGTCGCCTCCGCCGTCGTGTACGTCGCCTACAACTACCTCGCGCTGCTGCGCCCGTTCCGCGCGGTCGACGACACGCTCGGCGTCGTCTACACGCACGGCTTCGCGGGCCTGCTCGGCGGCCTCCTCACCGGGCTGCTCGCCGACTCGGCGATGCAGATCACGCCGGGCGTGTCGGTCGTCGGCGGCCTGCACCTGCTGAAGTGGCAGTTCCTGACGGCCGTCTGGGTGATCGGCTTCTCGGGGGTCGCCACCTTCGTGCTGCTCAAGCTGGTCGGCGTCTTCGTGCCGCTGCGCATGACCGACGAGGAGATGGAGATGGGCGACCTCGCGGTGCACGGCCACGAGGTCTACCCCTCGGACATCCCGTCGCTCGCCTATCCGTCGGGGCTCCCCGCGCACCTCACGGCCGCCGTCGCCCCCGGCCCCGAGGCGACCGGTGCCGCGTAGATGACGACGGTCGTCGTCTCCTACGACGGCTCGGACGCGGATCGCGACGCGCTGGAGCTCGGGCGGCTGCTCGCCCGGGCCGGCGCGTCGCTCGAGCTCGCCTACGTCCGCCACGCCCACGAGGCCGAACGTGGGCGCGAGCGGCTGGCCGAGGCGGAGGCGGAGGAGCTGCTCGCGGCGGGCGCCGCCGCGCTCGGCGATCCCGAGCTTCCCCGCCACGTCGTGCTGTCCGGCTCGACGAGCGAGGGGCTCCGCGAGCTCGCGCTCGGGCGCGGCGCCGACCTGGTCCTGTTCGGCTCCGAGTACCGCACGGCGCGCCGGCACGTCGACCCGCAGGCCTCGGCGCGGCGGCTGATCGACGGCGGACCCGTCGCGGTCGGGCTCGCGCCTGCGGGCTTCGCCCTCGACCCGCCGGACCGGCTCGTCCAGGTCGCCGCGGTCGGCGAGGAGGGCGACGACGCCGCGCTGCGCACGGCCGAGTCGCTCGCCCGCCGGTTCGACGCGTCGATCGCCCGGCACGCGAACCGCGACGCCGACCTCCTCGTCGTCGCGTCGAAGCCCGGCGCGCCTTCGGGCCGGGTGACCGTCGGAGCGGCCGCCGAGTACGTGATCGAGCTGGCCACGTGCCCGGTGCTCGTGCTGGCGCGCGGCGTCGCGCTCGACTTCGGCGGGGCGCCGTGATCCGGAGGCTCGCCCTCCCCGTCCTGCTCGCCGCCGGCTGCGCCCCGGCGGGGCTGGTCGCCGTCCGCGGCCACGCCCCGCCGGCCGACGGCTGCGCGCGCGTCGTCAGGGCGAGCTGGATGGGCGGCGCGACGTTCCGGGACTGCAGCCGCCGCTACAACTCGTCGACGAGGTCGGCGATCGACTCGACGATGCGCGACGGCCGGTAGGGAAACCGCTCCGCCTCGTCGCGGGTCGTCGAGCCGGTGAGGACGAGCACGGTGTGCATGCCGGCCTCGAGCCCGGAGACGACGTCCGTGTCCATCCGGTCGCCGACCATCGCCGTCGTCTCGGAGTGCGCGTCGATCGCGTTCAGCGCCGAGCGCATCATCAGCGGGTTCGGCTTGCCGACGAAGTACGGCTCGACGCCGGTCGCACGGCTGACGAGCGCCGCCACCGACCCGGTCGCCGGCAGCGGCCCGTCCGGCGTCGGCCCCGTCGGGTCGGGGTTGGTGGCGATGAAGCGGGCGCCGCCGACGATCAGCCGGATCGCCTGGGCGATCCGCTCGAAGCTGTAGGTGCGCGTCTCGCCGAGCACGACGTAGTCGGGGCTGCGCTCGGTGAGCGTGTAGCCCGCGGCGTGCAGCGCGGTCGTGAGCCCCGCCTCCCCGATCGCGAACGCGGTGCCGCCCGGCCGCTGCGCTTCGAGGAAGCTCGCCGTCGCGAGCGCCGACGTCCAGATCGCCTCTTCGGGAACGTCGAGGCCGCTCGCCGCGAGCCGGGCCGACAGGTCGCGGCGCGTGTAGACCGAGTTGTTCGTGAGGACGAGGAAGGGGAGCCCGCGCTCGCGCAGGCGCGCGAGGAAGCGGTCGGCGCCCGGGATCGCGTGCTCCTCGTGCACGAGCACGCCGTCCATGTCCATCAGCCAGGAGCGGATCTCGCGACGCTTGGACACGCCGCCATCGTAGGTGCTGCCGGGTCAGGCAGCCGGGGAGCGGCCGCTGCCGCGGCGCGCTCCCGTTCTGCCTGCTGCGCCCGCCCCGGCGGCCGGCCGTGCGGTCAGGCCGGCTGCGGGACGATGCGGATGTAGGGCTTCGGCTCCTCCCACTCGCCGAACAGCTCCTTCGCCTCGTCGTTCGAGACCGAGCCGGAGATGATCACCTTGTCGCCCTGCTTCCACTGCGCCGGCGTCGCCACCTTGTGCGCCGCCGTCAGCTGCAGCGAGTCGATCACCCGCAGCACCTCGTCGAAGTTGCGGCCCGTCGTCATCGGATAGACCAGGATCAGCTTCACCTTCTTGTCCGGGCCGATCACGAACACATTCCGCACCGTCTGGTTGTCCGCCGCCGTCCGGTCGGCCGGATCGCCCGACACATCCGCACCCAGCATCCCGTACGCCTTCGCCACCGCGAAATCCGAATCGCCGATGATCGGATAGTTCGGCCGCGACCCCTGCGTCTGCTCGATGTCGTCAGCCCACTTCTCGTGCTTGTCGACCGGGTCGACCGACAAACCGATGATCTTCACGCCCCGCCGGTCGAACTCCGGCTTGATGCTCGCCATATAGCCGAGCTCAGTCGTGCACACCGGGGTGAAATCCTTCGGATGCGAGAACAACACACCCCACGAATCGCCCAGCCAGTCATGGAACCGAATCGGCCCCTCCGTCGTCTGAGCCTCGAAATCGGGGGCAGTGTCACCGAGCGCCAGTGCCATCTCGAATCTCCTCCGTATGTGGTTTCCCGGCAAGGATAGAGTGGCGGCGTATGTCGGAGCACACCGACCGGCTGCGCGCGAACGCGGACGCCCTGCCGCCGCCGCCCGCCGCGATGGAGCCGTACCTGGCGAAGGTGCGGACGCTCGCGCGGACGGTGACCGACGAGGACGTCGCCGCGCTGAAGGCGGCCGGGATCGAGGAGGACGTCATCTTCGAGCAGACCGTCGGCGCCGCGATCCGCGAGGGGCTGCGGCGCCTCGAGGCGGCGGAGCGGGTGATCGGGTGATCAGGCTCGACTGCGTCGACCACGGCCACACCGGCGAGGCGGCGGCGATGCTCGCCGAGATCCGCGAGCGCTCCGGCCGCGAGCCGCTCGGCGTGATCAAGACGCTGCTCTACCGGCCCGAGCTCTTCGGCGAGCCGTTCTCGGAGGAGCTCGACGCCGTCATGCGCGGGCCGTCCGACTGGACGCCGGGCGAGCGCGAGCTCTTCGCCGGCTTCACGTCGTTGCTCAACCAGTGCCCGTTCTGAGCGGGCTCCCACGGCGCGGTCGCGTCGTACGCCCTCGGCGAGGATCTGTGGCAGGCGGTGGCCGCCGACTGGCGCACCGCGCCCGTCAGGCCGGAGATCGCGGCGACCCTCGTGTTCCTCGAGAAGCTGACGCTGCGCCCCGACGAGCTCGAGCCCGCCGACGCCGAGGCGGTCTACGCGGCCGGCGTGTCGCGGCAGGCGCTCCGCGACGCCGCCGCGGTGTGCGGCATGTTCAGCATGATCGTCCGGCTCGCCGACTCGTTCGGCTGGGACGTGCCCGAATGGGAGCGGCTGCTCGGCCGCGCCCAGGCGATGCACGACGGGGGCTACTCGTTCGCCGCGATGCGGCGGCGCTAGAGCTCCCACTCGCCGGCGACCAGGCGCGGCACGAGGTCGTCGAGCAGGCGCAGCGTCATCCCCCAGAGCACCCGGTCGCCGACCGGGATGCCGTCGACGAGCAGGCCCTCCGGCCAGCGCGCGTTCGTGAAGAGATGCTCGCGGCGGACGGCCGGATCCCACAGCTCGTCGACGGCCGGCGTCAGCACCTCCACCACCTCCTCGGCGCTGATGTCCCACTTCACGGTCCGGGGGATGCGCGCCACGAACGCGTGCACCTCGAGGTTCGTCGGGCCGCTCCGTACCGGGGCGAGCTCGCCGAGCACCTCGACCTCCGCGGGGTCGAGGCCAACCTCCTCCCGGGCCTCGCGGAGCGCGGTCGCGAGCAGGCTTCCGTCGGCGGCCTCGTGGCGGCCGCCCGGGAACGCGAGCTGCCCGCCGTGGTGGCCGCCGCGGTCGGTGCGGACGATCAGGACGAGCCGCAGCCGGCCGGCCGCGTCGCGGAAGACCGGCGCGAGCACCGCGGCGAGACCGCGAGGGTCTACCCCCAGGACGCCTCCGTCATCGGGCGCAGCGCCGTCTCGAGCATCCGGAAGCGGCGCGGGCGCTCGAGGCAGAACACGACCACCTCGGCGACGTCGCCGGCCGTCATCATCCCGGGCAGGACGTCGGGGGTGCGGCCGCGGCCCTCCTCGAGCGCGAAGTCGGTCGCGACGCCGCCCGGGCAGACGTTCGTGCAGCGGATCCCGTGCTCCCGCAGCTCGTGGTCGAGCGCGCGCGTCAGCCCGACCTGTCCGAACTTCGACGCGCAGTAGACGGCCTCGTTCGGCAGCCCGCGCCGGCCGGCCTCCGAGGCGAGCGTGATCACGTCGCCCTCGCGGCCGAGCATGTGGGGCAGCGCCGCCCGGATCGCGTAGACGGTGCCCTTCAGGTTCACGTCGAGCATCTCGTCGAGGTGCTCCCGCGACAGCTCGAGGAACGGGCCGTACGCGCCGACCCCGGCGTTGGCGACGAGGACGTCGATGCCGCCGAACCGTTCCGCGGTCGCGTCGCAGAGCGAGACGAGCGCGTCGAGGTCGCGCACGTCGCACGCGCGGGCGACGGCCCGCTCCAGCCCGAGGTCGTCGCCGCTGCGCGAGGCGAGTCCCAGGTTCGCGCCGCGGTCGTGCAGGAGGCGCGCCACCGCCGCGCCGATGCCGCGGCTCGCGCCCGTGATCACTGCGGTCTTTCCTGCCAGCGTGCTCATGCTCCCTCCAGTGGTCGCAGGGTCGGGTACAGCCGCCGGTAGCGCGCGTAGGCCTCGTCGTAGTCCCAGACCGGCTCGACCGTCTCCCGCACCCGGACGCAGCGCGCGACCGCCTCCTCGGCGTCGGCGAACGTCCCGGCCCGGACGCCGGCGAGGAGCGCCGCGCCGAACGCGGAGCCCTCCTCGGACTCGGTCAGCTCGAGCGGCAGCCCGAGCGCCGAGGCGACGATCGCGAGCCAGAGCGGGCTGCGCGCGCCGCCGCCCGAGACACGCCCGGCCGACGGCTCGGCGCCGAGGTCGCGCAGCAGCTGGAGCGAGTCGCGCAGGCCGAAGGCGACGCCCTCGAGCATCGCCCGCCACAGCGCTCCGCGGTCGTGGCGCAGCTGCAGCCCGACGAACGCGCCGCGCGCGTCCGGGTCGGGGTACGGCGTCCGCTCGCCGGCGAGGTACGGGGCGAACAGCAGCCCCTCGCTCCCCGGCTGCCAGCGCGCCGCCTCCTCGTCGAGCTCGCGGAAGTCGGCCTGCAGCGCACGCCGGAGCCAGGCCGCCGAGCCTGCCGCCGCGAGCATGACGCCCATGGCGTGCCACGTCCCCGGCAGGGCGTGGCAGAACACGTGGACGCGCGCCTCCGGGTCGGGCGCGTACGCGGGCAGCGCGGTGAAGACGACGCCGGAGGTGCCGAGCACGACCGACGCGCGGCCGGGCCGCGCGACGCCGACGCCGAGCGCCGCCGCGGCCTGGTCGCCGGCGCCCGCGACCTCGGTCGACTCGCCCACGGGCGGCAGCCACTCGAGCGGCAGCTCGAGCGCCTCGCAGACCTCCTCCGACCACGCGCGCCGGCCGACGTCGAGGAGCAGCGTCCCCGAGGCGTCGGCCGCGTCGATCGCCCGCTCGCCGGTGAGCCGGTAGCGCACGTAGTCCTTCGGCAGCAGCACGTGCTCGATCCGCCCGAACGTCTGCGGCTCGTTGTTGCGCAGCCAGAGGAGCTTCGGCGCCGTGAAGCCGGTGAGGGCGCGGTTGCCGGTGAGCTCGACGAGGCGCTCGCGGCCGACGCGCTCCTCGATCTCCGCGCACTCGGCGGCGGTGCGCTGGTCGTTCCAGAGGATCGCCGGCCGCAGCACGCGGCCGTCCTCGCCGAGCGTGACGAGGCCGTGCATCTGGCCGGAGAGGCCGAGCGGCCCGTCCGGCAGCGCCGCGAGCACCTGCTGCGCGGCCCGCCACCAGTCCTCGGGGTCCTGCTCGGCCCAGCCGGGCTGCGGCGTCGAGAGCGGGTACTCGGCGGAGGCGGTCGCGAGGACGCGCCCGTGGCCGTCGATCGCGACGCCCTTGACGCCGGTCGTGCCGACGTCGAGCCCGCGGAGGACGGTCACGCCCCGAGGGCGGCGTACACGAGCTCGTAGGCGCGGACCGCGTCCTTCGCCTGCTGCGCCGCGCGCAGCGCGGCGTCGTCGATCCGGGCTGCGACCCCGTCGATGAAGTTCCACTGGAGCACCGACCGCCTGACGGCGCCGACGGCGTCCTCGGTGTAGGGGTAGAGGTCGAAGCCGAGCCGCTCGCCGTGCTCGCCGTAGCCGGCGCGGCGCAGCTCGACCGCGAGCTCGAGCGTCTCCATGAACGCCGTCGCGCCGACCATGTTGTCGTCGTCGAAGGTGCCCCAGCCGGAGTTCGCGTGCTGGTGGCCGAGCAGGCCCTCGGCCGCGAGCATGGCCGCGTACTCGGCGAGGTTCTCGCCGTTCATGATCAGGTGCTGCCAGTCCATGTTGACGCTCAGGTTGTCGATCCCCTGGGCGCGCAGCTTGTGGATCACGTGCAGCGTCATGCCGATGTTGCGCATCAGGATCTTCATCGCCGGCTCGGAGTTCTTGTGCTCGAGGAACACCGTCACTCCCTTGCCCTTGGCGTGCTCGGCCGACTGGCCGACCCCGTCCACGAAGCGGGCCCACGACTCCTTGTAGGGCGTCTGGAAGGGGTAGTTGTAGCCCTCGATCCCCGGCCAGATGATCATCTGGGCGCCGACCTCGGCGGCGAGGTCGATCGCCTCGAAGGTCAGCCGCAGCGCCTCCGCGCGCACGCCGTCGTCGGGCGAGCAGAACGCCCCCTTGCCGAAGCGCGGGTCGAGGTGGAGGCCGCTCGCGACGCAGTAGATCCCGTGCCCCGCGAGCGCCTCCCGAACCTCGTCCAGGTTGGCCGGGGAGAGCTCCTGCGGGTAGTGGAACTCGTAGTCGTCGATCAGCTCGCCGAGCCCCTCGACGGCGGTGCGCACCTTCGCGGCGGTCGAGATCCCGGCCAGCTCGGGCTTGTAGCCGCCGGGGTTGAAGCGCGTGGCCATCCCGCCGAACGCCCAGATCCCGAGCGACGTCTTCATGGGTGCGAGCCTATCCGCTCCCCCCTTCTTCATGAAGGCGCAACTTGACTCACGCGCGGAAATGGGAGAACTTGATCACTCACTGGCCCCCCGTCAGCGAGAGAAGGAGACGAACTTGAGGAAGGTTGCAAGCAGGTCGCTGATCCTGCTTTCGCTCGT
>Ga0070741_10008005_pt1 | contig 21472 bp, 16 predicted proteins | sample Coa_R1_4_FD_66440 | JGI IMG/M metagenome (GOLD analysis project Ga0070741, IMG submission 66440) | Surface soil microbial communities from Centralia Pennsylvania, which are recovering from an underground coalmine fire - Coalmine... | ecosystem: Environmental > Terrestrial > Soil > Unclassified ... | reverse complement strand
TTGGACGGGGGTTTTGGTTGTAATGGTGGAGTGGGTATTGGTGTTGGTTTTGTTTTTCATATGAACCTTGGTGTAGCGCGATTTCGCTCACCCGCCAATACCCATGCCATCTACCGAGATGGGCTCTTAGGTTCGAATTGGGTGGGATTGAGTCTTTGAGAAAGGTTTTGAGCTGTCCTCACGGCAAAGCCGTGACAGAAATTAGCCGGAGGTTGAGCGTCAGCGACACCTCCGGACCACCGGCAAAAGCTCGGGCACCCTGAAAGGCGTGCCAGAATGACGCTCTCAACCCCGCAGGGCGTCTAATTCCACCCAACCAACTGTCCATCAGCCGCTTGTGTCATTTTTGGCCTCGGAATGGGCTTCCCACGCCGGAAAAAAAGAGGTTTAATTTGGTTTAATTTACTTTAATTGGCCTTAATTTCCAGCCTCGCCGGGACCCGCGCCACCGGGCAAACCTTGCCGCGCCCAACTGCCTGCCCGCCATTTCCACTCATAAGTGGAAATAAGCGGAAACCGCCGTGCCTTTTCCATCCACTTCGTCCATCATCGCCCACCCTGGGACAGAGATGACGCCTGCTCACCTGCCACGATAGCCTTGGCGCAGGTGGGTCCACGTCGCGCCGAGCGCATGCTTTTATTCTGATTGTCAAAGAACCATCCCGGTTCCCCAAGCGGAACCGGGCAAAATTCACCAGCGCCACGCACTCAAATCAAATGCGCGGCACATCGCTCCCACCTCAAGGATCGCCCTCCCAATCCTTCCGTCATCCCGACCCTGAACACAAATGAATTTTTCTTGCTGCAGCGTGACGTGACTAAAGTTGTGGCGGAAAATCGCGGAACCAAAAGTTCTCCGGGGAGGGCCCACCTTACGCAATGCCTCCGTGTCAGCGGTCACTTCAAACCGGCCACTCTGGGGGCGGTTTGTTCATATCAAGTTTCTTGGTGCAAGCAAGCGGCTTTTTCGGTAGTGGTACAGTTTGGATTTAAGATTGGGATTGGGTCCGTGCGGTAATCGACTTCATCTTTTGAATTTGCGATATGATCTCCCTTAGCTTCTCCTTAACCGCTTTCTGGTCTTCTTTCAATGACTGAGCTTCGGCCACAAGTTGAAGCATCCTGTTGCATGCTTTTTCCATCTCTGTGTCTATTTCACGTCCAGCAGATTGACGATTTCCTTCAGGCTCCATACGTGGTCAGAAATACCAGCTTCCATGGCAGGCGTCACGCGCAAACTCATGTGAACGCGGGTAGTGGTACAGTTTGTACTACTACCGCCTTTTCCTTTTCCATTTCTACCCACCCGGTTTCGCCACGTTGTGCGCCGGCGGTGAATCCGCATCCGCCAGCGCGTGCGCGCTCAGGTAAACGTGTTTGGTGATGCTGGTCAGCTTCAGCCAGTCAATCTTGTCCACCGTATCCGTGGGTTCATGCCAGTCTAAATTGTATCCGGTGAACCACCAACAGACAGGAATTCCTTTCCTCGCGAAACTGGCCTGGTCGCTTCGATGAAAGACGTACTCCGCGTCATTAAGGAGGTGAAGGCCCACGAACGCATTCATCTTTCGCACTACGTCGTCGAGTTCGGTTGAGGCGCGCCGGCTGCCCACGAGCCGGACGGTATCCATGTTCTCCGAAGCGCGATCTGTCGTCGGCTTCTCCTGTTGCTGTGGACCTTCGGAATCCCGACCCACCACGTCCATCTGCAACATCGCGACGACCTTGGCGAGCGGAACGGGAGGGTGCGCAACGAAATAGCGGGAACCGAGGAGCCTTTGTTCTTCGCCAAAGAAGGTCACAAATACGATGCTGCGGCGCGGCAGCCTGGGGTTTGCCGCCATCGCTTTCGCAACCTCGATGACTGCCGTGGATCCTGAGCCATCGTCGTCCGCGCCAGGATAAGTTCTGCCGTCTTGAATTCCAAAATGATCCAGATGCGCGCCAACGACCACATATTCGGACTTCAGAACGGGGTCTGAACCCTCCAAAAGTCCGACCACATTCTCGGTCTTTAGCTTTTCGACGTGGCCGGTGATTTCAAAGTTTAGCGGCTCCGATCCGAACGTGACGGCGGCTGAGCCACGGGAAGGAACTGGCAAGTTCGAGATTCCCGCCATGTTCAACAGCGCTGGCAGCTCGCGCACGGAAATCAAACCGTAGCCGGGACTTACTTGCCGGGGCGATTCATCCTCCAGTTTCCATTCGGGACCATGGAAGGTGCCCAATTGGGTGAGCCCATTTTTTTGCACATCCTCGAACATGTCCACGATGTGAAAGATCGCTGCTGGCTGGGCCTGGCGCAGTGCCGGAAAGAACGCCGTTTCATTATCGCCCTCGGAGTCGGAGTCGTCCGAAATCAGGTCGCGCCGGATGCGGAGAAATACAACCTTTTGCTTCAGATTCGCGACTTGAGGCAGTTTGGCCGGCTTGCCCGCGTACTCGATGAAGACGGGTGGTCCAGACGCGGTGGCGGGGCCGTCAAACCAGAAACTATCGTTGTGATTGAACTGGTAGTTTTTAGGATCAAGTTTGAGCGTTCCCCCCGGACCGCGAAACTTGATTCGAACATTCCAGCCAGCGGATATTTCGGCTTTCTGGAAGTAGCTTGCCTGGTCCCCAAGCGGCTTGAGGCCGATACGTTTGAACTCGACAGCCACGAATCTCGCCGCCTTATCGAAGCCTTTCTGCCCAGTTCCGCGCCCGTCGCACCGCGTCGCCAGGTAAGTGAGAATCCGCCTGGCGTCGCCAGTCTTGATGGCGTCACAGCCGATTTTGAGATCGGACGGGACCGGCTGAGCGCCAGGATATTGGGCCTTGGCGGACGAAACAAGCAGCACTCCACAGAAGAGCACGGTTAGGACCTGTGAGAAGAATGGAAGCTCACGCGGACCTTCGTGATCAAAGACGCAAGCACGCTGCCGGATGGCTTACACCCGACGCTCCAATCATCTGAAGGTGGCTTCATGCGATCAGACGCGATGACATCTGCTTTTAAAATCGGCGCAATGCCCGAACACGTTAATAGGACGTCGATACTCGATAAAACCGCGAACCGGACGAAGGCGTGTTTGTATCCATATAAGTCCATACGCCATTGGTGTCCGCCGGAGCGCTGGCGACGCTCTCCCAGATCACTGGGGGCAGCAGGTTGGTGGTGGTCTGGAGCACGTAGTTAAATCCGGGTGTTCCCGGCATCTGAATGCTTAAGGACTTGTCTGAGTTGAGTTGAAACTGGAGGGTTTGCGGCGGATTGCCCACCGCGAGGTTCGCTACGGCGCTGGGAACCGACCCGAAATTGTTCGTCACCACCACATAGTATGGGCCGGAATTGGCAGGTTGCACAGAAGGCAGCGTCAACATGGCGTTCGTGGCGTTTGCCAGGGGTGCGTTCGTGTAAAACCATTGATAACTCAATGTTCCCATCCCAAGCGCCTGGACACTGAAGTTGGCCGTCGCGCCCGCAACCAGCATTAGGGATTGCGGCTGTTGCGTGATGGTTGGCAGGCCGCTTTCCAACATGTAAAGCTGCTGCACGTCATTCGAGGACAGGGCGCGATTGTATATGCGCACCTCGTCGATGAATCCATTAAAAGCAAGTGTTCCGTCTGTTCTTAATCCCAAGCTAGCCGGCGTGGAATTGTCCAAGCCAACTGGCGTATTGGCCGGCCCTGCCAGAGCCAATGAAATGCCGTTCAAGTAAACTTGCACCATCATTGTCGACGGCTCGTAAATGGCAACAACGTGTTGCCACACATTGGTTTGGTAGGTAGAGGCAGGTGTGTTCCAATCATTTCCACTCGCAAAGCGCGGCAGAAAATGCATTCCCGTAGCTGAAGTCGCCGAACCAGTTGCAAGCTCAAAGTTGTTTTGCCCTTTGGAAATTAAGAAGCACGCGGCTTGCAACTGAATTGCCGGATCTGGATATGTCAGCGGATTGAACCACATGCTAATGGTGAAATCCTCCGAACCAAACACGGGAGCTGACGCGGGTAATTGGATATAATTATTTGTTCCGTTAAAGTAGTAGGCTTGATTCGTGTTGCCGAATCTGTCGCTTGCCAATGTCGCACCAAACACTATTCCGTTATTTGTTCCTACTGCGTCATTCGCATTCCCGTTGAACGGATAAAAGGCAACCAGCCCTGCATAGAGATTTGAAGGATAGCCGTTCAGGTTCAGGAATGCGTTTGAGCTGACGGTGCTTCCAAAAGCATTGGCTGCGGACAGCGCGTAACCGCCGATGCCGGCGATTTGAACATTAGTGAGCGTCAGGTTTGTGCCGTACTGGTTGGTGAGCGGGTTGCCGTTGAAAAGCCATTGCAATGCGATCGGAGCCGTTCCTGTCACTGTGCAGCTAAACGTCACGGTGTCACCCAGGTTATTGGTCAGGCTCACGGGCTGCACTGTCACCGTCGGTGGAAAACCCACGCTCAGGTTCGCCACGGAACTTGTGACGCTGTTGAATTGATTCGAGACAATCACGCTGAAGCCGCCCGCATCGGTCAGTAAAACATTGCTGATGGAATAATTCGAGCCGTTCGCTCCCGTAATGGGGCTGCCATTCTTCAACCATTGGTAATTGAGCGGATAGCCGGTTACTGCAACCGTGAAACTGGCAGAGCCGCCCACCGGAACCGCCTGATTAGCCGGGCTGCCGACGAGCGTGATGGGAAAAAGGATTGAAAGGGTGGCGGGGGCGCTGGTGGCGCTGCCGACAAAATTGGAAGCCACAAAAACGTACGAGCCAGCCTGGCTCGCCACCACGTTTGTCAGAGTTAAAGTGGTGTTGGTACCCACCACACTTTGACCGAACCTCCAATAATAGTTCAACGAGGTGCCGGTTGCCGCCCCGGTGAAAGTGGCGCTCTGCCCCTGGGTCACCGTAAGGTTCGTTGGTTGCTGTGTGATTACGGGTGCAATTCCAACTTGCAAGAGCGCGTTGGAACTCGTGGTGCCGCCAAGACCGGTGCTGGCGAAAACGCTGTAATTGCCTGCGTCCGCCATTTGAGCGTTGAAAACGGAATATTGGCCGAAAGTCGCTCCCGGAATGTCCACTCCATCCTTGCGCCACTGATAGTCCGCGACCGTGGGGTTGCTGAGTTCCACGCTGAAAGTCACATTCGAGCCCACTGCCACATTGCGGCCCTGCGGTTGGGTAATGATCTCGGCGGGATAATTGTCGCCATAAAGCCGGACCAGGTTGACGCGTGGAGTCGAATTGAATGAAGAAAAGTTGCCTCCGGCCAGCACTTTTCCGTCGCTCTGAATTGCCAGGCAGCGGATTTGCGGGGTGATAAAATTTGTCGTCTTGTTAAAACTGCTGTCCAAAGTTCCATCAGAGAAAACCCTCGCCACGCCTTCACGAACGGAGCCGTTGTACGAGGACAACACGCCGCCGACATAAATATTGTCGTCCGGGTCCTCGGTCACCGCATAAATAGTATTGTTCGCTCCCACCGACGCAGCAAATCCGCTGTCCAGCGTGCCGTCCGCATTAAGCCGCCCGACGCGCACGCGGATGTTTGAATCAAGGCTCGTAAAACTGCCGCACCACACGCTTTTGCCGTCATCCTGCAAGAAAACGGACTGCACGGTCGCCGTCGTAGTGGGTTGGTAACTCGAATCGGGTGCTCCATTCGTCGTTAGCCGGGCGATATTGTTGCGGCTCAAACCATATGTTATGAAATTGTTAAAGCTGCCGCCGATCAGGATGTTGCCGTCGCCCTGCACGGCTATCGCGTTCACCATGTTGCCGCTGATGATTCCGGCATTGAATCCGTTGTCCACCGTCCCATCGGAGTTTAGCCGGGCGATGTAATTATGATTCGTGCCGCCTACCGAGCTAAACTGGCCTCCAATCAGCACCTTGCCGTCGCCCTGAAGACCGAGCGCAAAAACGGTGCCGCCCGGATTGCTGTTGGTGAACGTACCGTCAATGCTGCCATCCACATTCAGGCGTGCGACATTCAGGTGCGTTGGGAAGGGGGTGTTGAAGCTGCCCGCGACGAGAAGCTTTCCATTCGGCTGCATCCGCATTGCATAGACCGTTCCTCCAAATGAAATAGAGTTGGTGAAGGTGGTGTCCAGGGTTCCGTCCGGAAAGAGCCGGGCGAGTCCACTTCGCGTCACGCCCGCGACCGTGGTGAACGCCCCGCCAATCAGGATTTTTCCATCTGGCTGTGTGAGTACTGAATAAACGGTATTATTAACCGTGACATTGAAAGTTGTGTCTACGCCGCCCGCACCGGCGAAAGCGCTCCCGGTGGACATGCCGAGCAATGCCAAAGCCAGGAGCCGGAACGCGGTTGTGGAGAACATCTCTTTGATAATCATGATCATTCCTATTGGTTGCCTTCATCATCTGAATATCAGGAAATACGCCAAACGCAACTCTCCATTTGAACAGAACCCAGTCGGATGCGATTCAACACCGACTCAATATGTACTCCAAAAGTGCTCTGGGGTATTATCGTCTAACCGGCTTCCCTCCCTGCTCACCCAGAAAGGGAATTGACACCCGCCTCCCGGCCGAATACTTAATAAGTATTATCGACATAAACTTTACCGGTTCTTTTCCCCTCCCATGAAGCTCCCGCAAACTTTGCTCCTTGCCCTGGCCTTGGCCGGGTTTCTCTCCGTTCCCGTCCTCGCCGCCGAACCATCCACCTTGAACTTCAACGCCGATTGGAAGTTCATCAAAGCCGACCCTGCCAATGCATCCGCTGCCGATTTCGATGACCATGCCTGGACCACGGTTTCCGCGCCGCACACTTATAACGACACCGACACGTTCGACGATTGGTCATTGTCCAATCATCGCGGCGAACAGAATCAATGGGGTGGCCGCACGTGGTATCGCAAAAGCTTCGCGGTCCCGAAAGCGTGGAACGGTCGAAAGGTTTATCTCGAATTCGAAGGGGCGCGCCAGGTGGCGGAAGTTTATCTCAATGGCCAGCTTCTCGGCGTCAGCAAGACCGGCTTCATTCCGTTCGGGTTCGATCTGACGCCACATCTCCGTTTTGGCCAGCCCAATGTGCTCGCCATTATGTGCGACAACCGTTTCATGCGCGATCCGGCTCCAAAAGGCGATGCCTCCGAGGGCGATCAAAAACCAAAGTCAAAATCCAAAAAGAAAGCCGGGCCGGACCTGAACCTCGCGCCACCCGCCAGTCCCACGCTTGGCGAACTCTCTGCGAAAGTAAACGCGACCATCCCCGATGACGTGGACCAAATTGCCGCCGACCAGATCCCCTGGAACAATCCGCATTGGCATCCCGCCCATGGCGGCATCTACCGCAACGTCTATCTCCATGTCCTTGATCCCTTGCACATTTCGCTGCCGCTTTACAGCTTTCTCCGCACTGCCGGGCCGTATGTGTATGCCAGCGAAATTTCCGCCAAGTCCGCCACTTTGAACCTGGAAGTGCCCATTGAAAATGGCCGCGTCTCCGGCGAAAAGGTGGCACTCAAAGCCACCCTGCTCGATCACGAAGGAAAACCAGTGCTGAAGTTGAATCAGGACGCCGAGATCGCCGCCGGCGCGAGCGCCGAATTGAAAGTCTCAGGAGCGATCGCGAATCCGAACCTTTGGGAGCCGGATTATCCTTATTTGTATCGCGTTGAGTTGTCCTTGACCGTTGCCGGAAAAATTATCGACACCCAGGAAATACCTCTCGGCATCCGGTCGGTTCGTTGGGACGCGCAAACCGGTTTCTACATCAACGGCCATCACGTCAAGCTCCACGGCTGGGGCCAAAAACCGACCGATGAATGGCCCGGCCTGGGCGCGGCCCAGCCGGATTGGCTGCACTTTTACACGCTGCAACTGATGAAGGAAGCGGGCGGGAATTGGGTGCGCTGGGGCCACTGCGCCGCCGGCCCGGCCCTGATCAACGCCGGGGACGAACTCGGCATCATGGCCGAGCAACCCGGCCTGGACGGTGAATCCGATACTCGCGGCGCGGCCTGGACGATTCGCGCGGCAGGTTTTCGCGACATGCTCATCTATTACCGCAACCATCCCTCAATTCTCATCTGGGAAGGCGGCAACCAAAAAGTCACTCGCGAGCACGCCCAGGAACTGCGTGGCTACATGGACAAATACGATCCCCACGGCGGACGCGCTTATGCCCATCGCCGCGCCGATCAAACCACCGCCGAGGTCATGGACGTCGGCATCGGCACCGAAGGCGGCCGCGAAATCGCGCGCCTGCCGGTCATCGAGGGCGAGTACGACCGTGAGGAATCTCCGCGCCGCGTTTGGGACGACTTTTCGCCGCCAAACTTCGGCTACCCCGAAGCCGCGGGACAGACCTATCAACTCACCTCCGAACAATACGCTGTGAACCAGGTCGCCCAATACGTTCGCAAACTCGGCGCGCCAAACCATTGCGGCGGCGCGAATTGGATTTTCTCCGACTCCACCAGCGGTGGCCGCGTCGCCTGCGAAGTGGCCCGCGCCAGCGGCGAAGTCGATGGCGTGCGACTGCCCAAGGAAGCTTACTACGTTTGTGCGGCCATGTTCCGCGCCGATCCGCAGGTCCATATCATCGGTCATTGGAACTATGCCGTCGGCACCAACAAGACGGTGTATGTGGCCTCGAACGCAAAGGATGTTGAACTGTTCGTCAACGGAAAATCGCTCGGACACGGCAGGATTTCCGACCGCTACCTGTTCACGTTTCCCGAGGTCGCGTGGCAACCCGGCGAGATCAAAGCCATCGCATACAACGATGGAAAACCGGTTGCCACCCAAAGCAAGCACACCGTTGGCGCGCCCGTCGCCTTGCGCCTGACGCCGATAACCGGCCCCGGCGGTTTGCGCGCGAATGGTTCCGATGTTGCGTTGATCGACGTTGAGGCCGTGGATGCCAAAGGCGAGCGTTGCCCGACGTTTCAGCAACGAGTGGATTTCGACACCAAAGGCCCGGGCACGTGGCGCGGTGGCTATAACAGCGGGAAAACCAACTCGATCAACAATCCTTTCCTCGACCTCGAATGCGGCATCAATCGCGTCGCCGTCCGCTCCGAACGCACGCTCGGCAGCATCACGGTTCGGGCGCGTTGCCCGGGACTCAAGCCCGGCAGCCTCACCTTGCGCTCCCGGGCGGTTAAGGAGGAGGAAGGATTTTCGCCCGAGCTTCCCATTTTGCCAGTGGTCGCCCTGCCAAGTCATCGCGTGATGGAAACCGAGGAGACCATGGCAGCTCAGAAGCCCGCGGCGGCAGCCCAGACTGGCCGATTCACCCGCGCCTTCTCCTATTCCGGCCCCACCGGAATCGTTCACCTCGAATCCGATGCCAAGGACGGCAAGAACATCTACGTTGACCGCGATTTCCCGTTCCAAGGTCTGCCCGCGGAATTGAACGGCGCCGATTACGTCCAAGGGTCAAACGCAGACAAACTTTATCATGCGGTCGATTTGATCGAAATCGCCGTCAAGGCCGGCACCGTGGTTTCCATTGCGCATGACGACCGTCTCGCGCGGCCGGACTGGCTCACGCGCCAGTTCAAGCCCACCGAGACCAGCCTCAGCATCGAAGGCAAACCGATGAAGATCTTCCAACATCGCGCGGACGCCGACGAAAGCCTCACCCTCGGCGCGAATACGGAAAACGCCAACGCCAAGGCGTGCAACATGTACCTCGTATTCGTGAACGCCGCATCCGGAACACATTAATGGGCGCTTGCCTTGATCGTGCTCGTCGTCGTCCTCGTCCTCGATTTTGTTAAAGGAGCGCAGACCGAGGACGACCTCTGCGATACGATGGCCTGCCAGCGCGATTCTCCACTCGGTTAGTTCTCCGGCACATAATGATCCACCGGCTGAACCACCACCCGCGCCGGACCTTCCTTCGGCAGGCAGGCCGTAAAAAGCGCAATCACCTCCCCTTTCTCATTCGCATAGACAAACGGCCGCTCTCGCCGGCTAAAAGTCTCGGAAGTTTTATCGTCGTAAATAACCGTCTTGGTGAAGATCGGTTCATGGCTCATCAATTCGTAATGAACCCCGTCTTTCGAATAATATTGCGCGCCGGCTTTGCCGATGCCCGTGGCCTTGCCCTTCCAATCGTTTAACAAAATGTTATACTGGTTGTTCGCCCACCAGATGGTCGGGTCCTCCAACTCACCACCGTTTGGCAATAGATTGTCTCCATTGTTTACGAGCGAATATGGTCCTTCGTAAGTCGGCGCGGTGAAAGCAATGCCGCGATTCACCTGCATCGCATCTCTCAAACGGCCAAAAACGTAGATGCTCAAATCGGGTTTGACCAATATCGCCGGGTTGCTGACCTTCATCACAAATTTGTCCAAACGTGTCCATGGACCAGTCACGGAATCCGCCACCGCATAGCCGGTCTGGTTGGCCGAGTTGATGTGATACAAAACATACTTCGAACCCGCCTTCACGATTTTGACATTGTGAACCCGCGAGTTGTCCCAATTCCCCGGCCGCTTTTGCAAAACAACCTCCTGGAACGCATAGGGCCCGAACAGGTTGGTCGAAGTCGCCCGCACACATTCCGAGTACGTGGTCCAACCGCCCAGGCCGTATTGCGCAGGCCAGCGTGACGCGAACATGTGATACGTATCTCCCACCTTGATGACCGAGGAACACCAAAGGATGTAATCGCCCATGCTGAAGCCACCGTCCTTCACTGCGGGCAGCAGGCAATCCTTGAAACTCCGCTTCCCGGATTGGCGTGGCCCCACAACGGCGTCATTCGTTGAGGAAGCAGCCCCTCCGTGTGAAACGAAAGTCAGCACGATTACGAGCAGAATAGTCGGCCTATGATACAACTTGCGGAGGTTCATGTTGGCGCGATTTGTAATAGTTATAATCGAAGGCGGCAATAACCTTCGTATCGATTAAAGCGCAGCCCTGAAATCCAATTAGCCCGGACCGCGCCGGCATGCTAAACAAGAGTGGCGTCCCTGAACTGGCTGGATGGTTCGCTGCTGCCACGATTTATGAACAAAGCTTCGCTGGCTGAAAAGTTTGCGCTGATCCACGAACATTGGCGTCCAAAAGTTGTCGCCGAGTTGAACGGCCAGGAACTCAAACTGGTCAAGTTCGCCGGCGTATTTCCCTGGCATCAGCATGAACTGGAGGACGAGTTGTTCCTCGTTTGGCGCGGCCAGATGACCATCGAGTTTCACGGCCACAACGTGACGTTGCAAGCAGGAGAGTTCTGCGTTGTGCCGCGTGGAGTGGAACATCGCACGCGCGCCGAAGCCGAAGCCGAAGTTCTCGTATTCGAACCCGCCCAAACTCGCAATACCGGCAACGTCGAGGACAATGCCTTCACCGCTCCAAACGGCGTTAGAATATGACTGTCCGTCCTGACACCGCAACCAATTGGGTCCCACGACTGGCGCGCGAACAAGACATCCCGGCACTGGAAACTCTCATCCCGCTTTCCGTGCGCTCCTTGCAAGCCGCGTATTACTCGCCCGAGCAAATGGAAGCCGCCATTGGTCCAATCTTCGGCGTTGACCGGCAACTCATTAGGGATGGCACCTATTTCGTGATCGAACAGGATGGACAACTCATCGGCTGCGGCGGTTGGAGCAAACGAAAATCTCTCTTCGGCAGCGACACCGCCAGGGCCGCACAGGACGACGCCTTGGACCCGGCCAAAGAACCGGCGCGCATCCGGGCCTTTTTTGTCCATCCAACCTGGGCGCGTCGCGGCCTCGGGCGGGCCATTATGATCGCGTGTGAGCAGGCGTTGCTCGAAGCCCGGTTTCGCTCCGTTGAACTCGTGGCAACCCTCGCTGGCGAACCTCTTTACGCAGCGTCCGGTTATACTGTGGTGGAACGCTGTGCCCTTCCGATGGCGGGCGGTTTAAGCCTGCCGGTGGTGCGCATGACGAAGCGGTTTGGATGACGTTGCAAGCTTTTCACAAGGAGTGGAGACGTTTTCGTCCCTATTTTTTTCGGCCAACCGCCTGCGTGGACGAAGACATCCCGTCCTATCGCATCAAGTCCTGCTCTTCATCTTTGCCCGGCTCATCGAGCAATTGAATGCACGACGCCGGCCCGAGATCCGGGTCCTTCCATTCGCGGAAAGCCCACACGACCTTCTTTTCGGGAGTCACTTCGATGACTTGGACAATGGTCGGCCAATCGGCCTTGGCCACGCGCGCCGTCCAGTTGCAAATCACAGTGTTGCCGTTGGCGAGACGTATGGCTTGATGGACGCTGTTGATCTTGATGTCCGGAAGATCGCCGTTCTTGAGTTCCCAGACAATTTCACCCCTGGGATTGATCTCGCGTGCGAAGGCATTCTGATTGCCGCTCGTCAGCGTGTTCCCATTCTTCAATCGCGTCGCATGCCAAACCGACGGTGCATCACACGACCAAATCTCCTTCCAATCCTTGTCATACTCGATGACCTTGCCGAGGTTCATGTGCGAAATCAGATAGGTGCCGTCCCGGGTTATCCGCACGTTGCGGAACTGGCCGTGGACTGACTTTTGGTCCACCGGCTCCTTCGTGCGCATCTCGTGCTCCATCTCCGTCTTGCCGGTCTTGATGTTATAAAGCCTGAGCTTTGCATGGGGTGTTCCATTCTCCATGAACAGCACCTTGTCCATCCCAATGGGCTGGGCAGAATGGCATTCGTTCCAACCTTCCGCGCCCTTCGGACAACGATAGTCATAAATCGTCTTGCCCTCCTTATCAATCTTGCGCCAGCCGGTTTTGTAGGCGAAGACAATGTCGCCGTTCGAAAGCCGGTGCATATCCGAGAACTCGCTCTCCTGGCCGTTAAACTCGTCTTTTCTCGGAATCTGGTAAGTCCAAACCACCTTGCCGCCCTTGACCAGAAACAGGGTCGCGTTGGTTTTGCGCGTATCCCACTCCCCGGTATAGAGAAAATCGTGTTGCGCCAGACCGCGGCCGGGAAGGACCATCGGAGCCGGCGTCTCGGTGGGTGGCGCGGCCGAATCAGCCGCAAAGGAACCGATCGTGGGCAGAATAGTGAGCAGGCAAAACCAAGGGGATTTCATGACCAATCCTTACCCATTGAGTAGCAATGCGGTCAAGCATTTATTTATAATTATCATTTCTTCCCAACAGTTTGATCCCAAACAAATTGGTTTGGAACGGTTCATGCCCCAGTAGCCAAACCGGTGAATAGTTCGCCCGAATCCACTGCATCATCTCGTGGCCGTAACCGGGCTCTGCGCCGAAATAACCGGCCTTCCACTCCGAGGTATCGCGATGAACCAGCAGAATGTAATCGGGACTGTGCCGGGCATAGGCCTCGAGCACGTTGGTTTCGCCGTAGGCGAGCATCTCAGTGGGATTCACGCCCTCATAAGGAGTGGGATTGGGTCGCCGGGTCAGGTAGTTGATCATCAAGCCCTCGGGCAGAACAGCCAGGGTGCTGGACGGAGGCGTGTTCGACCGGATTAACCCAATCGCCCGCTGCAACGCCGGTCCGGGCTCGTAAGTTCCACCAGAATAGGCCATCATTCGATCCGCACCCTCACCGACCACTGCATCCTTCGCTCGATAAAACTCGTTGGAAGCCCGTAATAATTGCATCATCCCCGTCAACAGAAGCACGGTGGCTGTGACTCGAAAGGCCACGGAGTTGACTTGGAACTGTTTCATTGCCCGAGGCAGCAGGTTCAACAACAGAAAAACCGCCAGGAGGCCGGCGGGCATTCCCAGGTAAAATCCATAATGCCAGATCCGCGGCTTCAATCCCATCTTCGCAAGCAATGCAAAGGCGAAGACCGCCCAGAGCAATGGAAAGATCAAAGCCTCTCCTTCCGCGGAGCCCCGGTTGATCCACCATTTCCATCCGACAAAAGCCACTCCAGCCAGGGCAATTGGGCCGAGCGCGCTGCCGCATTCCACCCACCGCACCTGGCTGCACGCGCAAAACCCGGTCATTAAAACGACCAGTCCAAAACCAACGCTCGCGGCAACCTTGCGCCGCGCAAGCGCCCGGGCGAACAGCGCGACACCACCGAGCGCCAGGAGAAACGCGCCGAAACGCCGGATCATCAGCCAGAGATTCGCTCCCGGCTGATCCAGCCCGAGAAAAAATTGGTAGAAAGGATTCAGAGCCACAGGCGTAGTCATCAGCGCCACCCAAGAACCTGCGATCGCTTTTAAGCCTCCGGAAAAATTCCAGACACTCGTGAAATAAGCGACGAAAGCCGCAAGCGGCAGCACCGCACCAAGGACGAACAAGCCACAGGCTGCGGGACGCGACGCTGATCGATTCAACGGCCTGATCCAGTCAATCAATCCCGCCACGATCAAAGCCGCCGCCAGCGCGACAAACAGATCCGGCTTGGTGAGAAAAACGCCGCTGAAACATAGACCCGCGGCAAATACGTGTGAACCCCGACCGTCAGCCAGCCAGCGGGACAAGCATCCCAACGCGACCACCGAAAGCAGCAACCCGTGAAACGCCTCATCGGCGTAAGGACAAATATAATTGTAGTTCCCGCTCACCACATATTGCGAAAAAGCGAAAACACAAAGAGTGACCAGACAGATCATTGTTGCGGTCCATTGATCCGAGGCGCGGAGAAAGAGCCGGTAGAGCATCCAGATCAGAAGCGCCACCAGCACAAGGTTGGCAACGAGCAGGGCCGTAAAAGAAACACCAAAAAGCCGAAAAATGAGCAAATGAAAGTATTGACTCAATGGACCGCCAGCCAAATTGGTCATGTCCCGGCACAGGACTTTTCCTGAAGCCAGTTGCCACGGCAAATACAAGGCGGTGCCGTAGTCCACGAGCGTGTCCGGCCATTTGCGCCAACTCCAGGCGGACAAGCCGGCAAACACTCCGCCCAGCAACACCACTACGACCCAATCCGCAAAGCCTTTCTCGCGGTCGAATACTCTCCGCATGCCTGAGGTTTTGGCCAGGGCGGCGGAGTGATTCAACGGTTCACTGGCCCTGGCCTGAGCCCTGCGTAATGGCTCTTTCATGACAGTTTCCTTGCGCGCTCCTAATGGCCAATGTTCTTAAGCGCCTGGGGTCCCAACCGTTCACGCAGTTGGGCCAGGTACAAACTGGCTGGTGAAACGGGTCTTCCCTCAGAATCAAAAATCCCTTCCGGCAGTTTCGGTTCGTGACCAAAGGGCATCCCGCGGGTTTCCAGGTTCCCCTTGCAACCAATGGCCCAATTCGCGGAACCCGGCGGTTGCTGGATGACATACGATTTGGCGACGCAATTCCAGGCCACCGCCCAACCGATGGTCCAACCGTGGCCCGAACCCATCTCGCCGCGGTTCATAAAATCGATTCCGCTCTCAGGCACACGGCAACCATCGACCAGCAACCCCGTGGCCCAGCGCGCGTGCGGCTGAATGTGACCGTCCCCATGAAACGTGCAGTCCAGCAAAACGATTGGGCCGGTGGCCCGCGCGCCGGTGACGAAGTAAAAAATGTTGCTGCCCGTCGCCGAACAACGATCGAAAAGCAATTGCGTGCCGCCCGCCGTAAAATCCGCGGGCTTGGCCGCGCCCTCGGTCGCCACGCGATGTTTGATACTGACCTTCTCCACGGTAACGCGCCTGGCGCTCGCGCCGAGGTTGACGCTGTTCACCGTGTCTTCGATGGCGACGTCCCGCACCCAGCCATCGTTCACTTCGCTCAGGCGAATCGCTTGATGATGGCGTTGATTGATGGTCACGACTTGAGGCGGCGAGACAATACGCAGGTTTTCAACCCCCACATTGCTAATGCGATTGGAAGCAGCCACTTTCACCACCGAAGCGCCGGGCGGGTTAAGGTATTTGGAATCAAACGAATCCGTCAACGGAACATCGAAAGTAATCATGTTCCCCGAGACTTCCTGGATGACCCGCTCCGTTTCAGTGTCGCTTTGATCTGCGAGCCACGTTTCCTTGCGTCCATCGCGCACGAGCGTGTCCATGCCCATGAACTTAATCCAGGCGGATGTGACGGGTCGACGAATCAACACCGTATCACCAGCCTTGAAATCAGACGCGCCCGCCACATGAACCGAAGTCGCTCCCGAGGGGACGTACGCGTCAGAAATGGGCGTCGGCTCTCCTGCTTCACTATTCCCGGGAGAACGGGAACCATAGATCGAAATGCAAATATGCGGGCTTCCCGTCATTCTGATGGTGGTGCCATTCCTGCCGGTGCCACTGCCGCGCAAGACCACACCGCTCGCGTTGATAATCAATGCACGTTCGCAATTGAATGTGCCTGCCTTGAGCAACACAGCGCCACGGACACCACCCACGATGGGCAGTTTGGAAACTGAGTCGATGGCATTCTGGATTACAGCCGCGCCATCAGCGTCCGAAGGACTCACCGTCGCCCGTACCGGCACAGTTGGAATTTTGACGCCGCCACCCCCGTAACCAGCGGACGAAAAGTCCATAATCTTGTCGCCCGCCGGAAGTGTTTTGTAACCAAGCTTTCCGTCCTTGCCCAAGCAGACCCATTGGCTTTGAGCGGACGGCCGACTGCGGAAAGTCTCCGCGGCAGCGGCGGAAATTCCGGGCGGATGGAAAAGAAAGCCAGGAAGAACTACAATCAGGAGCCTCTGCCCAAGCGCCTTTGGGCAGCGGTGATTACGAAACAGTTGCGGCACCATGATTAGCTTTGATTAATGTTCTTGGCTTCGGAGCATGACGGAACTGACCGCCAGCGCAAGAAAATCTCATTGTTAATTATTAATTCCATTCCGAGCCCGGGTGTCGTATTAATTATTCATGAAGTCCGCAATCTCGATGTTGCTGCCGGCGGCTTTGGCGGCTTCGCCGATTCGGTCGGCGGAACCAGCCAACCCGTTTGCACCCCCAAACATTCCCGCGCCCTCGTTCCCGGCAAAAACGTTTAGCGCGATGGACTTCGGGGCCACCGGAAACGGACTCACGAACGACACGCCGGCAATTAATAAGCGATCGAGAAATGTAACTCAACGGGCGGCACGATTGTCCAGGGTTGGCGGAGGTGGCTGCGGAAACGGTTGAGAAGGGAACGATATGAGGAGAGCTGCCGGATTTTGTGCCAAGATGCTTTCTATTATTGCACGCCGCTGCTTGTGCCTCTGGCTCACATTTATCGTCGTCGCCCTCACTACTCCGCGCGCGTGGGCCGCCGATATTGAGCTGTCCTCGACGTCGGAGCTTATCATCCAGTCACCGCTCGATTACCAAGTCATCCAGCGAGAGAATCGGACTGAAGGAAAATTGGTTGTCGCCGGAACGATAAGGCTGAGGGCGAAGGGCACGCTGCCCGATGCGCTGGAGGTGCGGCTCATTGGCAGGAGCGCGACGGGAGATTTGCCGGGGAATTGGCAACCGTTGTCATTCGGTTCAGGAAACCCTTCCTTTCGCAGTGAAATAAACATTCCCGCGGGCGGATGGTATCACCTTGAAGTCCGCGCTTTGCGCCAGGGCGTGGAAATGGCGGCAGCCTCAGTCGGGCATGTCGGAATGGGCGAGGTGTTTGTCATTGCCGGACAATCCAACTCCGCCAACTACGGCGAGGAACGGCAAACGACCCAAACACGTTTGGTCGCCGCATTCGACGGCACGGGCTGGCAGCTCGCCAACGATCCGCAACCCGGCGCGGGCGGAACGCGCGGCAGTTTTATGCCCGCGTTTGGAGACGCCATGGCAATGCGCCTGGGCGTGCCGATTGGAATTGTGGCCATGGGCATTGGTTCGACCAGCGTCCGCGAATGGCTGCCGCCCGGCACGCGCCTCGCACGTTTGCCCACCATTACCCGGAATGTCATCACGAATAGCGCGGGCCAATGGGAGGCTGCGGGGAAGATTTTCACGAAGTTCACGGATCGGATGAAACAACTTGGCCCGCGCGGCTTTCGCGCCGTGCTGTGGCATCAGGGGGAATCGGATGCAAAGCAAGCCGATCCGGAGCGGACCCTGCCGGGGGATCTTTACCGGCAGTCGCTGGAACAACTCATTCGGGCCACGCGAAAGGAAGCCGGCTGGGAAATTCCGTGGTTTGTCGCGCAGGTGAGTTATCATTCACCAGATGATCCGGGCTCGCCTGATCTCCGCGCCGGACAAAAAGCGTTATGGGACGCGGGCATCGCCCTGGAGGGCCCGGACACTGACACACTCACCGGCGATCTGCGCGAAAAAGGCGGCCTCGGCGTGCACCTGAGCGCGAAAGGCCTGCGCGAGCATGGGCGGCTTTGGGCGGAGAAGGTTGGTCCGTGGGTGGAAGAACGGATTGGACCATAATAATTTTTCCCTCATATGGGATTTCCTGAGAGTGAATCTGCGTCGTCGCCTTGATCTAGCGGCTTCAGGATGGCTTGCTTCCAAACCGCTGCGTTGCGGCGAGGCGAAATTCAGTCGCCAGTCTCATTCGCGCAATGGCGGCACTGATGAGATCCACGACGATGCCCAAAGCAAACCAACATCCGATTACAAACGCCACCGAATCAGGACCGTTGATATTCGGCTGCAAGAAGAACAGGAAGAAGACAACCAGCCAGGGGACTCCCAGGATTTGAATCAGTGTCCCACTGACGGCGCGTTGATGCTTGCCGGCATTCAGGCCGCGCCACATGCCGACCCAGCCCAGCGCATTGAAATCAAAGAACAGGGTGACGATGCCGCCTGCGAAGATTTCGCAAAAAACTGCTTTATCCTTTCCTCCCATTTGCAATTCGTGTGGGAACATCACCACCACGCAACCCAGTGCCAGATTGAACAAGGAAAGAATGATCAAGGCGGGCATGAAATGTTCCCTGAGCGCGGCTTTTTGCCCGCTCAAGAACGAGTGGACTGGCAGTGGCGTGACGAGCAGCAGTTCGAGCGCGCCGCTCTGGCGGTCCTGGTTGATGCGCCGGCTGGCCTCCGCAATTACCAAAACCTTGATAATCTGATGCAATCCATAGGCGGCGACAAAAGAAGTGACAAAGAGCGGGATGTGTTGTGACGAAATGACGGAGGCGCAAAGGAGGATGAACCAGATTGGAGCGAGATACAGCAGCAGTCGAACCGCTGATCGCCGCGGTGAATCGTCGCGGGCGGTCAGCCAATACGCCGGATTTTTCCAACCCAGCTCCAGGCGAGGCCGCAACTTTTGCGTGGCCGCGCCCGCGGAGCCGACAGCTTTCTCCTGCCACAAGCGCGGCAGCAGGACGTTGGCGGCGACGATGCAACCAACGGCCAGACCAAAGACCGTGCCAAGCGACCACCAGAACTCTCTCGAACCAGTGCCGAAACGGTACCGAACATCGAAGCCCTTGAGGTAAGCGTAGGCCGGACTGGGCAGCAGCAGAAAATCCAGCGCCCCGTTATTCCAGATCGCCCGTTGCAACCACCAAATGGCCGGGAACACGCCTGCCAGCAGCGTCACTGCGCAGAACGCGCGCTGAATCGCGTGTTTGGCGTCGCGACTCACGGCGGAAGCGATCATCCCGATGCTCACCGAGAAAAAAAGCGTGGTGGCATAGACCAGGAGCAATCGCCAAAACTCGGGACCGGTAACTCCACCCAGCAACAGCGCCAAACCCAGGATCGGAAACACCGCCAGCAATCCAAAAAACGCGTGCAGTGAATTGGCCACCAACTTGCCGAGCACAACGTCGTAAGCCTTGAGATCGGTGAGGAACAGCAACCCGAGCGTGCCCTCCCTTATTTCTTCCGAGAGGCAATCGGAGGTCAGGAAAACGCCCGCGAACAGGCTGAACCCGATGGTCAACATCCCCAGCGCACCCAACAAGTGCTGGCCCATTTGGGTGGATGAAGTGTGACGGCTGTTCGTAAGCAGCACAATCCACACACCCAACATGACGAGCGCCACCCAAAAACGCAGCCAATACGTTCCCGCACGGCGCGCGGCCACGCGGAGTTCGCGGTCAACGATGGGTAGGAGAGTCATGGCCAGCTTTCCCGATCTTTGGAACTTTTAGTTCACTTCTTCGCATGCAGTTTGGCCTGCTTGCGCATCTCCTCAAAAGCCTCGAGGCTACTGCGATTTGGGCTTCGGCTCGGAGGGCGAACACCCATCCAGGAGCCAAATCAGCGTCAACGTGGAAACCAACCGCACAGCCACTTTGACCTTTGAAAATCCACTCACGACAGCGATAGTCTCAAAACTCACGGAAAAAAGCAAATTGTAACCTGATCTTTGCCTTGCCGTCGTTGTGCAAACCATTGAATCGCGGTAACGAAGGGAGATGGAACCACGAATCTTGATCGCCGAACCCGATGCCGATCTTCTGAAACCGCTCGTCTCCAGCCTGAGCGCCGGTGGATACGCCGTTATCCCGGTTGCCACCGGATTGGAGACGCTCAAACAAGCCCGCGCTTTCCTGCCCGAAATCATCATTCTCGACTCCCGCCTGCCCGACATCGACGGCCTGGCCGTTTGCGATATCCTGCGCCGTCTGCCCTCCACCGCGACCACTCCGATCATTCTGATGACGTGGTCAGGGCAAGCGGCCCGCCCGGTATCCGCCGAAACCGGGCCCGACATTTGCCTGACCAAACCCTTCACTCCGGGTGAATTGGCTGAGCGAATTGTTGAAACCTTGTCGCGTTGGCGTGAAATCCGGTTGGATCGCGCCACCCTCGATCAGTTCGCCGACCTTGAGCCCCGGATCGATTGCTCGGAAGTTTGAAGGCGAAATGACCTTAAACCCGCTTCAGTGGGGGTAGACCGCGCGCGTATGCGCCCTGATCTCGTTGCGTGCGAGCAACCTGCGTCAATGGCAGTGAACGAATCCACTTCTCCAACTTCGTTCTGGCCAAAATCGGGCGATGCGTTACACTTGCCTGCCGTCCATGAATCGAACACTAATTTTCCGTAATGGCAGGTCTTAATACGAATTCGAACACCCCAAGAAACACATTACGATTATGAAATCTTCCAACGCTGAACGCCTCCTTCAGGAAGCCACCAAGGAATCTGCCGCCGCCCGGACCGGCTTGCTCCAGGCGGAACGTCGGGCCAAGAGCGCCAATGAAACTCAGCAACAGACCAGGCTCAAACTAAAGCAGGCAAAAAAACAGGCTCGGCTGGCCAGAAAAATCGCCAAAAAGGCCGCCAAGGAATTGGCCGCCGCGCAGCAGGTCTTGCAGGAGGCGGAAGTGTGGCGGCAAAAAGTCGAGAAGAAGGCGCTTAAGAAGCTGAAAAAAGCCGGAGCCAAAAGCGCGAAGCCCCAGCTCAAGGCCGCCAAAAAAGTGCCAAAGGCCGCGAAGCCGAAAAAACCGGTCCGAGCCTCAAACAAACCCAAACCGCTGGTGCTTCAAACTGCTAAAAGCAGTGCCATAAGGATACCAAGCGAGAAATCAGTGCCGGCCGTGACTCCGACGGCATCCACGCCCGGGATTACCCCTCCGCCAGCCTGACTTAGCCGTAACCATGCAGTAGGATTTCATTTTAGGCGTTGTTTTTATCCGCTGAAGGCAGGTCGGTTTTCTACTGCATTGCAGTTGGGAAAGGGACTGAGGATTTTGCCCCAAAGCCGG
>Ga0070741_10008004_pt1 | contig 21474 bp, 15 predicted proteins | sample Coa_R1_4_FD_66440 | JGI IMG/M metagenome (GOLD analysis project Ga0070741, IMG submission 66440) | Surface soil microbial communities from Centralia Pennsylvania, which are recovering from an underground coalmine fire - Coalmine... | ecosystem: Environmental > Terrestrial > Soil > Unclassified ... | reverse complement strand
CGCGACTCTGCCCACCCGCACCTCGGCCTGAAGCAAGCCGCCACGAGTCAACTTGAGGTGGATGGGGGTGTAGCCGGCCGGAGGGCGCTCGAGGTGAGAGCGCGCGATCACCAGCCGGTCATGGCGAAAATCGGCAAAGATGCGTTTGTCCGGCAGCCCTTCGCGTCCGAGCACGCCATCGGCGCCCCCAAACACGTCGGCAACGATTGGCAATGTGGCCGGATCGATCAAAAGATCCCCCACCTCCATGCTCTCGACATGGATGGCCGGGACAAGGGCGGATCCGGTGACGCCACGAACCATGATCGGCGTGACCTCCTGACCGGCCAACCCGAGCCGGTCCACGACGCGCTCGATGACGGCCGAATGGCTCGCGCCGGTGTCGAGCACCAGGCGAAAGGGACCCTTGCCGTTGATCAGCACGGGCGCCCAGATGCGCCCGATACGGTCGCGGAGGGTGGGAGCGACGTACTTCGGCTCGGGCGCCTCGACGACCACCTCCGAGGGCGTCTGTGGAGGAACCGTGCCCGTTTGAACGGGATTTTGCAGGACCGGCAGAGTCTGCGGAGCCGTTGAGCCCGGGATGGGTGCCTGGGAAACCGAGCTCTGGGGGTCCGGGGGCTTGGGAACGCCGGCCGGGGCTGTGGGCGGTTGGTCGGCCTGGACGGCCCATGCGCAGGACAGTCCACTCATCCAACAGAGCGCTGCCAGCGCGATTCCGCTTCGAATTAACATCGTGATCTGCCCCGCGAGTCCATGACTCCGGCGCCGTGCGTTCTGCCTCGCTGGCGCTGACGCCCCCGCGTATCGAATTCGGCACAGTGTACCGGCATCTGCCACGCTGAGACAGTCGGCCGTACACCGACACTCTTGTGAAGTACTCTGCGGGTGCGCTCGGGCATGCGATGCGCCGGGATGCCGCTGCACGTCCTGTCATTTGCATCCCCAAAAATGATGGCGATATCATCGGGCGGCGCGGCTGCCCCTGCACTATCCGGAATCACAACACCAATCACGCCAACAGCCTCCGCGCCGCAGCCAAGTACCACAACGAGCTGACCCACGCCTCGAGACAACGGAGCCGCAACATGTCCGCTACGCAACTGGATTCGGCCCCCGGGTTTTTGACAAAGGACCGCATCATTGCCCGGGAAGGCTACAGCCGCTGGCTGGTCCCGCCCTGCGCGCTGGCCATTCACCTTTGCATCGGCATGGCTTATGGCTTTTCCGTTTTCTGGCTTCCCCTGTCCAAGGCCGTCGGCATCACTCATTCGGTCGCCTGTCCGGCAGATATGGGCTTCTTCGGCGAGATCACCTCCAGGACATGCGACTGGAAGATCTCCATGCTGGGGTGGATGTTCACCCTGTTCTTCGTATTTCTTGGGTCGGCTGCGGCGGTGTGGGGCGGGTGGCTCGAGCGCGCCGGGCCGCGCAAAGCCGGCGTCGTGGCCGCAGTGTGCTGGTGCGGCGGACTGCTCATCTCGGCCTTTGGGGTCATTACCCATCAGATCTGGCTGTTGTGGGTCGGCTCGGGTGCCATTGGCGGCATTGGTCTCGGGCTCGGATACATCTCACCGGTATCCACGCTGGTCAAGTGGTTTCCGGACCGTCGCGGCATGGCGACCGGCATGGCCATCATGGGTTTCGGTGGCGGGGCCATGATCGGCTCCCCGCTGGCGGACCGTCTGATGAAGTTCTTCGCTACGCCAACTCAGGTGGGCGTCTGGCAGACCTTCCTGGTGCTGGCGGCGGTCTACTTCGTGTTCATGATGGCCGGCGCGCTCGGCTATCGCGTGCCGCCGCCGAATTGGAAGCCGGCGGGCTGGCAGGGCGCGCGCAAACGCGCGCTCGTCACCGAGGGGCAGGTCCATGTCGATGTCGCCTGGCGCACGCCGCAGTTCTGGTTCCTGTGGGCCGTGCTCACGCTGAACGTGACCGCGGGGATCGGCATCCTGGGCATGGCCTCGCCTCTGTTGCAGGAGGTCTTCGGCGGGCGGTTGATCGGCGTCAAGGCCTCGTTCGATCAGCTCTCGCAGGCACAGCTCGGCGCGATCGCCGCGATCGCCGCGGGCTTCACCGGACTGCTCTCGCTGTTCAACATCGCGGGGCGGATCTTCTGGGCTTCGCTGTCGGATACGATCGGACGCCAGGCGACATACATGGTGTTCTTCCTGCTCGGCATCGTGCTGTACGCCTCCATCCCCTGGACGGCTTCGACCGACAGCCTCGCGCTCTTCGTCGGATTCTTCTGCATCATTCTCTCGATGTACGGCGGAGGATTCTCGACGATTCCCGCGTACCTGGCGGACATCTTCGGCGAGAAAATGGTCGGCGCGATCCACGGGCTCATCCTGACAGCCTGGTCCACCGCCGGGGTGCTCGGGCCGGTGCTGGTGAACTACATTCGAGAATACCAGCTCGATCATGGTGTGCCGCGCGCCCAGGTATACAGCATCACGATGTACATCCTGGCGGGGCTGCTGGCCCTGGGTTTCGTATGCAACCTGCTGGTGCGCCCGGTGGACCCGAAGCGCTACATGACGGCCGCGCAGATTGCCGCGCTCGATAAGCCCGCGGACGGCTCGATCCCACGGACGACGAGCTCGTCAGCGGCGATAGCGACCACTCCGACCTGGCTCATCTATGCAGCCTGGCTGGCGGTGGGAATCCCCTTGGCCTGGGGCGTTTGGGTGACTTTGCAGAAGGCTGCGGTGATGTTCAGCCAGGGCTGAGCGCGAAACCAAACTCCGCGGCACTCTCGCTCAGCGCATGCCAGAAGCTGACGCTGAGGCTGCGAGGTACGGCCAGCTCGAACACAGGCAGGGTCTGGGGACCGTCTGCGAGCCTCCACAGGTGAATGGAGATGTGGGCCGCCACCGTGGCGGCGGCCATCCCAACCTCGAACACGCGCGGATGCAAATCGAGTGGCAGCAGCTTTGCGAGTGTGCTCCGCACTTGTGGGCCGCTCAGGCGCAGAATCGCGTAGGCGCCACTCTGGTCCGCCACGGCGGCAGCTGGCCGGAGCGCGCGGCCCAGCGCGGTACTGAACTCAGGGTCATCCGCTTCGGCCAGCGCCAGCCAGGCTCCGATTCCGGTTCCGACGAATGCAACTCTTCGCGCTGCGATGTATCGAGGACCCTCCGGCAGCTCGAGGCCGAATGCCTCGAATACGCGGCGGCGAAGCCCGGCACTCTGCGCCTTTCTGGTGAGAACGCTCGCGAGCGCCACGGCCGGACGATCCAAGGCGATCACTCCGCGGCCCGGAGCGGAACTGAAGGGCAGCTTCGCGAAGGCTGAGCAAGTCTCGAGTCGCGGTGCACTCATGCGAGCGGCCTCTCGGCGGCGGGGTCGAAGAAAACCGGTGAGACGACTTCCGCCTGCACATCCGGCGCTTTGCGCAGCGGATCGTGGATGCGAATGCGCTCTCCGAGGCGCTCGCGTCCGCACTTGAGTAGCCCCAGGGCGATCCACGATCCCAACATCGGCGAGAACGCCGCCGAAGTGACGTGACCCTGATCGTTCTCGAGGTTTGCCGCTGCGCCTGATGCCAGGAAATGGCTGCCAGCGCGAACGGGGGCGCGTGGATCGAGCGGGCGGATGCCGACCAGTGCGGGCCGCTGCGGATCGGTGAGCCCCGGTCTCTGGGCGAGCACTCGGCCGATGAAGTCCTTGCGTGTGGACATCATGCGGCCCATGCCGAGGTCAGCGGCGGTCGTCGTGCCATTGAGCTCGTTGCCGGTCACATGTCCTTTCTCGATGCGCATGACATTGAGACTCTCGAGCCCGTACGGAATCATGCCGAAGGGCTCGCCAGCAACCGCGATCGCGCGGATGGCCGCATCGCCATGCTGCGCCGGCACGGCGAGCTCGTAGGCGAGCTCGCCGGAGAAGGAGATGCGGAACAGTCGCGCTGGCACCCCTCGCCAGCGGAACTCCGCGCAGGCGAGATAGGGAAAGGCAGTGTTGGAAACATCGAGCGAGTTGTCGAGCAGCCGCTCGAGCACGCGGCGGGACTCGGGTCCTGCAATCGCGTACTGCGACCACTGCTCGGTGACCGAGGCGAGCTGGATGTCGAGAGCGGGCCAGAGGACCTGTCGCGCGTACTCCAGGTGCTGCATCACCTTCGCTGCATGGACGGTGGTCGTGGACATGACGTAGTGACCGGCAGAGAGGTGCGCGGTCGTACCGTCATCCAGAACGAATCCATCCTCGCGCAGCATCAACCCATAGCGCACCTTGCCCACGGGCAGCGTCGAGAAGAGGTTGCAGTAGATCCGATCGAGGAACAGGGCCGCATCGGCTCCCTGGATGTCCACCTTGCCCAGCGTGGAGACGTCGCAAAGGCCGACACGCGTGCGAACGGCCTGGACCTCGCGATTCACGGTCGAGCGCCAGTCGGCATCGCCCGGTGCGGCAAACCATTGCGCGCGCAGCCACTCTCCGGCCTCGATGAAGGTCGCCCCCCGTTCCTGCGCCCAGCGGTGGCCGGCCGTCAGGCGGGTGGGCCTGAAGTGCTTGCCGCGATGGTGACCGGCAAAGGCACCGATGGCCACGGGCGTGTAGGGCGGACGGAACGTCGTGTTGCCCAACTCCGGAATCGAGCGGCCCGTGAGCGCTGCCATGATCGCGTGCCCGTTGGTACTCGAGGTGCGTCCCTGATCGGTAGCCATCCCGAGCGTCGTATAGCGCTTGAGAAGCTCCACGGAGCGAAAGCCCTCCCGCGCGGCGAGCGCGACATCCTCGTGGGTCACATCGTGCTGGAGATCAACGAACGCCTTGCCTTTCGACCCACCGACGAACCACAGGGCCGTGACGGCGCTGCTTTCCTCATCTGCGCGCCATTGCGAGCTCGCTGTGGCGGAAAATCCGAGATCCTCCGCCGCCTGCGCTCCTGCCCGGGAGCCTTCGCGCAAGGCTTCGGCCAGGGTGAAAGCGCCCGCCGCGGCCCCGACAACCGTCATCCCGGCGGGCACGCTGCCCGGCACGAAGGCACAGAGCGGCTCCGACCATGTGGGTCGGCCCCCCAGGTGGGTTGCGAGCGCCAGGTTCGGATTCCAGCCGCCGGAGACGGCGAGGGTGTCCACGGACAACCGGATTCGCCGTGAGTCCCGGTCCAGGACGGTGAGACCATTCAAACCGCTGCTTCCGTGCCCCTGCACGATCCGCCCTCCCGCATAGAGCGGGGTGCCGCTGGGCCGCAATTTCTCGGCGAGTGCGGAAGAGGGCTCGGCGCGCGCATCGACGACGGCAGCAACCGGGATACCCGCCGCCAACAAATCGAATGCCGTCGTCCAGCCATCATCTGAGGCCGTGAAGATCGCGACGCGTCGACCCGGGGCAACCGCGAAACGATTGACATACGAACGCACAGCGGAGGCCAGCATGATGCCCGGCAGGTCGTTGCCTCCGAAAACGATGGGCCGCTCGGTCGCCCCCGCCGCGAGGATGGTGCGATGGGCGACAATCTTCCAAAGGCGCTGCCGCGGCTGGAACGCGGGAGGCACCGGCAGGTGGTCCGATACTCGCTCCAGCGCGCCGAAGGTGCGGGCGCCCGCCGGGAAGCGCGGGCCCACCGTGCCATCGTAGGTTCCAAACACAGTCGTGCGGCGCAAAACCTTGACATCGGGACAGGATGCGAGCTCAGTCGCTACCTGGCGTACCCACGCGGCACCCTCCATCCCGTCTATGGAATGCCGATCGGCATTGAGCCGCCCGCCGAGCAGAAAGTCTTCATCACACAGCACGACGCGCGCGCCGCGACGCGCCGCTTCCAGGGCGCAAGCGAGACCTGCCGGCCCCGCTCCGATGACCAGCACGTCGCAGAATGCATGGGATTTCTCGTACGTGTCCGGATCGGGCACACCGCTCGCGCGCCCGAGGCCTGCCGCCCGGCGAATCGCCGGCTCATACAGCCTTTCCCAGAACGAGCGCGGCCACATGAAGGTCTTGTAGTAGAAGCCGGCGACGAAGAGTGGCGCGAGGAGCGAGCTCACGGCGCCGACGTCCAACGCCAGAGAGGGCCAGCGGTTCTGGCTGCTCGCCTCGAGCCCCTCGAAGAGCTCCGCCACCGTGGCCCGGGTGTTGGCTTCACGGCGAGCGCCGAGGCGCAGCTCGACCAGTGCGTTGGGCTCTTCCGAGCCGGCCGTCAACACTCCGCGCGAGCGGTGATACTTGAAGGAGCGGCCCACGCGCCGGACTCCGGCCGCCAGCAGAGCCGCGGCGAGCGTATCGCCGGCAAATCCGCTGTAGGGGCGGCCATCGAAGCGAAAGCGCAGGGCTTGCGCCCGATCGATCTGGCCCCCGCGGGGAATTCTGTTGGGTTGCTGCGGATCGGTCATGCGCTCAGCTCCGATCGGCTGCTCCGGCCCGCTCATCCGGCCTCCGCCACGTTGCCGGCCAGGACGACTCCCAGGATCTCGTGCGTGCGCGTGTCCCTCGTAACGCGTAACCACGACCGGCAGGCCCGGAAATGAAACCACAGCTCGTCGTGGGGACCCGCCGGGTTCTCACGCAGATACACCGCCTCGTAGTATCGAAGCGATGCATCGGGCGCGCTGGCATCGGGGCGTACGCAATCCGCATCCCCGAGATAGGCGAACTCGCTGACCTCGCGCTCGCCACAGTATGGACATGGAATGCGCATGGGGTTGCTCCGCGGGCTCTGCCGGCGCTCAATGCAGGTTGGGTTGGGCGCCGAGTCCCTTCTCATCGAGAAGGCAGCCGCTGGCAAAGCGGTCGAGGCGGTAGGCGCGGGCGAGCGCGTGCGATTCACCGCGCGCAAGCAGATGTGCAAAACACCAGCCCGAGGCGGGCGTGGCCTTGAATCCGCCATAACACCAGCCACCGTTCAGGTACAACCCCTCGATCGGCGTGCGATCGATGATCGGCGAGCCGTCCATCGTCATGTCCATCACACCGCCCCAGGAGCGCAGCATCCGCACCCTGCCGAGAGCAGGTATCAGCGCCATGCCGCCCTCGCACACGTCCTCGACCGTGGGTAGATTTCCCCGCTGTGCGTAGGAGTTGTAGCCGTCGATGTCGCCACCAAATACCAGCCCACCCTTGTCCGACTGGCTGATGTAGAAATGGCCCCCGCCGAAAGTCACCACGCTGTGCATGAAGGGTTTGATCGCTTCGGTGACGAACGCCTGCAGCACGTGGCTCTCGATGGGCAGCTGCAGTCCGGCGAATCGCCCGACGCGCGAGGTGTTGCCCGCCACGGCCATGCCCACTCTGTCCGCCTGGATGGTGCCGCGAGTGGTCTGTACGCCGCAGATCCGCTCACCCTGGCGCACGAAGCCCGTGACTTCGCAGTTCTGAATGATGTCCACACCCCGTGCGCTCGCCGCTCGCGCATATCCCCACACCACTGCATCGTGACGCGCCGTGCCGCCGCGCCGTTGCAGCAAGGCGCCGCGAATGGGAAAGCGAGCATTATCGAAATCGAGCATCGGCAACATCCGCCGGACCTGCTCGGGGTCGAGCAACTCGGCATCCACCCCGTACATGCGCATGGCGTTTCCACGTCTTGCGTACGCATCGCGCTGTGCATCTGAGTGACACAGATTCAGCACGCCTCGCTGGCTCACCATGGTGTTGTAATTGAGATCCTGCTCGAGCCCTTCCCACAGTCGCAGCGACCATTCATAGAACGGGTTGTTGCCTGCGAGCAGGTAGTTCGAGCGGATGATCGTGGTGTTGCGTCCGGCGTTGCCCGATCCGATCCAGCCTTTCTCGAGCACGGCGACCCGGCTGATGCCGTGATTGCGCGCGAGATAGTAGGCAGTGGCGAGCCCGTGGCCGCCGCCGCCGATGATCACGACATCGTAGCCGGACCGGGGCGTGGCATCGCGCCAGGTCTCGGTCCAGCCGCGGTGTCCGGCGAGTGCCTGGCGGGCAAGCGTAAAGATCGAGAAGCGCATGGACCTCCCCACGAGCGCGTGACCCGGCGCCGATGGTAGAGCGGCCGTGAGCGGGCAATTGATCTTTTGCGGCGGAAAATCTACATTCCACGCCACCATGAACGGCAACGCGAGATGAGGACGGGAACGGCGACCCGCAAGCTGCACCCGGATCCGCGTGTGGGACTCGAGGCGCGCGGCTCAGCGCCGATCAGCTCGATCGGCTTTTTATTGCTGCCCGGCTTCTCACTCATGTCGTATGCCTCGTGCGTGGAGCCGCTGCGCGCGGCCAATGTCCTCGCCCAGCGCACGCTGTACCGCTGGTGGCATGCCGCTCCGGGCAACCGGCCCGCCGCCGCCACCAGCGGTGCCGTCCTCGTCCCCGATCTGAGCCTGGAGTCGAAGGCCCCGGGGATCGATCTGCTGCTGGTGTGCGCGGCCGGCAATCCTTCCACTTTCAATGACCGGCGCATCCTCGCCTGGCTGCGCTCGCTCGCCCGGCGCGGAGTGATCATCGGCGGTGTTTCCGCTGGGCCGTTCATCATGGCCAAAGCCGGGCTGCTGACCGGGCGGCGCTGCACCGTTCACTGGGAGCACATGCCGGCTCTGCAGGAAGCCTTTCCGGAGCTCAGGCTGACCCGCACGCTGTTCGAGCTCGACGCAGACCGCATCACCTGCTCCGGCGGGGTGGCCGGTCTCGACATGATGATCGCGCTGATCACTCGCGATCATGGCTACGAACTCGGCGCCGAAGTCAGTGACTGGTTTCTGCATACAGCCGTGCGTGAAGGGGCCGGGCCACAGCGCATGGATCTGCGATTTCGCCTCGGCATCGGTGACGAGAAGCTGCTCGCGGTGCTCAAGGCGATGGAGGCGAACCTGGAGATGCCGCTGTCGCGGCAGCATCTTGCGCGGATAGCGGGTCTGTCGCTGAGGCAGCTGGAGCGGCAGTTTCACAAGGGCGTGGGCCGAGGCCTGCACGCGCACTATCTGGCATTGCGGCTGCGGCGCTCACGGCAGCTGCTGCGCGAGACTTCGCTCTCGGTGCTGGAAGTCGGCGTTGCGACGGGATTTGCCTCGGCGAGCCATTTCTCGCGCGCATTCCGTGCAGCCTTCGGCGATGTGCCGCGCGCTGCCCGGCAGCGGCTCACATCGGCAAGGTGAACGTGAAGGTGGCGCCCGCGCCCACGGCGCCTTCAGCGGAAATCGTGCCGCCATGGCGCTCGATGATGCGCTGGACGATCGACAGGCCGACTCCGCTGCCCTCGAACTCGCTTTCCGGGTGCAAGCGCTGAAAGATCGTGAACAGCCGATGGGCCTGCGCCATCTCGAAACCGGCCCCGTTGTCGCGAATCCGGTAAGTGCGCCCATGCGCATCCTGGTCTGCGGTGATCTCCACTCGTGGATGCGGCGTGCGCCGCGTGAACTTGAAGGCATTCGCCAGCAGATTGACGAAGATCTGCCTCAGCAGCGCGGGATCGGCCGACGCCTCGGGCAGCGCGCCCACGTGCACTTCGATCGCGCGCTCCGGTTCTGCGTTGCGCAGGGCGCGGAGGATCTCTGACACGAGCCCTTCGGTGTTGACGGTTTCCTTGCGCAGGGGTCGCTGGCGCAACCGCGAGACCCGCAGCAGCTCATCGGTCAGTCGCAGCAGCCGTTTGCCACCTTCGAGGATCTCCCCGACGTACTCCTTCTGTGCCGGATTGAGGCTGCCGGGCTTCTCAGTGATCAGCAAGTCGCTGAAACCTATCACGCCATTGAGCGGCTGACGCAGATCGTGCGAGACCGAGTGAACGAATGCCTCGAGAGCCTGGTCGGCGCGCAGCAGCTCGAGGTTGGCCTTCTCGAGCTGCCCGTTGCGCTGCCCGATCTGCTCCGCGAGCGCTCTGTTTTCCAGGCGCAGCCGCCGGAACTGCTGCGCGCGCGCGAGGCCCGCCACGAGGGTGTTGAGCTTGAACGGCTTCGAAATATGAGCGAGCGCCGCACCAGGCAGGGCCTGCATCGCCGAATCGAGGTGGCCCGGGTCCGTCATGATGATGGCTTCGAGCGCCGCGTCGATTTCCCGGGCGGCCTGCAACAGCGTGAGGCCATCTTTCGCGGGCCTCTTCAGGTCGAAGATGAGCACCTCGAATCGTGCAGCGGGATCGGCAACGGCCGCGCGCAGCGCGGCGAGAGCCGCAGATCCGGAGCTGACTGCGGTCACCTCGTAGCCTTCTGTCGTCAGCATCCGGCACAGCGCCGCCACCGGAGCCTGCTCCTCATCGAGGATGAGAATCCGTGCATGCGGCGTGACGCCGGGGTCAGCCATCGGTCTCTCGCCGCGGGCGTCCGCCGGTGAGACGCTGCCGCTCCTCGGTTGGAGAGAGGCCGAATACGCGCTTGTAGGCGTGACAGAAATGAGAGGCGGAGGCGAACCCGCACTCGACCGCGACCGCTCGAACCGAATTCAGCGTCTGGCGCAACAGGGTCCGTGCGCGAGTGAGCCGCAATCGAACGTAGAACGCCCGCGGCGAGGTATTCAAATGCTCACGAAAAAGCCGCTCGACCTGGCGCGGCGAAACCCCGACGTGCTGCGCGATCCCGGTTACCTCCAGCGGGTCCTCGATCGCCCCTTCCATGAGCGTGATGATCTCGACCAGCTTCGGGCTGTCGATCCCATAGCGCGCGTGCATGCCAATGCGCTGCTGATCCTGCTGGTGGCGGATCTGCGGGTGGATGAACTGCTCGGCAACTGCCAGCGCAAGCTCCGGCCCCGACGCCTCGCTCACGAACTGCAGCATCATGTCGAGCGCCGAGGTACCCCCGGAGCAGGTAAACACGTTCCGATCGATGACGTACAGATCCTGGGTGAGTTTCAGACCCGGATGGCGGGAGCGGAGCGAGTCGGTGTATTCCCAGTGCACGGTACAGCGGTGGTCGCCGAGCAGCCCCGCATCGGCCAGGATGAATGAGCCGGTGCTGATCGCGCCGATCCGGCTGCCGTGGCGGGCCAGCCGCCGCAGATGATGGTGCGCCTTGTGATGGCGACCGAGCTGCGTCGGCTCGAGCCCGGCGCAGACCACCACACTATCGATCCCGTTCAGCGTATCCAGCGCCCCGTGCACGCCGATCGGAATGCCATTGCTGGCGGTGACCGCCTTGCCATCCACCGAGACCAGCGGCCAGTCGAACAGACGCCGCTCGCTCATGCGATTCGCCTGGCGCAGCGGCTCCAGCCCGGCGGCAAACGCAATCAGCGGGAACTGAGGCACCAGGAAGAATGCGATCCGCGCGGGCTCGCCCGCTCGCTTGACTACCACTGCGCCTGGCTCCGAAGCATCGCGTGCAACGATGGCACAGGCCGGCCGCTCTCGCCAATGCGCCGGCGGCTGGGGCGCGATGTCGGCGGCAATCACCGCCATGTCGGATCCGTGCATGAGTGGCGCACGCGAAGGGCAGAGCATGCTGCAAGCATGGACTCGAACACGACCCGGCGCCGCCAGGGGGGTCGCGGCCGACGCGCCGCTGGTGGGATTGCGCAACTCCCGTGGCGCGACGTCACCAATCCCTATCCGCCGCTACAGGTGCTGTCGGCCGATCAGCTCGAAGCCATCCATCTGACTTCGCTGCGCATCCTCGAAGAGCTGGGCATCGAAGTGATGTCCCCACGGGCGCTGGCCGTGCTCAGCGCAGCGGGTGCGAGCGTGGATGCCGATACGGGCCTGGTGCGACTCGACCGGGGACTCGTGCAGCAAGCTCTCTCGAGTGCGCCCGCCTCGTTCACCCTGACGCCGCGCAACCCCGCTCACCGCGTCGTGCTGGGCGGCAATCAGATCAATTTCGGGCTCGTGGCCGGGCCGCCCTCGGTTCATGACTGTGAGCGCGGCCGCCGGCCCGGTAACTACTCCGACTATTGCGACTTCATCCGTCTCGCGCAGTACTTCAACGCCATTCACCTGATCGGCAACCAGGTGTGCGCACCGGTGGAGCTGCCGGCGAACTCGCGTCACCTCGATACCTACCGGGCGAACCTGCTGTACTCGGATCGGGTCTACCACTGCACCGCCATCGGCGCCGGCAGGGCACTGGATGGTATCCGCATGATGGCGATCGCCCGGGGCCTGTCGCTGGAGCAGATGGCGCAGAGCCCGGGCGTCATCACGGTCATCTCGGTGAACAGCCCGCGCCGCTTCGATGCAGCGATGGCGGATGGCCTCATGACGATGGCCGAGCACGCTCAGGCCGTCGTGATCACCCCCTTCACCCTCATGGGGGCCATGGCGCCCGTATCGCTGGCCGCTGCGCTGGCCCAGCAGAATGCAGAGGCGCTGTTCGGAGCGGTTCTCGCGCAGCTCGTGCGGCCCGGGACGCCCATCGTGTATGGCGCGTTCACCTCCAATGTGGACATGCGCTCAGGCGCGCCCGCTTTCGGCACCCCCGAGAATGCCAAAGCGAACGCTGCGAGCGGGCAGCTCGCCAGGCGCTATCGGCTGCCTTACCGGACCTCGAATGCGAGCGCCTCCAATGCGGCTGACGCGCAGGGTGCCTACGAGACCCAGATGTCCTTGTGGGGCGCCATTCTCGGTCACGGGAATCTGGTCTATCACGCGGCAGGCTGGCAGGAAGGGGGGCTCACGGCCTCCTTCGAGAAGCTGATCATGGATGTCGAGATGCTCCAGCTCATGATGGAATTCCTCCAGCCCATCACGGTCAATGAGGCCGAGCTCGGTTTCGAGGCGATCCGGGGAGTGCGCACCGGCGGCCATTTCTTCGGCGAGCCGCACACGATGGAGCGCTACGAGCACGCCTTCTACCAGCCGCTGCTCTCCAACTGGCAGAACTACGAGAGCTGGCAGCTCGCCGGCGGGCAGGATGCCACCCAGCGTGCCACCGGAATATGGAAGCGCGCCCTGCAGGAATACACCGAGCCGGCGCTGGATCCCGCCATTCGCGAAGAGCTCGATGCCTACATCGCCCGACGCCGCGACGAGATCGGCAGCGGCGAGCCTTGATCTCAGGGCTGTCCGGCCTGAGCGTAGAAGGTATTGGGCTCGACGGGAGGCAACAAGGCCGCGAGCCGCGGCGGCTGCGCGTTGCGCACCCAGGCGAAGGCGACGATGTGCTCGAAGATCCGCTCAACGTAGTTGCGCGTCTCGGTGTACGGAATGTTCTCGATCCACACGTCGGCATCCACTGCGCGTGCCGGCAGCCAGCGTGAGACCGATACCGGGCCGGCGTTGTAGGCCGCGAGGCTCGGACCGAGCTGATTGCCGTAGCGATCGAGCAGCTCGCGCAAGTAAGCGGCGCCCAGAGCCACATCCGGCTCCGGGTCGATAGCCCCTTCCGGTTGTTTCGGCGGGGACCTCACGTGCCAGCGCCGGGCGACGGCGCGGGCAGTGGCAGGTTGCATCTGCATCAGGCCGCGTGCGCCCGCGCGCGAGAGCGCATCGGGCCGAAAGAGGCTTTCCTGGCGCATCACGGCCAGGATCCAATCCGGCGGAAGCTGCGTGAGTTTGCTGGCGGCTTCAACGGCTGCACCGTAGGGGCGCGGATAGCGCAGCTGCACGTCATCCAGCTCGCCAACCTGGGCCAGCGTCGCGATGGACTGTGCATACCAACCCCAGCGCGCGGCCAGATGGGCGGCCTGCAGCCGGACGGCGGGCGGTGCGCTGCCCAGGGTGGCGGCCCATTCCACCAGCGCCTCCTCGGTCAGCCTGCACTCGAACAGCTCATGGGCACGGATCAGGCCCGGCCGGGCGGCAAGAGCATCCTGAATGGCGGCATCCTCTGCGGAGGGATGGCCGTTCAGAGCGTAGCCCATGTGCAGCCGATCGGCTGCCAGATAACCATAGAAGTCCCGCAACCCGGCGATTTGTCCGTAGAGGGGCGCGGCGGCCGCGGCACCGACCGTGGACTCCAGGGCACGGGCTCGCCAGTACCGCCAGCGCGGCTGCTGCGAAAGAGCAGGCGTCATCTGGTCCATCCACTCGAGCGCGACGTCGTAATTGCCCGCCCAGAGCGCCGCCCGCACGCGCCATTCCTGGATCTCAGTGTCGGCAGCTTCCGGAGGGAGGCTGCGGAAGGTCTCCACGGTTGCGGGGTCGTGGTCGTAGGCCGCACCGAGGGCAGCCAGTCGTCGGAGCCGCGTGCGAAGCTCCGGTGCCAGATCGGGCCGCCTCAGAAGGCCCGGCAGCAGCGTGGACGCCGTGGCGGAATCCAGGCGCGATAGTCGCGTGAAGCCTGCTTCGAGCGCCGAGGCCTCGACGGGCCGGGACGGCTCTGCAGCCAGAGCGGTGAGTGCGGATTTGGGGCTTTCGAGCAGCTGTGCCCATTCCAGCAAGGGCGCTGCCTGCTCGCTGGTAAGCAAGGTCATGGACTCGCGCGCGAGCTTCGAATTCTCGGCAGCGAGGGCCGCACGGGCCCGGGTCTGCGCCAACGGTGCTGTCAGCAGGCCCTGGGCGCTGAGCCAGTTGAACACCGGATCGCATTCGGCGGGTTGTTTCTGGGGCAGGCTCCAGCGCGCCAGTGCTTCGGCCGCCAGGGTGCCCGTGGCACCGCTCGCAAGCTCGGCTGCCAGTCGATCACACAGCAGAACGGGGCTCGTGAGGTCCGAGGCGCGCGGTAGAAACCAGTCCCAGCGCCCGCGCGTCGCCAGGCTCTCCAGCCATTCGGTGCGCAGATTCCGAGTGACCGGCTGCCCGCTGTGCTCCTTCAGGAAAGCGTCCACCTGCACATCGAGATCCTCACCCGGCTTGAGCTCGAGGTCGCGTTCCAGGCGTGCGGCCACCAGGTAGTCGTAGATCACATACGCCTTGAGCGGATTCGAGTCGGCCGGCTCGGGCAGATGCTGACGCACGCGGTGCATTGCCGCGATGAATTCCGGCCGGACCCGGTCGGCTTCGTCACTCGAAGGCGCGGGAACGACCGTCGTCACATCGCGAGCCGGCCCGAGGGGTGCGGGTCGCTCGGCGGCGAGCGTATGACAAGCCGAGCAAAGCGGCAGGCAGGCGAGCAAGGTCAGTCGCATACGAGGCCGCATGAATCTTCAACCCGCGCCGCAACGCAGCAGCTCGCGATAGATCTCGAAGTCCTCATGCGAGAAGCAGCAGTAAATGACCTCGTGCACGCTGCTGCCGCTCACATCGGGCGCCTGTGCCGCCGCGATCGCGATGGGGGCTGCAAGTCTGCGCGGGAAACCGTAGGCGCCAGTGCTGATTGATGGAAAAGCGATGCTCTGCAGCCGATGCTCGGCTGCAACCTGCAGGCAGCGCCGATAACAGGCGGCCAGCAACTGCGCTTCGCCGCGTCCGCCGCCACGCCATACCGGTCCCACCGTGTGGATGACATGTCGAGCCTTCAGCCGGAATCCCGGCGTCAGCTTCGCATCTCCGACATCACAGCCGCCCAGCTGCCGGCAGGCCTGCAGCAGTTGCGGGCCGCCGGCTCGATGAATCGCGCCGTCCACGCCGCCTCCGCCCAGCAGAGAGGAGTTCGCGGCATTGACGATGGCATCGAGGTCGAGCGTGGTGATGTCTCCATGAACGAGGCGCAGATGCGAGGGCGAAGTGGCCATGCCAGTGGGCTGCCGCGGTTGAGATCAGACCCGCGACTCGCCCGCGCGGGCACTCGCGCCATTCGAGCGATGATCCGGCATGCTCAGCCCGAACCGTGTAAGCAATTCCCCGGAACCCGTGCGAGTCAGGCGCAAGGCCCGACTATCCAGCTCCTGGACCACCCATCTGCGCTTCAATGCAAGCTGAAGCAATGCGGCTCCGAGGGCACCGGCCATGTGCGGCCGCCGCTCACTCCAATCCACGCAGGCGTAGGCGAATCGCCGCCGCTGCGCGCGTGCCGCATCCACATTCACACCGAGCATCGCCAGCGCTCTCGCCCCTTCCGCCGACAGCTCGTACTCATCCGCGACGGGAGCTGCCGATATCCAACGCAGCTCCCTGAGCCGATCATGCAGGAGCACGGCGATCTCTCCGGCGAGGTGGTCGTAACAGGTCCGCGCGAACCGGAGTCGATTCGGCGTGCGCGGCACGAATCGAGCGCGCGGCTCGCCTGCGATGACCATCAGTGCCTCGAGCGCGGCGGCAACCTTGGGGCCCTCGAGGCGATAATAGCGGTGCTTGCCCTGGGCCATTGCGGTCACGAGCCGCTCGCGCCTCAGTCGCGCCAGGTGCACGCTCGCGGTGGAGGCCGATACGCCCGCCACGATCGCAAGCTCCGTGCTGGTCCGTGCGTGTCCGTCCAACAGACAGTAAAGCATGCGCGCGCGCGCCGGCTCGCCGATACAAGCGGCGACCCGGGAGCCGGCAAGGTCGGCGGGATGTTGGTCAGCCATGCTTTGATGCTAGTCGAATCGTCGGCGCGAGGCTATCGGTGCACCGGACCCGCATGCGTACACCCATCCGCCTGCGGCGCAGGCTGCGCCATCCCCGCTGGCGAGGCAGGCCAAGGGCGAGCTCCGCCAACAAGCGGCAAATTGCGGCCGTCCACCGGCAAAGCGTTGCCAGAATCGCAGTGCGATACGATTCGGCATTACATAATTCCGCAGTCCGCGTGTCAGAGCGTGAGTTGCAGCGAAGAAGTTGGTCGGCAGCGCTGCGATTTGTACGTAGGAAAGGGATGCCGGACCAACACGTATGCCTGCTACATCTACCTAACGGTACCGCGGCGCGATCACCAGTTGCACAAAGTGCGAACCAGCCGCTTTTTTTCCCGCTCACACACAACACTGTCTGCGGATTCAGACATTTTGCATCTTCACGATTTAAGCGCTCTACTGTCTCACGTAACGCAAGGGCAAACCCGCCGCAAGGCGGGGACGCAAAGCCTCCGGTCTCGAGAGCCTCGTGGGCTCGAGATAGCGGGGTTGCCGGCAACAGCACGAGCATCGGGTGTTGCCGTCATGCCGATGACGATCGCCGACTCCGCTCGCGCGCTCGCATCATGCTTCGCTGCCCTGGCGACGGTCCTTACGCTTGTCGGGGTGGGAATACATGCAAGCTTTCGCCTTTCTCGCCGGCGCGCATCTGCGAAATGCGCTGCTGTGCGCGGTGGTCGCTGCGAGTCTCGCGGCGTGCGGTGGAGATGATGCAGGGAGCGGAGCGCAAGCCACCGGTCTGCAGCAGACATCCCAGGGTACCAATCACTTCTCACCCACGATCGAAGGCGTCCCCGCCGTCTCGGTCGATGTGGGCTCGCGTTATGTCTTCCTGCCGAGCGCCACGGACGCGAACGGCGCCCCTCTCAGATATTCGGTCTCCAACAAGCCCCTGTGGGCCAGTTTCGATACCGGCACCGGCATGCTGTCGGGCACGCCCTCGCAGGCCGATATCGGCGACACCGTGGGCATTTCAGTCATCGTCACCAATGGCCAGGGCCAGAGCTCGATCGGGCCGTTCAACCTGAGGGTGCGCCCGCATCCGGGACGGCCGCTGCCCTCGCCGCAGCCGACGGAGCCGGTCACGGACTCACCGCCGCTGATCTCCGGCGTGCCCATGTCCACTGTCATCGTCGGCCAGGTGTACAGCTTCACGCCTCGGGCGAGCGATCCCGACGGGGATACGCTTTCCTTCACGATCGCCAACCGGCCCGACTGGGCCACCTTCGACAGCAGCACCGGCAGACTCGCCGGCATCCCGACCGTCGGCAGCGAAGGAACATTCCAGCAGATCGTGATCAGTGTCAGCGATGGACAGCAGGTGAGCGCCCTGCCGCCCTTCTCGATCCAGGTGATGCCGCCAGCGGCACATACGCCCAGCATTTCCGGCATGCCCCCGACGAGTGTCGTCGCAGGACAAACCTACACCTTCTCGCCCTCGGCCACGGATCCGGACGGCGGCACCCTCACCTTCGAGATCGCGAACGAGCCGAGCTGGGCCACCTTCAACAGCCGCACGGGTCAGCTCTCGGGAACTCCCACCGTGGCAGACGTCGGTACGCGCGCAGGCATCGTGATCAGCGTGACGGACGGACAGGCGAGCGCGGAGCTCCCCGCCTTCTCCATCCAGGTGCTGGCGAGCGCCAATCATCCGCCCTCGATATCCGGGAGCCCGCCGACGAGCGTCCTTGCTGGAACCGAATATTCGTTCCAGCCCTCGGCGAGCGATGCCGACGGAGACCCACTGACCTTCTCGGTCAAGAATCGTCCGGCCTGGGCGACCTTTGATGCGGCCACGGGCCGGCTCTCCGGCGTGCCCTCCGGCACGCAGACCGGCAAGGATGCCAACATCGTGATCACGGTCAGCGATGGCGAGACCTCGGTGTCGCTGCCGGCATTCACTGTCACCGTAACCGGCTCGCAGCTTGCCGCGCCCAGCATCTCCGGGGCGCCCACGGCCTCGGTCAATGTAGGCTCGGCCTATGGTTTCACTCCGAGCGCGACTGCTCCGAGCGGCACCTCGCTCACCTTCAGCATCCAGAACAAGCCTTCCTGGGCCAGCTTCAACACAGGCACCGGCGCATTGACCGGGACACCGGCGGCCGGCGATGTCGGAACCTATGCCAACATCATTATCTCGGTGAGCGATGGTCAGGCGAGTGCCTCGCTCAGCGCATTCACCGTGACGGTCAACCAGATCTCGAGCAGCAGTGCGACACTCGAGTGGACGCCCCCGACCGAGAACACCGATGGGACCTCGCTCACCAACCTGGCCGGTTACAAGGTGTACTACGGCACCAGCGCCGGCAGCCTGAGCCATGTGGTGCAGCTCGCGAACCCTGGACTGACCGGTTATACCGTGAGCAGTCTGTCCTCGGGGACGTGGTACTTCGCGGTCACGGCTTACACCTCCGGGGGCGTGGAAAGCAGCCTGTCGCCGGTGGTCAGCGCGAGCTTCTGAGGCACGGAAGAGGGCTCAGGCCTGGCGCCGCGCCCGGCCGCTGTGCCAATGGGTGCGGCCCTCCATCCAGTACCAGCGGAGCAGGGCCGGGGAGCCGAACAGGATCTCGCGCATGCGCTTGGCCAGTGACAGTGCGATGGCCACATCGTTGCCGATCCCGAACAGCTGTCCGACGCCGACCAGACTGGCTTCCTGGACCCCGAGACCGGCAGGCACGAGAAACAGGAAACTGCGTGCAGCCTGACTGAGGCTCTCCAGGGCAAGCGCCGCGGGGACCCCGACGGGCCGCCCGAACCAGCGCAGCACCAGCCAGGTTTCCACGGTCCCGGCGATCAGGCCGCTCAGTTGCCACAGTGCGGTTGCCCCCAGGCGCCACGGATGCGCGTACAGCCGTGCGATCGCCGCCTCGAGGGCTGCGGGATTGTCCCCGGCCACCGTGCGAAATCGCCGGCCCAGCATCCATTCGCCCAGCCGGGCCAGTCTTGCGAAGACCGCACCAAAACGCACCACCGTAATCAGAATCGCGATGAGTGGCAGGCTCACCAGCAGTGCCAGGACCAGCTCCGAGCCGAGTCTGGTGGGACCGGCCGCCGTGACCAGGCAGAGCACCCCGAGGACCGCAAACATGTACTGTGCCGCCACGGTCAGCACGACCTCCACGACAATACTGGCGGCGCCAACGGGCGCAGGCGTCCCGGATTGCGCCAGCAGCCTGACACCAACGATCTCGCCGCCTATGTTTGCAACGGGGAGCAACCTGTTGAATGCCTCGCGCACGGCTGCGATCCACAGCAGGGTGCTCAGTCGCGTCTGCGGCGGCAGGAGCAGTCTCCATCCGAGCACATCGAGCACAATAGGCAGAGTGTGGAGCGGGACGATCCACAGCAACACGGCTCCGGCGCCCAGCAATGGTGTGATGATCGATGCGGCTCCCTGGCGCACGATCAAATAGGTCAACAGCGCGAGCCCGAGGATGAAGGCGGATCGGATTGCGAATCTCAAGCTGCGGCGCTCCCGCCGGGCTGCGGCTGCGAGCGCATGCGCAACAGGTCGGCATATCCGCCGCGGCTCGCGCCAGTTGCCTCCATGGCGGCGCGTACCCGGGGACTCAGCAAGGCTGCGAGCTCATCCGCATGACGATACTTGCGCATGCCGGAGCTGATCGGCCCTGAAGCGGATAGCGCCGGATGCAGGTAGATCTCGGTCGTCCCCCGAGGCAATTTGGCGAGCGCATGTAAGAGAGTGGCTTCGCCGAGCGAGCCGCTGGCGGCCAGGCCTAACACCTGGTCGTTGCAGGCGATGTCCCGCGCGCGCAGACGGCGTCTCATCAATGCAAGCCAGGGGGCGAGCAGCAGGGCCGCTGCGCCCCTCCAGAGCGTGTTGCCGGAGGCAGCCAGAGCGGGCGGCTCGTAGGGCACCCGCATCGCAGCCAGCCCAAACTCGGTTCCGACCCGCAGAATGATCTCCAGCAGCGTCGGGTGCAGATGGAAGTGCTTGTGTGCATTCACGTGATCGAGCGCCAGGCCGCTCGAGGCAAACGCCTCGAATTGCGCGCGGATCTCTGCCTCGAGCTGTTTGCGCACCGCCGGCAGCGCAAAGTAACGCAGCCCTTCCACGAACATCCGGTTCGGAAAGCGGCCTTGCCGATTTACCAGGGCAGGGATCAGTCGATGGGGCAGAACCGACCAGCCGTCGGCTAACACTAGGTGCAGCCCGATGCGCAGACCGGGCAGAGCACGCGCTCGAGCGATTGCATCAGCGCAGGCCGGCGCGCCGACCATCAGGCTCGCTGTGGTGAGTACGCCGGATACACTCGCCTCGTCGACGGCCGCATTGATGGCTTCGTGCAGGCCGAAGTCATCCGCCGTCACGATCAGGAACTTTTCCATGACGGTCTCGGCCCGTACCGGCCGGTACGCTCCCCCGCCGGGGTTCGTTCAGGCTTCGCGAGCGCGCAGGAAGCGGAAGAATTCCACCCCCTCACGCAGGCGGCGCCGGGTGAGATCCCAGCTCGTGAGCATCTCGGCGGTGAGCTCCGCGATCTTGCGCGGCCGGAAATAGAAATTCCGGTAGAAGGTCTCCACGCCGTGATAGATCTCCTGTGCGCTCAGGTGCGGATAGCTGATCGGAGAGAGCTGGATGCCCTGGCTGTTGACCAGGTTGAGGTCGGCTTTCTCCTCGAGCCAGCCCTGCTGCACCGCCTGGCGGTACAGCTCGGTGCCCGGATAGGGCGCGGCCAGCGAGACCTGGATCGTATGGGGGTTGATCTCCACCGCGAAGCGGATGGTCTCGCGAATCGTCTCGGCTGTTTCACCGGGCAGACCCAGAATGAACGTGCCATGCACCGTGATGCCCAGCTTGCGGCAGTCGGCGGTGAATCGCCGGGCGATGTCGGTGCGCAGGCCCTTGCGGATATTGCGCAGGATCTGGTCGTCCCCGGACTCGTAGCCGACCAGCAGGAGCCGCAGGCCATTGTCCTTCATGACCTGCAGTGTCTCGTACGGGACATTGGCCTTCGCGTTGCACGACCACGTCACTCCGAGCTTGCCCAGCCCTCGCGCGATCTCCTGCGCCCGCGGTCGGAAATCAGTGAACGTGTCGTCGTCGAAGAAGATCTCTTTCACCTCGGGCAGGTTCTGTTGGATCCAGCGAACCTCCTCGATGACGCTCGCCGGACTGCGCACCCGGTATTTATGGCCGCCGACGGTCTGCGGCCACAGGCAGAAGGTGCACTTCGAGCGGCA
>Ga0070741_10008003_pt1 | contig 21477 bp, 21 predicted proteins | sample Coa_R1_4_FD_66440 | JGI IMG/M metagenome (GOLD analysis project Ga0070741, IMG submission 66440) | Surface soil microbial communities from Centralia Pennsylvania, which are recovering from an underground coalmine fire - Coalmine... | ecosystem: Environmental > Terrestrial > Soil > Unclassified ... | reverse complement strand
TGCGCACCAGCCCCTCGACGAGATCGCTGACGAAGCAGAAGCTGCGCGTCTGCTCGCCCTCGCCGTAGACGGTCAGCTCGTCACCGAGCAGCGCCTGCAAGATGAAGTTCGACACCACGCGCCCGTCGTTGAACGCCATGCGCGGGCCGTAGGTGTTGAAGATGCGCACGAGCCGCGTCTCGACGGCGAACTTGCGGTGGAAGTCGGCCACCAGGCTCTCGGCGCAGCGCTTGCCCTCGTCGTAGCAGGCGCGCGGGCCGATGCTGTTGACCCAGCCGTAGTAGCTCTCGGGCTGCGGGTGAACCGCCGGATCGCCGTACACCTCGCTCGTCGACGCTTGCAGCATGCGCGCGCGGCGGCGCTCGGCGAGGCGCAGCGCGTGCAGCGTGCCGTAGACGCTGGTGAGCGTGGTCTTGATCGGATCGGCTTGGTAGTGCGGCGGGCTGGCGGGGCACGCGAGGTTGTAGATGGCGTCGACGTCGAAGTCGAAGGGCTCGGTGACGTCGTGCTCCACCAGCGTGAAGCTCGGGCGCGCGGCCAGGTGCGCGACGTTGGCCGCTGCGCCCGTCGAGAAGTCGTCGAGCGCGATCACCTCGTCGCCGCGCCGCAGGAGCTCGGCGCACAGGTGCGAGCCGACGAACCCCGCGCCGCCGGTCACCAGGATCTTCGCCATGTGGCCTCGTGCTCCTCTCTCGTGGGGCGCGGCGCGCGGGCCGCGTCGTCGTCGGCCGCTTCGCGCACCCAGCGCTCGAGCTCGAGCGCGCGGTGCGCTGCGGTGTGCTCGGTCCGCACGCGCACGCGCGCCCGCTCGCCGATCGCGCGCCGCTCGCTCTCGCGCACGTCGCCGAGCCAGCGCAGCACGTCGTCGGCCGAGCGCGCCACCAGGATCTCGCGGCCCGGCTCGAAGAAGCGCTCGAGCCCCGGCCACTCGTCGGAGATCACCGGCACGGCGCACGCGGCGGCTTCGAACAGGCGCACGCTCGGCGACCAGCCGGCGCGCTTCATGTCGGCGCGCGTGAGGTTGAGCGTGAAGCGCTGCGCGCCGTAGAAGTCGCGGTGCTCGGGCGGCGCCACGTGCGTGAGGCGCTCGACGTTGCGCGGCCAGGCGACGCCGTCGGGATACTGCGGGCCGGCGACCGCGAACCGGCCTGCGGCAAATTGCCGCGCGGGCGCGAGCAGCAGCTCCTCGACGAGCGGCTGGCGATCGGGCGCGTAGGTGCCAAGGTAGCCGAGGTCCCAGCGACGCGGCGACGCGAGCGGGCGGTGCAGCTCGGGATCGCACGCGCAGTAGAGCGGCCGCACCAGGCGCGCGCCCCACTCGTCGCGCACCCGCTCGAGCGTCGGGCCGCCGGTGAACGACAGATACAGCCGATAGCGCGGCACCTGCGACGGCGCGAGGTAGCCGTGCTCGCCCTCGGCCAGCCGGCGCAGCGTCACCGGCGTGTCGATGTCGTAGAACGCGGTCACGCCGCGCGCGCTCGCGAGCACCCAGTCGCCGACCAGCGCGCCGTCGGGCACGAACGAGCCGACCATCACCACGTCGGCGTCGCGCACCTCGCCGGCGAAGCGCGCGCGCAGCTCGTCGAGCCCGCGGTACAGCTCGACGCGCGCGAACCGCGGCGACGGCAGATCGCGGTTGGCGGCGTACCACGGCAGGTCGCGCTCGAGGAACGTCACCCGGTGGCCGCGGGCCGCCAGCGCGCGGGCGAGCGCGCGGTAGGTGGTGGCGTGTCCGTTGCCCCACGACGAGGTGATCGACAGCCCGAGGAGGACGAGCTTCACGCGGCGCCTCGCCCCCGAGAGCGATCGCGCCCGTCGAGCAGCGCCTCGAGCTCGGCGGCGCGGTGCGCGTAGGTGTGCTCGGCCAGCACGCGCGCGAGCGCTGCGCGGCCGATGGCGCGCGCGCGTTCGAGCGTCAGCCCGTCGAGCAGCGCCGCCACCTCGCCGCCGTCGCGCGCCACCAGCACCTCGCGCCCGGGCTCGAGGAACTGCGCCACGCCGTCCCACGCGTCGGTGATCACGCACGCACCGGCGCCGGCGGCTTCGAACACGCGCGTCGCCGGCGAGAAGCCGTAGCGCGCCATGCTGTCGCGGCTGACGTTGAGCACCGCCAGCGCGCTCGAGTTGAGCGCGTTGTGCTCGCGCGTCGAGACGTGCCCGAGCGCGCGCACGTTCGACGGCAGCGCGCGATCGCCCCAGCCGCTGCCGCCGAGGAGAAACGCGCGCGCGGGCCGCTCGGCGGCGGGGCGGAAGAAGAACTCGCCGGCGCGCGCCTCGCGATCGGGCAGGCGGTTGCCGAGGAACACCAGGTCGCACGCGAAGCGCGGCGACGGCGCCGCCGGGTAGTGCGTGGCCGGATCGAGCGCATTGTAGATCGGCACGCACGCGCGCGCGCCGAGCGCGAGGTAGCCGCGCACCACCGGCTCGCCGCCACCGTACGTGAGGATCAGGTCGTAGCGCGGCACCAGCGCGCGAAAGCGGTCGGCGGGATCGCGCGCGATTCGATCGAGCGTCGCCGGCGCATCGACGTCCCAGTAGATGGTGCGCGCGTGCGCCGCCTCGGCCACCGCCTGCTCGAGCAGTTCGTCGAGCACGCCGACGCCGCTCGCCTTCACGATCAGGTCGGCGCGCGCCGCTTCGTCGACGGCGGCGAGCGCCGACGCGGCGTCGGCCGGGTACACCACCACGCGCGCCCACGACGGATCGGGCAGGTCGCGGTGCTGCTGCCGCTGGTACGCGTCGGGCTCGTAGAACGTCACGCGGTGGCCGCGCTCGTCGAGCGCGCGCACCAGGCCGCGGTAGTACGTGGCGGCGCCGTTCCAGTACGCCGACACCAGGCTGGAGCCGAAGAACGCGATCTCCAAGCGGCGCATCTAGCCTCCTCCGCCGGCGGCGGGACGATCGGGGACCACCGACAAGCTGGCGCGCAGCGGCACGCCGAGCTCGCGCGCGACGTCGAGCAACTCGCCGACGCGGTGGCCGCAGGTGTGGCGCGCGAGGATGGTGGCGCGGCCGTGCTCGGCGAGCGCGCGCGCCCAGGCCTCGTCGGCGAGCAGCGCGCGCAGGTGGCGCTTCATCTCCGCGCCGTCGGCGGCGACCAGGAAATCGCGGCCGGGCGTGAACAGACGCTCGCAGTCGTCCCAGGGCGCGGAGACGAGCGGGATGCCGCACGCCAGCGCTTCGAACGGACGGATGGTCGGGATGCCGGCGAGCGCGCGCGCGTAGTAGCGCCGCGGCACGTGCACCGTCACGCGGTGGCGCGCGAACGCCGCCGGCGCGGCGAAGTTGGGCAGCCATCCGTCATAACGGATGCCGGCCGCCCGCAGCGCGGCGCGCGCGCTTGCGGGGTAGCGCACGCCGTACGCCGTCGCTGTCAGACCGAGCGCGCGCGCCGGCTCCAGCAGGAACTCCTCGAGCTCGCGCGTGCGCTCGCCGTCGCCCCAGTTGCCGATCCACACCAAATCGCCGCGCGGTTCGTCTTCGCCGGCGTCGAGCGGGCGGAACACGCGCACGTCGGCCGCCTCGTGCCACACCCACGCGCGCTCCACCCAGCCGGCGCGCAGATAGAGATCACGGATCACGCGGCCGAACACCAGCGCGCCGTCGTAGTGGCGCAGGTCGAACGCGGCCATCGCCGCCGGATCGGACACCGAGCGGTGGTGCGTGTCGTGGAACAAGAGCGCGTAGCGGCGCGCGCGCGCGCGGTGCACGCCGAGGCGCGCCACCAGGCGCGGATGGTTCCACTCGTGCACCAGCACCAGGTCGATGCCGTCGAGCGCGGCGTCGAGATCGAGCGCGTCCAGGCGATAGCGGATCGGCTGGAGCGCCGGGTACGCGCGCCGAAAGCCGTCGAGCGCCGCCTCGCCCTCCGAGGCGACCAGGTTGCGCCGGCTCCACGCGTCGTGCGGCTCGAACGCGCGCACCTCGTGGCCGCGCGCGATCAGCTCCACCGCCACGCCGCGCAGGAAGTGGGCGTTGCCGTGGTTCCAGTCGGACGCGAGCGAGTGGGTGAACAGGGCTACGCGCATGCCGCCTCGCGCGCGCGCGCGTCCGCCAGCCGGCGATAGAGCGCGCGGTAGCCGGCGGCCATGCGCTCGGGCGAAAAGCGCGCGGCCCGCGCCTCCGCCGCTTTAGCGGATGCCGTCCGCTTTCGCGGATCCCGGATCAGCGCCTCGATGGCGGACGCGAGCGCGGCCGGATCGTCCGACGGAACGAAGGTGGCGGCGCCGCTCCACAGCTCGCGCAGCGACGGGAGATCGCCGAGGACCAGCGCGCAGCCGGCCAGCGCCGCTTCCAGGATCGAGAGGCCGAACGGCTCGTAGCGCGCCGGCAGCGCGTAGATCGACGCGCGTCCCAGCTCGCCGGCGAGCGCGGCTTGCGAGAGGTGCCCGAGCGGCTCGACGGCGCGCGGCGTGTGCTCGGCGGCGGCCGCGCCGGCGACGCGCACCGGCCACGACACGCGCGGCGCGGCGGCCTCGAGCGCGGCCAGGTTCTTGGCGCCGTCCCACAAACGCCCGGCGGCGAGCACGAACGGCTGCTTGGCGCGCGCGACGAAGCGCGACGGATCGCGCGCGTTGGCGATCACCGCCGACGGCGGCAGCGGACCGTAGTCGCGCTCGAGCGAGCCGAGCATCGCGCGCGTCGGCGCCACCACCGCGCGCGCCGCGGCCAGCCCGCGCGCCACCGCCTCGCGATAGCGGCGCCACTCGGGCGGCGCCTCGCAGCCGCGCACCGCGCGCCACCACGAGAGCACGCACGAGTGCCCCATCATTAATAGGGGGACGCGCCACGGCAGCGCGCCGTGCACGTAGCCGTTCAGGTGCACCACGTCGGGGCGCGTGCGCTCGGCGAGCGCGAGCAGCCAGTCGCCGGCGCGCGCCACGTCGTCCCACGGATCGTCCATCCACTCCAGGCGGAAGAGGCCCACCTCCAGCTCGACGTTCGCGATCGCGAGCGCGTCGCGGCGCTGCGTCTCGCTCGGCGCCGGGCCCATGGTCGCCAGCACCACGCGCACGTCGGGGCCGAGCGCGCGCGCGAGCTCGAGCGCGTACGACCACACGCCGCCGACGGCGTCGGCGGTCATCAGCACGCGCCGCACCGGCTCAGCCACCGCCCGCCTCGGCTTCGAGCGCCTCGAGCGCGCGCGGCTGCGCGTCCTGCAGATCGGACAGCTCGCCGTACTCGGCGAGGTAGTGCGCGTGCGCCCGCTCCCACGCGCGATCGTCGGGCACGCCCCAGCGCGCGCGGTAGCCGGGCGATCCCGGATAGGGAAACATCGGCACGGGCTTGTTGGCCCACACGCCGTGACGGTGCAGCCGCGCGCGCCACTCCTCGACGGCGGCGCGATCGTCGGTGCGCGCGTCGAGCAGGTTGGCCTGCACGAACGGCACGCGCCGCTTGGCGTAGATCAGCCGCTCGGCCAGCTCCTGGGTGGAGAGCGCGCTCTGCTTGTCGAGCGCCGCGCGCCCGCGCTCGCTGATGCTCTCGACGCCCGCCTCGATCGAGCGGCAGCCGGCGCGCCCGAGCAGATCGATCAGCTCGGCGCTCCAGTTGTCGATGCGCAGCTGCACGCCGAAGCCGACGTGCCGCCGCGCGAGCGCGTCGAGCAGCGCGCGGTCGGGCAGAAAGATCTCGTCGATGAAGTAGACGTACTCGACGCCCTGCGCCAGCAGCCCGTCGAGCTCGTCGAGCACCACGTCGAGCGGGCGCTTGCGGTAGCGGTTGCGGAACGTCTCCTTGTTGCAGAACGCGCAGCGGTACGGGCAGCCGCGCGTCGCCTCCAGCTCGGCGCCGGGCGCGCGCACCGGCGCGTCGAAGCGGTGGTGGTGATGGCGGTGGCGGCGGATCACGTCGGAGGTCCAGCGCAAAGGCGGCAGCTCCTCGAGGCGCGACGCGTGCGGGCCGCCCTGCGCGCGCACGACGCCGCTCGATCGCCCTCGATCGATCCACGCGATCGACGGCACGCGCGCCCACGCCTCGCGCTCGACCGCGCCGAGCGCGACCAGGATCTCCTCGCACTCGCCCAGCACCGCCACGTCGGCGCCGAGCTTGCGCAGCGCCGCGCCCGGCGTGACCGACGGGTGCGGCCCGACCGCGACCAGCGTCGGCGCCGAGCCGCGCAGCGCCGCCAGGGTCTCGCGCGGCACGCGCAGCTCGGGCGGCGGGCAGCGCCAGAACAGGTACGTCGGCGCGGTGGTGACGACGATGAAGTCGGGCGCGAACGCGCGCACCCGCTCGCGCAGCTCGGCGAGCCCGAGCGCGTGCAGCTGCGCGTCGATCACCAGCGCGTCGTGGCCGGCGCGCTCGAGCAGCGCCCTCGAGTAGGCGAGCTCGAGCGGCAGGTGCGGCTCGCGGCAGCCGAAGTAGACGCTGCCCGCGTAGCTCCAGTTGGGATTGACCAGCGCGAAACGCATCACGCCCTCGCCTCCTCGACGGGCGCGCGCTCGTCGCGCCGCGCCTCCTCCAGCCAGTGGTGCAGGCGCGCCACGCCTTCGCCGACGGTGACGCGCGGCTGCCAGCCGGTGGCGTGCTGAAAGCGCCGCGTGTCGGAGACGTACCAGCGCTGATCGCCGGTGCGCCAGCCGGCGTGCGCCACGTCGGGCAGGCGCCCCGAGAGCCGCTCGATGAGGCCGAGCAGCTCGAGCAGGCTGAGCGTGCGCTCCGGCCCGCCGCCGAGGTTGAACGCGCCGCCGGCGAGCCGCGGCATGCGCCGCTCGGCGATCGCCAGCGCGTCGATCAGATCGTCGATGAACAAGACGTCGCGCACCTGGCGCCCGTCGCCGTAGAGGGTGACGCGCTCGCCGGCGAGCGCGCGCCTGAGCACGTGCGCCACCCAACCTTGATCTTCGGAGCCGAGCTGGCGCGGGCCGTAGACGCAGCTCATGCGGAACACCACCGCCGGCAGTCCGTAGCTGCGCGCGTAGTCGAGCACGTACTGATCGGCGGCGCCCTTGGAGCAGCCGTAGGGGCTGTGGAACTCGAGTGGGCGGCGCTCGTCGACGCCGTGGGCGGCCAGCGTCTCGTCGACGGGGAGGTAGCGCGCGGCGGTGGCGGTGAGCGCGACGTCGGCGAGCGCGCCGTAGACCTTGTTGGTCGAGGTGTAGACGAGCGGCGGCGGCACGTCGAGCGCGCGGATCGCCTCGAGCACGTTGAGCGTGCCGCGCGCGTTGACCTCGAAGTCGTCGGCGGGCGCGTCGAGGCTGGTGGTGACCGCGACCTGCGCGGCGAAGTGGAACACGCGCGAGGCTTCGGCGACGAGCGCCTGCACGCGGGCGGCGTCGCGCACGTCGGCGCGCTCGACGCGCACGCGCCCGCCGTGGCGCGACTTGAGCCAGGCCAGGTTGCGATCGGCGCCGGCGCGCGAGCAGTCGTCGAGCAGCACCACGTCGTGGCCGTCGCGCGCGAGGTGATCGGCGAGGTTCGAGCCGATGAAGCCGGCGCCGCCGGTGACGAGCGCCGGCCTCACGACGTCAGCCCCCAGCGGTCGAGCTCGGCGCGCGCGTCGTCGTCGCGATCCATCGATGGCACCACCTGCCCGTCGAGCCACGCGGCGAGCTCGGCGAGCCCGCGATCGAGCGTCACCTCCGCCTCGAAGCCGAGCAGCGCGCGCGCCTCGGTGACGTCGGCGAAGCAGTGGCGGATGTCGCCCGCGCGGTGCCTGCCGGTCACCACCGGCTGGATCTCGGGCGCGCCCACCGCGTCGGCCATCAGGCGCGCCACCTCCAGCACCGACGACGCGCGTCCGCTGCCGACGTTGAGCACCTGCCCGTCGGCGGCGCGCGCGCGATCGCCGTCGAGCGCCAGCACGAACGCGCGCGCCACGTCGTGCACGCTGACGAAGTCGCGCCGCTGCCGCCCGTCTTCGAACAGCATCGGCGGGCGGCGGTTGAGCAGGCGCGCGCCGAAGATCGCCAGCACGCCGGTGTACGGGTTCGACAGCGCCTGGTGCGGGCCGTAGACGTTGAACAGGCGCAGCGCGGTGGCGGAGAAGCCGTAGGCGCGCGCGGTCACCAGGCACAGCCGCTCCTGGTCGTACTTGGAGAGCGCGTACACCGACGCCAGCGACGGCGATTTGTCTTCGGTGGTGGGGATCGGCGTGAGCGGCTCGCCGGCGCGGCCGAGCGGCTCCCAGCGGCCGGCGCGCAGCGCGTCGCGGGTGCGCTCGGCGTCGCGCACGAGCTCGCCGTCGCCGCCGCGGTAGAGGCCTTCGCCGTAGACGCTCATGCTCGACGCGACGATCAATCGCTCGACGGGGCGCTGCTTGAGCGCGTCGAGCAGCACCGCGGTGCCGACCGCGTTCACCGACGTGTACTCGGCGATGCGGTACATGCTCTGGCCGACGCCGACCAGCGCGGCGAGGTGATAGACCGCGTCGACGCCGTCGAGGGCGCGCGCCACCGCGGCGGGATCGCGCACGTCGCCGAGCTGCAGCTCGACCTCGGCGGGGAGCGCGGGCGGGCGGCGGCGATCGGAGCCGTGGACTTGCGGCGACAGCGTGTCGAGCGCGCGCACCTCGTGGCCGGCGGCGAGCAGCTCGCGGGAGAGGCGGGAGCCGATGAAGCCGGCGCCGCCGGTGATGAGGGTCCGCTTCACGGGCTTCCTCCGGCTCGTCAAACGCCTGTACGAAATACGGCCGGGCGAAAAGATGCCCAATGAGGTGCGGGCGGTAATTTCGCGCCGAGGAGAGGCGATGATTGACGACCGCTGCTTACGCGCGGGGGCGTGGAAATCGTTTTTCGCCGGACGCTCGCATACGCCGTGCTCGGCGCCGCTGCGCGTCGCCTGCGCGCGGCACGTGCTTCGCTCGATTCGTCGCTGGCATCCTCGCGCAGACGCGAGGAGCGCTCCTCAACGCCGGCGAAAAACGATTTCCACGCCCCCGCGCTCCATACGCTACATGTTAAGTCGGTCGGAAAGGCGGTTTTGAGGCGGTTTACGAGTAGCGGCGGATCATGCGGGCGCAGAACGTTGCGAATTGATCGATGCGTTGGGGAGGGCTGGTGTGGTGCGGGGAGACGCCGAGGGAGTCGGGGGTGAAGCAGAAGGTGAGCGTGAGGGCGAAGGGATCTAAAGCGCGCATTTGGTGATCGAACCAGGCGTCGGCGTTGGGGCGGAGGCTGTCGGACCAGGAGAGGCCGGTGCGGAGGTGGCGGACGCCGAGGGTGCGGAGCCAGTGGACGGCGGTGTCGAGGCGGGGATCCTGGAAGTGGAACCATTGGCAGATGCCGAGGGACGGAGTCAGTGCGGCAAAATGCCGCAGGGCGCGCTTGGGGGTGTTGTCTTCGCGGATCAGGCCCATGTGAAAGTGGCGGTAGTAGGAGGAGCCTTCGGATTCGCGGTGGCGGGTGGTGGCGGGCCAGGCGCGCGGCAGGTCGAGCAGGCTGTACCAGTGCAGGCGCTCGACGCGGCCGGCGAGCAGCTCGGCGGTGCGGCGCAGGCCGAACTCCTGCACCTCCTCGGCGCCGAAGCTCGACGCGCCGGCCTCGGTGACCCACAGCGGCTTGGCCGTCACCGCGCGGATCTCGTCGAGGCGGCGCGGCCACTCGTCGATCGGCCAGTGGTTCCAGTCGAGCGGGAAGCCGTGCACCGCCACCACGTCGACGGCGTCGAGCGCGCCGCGCGCGCCGAGGTTGGCGATGAACGCGGGATCGATCGGCGAGATGCCGCCGAGCACGCGGCGCACGCGCGGGGCCTCGGCGCGCACCGCCTCGCCCGCCGCGCGCACCAGCGACGCGAAGATCGCCCAGTCGGGATCGAGCGAGAAGTCCCAGTGCGAGCGGTTGTTCGGCTCGTTCCACAGCATCACCGCCTCGATCACGGCGCGCTCCGCTCGCAGACGAACACCTCGTCCTCGGGGTGATCGATCACGCGAAAGCCCGACGCGCGCAGCATCGCTTCGGCGCACGCGCGGTTGGGGAACCACCAGTTGGTGCCGTCGCCGGCGAACGCGCGCTCGATGAAGCACAGGCGCGGAAAGCTGGCGCGCTCGAACACCGCGCGCTCGGCGAACGGGTAGTCCTCGTCGACGGGCTCGACGCGATCGTCGCCGCGCAGGAGCGTCTGGAGCACGAGCGTGCGGCCGACCGCGTGCTCGCGCAGGAGATCGAGCGCGAGGAGCGGATGGCGCAGGTGGTAGAGCACGCCGAGGAACAGCACCAGGTCGAAGCGCGCGCCGAGCTGCGCGACGTCGTAGACCGAGAGCCGCCGCCACTCGACGTCGGCGCCGCGCACCTCGGCGGCGAGGCGCGCCTGCGCGAGGTAGCGCTCGTCGGTGTCGATGCCGACCACGCGCGCGGCGCCGCGCCGCTTCATCTCGAGCGCGTAGAAGCCGGCGTTGCAGCCGACGTCGAGCACGCTCGCGCCCGTGAGGTCGCGCGGGATCGCGTGCGCGAACCGCCGCCACTTCACCGACGGGTAGTCGCCGAGGAAGTGCTCGGGCGCGGTGCGCACGCCGCCCAGGTCGAGGTTGTGGAACCACGGGCCGAGCGCGCGCACGCGGCGTTCGATCTCGGCGGCGGTCATCGCGCGCGGCCGATGCCGTGGTAGCGGAAGCCGAGCGCGCGCACCTCGTCGGGGTCCCAGACGTTGCGCCCGTCGAACAGCGACGGCTCGCGCATGAGCGCGCACAGGCGGCGGAAGTCGGGGCGGCGGAACTGGTGCCACTCGGTCACCAGCGCGAGCGCGTCGGCGCCCTCGGCCGCCTGGTACATGCCGGGCGCGCACAAGAGCCGCTCGCCGACGGAAGCGCGCGCGTTGGCCATCGCCGCCGGATCGTGCGCCACCACCTTGGCGCCGCGCGCGAGCAGCCGTTCGATCAGCGCCAGCGCCGGCGCCTCGCGCACGTCGTCGGTGCCGGGCTTGAACGCCAGGCCCCACACGCCGATCACGCGGCCGTCGAGCGAGCCGCCGCCTGCGGCAAAATGCCGCTCGATCTTTTCGGCCAGCACCAGCTTCTGCCGCGCGTTGGCGCGCTCGGCGGCGGCTACCACGTCGAGCGGCGACTCGTGCTCGCGCGCCAGGTGCAGGAGCGCCTGCAGATCTTTCGGGAAGCACGAGCCGCCGTAGCCGGCGCCGGCGTACAGGAACTTGGGGCCGATGCGCGGATCGGCGCCGGCGCCGCGCCGCACCTCCTCGATGTCGGCGCCGACGCGCTCGGCGAGGTTGGCCAGCTCGTTGATGAACGAGACGCGCACGGCGAGCAGCGCGTTCGAGGCGTACTTGGTCAGCTCCGCCGACGCGGGATCCATGACGTGCAGGCGATCGTTGGTGCGCAGGAACGGCTGGTACACGCGGCGCATCACCGCGCGCGCCCGCTCGTCGCGCGTCCCGACGATCACGCGGTTGGGTTTCATGAAGTCGGCGATGGCGTCGCCCTCTTTGAGGAACTCGGGGTTCGACGCCACGGCGAACGGGTGCGTCGCGCGCGGCGCCAGGTGCTCGCGCAGGCGATCGGCGGTGCCGACGGGGACCGTGCTCTTGATGGCGAGGCACGCCCAGCCGGTGAGCGCGGCGGCGGCGGCCTCGGCGGCGGCGAACACCGCGGCCACGTCGGCGGCGCCGCTCGGCGAGGCGGGCGTGCCGACGGCGATGAACACCACGTCGGCGCCGGCGACCGCCGACGGCAGATCGGCGGTGAAGCGCAGGTTGCCGCGCTCGACGCCGCGCGCGATCAGCTCGTCGAGGCCGGGCTCGTAGATCGGCAATTCGCCGCGCTGCACGCGCGCGATCTTCAGCTCGTCGCAGTCGACGGCGGTGACGTCGTGGCCGAAGTCGGCGAACCCCGCGCCCGCCACCAAGCCGACGTAGCCGGTCCCAATCACCGCGAGCTGCATGCGCGCCTCCTCCGTCCGGTCTCGGAGCGGCGCGCGCGGACGCAATCCGGCGGCGGCGTCATTTCGCGGCGGCGCGGCGGCGCTCGAGGAGCTGGATCGCCTCGCGGTAGCCGTGCAGCGTGCCGACGTCGACGTAGTCCTCGCCGCCGCGCACGCCGCGCGCGCGCCCGCCGCGCTCGAGCCACGCTGTTACCAAGGTACCCAGGTACACGTCGCGGCGTCCGCGCTCGCGCCACAGCGTCTCGAGCTCGCGCAGCACGCGCGACGGCGCGCGAAAGGCGCCCCAGATCCAGCGCGACGCGGCGTCCTCGCGCTTGACCTGGATCTCGCGCACCCAGCCGCGCTCGTCGGTGATCACGGCGTCGAACAGCTGCGGGCGCGCGACCGGGAACAGCAGGAACGCGAGCGCGTCGCCGTCGAGCCGCGCCAGCCCGTCGTCAGGGAACCACACCGTGTCGGGCAGGCCGACCACCACCGGCTCGTCGTCGCCGACGAACGGCAGCGCGCGGAAGATCGCGTCGCACAGCCCGTCGGCGCGCGGCTGCACCACGTAGCACGCGCGCGCGCCGAACGCCTCGGCGCCGTAGTACTCGAGCACGTCCGACTTGCGCGGCGAGATGACGAAGCAGAGCCGCGTCGCGCCGGCGCGCGCCATGCGCTCGATCAGATACTCGCTCACCGCCTTGGGGCGCTCGACCTCGCCGTCCGAGCGGCTACCGACCGGCAACAGCTCCTTCGAGAACGCCAGCGGCTGGATCCGGCTGCCGATCCCCGCCGCCGGAATGATTCCCGTCATGGGCGCCTCCGGACCTTCCCCCGAGGAGCGCGAGCAGCTCGCGCGCGCGGTGCTCGGCGGTGTGCTCGGCGAGCGCGCGCTCGCGGGCCGCGCGGCCGACGCGGTGGAGCACCGAGCGCGGCAGATCGATCGCCGCCATCACGTCGTACGCCGTGCGCGCGACCAGGATCTCTTCGCCGGGCGTGAAGAACGCCTCGAGGCCGAGCCAGCGATCGCTCACGATCGGCGCGCCGCACGCGGCGGCTTCGAACAGGCGGCCCGACGGGCACCAGCCGAGCCGCGCCATCGGCGCGCGCGTGAGGTTGAGCGACAGGCGCGCCGACGAGTAGCAGGCGGCGTGCTCGCCCGGCGGCAGGTGCTCGTAGCGCACGACGTTCGGCGGCCAGCGCAGCTCGCGCGGATAGAGCGCGCCGGCGACGAGGAAGCGCGAGCGCGGCCGCAGGCGCGCGGGCGCGAGCAGGAACTCCTCGAGCGCCGGCTGGCGATCGGCCGACCACGTGCCGAGGTACGACAGATCGGCGCGGTAGCGATCGATCGCGGGCGCGGCCGAGTGCACCGCCGCGTCCACCGAGCCGTAGAGCGGCGCCACGCGTCGCGCGCCGAGCTGTTCGCGCAGCGCCGCGAGCGCGCGCCCGCCGGTGAAGCTGAGCACGAGATCGAACCCGCCGAGCCCGTCCGCCGGCAGATACTCGACGGGGTCGCCGCGCTCGAGCCGCTCGAGCGTCACCGGCGTGTCGAGATCGTAGAAGATCCGACGGGGCGCCGGCGCATCGAGGACCAGCTCGGTGGCCGGCGCCGCGTCGGGGCAGTACGACGTGACGATCGCCGCGTCGGCGTCGGCCAGCTCGGCGCGCGCGCGCGCCCGCGCGTCGGCGAAGTCGGCGTAGAGCGCGAGGTCGAGCCCGTCGAGCACCGTGACGTCGCGGTGGCGCGCGTAGTACGGCGTGTCGCGCTCGAAGAAGATCACGCGGTGGCCGGCGCGGCCGAGCGCGCGGATCAGCCCGCGCCAAATCGTCGCGTGGCCGTTGCCCCACGACGAGCTGACCGACAGCCCGAACACCACCAGCTTCATGACTGCTGGCTTAGGAAGCGCGCGTCCGGCGGCAATCCGGCGCGCGCCCGATGGTCGCGCGTGGGCTGGCGGCTCGCCGCCGATCGCGCAGACTCTGCGCCCCGATGTCCGAGCCCGCGCCGTCTCCGCCGCCGTCGCCGTCGCCGCTGGAGAGCCGCGATCGCTGGCGGCGCGCGCTCGCGTTCGTGACGCCGTTTCGCCGCGCGGTGGCGGTGATCGTCGCGCTCACGCTGGTCGCGGGCGGGCTCACCGCGCTCGAGCCGCTGGTGCTCAAGTCGCTGTTCGATGCGCTCGGCGGCGGCCCGCGCGCCGGTTCGCTCGCGCGCCCGCTCGCGGCGGTGCTCGGCTGGCTGCTCGCCATCGGGCTCGCGCGCGAGGCGATCGGCGCCGTCACCAACTGGCTCGCCTGGCGCACGCGGCTCGGCGTACACGACGCGCTGCTCGACGCCACCGTCGGGCGCTTGCAGCTCCTGCCGCTCGGCTTTCACCGCAGCGAGAGCGTGGGCGCGCTGATGACGCGGCTCGATCGCGGCATCCAGGGCTTCGTCGCCGCGATCACCGAGCTGGCGTTTCGCGTCTTGCCGGCGCTCGTCTACCTCGGCGTGGCGGTGGCGGTGATGGTGCGGCTCGACTGGCGCCTGGCGCTGGTGGTGCTGGCGTTCGCGCCGCTGCCGGCGCTGGTGGCGATGTGGAGCGCGCCGGTGCAGACGCGGCGCGAGCGCTCGCTGCTCGACGCGTGGGCGCGCATCTACTCGCGCTTCAACGAGGTGCTCTCGGGGATCGTGACGGTGAAGAGCTTCGCCATGGAGGACGAGGAGCGGCGGCGGTTCTTGCGCGACGTGCGCTCGGCGAACCGCACGGTGATCCGCGGCGTGCGCTTCGACGCGGGCGTGGGCGCGGGGCAGAACCTGGTGGTCACGATCTCGCGCGTGGCGTCGCTGGCGCTGGGCGCGCTGCTGGTCGCGCGCGGACAGATGTCGATGGGGACGCTGGTGGCGTTCCTCGGTTACCTCGCCGGGCTGTTCGCGCCGGTCGCGGGGCTGTCGTCGGCGTACCGGACGATCCGCACCGGGCAGGTCTCGCTGGCGGCGATCTTCGAGCTGCTCGACGTGCGCGACCAGGTGCCCGACGCCGACGACGCGGAGGAGCCGGGCGCGCTGCGCGGCGCGGTGGAGTTTCGCGGCGTGAAGTTCCGCCACCACGAGCGCGACGCGCCGATCCTCGACGGGATCGATCTCGCGGTCGCGGCCGGCGAGCAGGTGGCGATCGTCGGGCCGTCGGGCGCGGGCAAGACCACGCTGATGGCGCTCCTGCAGCGCTTCTACGATCCGCTCGAGGGGACCATCTTCGTCGACGGCAAGGACGTGCGGCGGCTAAAGCAGCGATCGCTCCGGCGCAACATCGGCGTGGTGCTGCAGGACGCGCTCTTGTTCAACGAGACGGTGCGCGACAACCTCGCGTACGGGCGGCCGGGCGCGTCGCAGGCGGAGCTCGAGGCGGCGGCGCGCGCGGCGCAGGCGGAGGAGCTGATCGCGCGGCTGCCCGACGGCTGGGACACGCTGGTCGGCGAGCGCGGCTGCCGGCTGTCGGCGGGCGAGCGGCAGCGGCTGGCGATCGCGCGCGCGCTGGTCAAAGATCCGCCGCTGGTGATCCTCGACGAGGCGACCGCGGCGCTCGACGCCGAGACGGAGTCGCTGGTGCAGCGGGCGCTCGAGCGGCTGATCGCGGGGCGCACCACCTTCACCATCGCGCACCGCCTCGCCACCGTCGTGCGCGCGCACCGCATCGTGGTGCTCGACCGCGGCCGCATCATCGAGTCGGGCACGCACGTCTCGCTCGTGCGCTCGAACGGCTACTACGCGTCGCTGGTGCGCCGCCAGACGGCCGGGCTGCTCGACGTGGATTAATCGGGCAGCAGTCCGTGGCGCGCGGCGAGACGGACGAGGTCGACGATCGAATGCACCTGGAGTTTTTTGAGGACGTGGGCGCGGTGCGTCTCGACGGTCTTGACGCTGATGCCGAGCTCGGCGGCGATGGGCTGGTTGGAGTAACCGCGCACCAGCAGATCGAACACCACGCGCTCGCGCTCCGAGAGCAGATCGCGCGGCCCGTTCGCCGACGACTGCCCGCGCTGCAGCCGCAAGAAGTCTTCGACCACCAGCTTCGAGATGCCGGGCGACAAGTAGGATCGCCCGCGCCCGACGGCGCGGATGGCGTCGACGATCTCGTACGACGCCTGCTCCTTGAGCGCGTAGCCCGACGCGCCCGCCGACAGCGCCTGCGACACGAACTCCTCGCCCGCGTGCATCGACAGGATCAGGATCTTGCAGCTCTCGAAGCGCCGCTTGATCTCGCGCGTGGCGGTCACGCCGTTCACGCCGGGTAAATTGATATCCATGATCGCGACCTCGGGCTTCACCTGGTCGACCAGCACGTAGGCCTCGCGCGCGTCGGCGGCTTCGCCCGCGATCTCGAGATCGGGCTCGCGCTCGAGCAGCGCGCGCAGGCCGTCGCGGAACAACCGGTGATCGTCGATGATGGCGAGTTTCATTTGCGCGCAGCGTTCATAGGAGCGGCGCGGCGCTTGTAAAGTGGGGCGCGGCAAAAAGCCGCGGGCGTCGACGGCGCGACGCGCGAAGAAAACGGGGAGGACGCGAGACCGGCCCGCGTCCTCCCCGCGCGCTACTTGCTGGGGCTCGGGTTCTGCTCCATCGGCTTGTTGGTTTGATCCATCGGCTTCGTCGTCTGATCCATCGGCTTCGTGGTCTGATCCATCGGCTGCGCACCCGACGGCGGCTCGGTCGTGCTCTTGCCCTTGCGGCCCTTGTGGTGCGCCGGTTTCTGTTTTTCCTTTTCCTGGTCCTTCATCTGGTCGCTGGTGGGCGTCGACGTGTCGCTGCCCATCGAGCCGGTCGCGCCCTGCTGCTGCTGCGCGCCGGTGTCGCTGCTCGTGCCCGCGCTCTGCGCCCGGGCCACGCCGGGCGCCGCCAACGGGAGCGAGAACAGCAGTGCCTTGATCAGGTCTCGCAAACGCCGATTCATGTCTTCCTCCTGGCCGCCGCACGCGGCTCGTCCCCGGAGGTTGCAGTCGGCATTCCAGTACGGCGCGGAATGGAGTCACGCTCGTCGCGCGCCGCCCGTCGCTCGTGCGCGCGCGTTACTCGACTTGCGTGGTCTGCACGCCGTCGTCTTGTGAGGCGCGATAGGCGATCACGCACGTGGCGAGCGCGACCATCAGGCCGGCCGCGAACAGCGCCGCGCCGACGGTGGAGAGCCCCCGGGCCGCGCGCGCCGCGCGCTCGAGCCCGCCGCCCGCGGTCGCGCGATGCTCGCCGCCGCGCGCTTCGATCACCCACACGCGGCTCGGCCCGCGATAGCCGGTGCCGCGCGGATCGTCCACCTGCCGGGTCGCCAGGCCGATCACCACCACCTCGGCGCCGTCGTCGAACGCAGGCGCGTCGGGCGCGCGCTCGACCAGCACGCGGCGCTCGGGCGCGTCCGGCTCCTCGACGATGCCGCGCCCGCCGTCCAGCCCGCGCCAGCGTCCCTCGACGGCGACCAGCCCCGCGCTCACGTCGCCGATCTTGCGCCGCGACGCGCGCGTCAGCGCCACGCCGTCGGCGCTCTTGCGCCCGCGCCGGCGCAGCATCACGCCGATCACCATCAGCGGCAGCGCCAGCAGGACCAGCACCGGCCCGAACGCGACCCAACCGTATTCGTTCAGCAGCCCTTCCATGGCTTTCCGATCTTACGCTCTCCGAGCGTCATGGCTTCCCTCTCTCGACGGGCGGCAGCCGCAGCTTCATCGGCTCGACCCGCAATTCCTCGACGATGTCCGGCCGCCGCGGGCGCGGAATCGCGCCGCCGAGCCGAAGCGGCCAGATCACATAGTGTACGCCGCAACCGATCATGTTGCTGACCACGCCGAGCGCCAGCAGCTTCCACGTCGAGCGACGCTGCGCGCGCCGCTCGTCGGCGGTCATCTCGCGCGCCGGACGCAGCGGTCTATTTTTCACGCAGCACCTTGGTGCGGCGCGGCGCCGGCGCCTGCTTGACCACGGGGCGCGACGACTTGAAGCGCGCCGCGAGATCGCCCGACTCCAGCGTGGAGTCGACGAAGTCGAGCGGATGATCCGGCCCCGAGGTGTCGCGCTCGACGCACTTGCCGTCCTCGAAGCTCGCCGCGCCGCGCCCGCGCGAGGTCGACGTCGACGTCCGGCTCGACGGCGGCGGCGCCTCGGCGGCCGGCTCGGCGCGCGCGCTCTTCTGCGGCGGGCCGTGCGTGACCAGCTCGTCGTCGAGCATCCACGAGCGGTTCTGCGCCGGCGCGCTCTCGGGCACGGTCGCGTCGGCGAGCGCGGGCGAAGCGGCGGCGGCGATCGCCAGCGCGAGCAGCGTCCTCATCCGCGCCTCCGGCACGGCTCGTCGGGGCCGTGCGGATGGATCACGATCGCGCCTTCGCGAGGCTCGCCGCCGACCACGAACGCCACCGCGCGCCCGTCGGGCGGCGCCACGCGGCGGCCGAGCAGCCCGTCGAGCACCGGCTCCTGCTTCTTGGGCGGCACGATGGTCTTGCCCTTGGGCGGCGGCGCGGCCTTCTTCGGCTCGCCGACTTTGGGTTGAGGCGGCGGCGCGCTCGGCGGGCGCGGCGGCTCGGGCGCCGCGATCACGCCGCCGAGCGCCGGCGTCTCGAGGATGATCTCGGCCGCCTTCGCTTTGTCGACGGGCGGCGGCGCGGGCGGCTTGGGCGCGGGAATGTCGCCCTTCGCCTGCGGCACTTTGCCGCTGTTCTGGTTCGCGTGCTGCGGGCACGGCGGCGTCGACGCGTCACCGCGCGCCGCGGCCGGCGCCATCACCAGCGGCGCCGCGCCGACGAGCAGCCGCCACGCGCGCGCCAGCCGCGGATAGCCCGTCGCGCGCGCCGGCGCCGGCTTCACCGGGCGCCTCACGCGGCACCGTACGCGTACACGCGCGCGAGGAAGCGCCGATCGCGCGCGCGCCACAGCCGCGCTCCGACGGCGTCGGCGATCCGGATCGCCATCTGCTCGTGCCAGCACTGCACGCCGCCGGCGACGCCGATCGATCCCGTCTCGCTGCGGTTGGCGCACGCGCAGAAGCTCATGCAGCGCTCGCGCACGCCGCAGCCGCCGCACTCGTCGTTGACCGGCCCCGCCTGCGCGTCGAGGCACATCAGCCGCCCGCGATCGACGCCGGCGAACACGTCGCCGATGCGCAGCTCGCCCGCGCGATCCTCCTCGACCATGCGCTCGCACGGATACAAATTCCCCGACGGCGCCACCGCCACCGCGCCGTGCCCGAAGCTGCAGCGATCGCCCGCTTCGTAGCCGCCCTTGACGTGCGTGATCAGCTTGTCCTCGACGACGTTGACGTAGATCGGCCGGCCGGCGAGCGTGCGCTCGACGTACAGCGCCGCCGCCTCTTCGTAGCCGCGCTCCCAATCGGCGAGCGCGGCGTCGGACCAGTCGGCGCCGAAGTTGGGGTTGAGCGAGATGCGCTCGACGCCGCGCTCCGCGAGCCACCGCACCGAATCGCCGATTCGAGCCACATTAGCCGGGTCGATCACCGAGATGGTCTGGAACCACGCGCGCTCCCCGACGAGCAGGTCGAGCGCCGCCGCCACCGCGTCGAAGCTCGAGCGCCCGCCGCGCGTCGGCCGCGTGGCGTCGTGGGCCGCGCGCGCGCCGTCGATCGATAAGCCGATATAGAAGTTGTGCTCGACGAGGAACCGCGCGCGCGCGCGATCGAGCAGCGTGCCGTTGGTGGTGACGGTGAGCTGGAGCCGCTTGCCCGATTCGGCCGCGCGCCGCTCGGCGTCGGCGGTGGCGGCGACCAGCGCGTCCCACTCGAGCAGCGGCTCGCCGCCGAAGAACGAGAGCTGCACGTCGCGCGCGTCGTCGGCGAACGCCAGGTCGAGCGCGCGCGCCGCGACTTCGGGCGACATGCGCTTGCGGAACTTCTCGCCCGCGTAGCAGTAGGTGCAGCCGAGGTTGCAGTCGTGCGTCAGCACCAGCGACACGTCCATCAGCGGCTCCTCGTCGAGAAAACGCGCGAGCGAGGGCGAACGATCTACTTCGTTACAGCTTGATCTGCTTGGCGGCGCGCGGCAGGTACTTCTGCACCAGCTCGGCGAAGCGCGCGTCCGAGCGCAGCGACGCGAACGCCGGGTCGAGCGTGAGGTCGGCCATGACCTCGAACTCCTTGACCGGGATCAGCGTGTCGACGCGCTTGAGGCCCGCCTCCAGCTCCTGGAACGCCACGTCGCGCTCGCCGGCCAGCGCCTTGATCGCGGCGCGCTGGATGTTGGTGTAGGCGTAGCCGCCGCCGCACCAGCCGTCCGACTGCTCGAGCTCCGCCTCGGCCTCTTTCAGCTTCGACTGCTTGGCCAGCGCCAGCGCCAGGCTGTTCGAGGCGTGGCAGTCGTGCGGCTCGCGCTCGAGCGCGGTTGAGAGCAGCGCCAGCTCCGCCTCGACGTCGCCCTTGCGCTTGGCCACCGACGCGAGGTTGTTGATCGCGTCGGGCCGCATGGCGTCGAACGAGCGCGCGTGCTCCCACTCCTTGGTCGCGTCGGGATACTCGCCCGCGAGGTAGTGCGCGAGGCCGAGCCAGTTGAGCTGATCGTAGTCGAGCGGACCCTGGCGCGCGGCGTGCGAGAACGAGTCGATCGCCTTGCGCAGATCCGCGGCCAGGAGCGCCGACTGCGCCTCCTCGATCGTCTGCTCGCGGCTGAGCTGCGGGCCGGTCGACTTTTCTTTTTTCTCCGACGTCACCGGGCGAAGCGGCGAGGTCCCCTCCTCGCCCACGGCGACGTGCTTGCCCGGGCGATCGACCGGCTTCGGGCGGCCCTGCCGCGGCGGCTGCACCTCGGGGCGCACCAGCTCGGCTTGCGGCGGCTGCAGGCGATTGCCGTCGGCGTGGCCGTGCAGCGCCGCGCCGAGTCCCGCCTGCGGCCGCGACGCGCCCGCGCCGTCGGGCCCGATGCGCACGCGCACGCGTGACGCGTCCCGCTCGGAGAGCGCGAGCGGCCGTCCCCACTGCGGCCGATCGCCGTCGCCGAACAAACGCACCAGCTTGTATTGCAGCCCGACTTGCAGCGCCAGCACCGCCACGCCGACGGTGATGATGGCCATCAGCGGGTCGCGCTGCGCCGTCTCGTCGCTCCAGCGCTCGAACTCGACCACCGCGCCGCCGACGGTGAGGCGCCCCGAGCCGAACGGCGGCTTCATCACGCGCACCAGCGCCTCGTCGAGCGCCCGCCCGTCGACGCGCTCCTCGCCGGGAAACTCGATCGACTCCATCGTGTTCGGCGCGACGCGCAGCTCGATCACGGCGTCGCGCCGCACCAGCACCGCGTACGTGCCGTGCGCCGCCGGAACCACCACGTTCGCCAGCGGTCCCGCGCCGATGAAGATGCGCTCTTGAAAGTGGATGCGATCCTCGATGACGGTGTCGTCCCACGTCACGCGGATGCGAAGACCGGTCGCCATGCGATATGATACGCACGTCGCGCGCATTAGTTCTCCCTCGACAACGCGCGCGCCCGGCGTTTTCATGTAGGACATGATCCGGGTGCGGCGGAGCGGGGAGCGGGGGCACTTTCACCTGGGGTGGCTCGACACCCACCACACGTTTTCCTTCGCCGAATATTTTGATCCGCAGCACATGGGCTACGGGCCGTTGCGCGTCATTAATGAGGACATCATCGCGCCCGGCGGCGGCTTTCCCACGCATCCGCACCGCGACATGGAGATCATCACCTA
>Ga0070741_10008002_pt1 | contig 21479 bp, 17 predicted proteins | sample Coa_R1_4_FD_66440 | JGI IMG/M metagenome (GOLD analysis project Ga0070741, IMG submission 66440) | Surface soil microbial communities from Centralia Pennsylvania, which are recovering from an underground coalmine fire - Coalmine... | ecosystem: Environmental > Terrestrial > Soil > Unclassified ... | reverse complement strand
CGGCCTCGACGATCTGCTTGAGGAGCCGTTGCCGCATCGCGTTCGCCTCGACGAGCTCCCGCTGGCGCTCGTGGGACTCGATCGCGCTCGCGGCGTGGTTGGCGAACAGGCGAAGCGCCGCGAGCTTGTCCGGGCTCGGGACCAGGTAGTCGACCGGGTCGTCCACCCAGAGGATCCCGATGACCGAGCCGTCCGGGTCGTGGAGCGGAACGATCAGCCAGTGCCGGTTCCAAGCGCGGGGTCCGGTGCCGTTTCTCGCCGAGCGGTAACCGACCAGCCGCTCGGGGATGCGAGCGCTTGCCTGCTCGCGCGACAGGAGGTAGCAACCGGCGACTTCGAACTCCGGGTCGAGCAGCGGCGCGATGTCCTTGAGCGTGTAGGCCACGGTGAACATGCGATCGTGCAGGCTCCATCCGGTCGCCGCGCGTCCGACGAGCAGCCCGGAGGCGGGGTCCACGAGGGCGACCGCCACGCGCTCGAATCCGAGCGCGGTCGAGATGCCGTCGCAGACCGACTGGAGCAGCGCCTCGAGATCCTCGGCGTGCCGGAGCCGCGTCGACACTTCGAGGAGCCGTTCCAGCGCACGCCGGTGCTGAAGATGCGCGGCGGCGGCCTGGGCGGACTCGACCGCGGCGGTCGCCGTCATCGTGAACGCGGCGAGGAGCTGGAGCTCGCCCTCCGTGGGCACGCGCCCGGAGATCGGCTCGTCGACCGAGACGATCCCGACGAGCTCGCCGCTCGATCGGCGCATCGGGATCAGGAGCCAGTCGGTCGGGCCCCAGATCTCCGGGTCGTCGACGAGGGGGAGGTCGGGGACGTAGACGGCCTTCAGCCCGGACTGCTCGGCCGGCATCCGCACGAGGTAGGCCCCGGAGTGGTTGAAGCGCTCGTCGAGCAACGGGGCGAAGTCGGACAGGCGGTTCGTGGTGCCCATCAGGATCTGCGACCCGGGATCGTCGGACAGACACGTGGTCACGATGAAGTCGTCCCAGGCCGGCCGGTAGAGGTTGATCACGACCGCCTTGAAGCCCAGGCACGCGGAGATCGTCTCCGCCGTGCGCGAGAGGAACGCCTGCAGATCCTCCTCGGAGGAGACGCTCCGGCTCCGGTCGACGAGCTCCCGGAGGGCCTCGAGGGTCGTGAGATCGATCATGGGTTGGGTTCGGGCACGGCGGTGGAGCCCTCCTCATACCTACGTCGGTCGGCCCGAGGCCCGGGTTGAGGTCCGTGCCGGGACCCGGACATCGGACGGAGCCGGGCGACTCCGGGGGGGCCGATCGTCAGCCGGTCGGGGGCCGGACGCCGAGCTCGTCGAGGTGGCGGAGCAGGTCGGCGGGATCCTCGTACACCCGGTAGGCGCCCGCGCGTTCGAGCTCGTCCGCCCCGTACCCGCCCGAGAGGAGCCCGACGCCGAGGGCCCCCGCACGGCGGGCGGCCAGCAGGTCCCAGACGCTGTCGCCGACCACCACCGAGTGCCCGATGTCCACGGCCAGCCGGTCCGCCGCGGCGAGGAACAGGTCGGGGTCGGGCTTGGCGTGGGCCACCTGGTCCCGGGTCACGACCGGGACCTCCTCGGGGACGCCGAGGCTCTCGATCACGGGGCGGGCGGACTCCGAGTACCCGCTCGTGGCGATCGCCCAGGGGATGCCGAGTCTCGTGAGCGTCTGGAGGAGCTCCACCGCGCCGGGAAGCGGACGGACGTCCCCCCGGAGGCGCGCGTAGGCCTGTGCGTGGAGACGGCGGAGTCGATCGGCGTCCGAGGCCGTGACCTCCCGCCCGGTCTCGCGGAGCAGCGCGTTGGCGAACAGGCCGCCGCTCATGCCGATCTTGCGGTGGATCCTCCAGACCGAGAGCTCGATCCCCGTCTCGTGCAGGGCCTCCCTCCAAGCCAGCACGTGCTGGTAGACGCTGTCGACGAGCGTCCCGTCGAGGTCGAACACGAACGCTGGACCGTCGCTCATCCCAGCACCTCCACCGGGTCGCCGACGCGGATCTTGCCCGGCCGGACCACGTCCGCGTACACCCCGAACGGCAGCTCGCCGCCCGCGCGCACGCCCCGGTACCGTTTGATCACCGACAGCGTGGGGAAGTCGCGGATTCCGGTCGTCGGGTCGAGCGTCGTCACCGCGCACCGCGGCACCGGTGTGCCGATCTCGATCACGGCCTGGCCCACGCGCACCCGGCGTCCGGCCCACCGGTCCTCCTCGTGGGCGCCCGCGCCGTCGATCTCGATCAGCATCCGGAACCGTCCGGGGTCGACCCGCTCGGAGCGCCCGCCGTGACGGCTGAGCTCGTCGACCGAGGCGAGCGAGACGAGCGTGACGGGGTGCACGTGGATGCCCGCGCCGGGCGCGTCCACGCGCGCGATCCGGACCGGCCGCCGGAGGTAGCGGGTGAGCGCCTCCTCGAAGTCTCCCTCCACCACGTGCGCCGCGACCGGCCGCCCGTAGAAGTCGACGGTGAGCGCCTCGCCGTCTGCCGTACCCGGTCCGGCGACCAGGACCCCGTCGGGCAGCCGGAGCTCGAGGGTGTCGGAGTGGGGGTCGTAGCTCGAACGGATCGAAAGGAGCGGAGCCTTCGACGAGGTCGACAGCCGCCGCCCCCCCTCGTCGACGAAGAAGAAGTCGCGGTCGCCGACCGCCCCAAAGGATTCGAGACGGATCTCGGCCGGATGCTGGAGCGCCGTGGACTTGACCGGCGTGACGTTCAGGCGCGCGACCGAGGTCATGCCCCAACGCTATCAACTGCGCGCGCCCTCCACCGTGGTAGCGTTCCCGACAATGGAGTCGGCGCTTCACCCGGACCTCGAGCCGATCGCGTTTCTCCTGGGCTCCTGGAGCGGCGAGGGCGACGGCGAGTACCCGACGGTCGAGCCCTTTCGCTACGGCGAGGAGGTCGAGTTCGGCCACACAGGCAAACCGTTTCTCTCCTACCGGCAGCGGACGTGGGCTCTGGACGACGGCCGGCCGCTCCACGCCGAGGTGGGCTACCTCCGCTCGAGCGGGAACGGCCGCCTCGAGCTCGTCCTCGCCCACCCCACGGGTGTCGTGGAGCTCGCGGTCGGGTCCGTGACGGACCGGCGGATCGAGCTCGCGAGCGCGTTCGTCCGCAGCGCGCCCTCGGCGAAGGAGGTCACCGCGATCGAGCGCAGCATGCGGCTCGACGACGACGGGGTCCTCCGCTATGAGCTGCGGATGGCCGCCGTGGGCGTCGACCTCGCCGTCCACCTTCGCGGGGAGCTGCAACGGTCCTGAACCGGGATCACATGAGATGACGCGACGAAACCTGAGCCGCCTCTTCCTCGCCCTGTCCATCGCGGGCATCGCGACCGGCGCGGCCCTGTGGGCCATCGACGAGCGGCACGCCGCCGACCTCGCCTGGGCCGTCACGACCGCCGTCGGCATCGTGCCGCTCCTCCACTCGGTCGTAATCGACCTCCTCCACCGGGAGACCGGCGTCGACCTCATCGCGCTGCTGGCGATGGCCGGCGCTCTGGCGCTGGGGGAGTACCTGGCCGGCGCGGTGATCGCGCTGATGCTTTCGAGCGGCCGCTCGCTCGAGGCGTTCGCGGAGGGCCGGGCGCACCGCGAGCTGTCGGCGCTTCTCGAGCGGGCGCCGCACGTCGTCCACCGCTACGTCGACGACACCCTGGAGTCGGTCCCGATCGAGGAGGTCCGTCCGGGCGACCTGCTCCTCGTCAAGCAGGGTGAGGTCGTTCCGGTCGACGGGATCCTGGTCTCGGAGACCTGCGTGCTCGACGAGTCGGCGCTCACCGGCGAGTCGCGCCCCGCCGTCCGTGAGGCCGGCGACCCGCTCCGGAGCGGCGCGGTGAACGCGGGGGCGTCGCTCACCCTCCGCGCGACCGCGTCCGCCGCCGACAGCACCTACGCCGGGATCGTGCGCCTGGTCGAGGAGGCCGAGCGGCAGAAGGCGCCGTTCGTGCGGCTGGCCGACCGATACGCGCTCGCGTTCCTGCCCGTGACCCTCGCGATCGCCGGCGGCGCGTGGCTGCTCACCGGCGACCCGGTCCGGGCGCTGGCGGTGCTCGTGGTGGCCACGCCCTGCCCGTTGATCCTCGCCGCGCCCATCGCGATCGTGGCCGGGATCTCGAGAGCCGCCAAGCGCGGGGTGATCGTCAAGGGCGGGGGCGCGCTGGAGACGATCGCCCGGGGGGCGGTCTTGCTCTTCGACAAGACCGGGACGCTCACCGCCGGGATCCCGGAGGTGGCCGACGTCGAGGTGTTCGGGGACGCCGGTCCCGACGAGGTGCTGCGCCTGGCCGCCTCCCTGGACCAGGTCTCGCCCCACGTGCTGGCCTCCGCGATCGTGCGGGCGGCCCGAGTCCGCGAGCTCGCCCTCTCGTTTCCGAGCGACGTCCACGAGGAGCCGGGCTCCGGCATCGAGGGCAAGGTCGACGGCAGGGTCGTCTCGCTCGGCACGACCGCCTGGGTCACCCGGGGATCGTCGCTCCCCGACCGCGCGCGCGACGTGCGCCGGCGCTCGGCGATGGACGGCTCCTCGTGCGTGTTCGTCGCGGTCGACGGGCAGGTGGCGGGCGCGCTGATCCTCGACGATCCGATCCGGCCGGACTCCACGAGAGTGATCCGCACGCTGCGCCGCGCCGGCATCAAGCGGGTGGTGATGGTGACCGGCGACCATCCCGACGTCGCCGAGTCCGTGGGGATCTCGATCGGAGTGGACCGGATCCTGTCCGAGCGCGACCCGGCCGACAAGGTCGACGCCGTGAAGGCCGAGGGGGAGGGCGGGGTGACGATCATGGTGGGCGACGGCGTGAACGACGCGCCGGCGCTCGCCGCCGCGGATGTGGGCGTGGCGATGGGGGCCCGGGGGGCGACGGCCTCCTCGGAGGCGGCCGACGTGGTGCTGGTCGTCGACCGGCTCGACCGGCTGGCGGAGGCCATGCGGATCGCCCGTCGCTCGCGGGGAATCGCGATCCAGAGCGTGCTCGTGGGGATGGGCCTGTCGTTCGCCGGGATGTTCCTCGGGGCCTTCGGCTTTCTCTCTCCCGTGGAGGGGGCCGTCCTGCAGGAGGTGATCGACGTCCTCGTCATCTTGAACGCGCTCCGCGCGCTCTCGGGCGGCCGCGCGGCTCGCGCCCGGGCCGGACTCGGCTCGCACGTGGGGGACCGGTTCCGCGACGAGCACCGCGAGTTCATGCCCTGGCTCGCGCGCATCCGGGGCGCGGCCGACCGCATCGAGGCGCTCACCCCGCTCGAAGCGCGGGAGGAGCTCGACCAGATCCGCTGGTTCCTCACCGAGCGCCTCGTCCGTCACGAGGAGGAGGAGGAGGCCGCGGTCTACCCCGTCGTGGCCAGGCTCATGGGAGGAGAGGATCCGATGGGGACGATGGCCCGCGCGCACATGGAGATCGAGCACCTCTCGCGCGTGTTCGTGCACCTGCTGGAGGCGCTGCCGGCCGAGGGCCCGGGGCCCGACGACCTGGTCGACCTTCGGCGGGTGCTGTACGGGCTGCACGCGATCCTCCGACTCCACTTCGCGCAGGAGGAGGAGGCGTACTCGTGGCTCGCCTCGGAGCAGCCGGACGAGGTCGGCGTGGCCAGCTAGTCCGTTACAGACTAGTTGCCCGGGAAACGCTTCGAATGCGTGTTGCCCGCTAGCCGGCGCGCGCCGAGCCGTCCGCCCTCGGGTCGGTCCCGGCCTCGAACGCCCCGCCTTCGAACGTCCCGCCTTCGAACGCCCCGATGGCGCGGATGAGGTGGGCGTGGCCGACCGCCTCGTCGCCGGCCCCGACCAGGTCGAGTCGAAACCCGGCGCGTCGCAGCGCATCGAGCACCGCATCGGGCACGTCCGCCTCGGCCAGGACGAACGGCTCCGGTCCTTCCGGGTCCATCCCGTTCACCAGCCAGCGGGGGGCGGCGACGGCCGACGCCGGATCCATCCCCAGGTCGAACGCTCGGACGAGGGACCAGGCGTTGATCTGCGGGTGCGCCGCTCCGCCCATCGTCCCGGAGACCGCGGCGAGGCGTCCCGCCCGGTGCGCCATGACGGGCATGAGCGTGTGCGCCGGGCGCTTGGCCGGCGCGAGCGCGTTCGGGTGCCCGGGGTCGAGCGTGAAGCCGCTTCCACGGTTTTGCGCGAGGATCCCCGTCGAGGGCTCGAGGATCCCCGCGCCGAGCCCCCACGACAGGCTCTGGATGAGGGAGACCGCGAGGCCCTCCGCGTCGGCCGTGACCAGCCCCACCGTGTCGCTCGCGGAGGGCTGCGGGCGCGGGAGCGGGCCGGAGCGCACCTGGTCGCAGATCGCGGCCAGGTGGCCGTCGTCCAGCAGCGCGTGGGGGTGCACGCGCATGTGCTCCGGATCGGCGAGGTGGAGGTCCCGGTCCCTCGCCACCACGAGCGAGGCGAGGGCGACCGTCGGAGCATCGGGCCCGAGCGGGTCCGGGTCGACCCCGAGGCGCTCGAGCGCCCCGAGTAGCTCGAGCAGGACGAAGCCCTGCGAGGTGGGGGGCGGCACCCGGACGTCCAGGTCCCGGTATCGACCCACGAGCGGCGCGAGCAGCTCGGCGCGGTGCGCCGCCAGGTCCTCCGGCGCGATGGGGCAGCCGAGCCGCCGCAGACCCTCCGCGTAGGCGCGCCCGATCTCACCGCCGTAGAGCGCCCCGGCGCCGCCCGCGGCGAGCGCCTCGAGGGTCCGGGCGAGGGCGGGGTTCGAGAAGCTGTCCCCCGGGCCGAGCGGAGCGCCGTCGCGCAGGAAGAGCGCGCCGAGCCCCGGATCGTTCTCGAGCAGACCTCCGGCCTCGGCGAGCGTGAGCGCGAGCGAGCGCGAGACCGCCACGCCGGCGCGCGCGTGCTCGATCGCGGCGGCGAAGGCATCCGGCCAGGGCAGGTCGCCGCCCTGGCCGTGAACCGCCTCCCATCCCGCGACCGCGCCGGGAACCGTGATCGCGAGCGGTCCCCGCTCCGGCATCCGCGAGTGCTCGGAGCGGACGGACTCGGCGTCCAGGCCCCTCGGCGAGGCGCCGGAGGAGTTCACGGCGATCACGTCGCCGTCCCTGCGCTGGACGAGGGCGAACAGGTCGCCCCCCACGCCGCACATGTGCGGGTAGACGACGGCGAGCGTCACCGCGGCGGCGAGCGCGGCGTCGATGGCGTTGCCTCCGGACTCGAACGCGTGGGCCGCCGCCTCGGTCGCGGCGACGTGTGGGGTCGCCACGGCCCATCGCTCGCCGCGCGCGGAGAGGTCGCTCACGACCGGAGCATAGGGCGCGGGCGCGCGGGCCTCACGTCCGGAGCGCGAGCCCCCGGTAGCTCTCGGCGAACCCGCAGGCACGAAGGTGCTCGGCGACCGGCGACTCGTGCACAGGAGCTCCGTCGATCCGCTGCAGCTCGATGCTGCGGATCCGGCCGTCCTTTACCAGGGCGGCGAGGGCCTCGACCCATCCGGCGTCGGCGGTCGCGGCGGCAAACGTGAGAAGCGTTCGTCCGCCGCGCTCGAGGTACGCGGCCGGCTCGCCGGCGACGAGCACCACGTACGCGCCGGCGTTCCGGGCGGGGCGGCCGGAGGACTCGGGCCAGGGGAGCGCCGCCCCGTACGGCTGCGCCGGATCGGCCGCCGCGAGCGCGATCGCCCGGGCCTCGGGCCCGGCCGAGCGGAGATCCCGCAGCCGGTCGATCGCCCCGGGGAGGGCGAACTGGGCCGCCCCGAGGCCCGCCACGAAGTAGCCGCGGCGAACGCGCCCCGATTCCTCGAGCGCCCGGAGCACCCCGTAGACACCGGCGAAGCCGCCGGGCGCCCCCTCGAACAGGGCGGCCTCGCGAGTCAGCACGCCGTGGCGGTCAAGGAGCTGGATCGCCCGGGCGCGGGCCGACTCGGCCGGCGGTGGCGTCGGCGCGAGGAGCGGCTCGACGAGCGACCACCTCCCGGCCGCGGCCGGCGGGCCCGCGCGCCGGAGGGCGCCGGGCCGCGGCCGGCCCCTCGGGGATCTCGGCCGGCGGGACAGGAGCGCGCGCAGCGGGGCCAGGGTGTCGTTCGTCACCTCGCCCGCCCAGACGAGGTCCCACAGGGCCTGAAGGACCGTGCGCTCCTCGGCGGTGCCTGCCGCCCGGACGAGGTCGGGCCAGAACGACGCCCCGCGGCGCTCGAGCTGCGCGCGGATCGAGTGGTGGAGGGGATCGTTCGGACGCTCCGGCGGGGGAGTCGGGGCGAGGAGCCCGATCCGGTCGCGGAACCACAGCACGACGCGCCCGTCCTCCGGGCCGAGCGTCCCGGCGCCGGTCCAGACGACCTCCCCCGAAGCGCACAGCGCGTCCAGGTCCGCAGGACGGTAGCCAGCCACGCGGGAGGGGAGCACGTCGGTCTCCAGGATCGAGGCCGGGACGGCGGCCCCCTGGAGCTGGGCGATCGCCTCCACGAGCGCGTCCGGTCCCTCTCGAGGTCGCACCAGCCCCTGCCACTCGGGCAGGAAGCGCGCCAGGACGGCGGTCTCGACCGGCTCGACCTCGCGACGGAGCGCGGCAAGCGACCGGCGCCGCAGGCTCCGGAGCACGTCGACGTCGACCCACTCGCGCTCCACGCCGCCCGGGCGGAACTCCCCCACGACGACCCGACCCTGAGCCTCCAGGGCGGCCAGGGCCGCGAGCACGCGCTCGGCCGGGACGCCGAGACGGGCGGCGACCTCGGGCGTTCGGAACGGACCGTGCGTCCGCGCGTACCGTGCGACGAGCTCGGGAAGCGGTGCCTCGACGGGCTCGAGGAAGGCGCTGGGAACGCCCCGCGGGAGGCTCGCGCCGAGCGCGTCGCGCAGGCGCCCCGCGTCCTCGACCGCGGCCAGGCGCTCCTCGCCGCCGAGCCGGACGCGGATCGCGCGCCGTTCCCGGACGAGCTGCTCGATCCACGCGGAGGGGTCTGCGGCGCTGCGGACCCGGATCTCCTCCTCGGTGAGGTCGCCGAGGCGCCTGAGGAGGTCGTGGAGATCGTCGGCATTGCGCGCGCGCCGGCGCTCGGCGAGCGACTGCAGCTCGAGCTCGAGGTCGGTCAGCGCGCCGGGGTCGATCAGCTCGCGCAGGTCCTCGGCGCCCAGGAGCTCGCGGAGCAGGTCACGGTCCAGGGCGAGGGCCGCCGCGCGACGCTCGGCGAGCGGAGCGTCCCCCTCGTACATGTAGACGGCGATCCACCGAAACAGCAGCGACTGCGCGAACGGAGAGGCGTGCGGCGTGTCGACGGCGACCATCCGGACGCGCCGGGCCCGCAGGTCGGAGAGCAGCGCGCGCAGCGCCGGGAGGTCGAACACGTCGCGCAGGCACTCGCGGGTGGCCTCGAGCAGGATGGGAAACGTCGGATGCCTGGCCGCGGCCTGGAGCAGGTCCGCGGACCGCTGGCGCTGTTGCCACAGGGCGGTCCGCCGGCCCGGCCGGCGGCGGGGGAGCAGGAGCGCTCGACCGGCCGCCTGCCGAAAGACCGAGGCGAACAGGGCCGTCGCGGGAAGCTGCCGGAGGACGAGCGGCTCGAGATCCTCGGGATCGAGCGCGAGGTCCTCGAGCGGCACCCGGTCCTCGGCCTCGGGCAGGCGGATCACGATGCCGTCGTCGCTCCAGAGCACCTGGACCTCGGAGCCCATGCGCTCGGACAGCCGGGCCTCGATCGCCATCGCCCAGGGGGCGTGGACCTTCGCGCCGAAGGGCGAGAGCAGGCAGACGCGCCAGTCCCCGAGCTCGTCGCGGAAGCGCTCGACCACCACCGTCCGGTCGTCGGGGATGGCCCCCGCCTGCTCGCGCTGGTCCTCGAGGTACGCGACGAGGTTCTCGGCCGCGAGGCGGTCGAGCCCGTAGTCGGTGCGGAGCGTGGAGAGGGCGCGCGCTCGCGTCTGCGACGCGAGCGCGCGCGTCAGCTCGCCGATCGCCCGCCCGAGCTCGAGCGGGCGGGCGGGCTTGTCGCCCTTCCAGAAGGGCATGGCGCCGGGGACGCCGGGCGCCGGGGAGACGATGACCCGGTCGTGCGTGATGTCCTCGATCCGCCAGGAGCTCGCCCCGAGGAGGAACACCTCGCCCACGCGGCTTTCGTAGACCATCTCCTCGTCGAGCTCGCCCACGCGGGTTCCGTCGGGCAGGAAGACTCCGAACAGGCCGCGGTCGGGGATCGTGCCGCCGCTCGTGATCGCGAGGCGGCCGGCCCCAGCGCGCGCGCGAACGACGTTTCGGTGGCGGTCCCAGACGATCCGGGGCCGGAGCTCGGCGAACTCGTCCGACGGGTACCGGCCCGAGAGCAGGTCGAGGACCGCGACGAAGAGCTCGTCGGAGAGGTCGGCGAAGTTGGCGGCCCGGCGCACGAGCGCGGCGAGCTCATCGACGCCCCATTCGTCGAGCGCGCAGGCGGCCACGATCTGCTGGGCGAGCACGTCGAGCGGGTTCCGTGGGTAGCGGGTCTCCTCGATGAGTCCCTCGCCCATCCGCCGCACGACGACCGCGGCCTCGAGGAGGTCGCCCCGGTACTTCGGGAACACCTTGCCGCGGGACGGTTCTCCGACCCGGTGCCCGGCCCGGCCGATCCGCTGGAGCCCGCGGGCGACCGAACCCGGCGACTCGACCTGGACGACGAGGTCGACGGCACCCATGTCGATGCCGAGCTCGAGCGAGCTCGTCGCGACGAGGCCGCGAAGCGAGCCGGACTTCAGGCGGTCCTCGATCTCGAGTCGCTGCTCGCGCGCGATCGAGCTGTGGTGCGCGCGAACGAGGTCCTCCCCGGCGAGCTCGTTGATCCGCGAGGCGAGCCGCTCGGCCAGGCGGCGCGCGTTCACGAAGACGAGCGTGGAGCGGTGGGCGCGGATCAGCTCCAGGAGCTGCGGGTAGATCGCCGGCCAGATGCTCGTTCGCTCCGCCTGCGGGGTCTCGGGCGGCATCGGTGCGGTGCGCCCGGGCGCCGAGAGGTCCTCCACCGGCACGACGACCTCCACCTCCATCGGCTTGCGGACCCCGGCGTCCACGACCGTGACCGGTCGCGGCCCCTGGGGGGTCCGGCCGCCGAGGAACCGGGCGATCTCCTCGAGCGGTCGCTGGGTGGCCGACAGGCCGATGCGCTGCGGGGGCGTTCGGGCGATCGCCTCCAGGCGCTCGAGCGAGAGCGCGAGGTGCGCGCCGCGCTTGCTCGCGGCCATGGCGTGGATCTCATCCACGATCACCCAGCGAACGCTCCGAAGGACCTCGCGGGCGGAGGACGTGAGCATCAGGTACAGCGACTCGGGGGTCGTGATCAGGATGTCGGGCGGGCGTCGCTGGATCTGCCGGCGCTCGGAGGCCGGCGTGTCGCCGGTGCGCATCGCGACCGTCGGCGCGTGGAGGTCGACGCCCAGTCGTTCGGCGGCGAGACCGATGCCGTGCAGCGGCGAGCGGAGGTTCTTGTCGACGTCGACGGCGAGCGCCCGAAGCGGCGAGACGTACAGGACCCGGCAGCGCTCGGCGGCGGGGGGCGCCGGCTCGGCGACGAGCCGGTCGATGGCCCACAGGAACGCCGCAAGGGTCTTCCCCGAGCCCGTGGGGGCCAGGATGAGCGTGTGCCGCCCCTCGGCGATCGCCGGCCACCCGCGGGCCTGGGCCGGCGTCGGCGCCTCGAAGGAGCCCCGGAACCATTCGCGGACGGTCGGAGAGAACAGGTCCAGGACCTCGGGCGGCGAGGAGTCGCCGTGCGCCTCGCGCCGTCGAGATGTCGAGCGTGCCACGGGTGCCACCGTACCGCGCGGGCGGGACACGCAGGGAGCCCCGCGGCGTGCCGGTAGGATGCTCGGATGCGCACCATGCGCAGCCTGGCGCTGCTCGCGAGCTCCGCGGTCGCGCTCCTTGTCGTGCCCTCGGTCGCCCTGGCGGCCGGAGGGGTGGCCGCCCCCCAGGATCAGATCGTGCTCTCGGGCTCCGTGAGCGTTCCTCGCGGGCGGACGGTGGACGAGGTCGTTGTGCTGCACGGCGGCGTGAGCATCGGCGGCGTGGCGACGGGCGACGTGGTGGTGTTCGACGGCGACGTCGCCGTCACCGGTCAGGTGAGCGGCAACGTGATGGCGATCGACGGCTCGGTCACCCTCGGGCCGAACGCGCAGGTGGGCGGGGACGTGATCGCGCGCGAGGACGTGCGCGCGCAACGCGGCGCGAAGGTCGGCGGCCGGATCCGCCGCCACGTCGCGTTCATGTGGCGAACGCCGGTGAGCGTGTTCGGACGCTTCGCGAGCTGGCTCGCCGTCACCGTCTCGACCCTCGTGCTCGGTCTCGTGCTGCTGCTCGTCGCGCCGCGCGGCCTCGACGCCGCCGGCGCCGCCCTGCGGAGGGCGCCGTGGGCAAGCCTTGGGTGGGGGCTCGGCCTGGCGGTCGCGCTCCCGGCGCTCGCCCTGGTCGCCGTCGCCTCGATCGTCGTGCTGCCCCTCGGGCTCTCGCTCGCGCTCGGCCTGGCGCTCCTCGGCTCGATCGGGTACGCCGTCTGCGCCTTCCTGATCGGGCGGGTGCTCTGGCGCGAGCCGAAGGGGCGGCTGCTCGCGTTCGCGTTCGGCTGGACGATCCTGCGGGCGGTGGGCGCGATCCCGTACGTGAGCGGCGTGACGTGGGGGCTCGGCGCGGTCGCCGGGCTTGGTGCCTCCACGGTCGCGATCTGGCGAGCGAGGGCGACCGGCGGCAAGCACCGGGAGGGCCGTGTGATCACGCTGACCGAGCCGATGAGGGAGGAGGCGGGTCTGTGACGTTCGAGCGAAGCTTGGTGATGGATCGCCTGAGCGCGATCCCGCTCTTCTCCGAGGTCGAGCCCGAGTCGCTGGAGCGCGTGGCCGACCTCGTCACCGAGTTCGAGGCGCCGGCCGGGCACGTGCTCGTCCAGCCGGGTCAGCCGGGCGCGGGGATGTTCGTGCTCGAGGAGGGGACCGTCTCCGTCGAGCTTCCGGGGAGGACGCTCGAGCTCGGGCCCGGAGAGTTCTTCGGGGAGCTCTCGATCCTGGCCGACGGGATCGTCCGGACGGCGCGCGTGCGGTGCACGTCGGCGGTCCGGTGCCTGGCGATCTCGCGATCGGATTTCGCCAGGCTGCTGCCGGAGGAGCCGCGGATCGCGCTCGCCATGCTCCCGGTCCTCGCGCGCCGGCTCGTCGAGGCACAGCGCTGATCCGAACGCGCCGGGCTCGCTCGGGGCGGTTCCAGGGCGCGGCGCAGGGCTCAGCGCTTGCCGAGCGCGCGGCGAACGAGCGCGCACACGAGGCCGCACGCCGCTCCGAACGCGAGCGCCTGAGGGACGCCGAGCAGGACCCGGCCGCCCTCCTCGACGGTCACGCGCGGCGCGAGCGCCATGCCGACGAACGCGTCCGGTCCGACCGTGACCCCCCCGCCGGCGATCACGCTCTGGCAACCTCCCTGCTCGAAGCGGACGTCGCCCCTGGCGACCATGGGGCCGCATCCGCCCTGGGTGATGGTCACGTCGCCGCCGGCCACCATCGGGCCGCATCCGCCCTGCGTGATGGCGACGTCGCCGCCGGCCATCACGGGGCCGCACGCCGAACGCTCGATGCTGACGTCGCGTCCGTTCACCATGCCGACGAGCGCCCGCTCCACCTGCACGTCGCCCGCGGCTTCGACGGATCTCAGGATGCCCCGGCTCGCGTGTTCGCCGACGTCCATCTGGCACCTCCTCGGGTGGTCGCGTCCATCCTACGGAGCTCGCCGGTGGGGCGCTCCGGGCGGGACTATTCTTGAGCCCTCGTGAGCTGGACCGGGCCGCCGATCCCCTCCGGCGCCCCCGCGTGCGTCCTGTGCGGGCGTCCGACGTTCGACCCCGGCAGGCGCGAGGGCCCGTGGGTGCGCGCCGTGGTGCGCGGGCGTCAGGTGCTCGTGTGCCCGAGCTGCGCGGGCTCGCGCCCCGAGTGGATCGCGATGGTCGACCGGTGCAGGGCCTGTGGCGGCACGCGACTGTCGGTGACGCTCGGGCGCGTCGTGTGCCGGGCGTGCGGGCACGAGCAGGACGGCGTCGTGGACGCCGGATGAACGGGAGGCGCCGGTAGGATGAGGCTCGGTCCGGGCGCTTAGCTCAGCGGGAGAGCGCTGCCCTTACAAGGCAGAGGTCGGAGGTTCGAGCCCTCCAGCGCCCACCGACACGGCGGGCGCGACGGCGCCTTCCGGCGCAGCGAGTGTTGGGTCAGACCGTTCGAGCATTCAGCGTTCACCTCGGAGAGCCCCCGGGGACGCACGCGTCTCGCTCGCCGAATCTCCCCGGGAATCGGTCGCCGGCGCGGTGGCCAGGCCGGCGGTGAGGATCGCGCACGCCCACGCGCCGCCGAGGGCCCACCCCCCGACGACGTCGGTGAACCAGTGCACGCCGAGGAAGATCCGCGAGATCCCGACCGCGAGGATCAGCAGACCCGCGACGATGCCGCCGACGGCGCGGACGGCGGTCGACCTGTGGACGGTCAGCACGACGGTGAGGATCACGAACACGGCGGCCGCCTGAGTGGCGTGTCCGGAGGGAAAGGACCAGCCGGACACGGACAGCAGCCGGTCCGCGACCGGGGGTCTCGGCCGATGGATCCACTCCTTGAACCCGTCGTAGAGGAGGATGGCCCCGCCCGCGGCCAGAGCGAGGGCCGCGACCGGGCGCCAGCTCCGCCTCCGCAGGGACACGGCAGCCCCGACGAGCACCGCGAGCGGCACCAGCACCCACGTGGACCCCAGGGAGGTGATGGCCTTCATCGCGGCGTTCAGGGCGCCCCCGCGGTGCTCGATCACCCATCGCAGCACTCGCGGGTCGAGCGTGGCCGCCTCCTCCTTCGCAACCACGTCCTGCGCCATCCCGGTGAACACCCAGGCGCACAGACCTCCGCCTACGGCGGCGACGGAGAGCGCGAACCCTCTGGGCGAGCTCGGGTCGAGTCGACGCTCGAGCCATCGGACCTGTCTCGGCCACCGACGCCGCGCCCGGGCGATCGGCCCGCGCTCCGCCGCCTCGGCCCGCTGCCACAGCCTGAACACGCGGCCACCGATCAAGATCAGGAGCAGCGCCGCCAGAAGGCCGAGACCGACGCGACTGGCGATGCCCTCCACCTGCTTCCACGCTGCCCCGGCGAAGAAGCCGAGGAGCACGAAGGCCGTTCCCCAGAGCAGGCCACCGAGCGCGTTGAAGAACACGAACTGCCCGTACGGCACCTGAGCCATGCCGGCCAGCCCGGGCACCATCACGCGGAGCGCGGCCGTGAACCGCCCGAAGAACACCGCGCTTCCCCCGCGACGCCGGATGTACGCCTCGGCACGGTCGAGGTGCTCGTGGATCCTGTGACGGATGAACGGGATGCGTCGACCGATCGAGGTCAAGATCCGGCGACCGAACTCGCGTCCGACCCAGTAGCCGATCGAGTCCCCCGTGATCGCCCCCAGTACCGCGGCCGCGATGGCGGCCCAGAGCACGACCCGCCCCTGATACGCGAGCACGCCGCCGAGCAGCACGGCGATCTCGCCGGGGAAGACGAACCCGACGAAGGCGGAGGCCTCGAGGGTCGGCCCGAGGAACACGATGGCCAGGGCCACGAGCCCGTGCAGAGACAGGATCCATTCCACGACCCCGGCGATCACGGCTGCATCTTGCCGCGTTGGGGGCTCGAGTGCCGCGGGACCGTGGAGGCGCCCGGGAGCTGCTCGCGCGGGGCGGCCCCGGTCAGGCGGATCCTCAGCGGAGCGGTGCGAGCCCGAGCCCGACGCCGGCGAGCGCGGCGAACACCGTCGAGATCACCGTCTCGAGGTAGCCGATCCGCTTGACGGGCGGTTTCGACTCGGGCCGCAGGATGCCGGCGAACGTCTTGACGGCACCGGGAACGAACGCGATCGGGACGAGCGGATGGACCGCTCCCGCGGCAAGCGCTCCGAGCGCCAGCGCCAGGGCGAGCGCTTGCCAGAGGAGGGCGACGAGTCCGTTTCGGGCGCGATCGCCGACGGTCCGGTCGGCGCGGCGGCGCCGGCGAACGCGTTCGCGGACGTAGGGCACCGTTCCGCCGAACGACGCGAACGCGGCGACGGCCGCGAGCGGCCACCGATCCGAACCGCCTCCGAGCAGCACCCACGCACACGGCGCGAGCAGGCTGATCCCGGCGATCGCCGCGAGCTGCGTCGGCACGGACCGGGCACCCGTCCGAGCGCGCGCGACCCCGTACAGGGCGGCGATGCCGGCGCCGGCGCCGGCGAGACCGAGGAGCGGCCCCGCGGGACCCCGGACGAGGGCGAGCAGGCCGATCGCCGCGAGCGCGACGCCGAGCGTCACCGCCCGGCGGAGCGCCCGAGACCGCACCTTCGGGTGCGAGATCACCGAGACCGCCGCGGCGAGCGGAACGAACAGGGTTCCGAACAGGACGGCGAGCGCGAGCCCCGCGAGGTCTCGGCCGCCCGCCTCGAGCCCGGCGATCACGCCGAGCAGGAGGCCGTGCACGGCCATGAGGCTCGCGCCGTGCTCCTTCGGCACGAACGCGAGGTGCTGGGCGGGCGTCGCGGGACCGCGGGCGCGCGTCGGGCTCTCGAGCACGGCGAAAGTGTACGAGAACGCTCAACGATCGCGGGTGCGGTCGGCCCGCTTGCCGAGCCCGCGCCCGCCGCCCCCGACCAGCCCGAGATCCACCGCGACGCCGAGCACGATCAGCAGCACGCCGCCCGCCTTCAGGCCGCCGCTCGCCGTCGCGAACGCGTTCTTCGCGATGGCGTACGCGATCGTGGTCGTCGGCAGGACGAAGAAGCCGAGCGTCGGCCAGAACCACCCTCCGAACGCTCGCGCGAGGTAGTTGGTGAACAGCCACAGGACGAGCAGCACGAACCTGGGGGTGACGAAGGAGACGAGGACGACGAGGCAGCCCATCAGTACCCGGCCGTGCTCCCGAAGTCGATGGGGATGCACGCGCCGGTGATCGGCGCCGCCTCGGGCGAGGCCAGGTACACGATGAGCGCCGCCACCTCCTCGGGCCGGATGAAGCGCGCCCGCTCGCGCTGGGGGTACTTGGCGAGGAGCGCGTCGAGATACCCCTGCGGGTCATCGCCCCCGTAGTCGCGCGCCTGCCCCGCGAGCATCGGCGTGTCGACGTCGTTCGGGCAGACGGCGTTCACGCGCACGCCCTTGGGCGCGAGCTCGAGCGCGAGCGACTTGGTGAGGAGCGAGACCCCGCCCTTCGACGCGCAGTAGACGGCCGTCTCGGCCGTCCCGACCAGCCCCGCGTCGGAGGACAGGTTCACGATGCACCCCTCGGTGCGCTCGAGGTGCGGGATCGCGAACCGGCACGCGAAGAAGGTGCCCTTGAGGTTCACGTCGATCGTGCGATCCCATTCCTCCTCGGTGGTCTCTGCGGTCGGGCCCTCCACCCAGACGCCGGCGCAGTTGACGAGCACGTCGAGGCGCCCGCGGCGTCCGACCGTCTCCTCGACCATCCGGCGGCACTCCTCGACCTCGCGGACGTCGGCCTGCACGGCGTCAACGCCATCCCCGCGGGGCGCGAGGTCGGCGACGGCCTCGAGCAGGCGCTCCCCGGAGAGGTCGGCCAGGGTCACGAGGTCGCCGCGCTCGAGAAACCGTTCGGCGACGGCGCGCCCGATGCCTCCGGCGCCGCCCGTGACGAGGACCACCCTCTCGATCTGCTCCACGGCCGGCATCCTAACCCGGGAGGGTGCACCGCTCGTCTCCCCTGGAGGGGGACCATCGACCTGAGCCATGGCGCCTCGGCGCGGGCACGATGGGGCCGTTCCGAGCGACGAGGGGACGTTCGATGGACGCACTCGATCTCTCCAGGTGGCAGTTCGTGGTGACGATCGGGTTCCACTTCCTGTTCGTGCCGCTCTCGATCGGGCTGGCCTTTCTGGTGGCGGTGATGCAGACCGCCTGGTACCGGACCGGCAACGAGACGTACCTGCGGATGACCCGGTTCTGGGGCAGGCTCTTCCTGGTCAACTTCGCCCTCGGTGTGGTCACCGGCATCGTGCAGGAGTTCCAGTTCGGGATGAACTGGTCCTCGTACTCGCGGTTCGTAGGCGACGTGTTCGGGGCCCCGCTCGCGATCGAGGGCCTGCTGGCGTTCTTCCTGGAATCAACCTTCCTCGGGTTGTGGATCTTCGGATGGAAGCGCCTGTCGCCGCGGCTGCACCTCGCGACGATCTGGCTGGTGGCGTTCGGCACGATGATCTCGGCGCTCTTCATCCTGGCCGCGAACTCGTGGATGCAGCACCCGGTCGGCTTCCGGCTCAACCCGGCGACCGGCCGGGCCGAGATGCACGACTTCTTCGCGATGCTGACCAACCCCGCCCTGCTCGCGCAGTACCCGCACACGGTGCTCGCCGCGCTCGCGACGGCGGGGATGTTCGTGATCGGGGTGAGCGGCTACCACCTCCTGCGACGCCGCGACGAGGACGTGTTCGTCCGTTCGAGCGCGATCGCGCTCGTCGTGACGCTGATCGCCGCGCTCGGCGTGGCGTTCTCCGGACACGCCCAGGCCCAGCTCATGACCAAGGAGCAGCCGATGAAAATGGCCGCGGCCGAGGCCCTGTGGGACACCGAGCAGGGAGCCGGCTTCTCGCTGTTTGCCGTCGGCGACGTGGAGCACGGGCGAAACCACATCAACATCCAGCTTCCGCACATGCTCTCGGTCCTCGCGACCAACACCTGGAACGGCACCGTGCACGGGATCAACGACCTGCAGGCGAGGTTCGAGAGGGAGTACGGGCCGGGCAGCTACGTCCCGGTCGTCGGCGTCATGTACTGGTCGTTCCGGCTGATGGTGGGCGCCGGGCTGCTGATGATCGCGTTTGCCGCCGCCGGCTTGTGGCTCGTCCGGCGGCGACGGCTCGCCGACGCGAGGTGGTTCCACCGCCTGGCGCCGTGGGGGATCGTGCTGCCGATCGCGGCGAACCTGCTCGGCTGGACGTTCGCGGAGATGGGCCGGCAGCCGTGGGTGGTCTACGGGCTGCTGAAGACCGACGCGGCGGGCTCGCCCTCGGTGGGCGCGGGGTTCGTGCTCGTCACGCTGGTCGGCTTCACGCTCGTGTACGGAACCCTGGCGGTGATCGACGTGGCGCTGCTCGCGCGGATGGCGAAGGCGGGGCCGGCGGCCGCGTCGCCGTCCCCCGAGGCGTACTGAGGGAAGCGGTCATGGAAGGACACGGATACCTGAACCTCCCGACCCTGTGGTTCGCGCTGATCGGCGTGCTGTGGATCGGCTACTTCTTCCTCGAGGGATTCGACTTCGGAGTGGGGGTGCTCCTCCCGTTCCTCTCGCGCGACGACCTCGACCGGCGGGTGATCGTGAACGCGATCGGCCCGGTCTGGGACGGCAACGAGGTGTGGCTCCTCGTCGCCGGCGGGGCCACGTTCGCCGCCTTTCCGGAGTGGTACGCCACCCTGTTCAGCGGGTTCTACCTCGCGCTGTTCCTGATCCTCGCGGCCCTGATCTTCCGGGGAGTCGCGTTCGAGCTCCGGGGCAAGGATCCCCGGCCGTCCTGGCGGGCCTGGTGGGACCGGGCGATCTTCTGGGGGAGCGCGCTCCCGGCGCTGCTGTGGGGCGTCGCGCTCTCGAACGTGCTCCGCGGAGTCCCGATCGATGCGAACGGCGAGTGGGCCGGCTCGTTCTTCGACCTGCTGAACCCGTACGCGCTGCTCGGCGGGGTGACGTCGTTGCTGCTGTTCACGCTGCACGGCGGCGTGTTCCTCACGCTCCGGACCGAGGGCGAGCTCCGCGATCGCGCCCGCCGGGCCGCGCGGTGGCTGGCGATCCCCGCGACCACGGCCGTGCTCGGATTCCTCACGTGGACGTTCTTCAACGCGCGCGAGAACGACGGCGTCGTGCCCGGCGTCGTTCCGATCACGGCGCTCCTGGCGGTCGCCGCGGTCGAGTGGCTGCTCCGGGAGCGCCTCGACGGCTGGGCCTTCGTCGCGACCGGCCTGTCGATCGTGCTGATCACGGCGACCATCTTCCTGAACCTGTACCCGCGGGTGATGCCCTCGAGCCTCGGCGCGGAGAACGACCTCACGATCTGGAACGCCTCTTCCTCGCACTACACGCTGAAGGTGATGACGGTCGTGGCCCTGGTCTTCACGCCGGTCGTGCTCGCGTACCAGGCGTGGACGTACTGGGTGTTCCGCAAGCGCGTCCGGCGCGAGGACGTCGCGGAGGGGGCGCCGGCCTAGGGTTGCGCATATCGAACATACGTTCTATCCTCCCGCTCGATGGACGGGCGGCTGTTCGAGATCGCGCGGCGAACCTTCGACACCCCGGAGTTTCGCGGGCTGGAGTTCATCGAGGTCGAGGCGAGGAGCATCATCAACCGGGTCCCCGGCGGGATGCCCTTCGACTACACCATCAACCCGTACCGGGGTTGCAGTCACGCCTGCGTGTACTGCTTCGCCCGGGTGACCCACACGTACATGGGCATGAACGCCGGTCGCGACTTCCAGACCAAGATCGTGGTCAAGGTGAACGCGCCCGAGGTCCTCCGCCGCGAGCTCGCGTCGAGGCGCTGGGCGGGCGAGCCGATCGCGATGGGAACGGCCACCGACCCCTACCAGCGGGCGGAGGGCCGGTACCGGCTGATGCCGGGCATCCTTCGCGCGCTCATCGACCACCGCAACCCGTTCTCGATCCTCACCAAGGGCACGCTCATCCTTCGCGATCTCGACCTGCTCCGCGAGGCGGTCGCGGTGACCGACGTGTCGACGGCGTTCTCGATCGCCACGCTCGACGAGGAGATCTGGCGCCGGAGCGAGCCGGGCACGCCGAACCCCCGGCGGCGGATCGAGGCCGTGGCGGAGCTGAACGCGGCCGGCGTCCCGTGTGGCGTGCTCGTGGCGCCGGTGCTTCCGGGCATCAGCGACCGGCCGAGGATGCTGCGCGAGGTGGTGCGCGCCGCGATCGACGCCGGCGCGACCCACGTGTCGCCGATCCTGCTCCACCTGCGACCGGGGGTCCGCGAGGAGTTCCTGCGGTGGCTCGAGGAGGCCCATCCGGAGCTCGTCCCCGACTACGAGCGCATCTACCGGGGCTCGTACGCGCCGGCGTCGCGGCGCCGGGCCCTCGGGCTCACGGTGGCCGGAATGGTCCGGACGCTCAGGGGAGCCCCTCCGGCGCCCGTCCGGCGGTCGTGGCGCGCGCCAGAGCCCCCGGAGCGGGTCGCAGGGACGCAGCTCACGCTGGTGTGAGCGCGTCTTCCGCTACCCTTGCCGGCGTGAAGGGGATGGACCGGCTGCTCGAGCTCCAGGAGATCGACTCGGCGATCGACCGGCTCGAGTCCCGCCGGCGGCTCCTCGAGGAGGGAGGGGAGCTCGCCGCCGCCCGCGCCGCGATGGAGGAAGCCGAGGGTCGGCTGGGGGAGGTTCGCCTCGCGCTCGACGCCCTGACACGCGAGCAGCAGCGCCTCGAGCACGAGATCGACTCGATGTCGCGCAAGGCGGCGGCCGAGGAGCGGCGCCTGTACGACGGCAGCATCGCCAACGCCAAGGAGCTCGAGGCGCTCCAGCACGAGATCGCGAACCTGAA
>Ga0070741_10008001_pt1 | contig 21479 bp, 18 predicted proteins | sample Coa_R1_4_FD_66440 | JGI IMG/M metagenome (GOLD analysis project Ga0070741, IMG submission 66440) | Surface soil microbial communities from Centralia Pennsylvania, which are recovering from an underground coalmine fire - Coalmine... | ecosystem: Environmental > Terrestrial > Soil > Unclassified ... | reverse complement strand
AGCGTCGGATGCTCCGGCTGGTTGTAGCCGTAGCCGAGGTAGTCGACCGTCGCGACGATCACGATCGCCTGACCGACGACCGACGTCGCGGCGACGATGATCGCACCGAGCGCGTTCGGCAGCAGGTGCCGCACGACGATCCGGAGGTCCGACGCGCCGGCGGCATATGCGGCCTCGACGAACTCCCGGCGTCGCAGCACGAGCACCGACGCCTGCACGACGCGCGCGACCGAGGTCCAGAGGAGCGCCATCAGCCAGAGCCCGAAGCCCATCGGCGTCTCGGGAAAGCGGGCCCAGACCGAGACGATGATCAGCACCGCGATCGCCGGAACCGCGACGACGACGTTCGTCACCCACGTCAGCAGCGACTCGAACACGCCGCCGTAGTAGCCCGCGAGCGCGCCGACGACGACGCCGACGGCGGTCGCGCCGCCTGCGCAGACGAGCGCCGACACGGTCGTCTCGCGGATCGCGAACAGGAGCTGCGTCGAAAAGTCTCGGCTCAGCACGTCGGTGCCGAGCAGGTGGTGCGGCGTGACGAACGGGTGCTGCGGCTTGTCGAGGAACTGGATGAACTCCTGCCCCGGGTAGTACGGCGAGATCGTACCGGCCAGCGCGCCGACGACCACGAAGACGACCAGGCCGACGAGCGCGGCGATTCCGAGCGGGTGCCGGCGGAAGCGCCCCAGTGCCTGCCGCCACGGCCCGCGGATGCGCACGCAGCGCGCTCGCTGCCGCTAGACGGAGGCCGGCTGCCCGACGATGTCGAGCGGCTTCACGATCTCGGCGAAGTGGCAGGCGCTCGGGTGGCCCTGCCCCCGGTCCTTGAGCTCCGGCTCCTCCTCCGCGCAGATCGGCTGCGCCTTCCAGCAGCGCGTGCGGAAGCGGCAGCCGGAGGGTGGGTTCGCCGGCGACGGCACGTCGCCCTCGAGCACGATCCGCTTGCGCCGCCCGCGCTGGCCCGGCTCCTCGATCGGGACCGCGGACAGCAGCGCCTGCGTGTAGGGATGCGACGGCGCCTCGTAGATGTCCCGCCTCGCCCCGATCTCGACGACCTTGCCGAGGTACATCACCGCGACGCGGTCGGAGACGTGCCGCACCACCGACAAGTCGTGTGCGACGAAGATGTACGTGAGCCCGAAGTCGCGCTGCAGCGACTCGAGCAGGTTCACGACCTGGGCACGGATCGAGACGTCGAGCGCCGAGACCGGCTCGTCGAGGATGATCAGCTGCGGATTGAGCGCGAGCGCGCGCGCGACGCCGATGCGCTGGCGCTGCCCGCCCGAGAACTCGTGCGGGAAGCGGTTCGCGTGCTCGGGCGAGAGCCCGACGGTGCGCAAGAGCTCGTTGACCCGCTGGCGGCCGCCCTCGCCGCGCTGATAGCTGCCGTGGATGCGCAGCGGCTCCGAGATGATGTCGCGCACCGTCATGCGCGGGTTGAGCGACGCGTACGGGTCCTGGAAGACGATCTGCATCTCCTTCCGCACGTCGCGCATCTGCCGCCGCCCGAGCCCGGTGATGTCGCGGCCGTTGAACACGATCTTCCCGGCCGTCGGCTCGGTCAGCTTGATCAAGGTCCGTGAGAGCGTCGTCTTGCCGCAGCCCGACTCCCCGACGAGGCCCAGCGTCTCGCCCGAGAGGATCGTCAGGTCGACGCCGTCGACCGCGTGGATCTGGCCGACCGTCCGCTTCAGGATGCCCGCGCGGATCGGGAAGTGCTTGACGAGGCCCTCGACACGCAGGATCTCCTGCCCCTCGTCGGCGCGGGCGTTCGCGGCCGGCTCGACCGCGCTCATGCGGGGCCGCCCACCGGCTCGGCGAACTTCGAGCGGCGCCCCGCGAGCTCGTCGGCGTAGTGGCACGCGGACTCGTGCTCGGCCGAGCCCTCGACCGGCCGCAGCGGCGGCACCTCCTCGCGGCACGGCAGCCGCCCCTGCGAGAGGAAGCAGCGCGGATGGAACGCGCAGCCGGGCGGCCGGTTGATGAGCGAGGGCGGCGAGCCCGGGATCGGCCGCAACCATTCCTCGTCCTCGGTCAGCTTCGGCAGCGAGTCCATGAGCCCGATCGTGTACGGATGACGCGGGTTGCCGAAGATCGTGTGCACGTCCCCGTGCTCGACGATCTTGCCGGCGTACATCACGAGCACCCGGTCGCACATCTCCGCGACGATGCCGAGGTCGTGCGTGATCAGGATCGTTGCGGCGTGCGTCTCCGCCTGCACGGTCTTCAGCACCTCGAGCACCTGCGCCTGGATCGTCACGTCGAGCGCGGTCGTCGGCTCGTCGGCGATGAGGAGCGAGGGCGAGTTGGCGATCGCCATCGCGATCATCGCCCGCTGCCGCATGCCACCGGAGAACTCGTGCGGATACTGCGCGTAGCGGACGTCGGGATTCGGCACGCCCACGAGCCGGAGCAGCTCGATCACACGCGCCTTCACCTTGTCGTCCGACTCCTTCGGATAGTGCGTCTTGATCGCCTCGCCGAGCTGGAAGCCGACCTTCAGCACCGGGTTGAGCGAGGTCATCGGGTCCTGGAAGACCATCGCGAGCTCGTCGCCGCGGAACTGGCGCAGCTCCCGCTTCTTCAGCTTCAGGAGGTCGCGACCCTTGAACATCGCCGTGCCGCTGACGACGCGGCCGGGCGGCTGCGGGATCAGGCCGAGGATCGACATCGTGCTGACGCTCTTGCCGGAGCCCGACTCGCCGACGATCCCGAGCGTCTCGCCCGGGAAGACGTCGTACGAGATCCCGTCCACTGCATGGACGACCCCGTCATCGGTTTTGAACTCCACGACCAGGTCGCGAATCGAGAGGACCGGCTCAGGCACGCACTCTCCGCTGCGTCGGGTCCAGCGCGTCGCGCAGGCCGTCTCCGATGAAGTTGATCGCGAGCACGATGATGAGGAGCACGAGGCCGGGGAAGAACGTCACCCACCACTTCTGCGGGTCGTTCTGGCCGGCGACGATCAGCGTGCCGAGCGAGGTCGTCGGCGCCTTGATCCCGAAGCCGAGGAACGACAGGGCCGCCTCCAGGATGATCGCGAAGGCGACGGCGATCGTCCCGTTCACGATCACCGGACCCATCGTGTTCGGAAGCATGTGCCGGAACATGATCCTCATGTCGCCTGCGCCAGCGGCCTTCGCCGCCTCGACGTACTCCTTCTCGCGCAGCGACAGGAAGATGCCGCGCACGATGCGCGCGCCGCCCGTCCAGATGAGCAGCGCGACGATGAACGTCACGCGCCACTGACTGCCGCTGCCCCAGAGGGCGGAGGCGGTCAGCAGCACCGCGAGCAGGGGCAGGGTCAGCACGAGGTCGGTGAGGCGCATGAGGAGGTTGTCGACCCAGCCGCCGTAGTAGCCGGCGATCGACCCGACGACCATCCCGATGATCGACGAGATGATCGCGACGAGAACGCCGACCTCCTCGGAGGTGCGGATCCCGAACAGCGTCATGCTGAACTGGTCGTGGCCGATCTGATCCGTCCCGAAGATGTGCTTCCACGACGGCGGCGCGAAGCTCTGCGTGATGTCGATGTGCTGCAGGCCGTACGGCGCGACGTAGCTCGACAGCGCGCCGGCCCCGAAGACGACGATCAGGACGAAGAGTCCGATCATCGCGAGCCGGTGGCGGACGAAGCGGATGCGCGCATACGTCCACTGGCTGCGCGCCTGCACCTCGATGCCTTCGCCGGCGATCAGCTCGTCGAGGCCAACCGGCGCGGGGAACATCGCGCTGGCGCCGGACGGCTGCTCGATCGGCGCCGGAGATGGATCGTCGAGTCCCACGGGCGTGCGGTCAGTCATAGCGGATTCTCGGGTCGAGGTACCCGTACACGATGTCCGCAAGCAGGTTGAAGACGATCACCGCCACGGCGGTCAGCATCAGGTAGGCCATCACCGCGTAGACGTCCGACTGGCCGAGCTTCTGGATGAAGTAGTAGCCCATGCCGTCGAGCGTGAAGACGGTCTCGGTGATGATCGCCCCGCTGAGCAGCGCACCGAAGTTGAGCGCCATCACCGTCGCCACCGGGATGAGCGCGTTCCGGAAGACGTGGCGCATTATCACCCGTCGCTCCGAGACGCCCTTGGCGCGCGCGGTTCGCACGTAGTCCGTATTGATCACGTCGAGCATCGACGCTCGCATGTAGCGGCTGTAGACCGCGAAGCTGATGACGGCGAGCGTCACGACAGGCAGCGCGATGTGTTGTAACCGGTCGAGCGACCACGTCGCGTTCCCTCGGGTGTTGAGCCCGGACGTGTAGAAGATCCGCACGTGCCACTTGAGGTAGATGTCGACGAACACGATCTGCAGGAGCAGCGCGAGCCAGAAGGTCGGCATCGCGTAGCCGACGAAGCTCAGCGACGTGAAGACGTAGTCGAAGACGGAGTACTGCCGGATCGCCGAGAAGATGCCAACCGCGACGCCGAGGATGAGCGCGATCAGCTCGGCGAGCCCGAGCACCTGCAGCGTGTGCGGGATCACGCGTGCGAAATCGGGCCAGAGCGGCTGGCCCGTCACGAGCGACGTGCCGAGCTTGTGCCCGAAGAGATCCTTGATCCAGAACCAGTACCGGGTGAGCAGTGGGTCGTGCAGGTGGAAGTGGTTCTCGTACGCCGCGATCGTCTGCGGGGTCACCTTCGGGTTCTGCCGGAGGTTTCCCGCCGGGTCGCCTCCGAGGGCGACGAACGTGAAGCAGAGGAAGCTCGAGGCGACGAGCACCGGGATGCTGTAGAGGATCCGCCGCGCGATGTAGGTCAGCATGTCGTGCTCCGTTTTTTGAGCCTACGGCCCGTGCCCGCCTGAGGCGGGCACGGGCCGCGGGAAAGTGCGGGCTTAGCTTAAGCCCTCGGCGTGCCGGAAGCTATGACTTCCAGTGCCATCCTTCGATGTTCCAGAAGGGGCCGAACGTCGTCGGGTTGTTGACCATCCCGAGGAGGTTCGACTTGTAGATGAGCGGAGTCGGCCGCTGGTACATCGGGAAGACCGGGACGGACGTCGCCATGATGGTGTCGGCCGCCTGGAAGTCCTTGATGCGCTGCGTCGGGTTCAGCTCGGCGTTGCCCTTCTTCATCAGGTCCGTGACCTTGTTGCTGCAGTAGCCGGTGTAGTTGGAGCCGCCGGCGCAGCGGTAGAGGTCATACCAGTCACCGGGGTCGCCGGAGGTGATCTCGGCGAACTCGGCGATGTCGTAGTTCTTGCCCGGGATGCCGTTCGGGCCGAACACGACGTTCGCCGGCAGCGAGTCCTCGGTGAGGTCGATGCCGATGTCGTGGAGCTCGGACTTGACGATCGCCTCGGTGTTCTGGCGCGTCACGTTGCCGGCCGTCCACGTCCAGCGGAACTTCGCCGGGAAGCCGGAGCACGTCCACGTGCCGCCGCCACCGACGGACGACGGGCCGCCCGAGCAGTGCGCCTTCAGGATCGCGAGCGCCTTGGTCGGGTTGTAGTTCCACTTCGAGAAGTCCGCCTTGTACGGGGCCTCCGTCGAGTAGAAGATCGCGTTGTCCATCGGCTTCGTGTTGCCCGCGAGCGAGCCGTACACGGTGTTGATGATCCCGGCGCGGTTGATGCCGAGCGCGATCGCCTCACGCATCCACGGGCTGCGGAGCAGCGGGTTCGACGAGCTCTTCGTCTCGTTGAACTCGAGGTGCTCGTAGTAGTAGCCCGGGATCTGGTTGAACGTGATGCCGGAGACGCCCTTGAGGGCCGTGAGGTTCTGGCCGAACGTCGGCGTGATCGCATCGACCTCGCCGCCGCGCATTGCCTGGACCTCGGTGTTCGTGTCGGTGTAGAGCTTGAAGTCGATCTCGCCGATCTTCGGCTTCGAGCCGTAGAAGAACGGGTTCGCCTTCAGGGTCGTGCCCTGACCCTTGGTGTAGTTCGAGACGTAGTACGGGCCGTCCGACACGGGCTGGCCGTTGTTACCGCAGATGCAGTTCGTCCAGATCTTCGTGAAGTCCTGACCCGCCAGCGCGGTGGCCGGGTAGACGCCGGAGAACAGGCTCTGCCAGTTGGCGTAGGCGCCGCACGGATAGTTGTCCGAGCAGCCCTTGGTGCGCCAGAAGAACTTCACGGTCTTCAGACCCTTGTGCGTGAAGTGCGAGGGGTCGAGGTTGCCGTAGCCGGTCGTGCCGGTCAGCGACGCGAAGTTCGCCTTGCTGTCGATCTGCTGAAGCGTGTAGAGGAAGTCCTTGTACGTGACAGGGACCTTCTTGCCGCCCCAGTACCAGTTGGCGTTCGACTTGATCGTGTACGTGACGCCGGACTTGTCCGCCGACGCCGACGAGACGAGATCCTTCGTCCACACGCCCTTGTTGTTCTGGATGAACGCGCCGCGAACAGCCTCGATGCCACCCATGTAGTTGGCCCAAAGCTCGTTGCAGCAGGCAAGGGAGGTGTTGAAGCCGTCGATGTCCTGCTCGGCACCGAACACGACGACGTTCGCGGCCTCGCGGCCGGCAGTCGTCCTCGGCACGTTCGCCCACGCCTGGCTAAACGGCGCGGCCGCAGACTCGGCGCCCTTCGCCGAGGTCGTGCGCTGCGTCGTCGCCGTCGCCGTGGCCGCCACCAAAAGCACGGCCGCCGCAGCCCCGGCGATGAGCATCACGCTCCTGTGCATCGATTCCCTCCGTATTGAGTTGCGCCGGGAGCTCTGTACCTCGGCGGCGCCTGCTCGCTCCTACGCCCGCGCTGAGGGCGTCCCGTTCCGTCTCTAAGACGACGGCGCGGAAGCATAGTTAGGGACGTGAAAAGCCGCTAGGGCGGGGCGCTAGACCGCGATGATCTTGTTCGTGATCCAGACGACGCTCGGCTGCTCGCCGGGCTGCACGAGCGGCAGCTGGGCCAGCGAGCCGACGGCCGGGCGGCCCTTCGCGGTCGGGGCGGTGGCCGTCGGCCGGGCCCTCGGGGCCTTGGAGCCGAGCGCCCCTCCGAGGGCGAAGGACGAGCCCGCGACTCCGAGGAGGATGACCGCGGCCGCCGCGGCCGGCATGGCGCGCAGGCGCCGGCTCCGGGCCGCGACCCGGATGGGCTCCGCGGGCTGCTCGAGCGCCGCTGCGCGGAGCTGGAGGGCCGTCGTCTCGATCAGGCGCGCGTAGTCCGCGCAGGCGACGCAACCGGCGACGTGCAGGTCGAGCTGGGCGAGCTCGAGCTCGGAGAGCTCGCCGTCGAGGCGCGCGGAGGCGGCCTCGCGGGCCCGTGTGCAGGAACTCGGTGGGACTGGAGTCAACATCGTGGTCGCGTTCTCTAGGTCAGACGAGGCTTCCGTGCTTCGGTTAGGAGATATCGGCAGGTTGAACCTTTCCCGCAAGACGATACGTGACCGGTCTCGCCGGGCAACAATCCAGCCGGGATGGAGGTGACTGCGAGCCTGCGGACGGTGGGCCGCCCGCGCAGCGGGGGCCGCGAGCCGCTGCTCGTCGTCCTCGACGGCGCCGACTACGTGCGACGGGCGCGGCTCCTGCCGCTCCTCCGGCGCCTCGTCGACGAGGGCACGCTGCCGCCTCACCGGGTCGCCCTCGTCGCCGCGGAGGATCGTTTCGAGCGCTACGCCGCCTCGGCGCCCTTCGCCCGCTCGCTCGCGACGGCGCTCGAGGAGCTCGCGCCGCGCAGCCGCCGCGCCGGGCTCGGCTCGAGCCTCGGCGCGCTCGCCCTGCTGCAGGCCCACCGGCTCGAGCCGCGCGCGTTCGCCGGGCTCTTCCTCCAGTCGGGCAGCTATTTCCGGCGCCGCACCGACCCGCAGGAGGCCGGCTTTCCCCGGTTCGGGCGCATCAGCCGGTTCGTCGGCACCGTCCTCGCCGGGCGCGACGGCGGCCGGCCCGTGCCGACGACGATCACCTGCGGCCTCGACGAGGAGAACTACGCGAACAACGCGGTCCTCGCCCAGGCGCTCGCGGCGCAGGGCTACGCGGTCGACTTCCACGCCGCGCGGGGCGCCCACGACTGGCCGACGTGGCGGCGCGCGCTCGACGCGCACCTCGGCGCGCTTCTGCGGAGGGCGTGGCGATGAACCACCTGATCGGGCTCGTGCTCGGCACCGAGGAGGACTGGCCCGCCGCCTTCGAGGCGCTCGCGGCACGCGTCGGCGCGTTCGAGTGGCGCGGCGAGCGGCACGTGCTCGAGGTCGAGCGCGTCTACAACGAGCCGTTCGACCTCCGCTACCGGCCGCGCTACGACCTCGTCGTGGACCGCGTCGGCTGGTGGTACCTGCTCCCGCGCGAGTGGCTGAAGAAGATCGCGCTGATGGACGACGTCTACCTGCTGAACAACCCGTTCACGTTCCAGTCGATGGAGAAGCACTCCGCGTACTGCGCGATGATGCGGCTCGGCCTGAAGGTGCCGGAGACGTGGCTGATCCCGCACAAGCAGCCGCCGTGGAACGAGCGCTTCCCGACGACGGCGGCGCGCTACAACCGCGCGTTCGACCTGGAAGAGATCGGCTCGTACGTCGGCTACCCGCTCTACCTCAAGCCGTTCGACGGCGGCGCGTGGCGGGGCGTCACGCGCGCGTCGAGCCCGGAGGAGCTGCGGCGGCGCTACGACGAGTCCGGGCAGCAGCTGATGCACGTGCAGTCGGCCGTCGACCCCTTCGACGTCTTCGCGCGCAGCCTCTCGATCGGCGCCGAGACGAAGGTGATGTGGTTCGACCCCGACCGGCCGATGTTCGACCGCTACCAGGTGCGGCACGGCTTCCTCACCGCGGATCAGGGATTCGAGGTCGAGACGATCTCGAAGGTCGTGAACGCGTTCTTCCGCTGGGAGTTCAACTCGTGCGAGTCGATCGTGCGCGAGGGAGAGATCTTCCCGATCGACTACGCGAACGCCTCACCCGACGTCGCGCTGACGAGCCTGCACTTCTACTTCCCCTGGGCGATGCTCGCGCTCGTCCGCTGGTGCGCGTTCTGCCTCGCGGAGGGGCGGCAGATCCGGATCGACGTCGATCCCCGTCCGTGGTTCGAGATCGCCGACCGGGAGGATCTCTCCTACGAGGAGAAGCTCGCCCGGTACCGCACGCTCGCCGACGAGTACTTCGAGGCCGACGCGTACGCGGAGTTCTGTGCGGGGCCGCTCGCCCACGTCGAGGACGCGGCGCGCGAGTGGTTCTCGGGCGACGAGTTCGACCGGCTGCTCGTCGCGACCGTGCAGTCGACCTTCCCGCCGCACGAGCACGAGCGGTTCGTCGAGCACTACCGCGGGCTGCTGGCGCTGCGAGCCTAGGCCGGCGGCTGCCGCATCGGCGGCTGCGCGGTCGGCTTCGCGAGATAGCCGCCGTTCACGAGCTGCGAGATCAGCTGCTCGAGGTTCGCGGGAGCCCAGCTGCCGAGGCGCGCCTTCGCGTCGGCGACGAGCGCGGCGACGAGGCCGGCCGACGACTTGCCGGGCGTCGCGTCGGCGATTTGCCCGAGCGACTTGCCGGTCTTGAGCTGCACGAGCAGCTGCGCCACGGGGATGTCGAGGTACGCGGCGACCGGCGCGAACACGGCGCCGAGCGTGACCGGGACGACCGGCGTCGTGCTGGCCTCGGTCGTCGCGTTCACCGCCGCCGTCACGACCGGCCTGAGCTTCGCCTGGATCGCGGCCGCGGCGGCCTGGGAGAGCTTGCCCGTCTTTGCGAAGCTCGTCAGCCGGGCGGTCTCGGCGGCGACGATCGCGTCGACGAGCCCCGAGGCGGACTTGCCGGGAGTCGCGTTCGCGACCTGGGCGAGGGACTTACCGGCGCGAAGCTGCGCGAGGAGCGCAGACGGCGTCGTGCCGAGGTACCTGGCGGCAAGCTGAATCCCGCCGACGCCGCGGACGTTGGCGGTCAGGCCGGCGAGGCTCGGACGCCGTGCGTTCGAGCCGTGGCCGGTGGCCGCGAGCGCGGTGCCGGATGCGGCGAGCGCACCCACGAGGACGAGGAGTACGGCGATCCGCCTCATGTCCAAAGGGTATCCCCACTCTTTCTAAGACGGACGTCAAATCTTCGTAAGGCCGGGCCGGAGGCGCTTCTCGAACCAGTGGTGCGCGTACGGCTCCGAGTTGAACGCCCGCACCTCGCGGTAGCCGGCCGAGCGGTAGAGCGCGATCGCCTCGACGAGCGCCCGGTTCGTCTCCAGGCGGACCGTCCGGGCGCCTCCGTCTGCCGCCCGGGTCTCGAGCTCGCGCAGCAGCCGCCGGCCGAGCCCGAGCCCTCGCACGCTCGAGTCGACCCACATGCGCTTCAGCTCGGCCGGCGCGCCGGCGTGGTGCTTGAGCGCGCCGCAGCCGACCGGACGCTCCCGCAGGCGCGCCACGAGCAGGAGCCCGCGCGGCGGCGTCAGGTCCCCGGCGTCGGCGGGGATGCTGCGGCCGGGGTCGAAGCCCGACTCGAAGCGCGTCGCGAGCTCGGCGAAGTACTGCTCGATGCACCAGCGCGCGTCGCGGCTGCGCGGATCCTCCGGCTGCACCGTGACGAGCGACGCGCACAGCAGCCGCTCGACGGTGGCCGCCGCCTCGGCGAGCTCCGCGCGCTGCCGCTCGTCGAGCGGCGCGAGCAGCGAGCCGACGAGCTCGTCCGAGAGCCGGTCGAGCCTCGCGCGCTCGCGCCGGCCGCGCGGGGTGAGCCGCGCCGTGCGAATGCGCCGGTCCGCGGGGCTCTCGCCGACCTCGGCCAGACCCTCCTCCTCGAGGGCTCTGAGCATGCGGCTGAGGTAGCCGGAGTCGAGGCCGAGTCGGCGCCGCAGGTCGCGCACGTCGGTCGCGTCCCCGATCTCCCAGAGCAGCCGCGATTCGCCGAGGGGACGCTTGCGGCCGAGGTACTCCGACTCGAGCGCGCCGACCCGCTCGGTCACCAGTCGGTTGAAGCTGCGCAGCCGGGCGACCGCGTCGGGCGCCATTCTCTGATCTTAGTCAGAGAATCGTCAGCTCGTCCAGCGCAGTGGGGTAGTCGGTCAGGACGTCGATCCCGTCCGGCGTGACGGCCACCGTGTCGGAGTGGCGGAAGCCGCCGAGCGACGAGTCGTAGACGCCCGGCTCGATCGTGAAGACCATGCCCGCCTCGACCGGCGTGTGGTCGCCCACGTCGAGGAACGGCGCCTCGTGGTTCCGCAGCCCGATCGCGTGGCCCGTGTGCTGCTTCCAGTACGGCAGCAGGTCGTGCTCCTCGAAGTATGCGAGCACGGCGCCGTCGACCTCGGCGCAGGTCACGCCCGGCCGCAGCGTGTCGAAGGCGACCTGACGCGCGCCGAGCATATGGCCGAACAAGACCTCCATCTCCCCCGTCGGCTCTCCGATCACCATTGCGCGCTCGAGCTCGGCGTTGTAGCCGTGCACGGGCGCGCTCGTCTCGCTGACGAGCACGTCGCCCGGCCGGAACTCGATCGCGTGCGCCACCGCATGCGCCCACGCGCTGCGCCGCCCGATCTGGCCGCGGTAGCCGGCCGACGCGCCGTCGGACGACGCCTGCTGCCCGTACGAGCCGCCGAGCTCGCGCGCCATCGCGACCGTCGCCTCGTGCGCGGCGCGCAGGCTCGCGTCCGCCTCCGTCGTCCCCGGCGTGCTGTAGCGCTGCAGCAGCCGGTGCGCGTAGGCGCACCAGCGCCCGCTCTCCCGGATCAGCTCGATCTCGGCGGCGCTCTTGCGCACGAGCAAGCGCTCGGCGAACTCCCCGAGCGGCGCCACGTCGCCGCCGATCGCCTCGCTGAGCGGCGGACCGGAGTAGCCGAGGATCCCCGGATAGCCGTCGCTCGACGCACCGACGGGCGCGCGCATCCCGAGTCCGTCGAGCACGCGCGCCAGCACGTGCATCGGATGCTCGCGCCCGGGATACTCGACGTACGACTCGATCCGCCCGAACGCCGTCTCCGCCTGGATGCGCTCGACCTCGAACTCCGGCACGAACACGAGCTCGTCGCCCTGCGTCGTGCCGACGAACGCGACCGGCCGCTCGGTGGCGAGATACGTGAAGCCGGCGAAGTAGCGGATCAGATGCTCGTCGAAGAGCACGTAGCCCGAGAGCCCGTTCGCGCTGCAGTGGGCGCGCAGGCGCTCCCGCCGCGCGGCATGCTCGTCCGGGGAGATGCCGACCGCCACGACGGGAAGTTCTACACGGCCGGATGAGCGACGCGTGGGCACTTCCGGCCGGGAGCCGCGACGCCTGGCCGGACGACTACGAGCGCGGCCGTCCCGGCTGGCCGGCGTCCGTCCTGGACGTCGTCCCGCTCCCGCGCGAGGCGGTCGTGCTCGAGCTCGCCGCGGGCACCGGCAAGCTGACGCGTCTCCTCGTCCCGGCGTTCGACCGCGTCGTCGCGGTCGAGCCCGAGGCGGGCATGCGGCGACGGCTCGTGCGTCTTTGCCCCGGGGCCGAGGCGCTCGAGGGAACCGCCGAGTCGATCCCGTTGGGCGACGCCTCCGCCGACGCCGTGTTCGCGGCAGAGGCGTTTCACCGCTTCGACGCCGAGGCGGCGGTCGCCGAGATCGCGCGCGTGCTGCGACCCGGCGGCCCGCTCGTCCTGCTCTGGAACCTGCCGAACGGCCCGACCACCCCGTCGATCGCCTCGGTCGAGGCGCTGCTTCGCGATCGCGGCCCGACGCGCGAGCAGGCGGGCTACGACCCGCTCGACCTGAACACGACGCGCTATGCCTCCGGCGACTGGAAGCGCGCGTTCGCCGGCGCGCCGTTCACCGCGTTCGAGGAGGCGCAGCGCGACCACGTGCAGGTCGTCGACCGCGAGGGCCTCGTCTCGTTCTTCGCGTCGATGGGCTGGATCGGCGATCGTCCCGACCCCGAGCGCCTGCCGCTGCTCGACGAGGTCCGTTCGCTGCTCGACGCCGGCGCGTACCGGCGGCCCTGGCGGACGCACGTGCACTGGGCGCGGCGGGACGACTAGCGCCGGCGAGCGGTGGAAGCCATGCGCGCGCCGCCGCGCGGCTCGACCGTCCACTTCGCGACCGGCTCCGGCTCCGGGCCGACAAGCCGGAACGAGCGGCGCTGGCCGAGCGTCGCCAGCACGAGCACCGCTTCCGCCAGCGCGAGCTTCGGGCCGTGGCAGCCGTACGGGCCCGCGGAGAACGGGAAATACGCAAGGCGCGGCGGGGACGGCGCGTCAGGGGCGAACCGCTCGGGATCGAAGCGCAGCGCGTCGGACCAGTAGCGCGGGTCGCGGTGCGTGAACCAGGGGCTCACCGCGAGCACATGGCCCGCCGGGATCACGTGGCCGTCGAGCGAGTAGTCGCCGGTGAGAGCGCGGAAGAGCGCCCAGCTCGGAGGCACGAGCCGCAGCACCTCGTGCACGACCATCGTCGTGTACGAGAGATCGTCCACGTCGCCGGCGGTCGCCGCACGCTCGCCGAGCACGCGGTCGAGCTCGTCGTGCCACCGCGCCTCGACGTCGGCGTCGCGTGCCAGCAGGAGCAGCGTCCAGGTGACGAGCGCGAAGACGAGGCTCGTGCCGAACCACGACTTGAACGTCGAGCGGATCTGCTCGTCGGTGATTCCGGGCGTGCGAACGAGCGTCGTCAACAAGTCGTCCGCTGCAGCTCCGTGACGGCGTTCGGCGACCATGCGGTCGACGGCGGCGTCGAGCCTGTCCCGCGCGGCACGGGTCCGGCGGCTCTGGGGCAGCGGGAGCCTCCAGCGGCGCTCGCCGAACGGCAGCACGAGCCAGACGAGCGCGTCGTAGCCGAGCCTGAGCGCCGCGAGCAGCTCGGGCTCCGCGTCGAGGTCGCCGCCGCAGAGCGCCTGCCAGTCCGCGGCCCAGCAGAGCGACTGGAGCTCGGAGAACAGCTCGAGCGGCGCTCCGTGGGCCCAGGAGTCCGCGCGCCGACGTGTCCGCTCGACGAGGATGTCGAGGATCGCGGTGTCGGCGGCGAGCGGCTTCCAGATCTCGTCGCGCTGGCTGTGATGCTCCGCCCCGGACGTCGTGACGATGCTTCCGGGGACCCAGAGCCGGAAGGCCGCGAGGCGGCCGCGCGACAGCGGGGGCCAGTCGTCGTTCTCGAGCGCGAGCGCGATGTGCTCGGGCTTCGTCACGAGGTGCACGGGCTGGCTCCCGAGCATGAGCGGCACGATCGGGCGCTCGTCGTCGTGCAGGCCGTCGAGGTAGGCGAGCGGGTTCGCGCCGAACCGGACGAGCTCGAGCGCCGCCCGCCCGTTCACGCCGTCGAGGAGAGCTTCGCGCGCTGGTCGGCCCGGCCCTGACGACCGAAGAGCGCCGCCGCGCCGACCGGGCTCGCCCGGGCGATGCGCCACAGCACGCGTGCGGAACGCGGCGTCACGACCATCGCCTTGTTGCGGTCGACGGCGCGCAGGACGTCCTCGGCAAGCCGTGCCGGCGGGTAGAGCTTGCCCATCTTCTCCGCGCTCGCGCGCACGCCGCCGGCGGCGGACGACGGCTTCGGCAGGTCGTCGGGGCCTGTCGAGTCGAGGATCGGCGTGTCGGTCCAGCCGGGGCACACGACGGTCACGCCGACACCGTGCTCGACGGCCTCGCTGCGCAGCGCGAGCGAAAGCCCGACGACCGCGTGCTTCGTCGCGACGTACGGAGTGAGATACGGCGGCGCGATCAGGCCGCCGATCGACGCGGTGTTGACGATGTGGCCGGAGCGCTGCCTCGCCATCACGGGATAGGCCGCCATCACTCCGTGCACGACCCCGCGCAGGTTGACGTCGATCGCGCGGTCCCAGTGAGCGAGCCCGAGCTCGAGCAGGTCGCCGCCGATTCCGATGCCGGCATTGTTGAAGATCAGGTCGAGACGGCCGTGCATGGAGACGGTCTCCTCGACGATTTGCGCGACGGCGACGGCGTCGCGGACGTCGACGCCCGCGGCGGTCGCGCCGAGGTCGCCGGCAACGCGTCGCGCACCGTCTTCGTTCAGGTCTGCGACGACGACGGTGTCGCCGCGCGCGGCGAGCGCCCTGCACAGTGCCTCGCCGATGCCCGACCCGCCTCCGGTCACGATCGCGATGCGACCCGCCACGAGGCGGCGAATCTACGCCGCGCCCGCGCGCGAAGTCAAGGCGAGGACCGGCCCTAGACTGCGCGCGATGTCGCCCGAGCCCGCGCCGACCCTGCCGCACGGGGAGCCCGTCGCCGTCGAGCTCTCCCGGGCGATCCACGGCGGCGATCTGGACACGCTTCGCCGCCTGCTGGGCGAGCGACCCGAGCTCGCGAACGTGCGCATGATCGGACGCAAGGGTCTCGAGGGCGGCTGGAGAACGCCGCTGCACGCCGCCACGGACTGGCCCGGCTACTTTCCGGCAGCTCCGGCCTCCGTCGCCCTGCTGCTCGAGGCGGGTGCCGACCCGAACGACCACACGGGCGGCGACCGCCCGGAGACGCCGTTGCACTGGGCGGCGAGCACCGACGACGTCGACGTCGCGGTCGTGCTCGTCGACGGCGGCGCCGAGCTCGAGACGGCCGGCGGCTCGATCGGCACCCCGCTCGACAATGCCGTCGGCTACGGCTGCTGGCACGTGGCCCGGCTGCTCGTCGAGCGCGGCGCGCCAGTCGAGAAGCTCTGGCACGCGGCGGCGCTCGGCCTGCTCGACCGGCTCGAGGAGCTGCTCGCCGCGACCCCGCCGCCGGCGGCCGAGGACGTGACGCACGCGTTCTGGCAGGCCTGCCACGGCGGACAGCGACGCACCGCCGAGCGGCTGCTCGCGGCCGGCGCGGACATCAACGCGTCACCCGACTACGCCGCCGGCCAGACCGCGCTCGACGAGGCGACGAGGCCGGACACGCGACGCGACCTGCTCGCCGGCTGGTTGCGCGAGCACGGCGCGACGTCGGCTGGCGCGGACTGACATGGGCGGAACCAGACATTGCGCAAACCAAGGGCCTCTCGTGCGGGCGTCTTCGCTCTCCATCCGTTGACGGCCCGAGCGCCGTCGACGCGTCCCGTAAGGAGACTTGCGGCTTGTGCAAAACTCTGTGTGTGACCCGCCGCAGCGCCAAGTCGAGCACCAAGACGTCGTCGTCTGCTCGCAAGACCACGGCGAGTCGGGGCATTCGCGCCGCGACGAGCAAGGTCAAGGCGAAGACGTCGATCGACTTCTCGCGCTCCGTCCGCGGGAAGTAAGGCGTGCGCCCACGCGGGCGGCCGCCCTCGACGAGGGAGGTCTTCTCGTTCGAGGACGCGGCGACGCCGCTTCCAGGCGAGGTTCTCGTCGATACGAGCTATGTGGTCGAGGCGCTCGTCGTGTCTCAGCCGCTCCACGCTGCAGCGGTCACCTTCCTGGTGCGGCTCGCAACGGAGGACGTCCGGGTCAGATTCAGCTCGATGCTGGAGCTCGAACTGGCGGAGACTGCGTTCCAGCTGGCGCTGAAGGAGAACCATCCGAAGGATTGGAAGCGCTTTCGTCATGACGGGCGGGCCAGGCGGCGTGCCAGCCGTCTCATGACCGGAGTAGAAGACGCGTGGGCGCAGGTGTTGACCTATTTCGAACACGAGCGGGTGGACGTCGAGGACGTCATCGGGGACGTACCGCGGCTAATGAGCACGTACGGCCTGGCTTCGTATGACGCAGTGCACGCGGCCACAGCGCTGAGAACACATCCCGTCGGAATCGTGACGACGGATGTCGGATTCTCCGCACTCCCGGCACCGAATACGGCGATCTTCACCGACTCCTCGCGTGTGTCTCGTTGCCGAGAGATTCGAGCGAGGCACCGCTGATGCCCGCGTCAGACCTGCGAAGTCATCGGCGGGCGCGGTTTGCGCAGTGTCAGTCATGGAGCTAGCCGGACTCGAACCGGCGACCTCCTGGGTGCGATCCAGGCGCTCTCCCAACTGAGCTATAGCCCCGAGCCGGGAAAGTCTAGCCGGAGGGCCTGCCGCCGGATCCGGCGGCAGGCCCTCCGTGCTCAGCGATTCGGCTCAGCCGCCGGCGTCGTCGCAGACGCCGCCGCCGTCCTCGGCACCGTTCGTGTCGTCGCCCTGGTCGTCGCCTTGGTCATCACCTTGGTCGTCGCCCTGGTCGCCGCCTCCGCCCTCGTCCTCCGTGTTGCAGAACGGCTGGCCGGCCGCCTGCGTCACTTCGCTCGAGGTGCCGGACGTCGCAGCAGCGCTGCCGCCGGTGATCGCCAGGCCGTGCGTCGGCACGTACATCGCCTGGTTCAGCGTGGTGTCGGGAACGCCGACCGCGAACGCCGAGATCGCGTTGCCCGCAAGGGGCCCGCTCGGGATCACGGTGGCGGACGAGTAGTCGCCGACCATCAGCCCCTGGCTCGTGTGCACGATCGTCGAGAGCGGCATGCTCGCGAGGTACTGCGGCGAGCTCCACGTCGCGCCGCCGTTGGTCGACGACACGTACCCGACACGCAGGTTGCACTGGTTGGTCGGATTCGCCGGGTCGGCGTACGCGCACGCCGCAACCGGGAAGTTGTAGTAGAAGAGCCCGAGGTGGGCGCCCGACCCGCTCGTATTCGGGTCTGCTGCGATCCCCGGGATGAAGTGGTCGTTCGTGTTCGCGTTCGTCGCATCGGTCTCGATCGGGATGCGCTGCGGGGCTCCGAACGCGGGGTTCGGATTCGCCGCGGTCGGCGCCGGCATCACGGACATCGCGATGTCGTTCGGCGTCGACGCGACCGAGCCGACGCGGAACGCCCGCGTCTGCCATACGACGTAGATGTTGCCGGCCCCGTCGATCGCCGACGTGGGCAGGAGCGACGTGCGCATGAACACGACCGTGTGTCCCGATGCCATGTTCGGCATGATCAGCGTCTCCGCCGAGAAGTGCTGGCCGCAGTCGTTCGACGTCCACCAGCTGACGCCGCCGCTGCTCTGCACGGGGATGACGAGCCGGCCGCACACCGACCCGGGGGCGGAGCCCGGCGGCGGCGGCTGCACGAGCGGCACGCCGCCGATGTCGCCGGTGTGGCCGACCTGCGGAGCCGCGGTCGTCGCGACGTGCGCACCGACCACGTGATCACGCGCGAGCGCCGGGGTGAAGTCGATCCCCGTGCCCGTTGCGCCGGCAGTACCGACGTTCACGACGGTCACCGTCTCCTGGTTCCCGCCGCTCTGATCGACCTCGACGTTGATCGTACGATCGTCCACCTGCGCCCCCGACGCGTGCGCGGACGCCAGCGGAGCCGTCAGCGTGACGCCGGTGCCGGTCGCTCCGGCCGTGCCGACCGTCTGGATCGTGGCCGGCTCGGCACTCGCCCCCGTGTCGACCGTGATCTGCTGGCCTGCCGGCGTGACCTGCGCGCCGGATGCGTGGGCGTTTGCGAGCGGCGCCGTCAGCGTGACGCCCGTCCCGTTCGCGCCGGCGGTGCCGACCGACTGGACTACGGCGCTTTCGAAGGCGGCGCCGGTGTCGATGTTGATCGTCTTGCCGGCGACCATCGCCGTGACGCTCGCGACCTTGATGTTCGTGGCGCCTGCGGCCGACGCTGCAGAGAGCGTCGTCGTGAAGAACGGCGTCACGGCCACGACCTTCACGTTCTGGTCGCCCGCGTTGGCGGCGGCCGCCAGGCTGGTCCCGATCCCGGCCGTGCTTGCGACCTTGATGTTCGTGTCGCCCGCGTGGGCTGCGGTTCCGGAGCCTGCCGCATTGACGAGCGTCGTCTCACCCGAGACGTCGCCGGTGTTGCCGTTGCCCGGAATCGCGTTCGAGTTCGTGTTCGGGGCCGGGCTCCACGTCACACCGCCGTCCGTCGAGACTTGGATGAGCTCGCGGTTCCCGTTCCCGTTGTTGTCGTATTCGACGTAGCAGTTGCCGAAGCCCTTGCTCGTCGGCCAGTTGTCGCACGTGATCCAGTTCTTGTCCGGCGAGTCGGCCGTCGGCTGCGTGAAGTGCTGGCAGATCGGCGCGTCCCAGTTGATGTCGCCGGTCGAGAAGTTGACCGTCCCGCGGTCGACGTACACCGCAGGAACGTCAGCGTTCCCGGAGAGCCCGAGCACGCTGTCGATCCACACGTCGTACCGAGCGTCGTACGCGACGACCGTGTCGCTCACGCGCGTCAGCGGCCCGCCGCACGTCGTCGCCTGACCGCCCTGCACGGTGAGCGGCAGCTCGCCGTGGTTCCAGGACTGACCGCCGTTGACGCTGATCTCGTAGCCGATGTCGGTCGAGCCGCCGTCGAAGACGCGGCCGACCTGCTCGGTTGCGAGCAGCGTCGACGACTTCGCGAGCGTTCCCGCCCGCGCCGGATTCGGCGCCGAAACGATCGACGGCTCCTCGGCGCTCTGGTGGTACCCGACCGCGTCCGCGAACGGATCGGTCAGGACGCGGGTCAGCCCGGGCAGCGAGGCCGCGCTGCCGGCGCCGCCCAGGACGAGCGCCGCAGCCGCGAATGCCGCGACGACGAGTGACGCCCGCCTTGTCCTTCTCGACGTGCCTCGATTCAGCGTGAGCCGCGTCATGACGCACCCCCTCCCACTCCGAGCCCGTCGATCGGGATGTACATCGACTCGTCGAGTCCGTTCACCGTCGTGCCGAGGGCGAAGACAGAGAACGCGCGTCCGGCGTCCTTGCCGGGCGGCGCGATCACGCTGCTCGTGTAGAGGCCGAGATCGGGACTGCCGTTGCCCGTCCCGTCACGAACGAGCACGGCGAGCGACGCCATCGTCGCGACCGTCGTCGGCGCAGTCCACGTCGAGCCGGCGTTCACCGAGGAGACGTAGCCGAAGTCCGGCTGGCACTGAAGCGGATTCGGTTGGACGTCCTCGATGTAGTTGCAGCTCGAGACGGGGTAGAAGTAGTAGAAGAGCGCGAGGTGCGCCGTGGCGCCCGACGTGCTCGGATCGGCTGCGATCGACGGAATGAAGTGGTCGACCGTGTCCGACAGTGCGCCGCTGTCCGCCTCGATCGGGATGCGCGCCGGCGTCCCGAACGCAGGTGCCGGGGTGGCGTCCGTCGCCCCGGGCATGACGCTCAGCGCGATGTCGTTCGGAGCCGCCGTCGACGTGCTCGTGACGCCGTTCACCGTGACGAACGTGCCTGCGGCATGCGCCGCCGCGAGCGCGGGCGCAAACGTCACGCCGGTGCCTGTGGCGCCGGCGGTGCCGACGGTCGAGATCGTGACCGTCTCGGCAGCCGCCCCCGTATCGATCGTCAGCGTGTTCCCGGCGACCATGCCGGTGACGCTCGCGACCTTGATGTTCGTGTCACCGGCATTGGCGGCCGCCGAGAGCGTCGTCTGCGCCGTCCGGAAGCTGCGCGTCTGCCACGTGAGGTAGATCGAGCCGCCGCCGTCCATCGTGTCGGACGGGACGAGCGACGTGCGCAGGCCCTGTGCGACCGTGTGCGTCGTCGCCGTGGCGGAGACGACCGAGTGCGCACTCCACGTTGCACCGCAGTCGCTCGAGAAGAACGCGTCGACCGTCGTGCCGCTCGCATACGGAACGACGACGCGACCGCACGTCGAGCCTGCCGCGGCGCCGGGCGCCGGCGGCTGCACGAGCGGAACGGCCGCGGTCCCGACCGACGCGTCGGCCGGAGCTGCGGGCGCGGACCAGGTCTGGCCGCCGTCGGTCGACGTCAGCATCTCGAGCTGGTTCGCCGGCGTGGAGCCGGTGTTCGTGTACGCGAGGTAGCAGTTGCCGTAGCCCTTGCTTCGGCTCGCGTTGTCACACGTGATCCACGTCTTGTCCGGAATGTCGCCGGTGCCGGCCTGGTGCGCGACGATCGGCGCCGACCAGGACGTACCGTCCGTCGAGCGATTGACGACGATCCCGAGCACGTTGCCCGGGCTGCCGAGCGCGCGGCTCGCGACGAGCCACTGCCCGAAGCGGACGTCGAACGCGACCGACGGGTCGGCCGCGCGATAGGCCGGGAAGATCGATCCGCTCGACGGACCGCCGGCCGCAACCGTGATCGGCAGGAGTCCCCGCTGACCCCACGACTTGCCACCGTTCGTGCTCGTCGTGAAGCCGATCGCGGATGATCCACCGTTGACCGACGCCGCCTCCGCAACGCGTCCCACCTCGAATGCGGAGACGATCGTCTGCGAGCCGAGGGCCGAGGCGATCGAAGGTTGCACCTCCGACGCGCCCTCGCTCATGCCGTCCGCGATCTGGTCCTGGCTCACCTCCTTCAGCGTCGAGCTCGTGTTCGCGCTGGATGCCGTCAGCGGGACGACGACAGCGGCCACGAGCGCGGCGAGAAGCAGGACTCTGAAGCCCGTGCGTGCACGCACCCTCAGCCCCTCCCCTCGAAACGATTAACTGCGCCTGTGCTGCGGGCTAGCCAACACCTGTGCGAGCAGCGTCGTCAAGGGGCGGAAAAGCGGTGCGCTTATGCGTTCAAACCGAGGCGAAGAGCGTGAGCTCCGGCTCGCGCTCCCCGCGCAGGAGCGCGAGGTCGACCTCGACGCAGCGGATGCCGCGCGCCTCGGCGAGCGCGATCGCCTGCGGCTTCAGCTCCTGCGCCGCGAGGATGCCGCGGCACGCCCGCTTCGCCGGGTCGGCGCGGATGAAGCCGAGGTAGCGCGTCAGCTGCTCGACCGCCTCGATCGTCCCGATCCGCTTGATCTCGACGGCGACCCAGTCGCCGTCAGCGTTTTTGCACATCA